>OHHY01000012.1_pt1 | contig 163556 bp, 140 predicted proteins | sample 1568101 | NCBI WGS metagenome assembly OHHY01 (sample SAMEA3879605, study PRJEB24766) | human gut metagenome | biome: human-associated habitat; feature: feces | place: USA | collected 1985/1987
ATTAAAGAAAGTAATTTAAAATACAACCTTTATAATCCGTCTTCTGCCAACACTTATTCCCTCAGCTGAGGCAATCTGCGCCTTTAGCGAGGCAATGTATTTTCAAGTTGCGTGATACTTGCTTGGCTATATGTTGTCGCGCCAAAACCGCCAACCGTAACGCTGACTTCTTTTTCACCAATCATCAGCTTGTGATAGGCGGTTTCAGCCTCCATTAGCCTTTCTTTTAATGTTTCAATCATAACCACGGGTCATCTACCTTTGTCTGTTGCATTTGAATAAATATTGCCGGTTTCTTTTTCTGTTTAGCCGCTTGAGTTACCGGAATAAGGCTCTCCAACTCAAGCCACGCTTTTTCGCTCATCCTGTCTAAGCCGTAAATCGCTGCGCCGGCACGGGCATAGACACGACAGTCAAGCGCCTCATTCCGCCTTGCCGGATCTTTCTCCCAAACTGGTTTCGGATAGCCATTGGAAACCTTAATGACTTGTTTTTCCGCCGTCAGTTGTTTGAAATATTCTTCAGCATACTGCGGAAAGTGGCATTTGCCAAACAAGCTCGCATCCTCACCAACACGTTCCATTTTAAGCCACCGATAAAGCTCGGTCTTAATTACCGGACCAGAGACATTCCACACTTTTAAGCCTTTTTTCTTCGTATCGGCTTTTGAGGTGGAGAGGAGCATCGCCGTGTCTCGGCTTTGTCCTTTGATGGCAACAACTGTTCTTGGAGCATTAGCTCTTGCACCGCCACCGCCTCAAACGGCTTGGTTAAACTGCCGCACAAAGCTGTAAACATCTTGTGTTGCATAGCCTGAGTCAACGCACATCACCCGAATTGGCAGCGTAATGTCACTTTCATGTGGATAATCACGGTTGACCACATCCGCTAGTCGTTTCCATACCTCAGGTTTTGCCGTATCACCGTCCAAAACAAAATATTCCACCGACCAACTCTGCTTTTGCCGTCCCCAAGCGACAACTTCGCATTCAATTCGGTCTTTTTGAATATCCACGCCAGCGGTTAAGAACAATCCTCCCATCGGAATTGTGCCGATTGGGTAAGTTTCTCGTGCTTCGTAAAGACGTTGCCATTCTGGAGCATCGCTTTCTGCCTCGTATGTTTCACCCAAGATGGTGTTTTGAAACCCTTGCATCAAACTCGGGTTAATTTTGGTTTTCTCATAGATGTCAACGCATTCTTTCCACGAAAGCCATCCAACCGGCGAATAAAGCGATGAGAGGTGGAAACCAGCCGTTAAACCATCGCTTTTGTTTGTTGCCTCCCAATATCCATTGGCAAGCATTTGCGTTTTATAATGCTCGCCAATCAACTTATTGCAATGGATACACTCATACATCACAGCGCCATTGTCTGCTTTAATTTGCGTCCATTCCAATTTTTGAAATCCACCGCAATACGGGCAGGGCACTAAATAATACCGCTTATCTGAAAGCTCAAACTCTCGCTCGATGTTAGATAACCCTTTAATTGTCGGCGTTGAAACAAGCAATATTTTCTTGCGCTTGCTAAAAGTGGCGGTTCGCCGTTCTGCCAAAAGAATAGGATCTCCTTCGCCATCAATATCCTGAGGATAGCCGTCAATTTCATCCATAAACAGATATCGGGCAGGCATAGAACGAAGCCCAACCGCAGAGTTTGCCCCGGTCATAACCAAAACGCCGCCCAAGAAATCTTTAGAAAGCATCGTATTGCCTTTATCACGAGAACGTGGCGAACTCACCACATTTTTAAGCGCGACACAATCCTCAATCAGCGGGTCAATCCGTTGGCGAGAGTTACGTTTGGCCATTTCAACCGTTGGCGACACCGCCATAATTGGCCCCGGCGCTTTATGCATAATATAACCGAGCCAGTTATTGCCACATTCTGTGCCGCCGATTTGCGCGCCTTTCATAAAGACAACCTTTTGAATAGGACTTTTCGGCGACAGGCAATCCATAATCTCCTTTAAGTATGGCGTGCGAGATGTCCGCCAACGCCCCGGCTCAGAGGCAGATTTGGAAGAAAGCATTCGATATTTATCCGCCCATTCAGATACCGACATATAAGAATCCGGTTCAACACCTTTGAAAAACTCATTCTCAACGAAACCCTCAACATCAAAGCTCTCGGTCGATGAGGTCTCGGCTTTCTGCGAGGAGTTTATGTACATATTCATCCAAAATCACCATTGTTTTATGCTCGTCCGCGCCTAATTCTGCCGCAATTATCGCCCCATACCTCGTTGAAAAGCTCGAAAACAAGTCTCTTAACTGTCGCCCAAGATTATAAGCGTGCGCTCCGGCACGTTTACGGTCAATCGTTTCGCCGGTTATCATCTTGAGTTTGGCTTTAGCAAGCATCGCTCGATAATAAACATCAGCAGTTTTTGCTTGTTGAAAGCTTGATAGATTAGCCTTTGCCCCACCGCCTTGAGCCTCAAACAACGGGTCCGTTTTATGGCTTTTGGCAGGGTCTGTATTCATAAACCATTCCTTATTGGCCATCTCCACATCAATTTTGCCATCGGTTGTTGTATGAATTCGCCTCGAACGCAACGCCGTCTGCACGGCATTAAGCCGAACACCCCGTATTCGCGCATACTCTCGTAATGATACCTTTTCTCCCATATTATTCTCTTTTATCGTAATAAATGACTGGACTTATAAGTATTTCCAAGCATTCATTGCAATGACATTAACATTAATTGAAAGGAAACAGATATGACAACATCTAAAAAGAAAAAAGCCAGAAGCAAATCTGTCAAATCAATAAAAAATCCCGTTGTTCAAGAGGTTGAGATTATCGAGACTATTCCCGAAGTTATAATCGAAACCCCATCTGAGTCTGCTGAAGAGGCAACAAATGCGCAAATAACCAAGCTTTTTAAAAAGACCAACAAATTAGCGCTTATGGTTGAAATGCTCTCCCAACCCGAGGGCGAAACCCTAAAAACACTTGCCGAAACACTCGGGTGGAAAGAAAACTCGGTGCGCGGCGCAATGTCGCTTTACGCTAAGCAACATAAAGAATACCTACTTATCTCTGAGAAAATCCAAGGCATCCGAACTTACCGGTTAAGCAAGGTTATAGCCTAATAGCTGAAGTAGCAAGGCAATCAGAGGCAACATCTCTGGTTTCCTTGTCCGTAAAGCGAATGCGCAAGAAAGGATTTAACTAAACGAATTCGCTACGGGGAAAAGCCCCTCTAAAGGGGATTTTCCGGCTTTGTGGGCGGAGCACTTTTTTTATGCTTCCCAAATCGGCATTAAATCGCCGCTATCTAAATCGGTGCTATAACCTTGAAACCCCTCTGTGTTTTGAATAACACCACCAAAGGCTTGAATAACTATACCATATTTTTGGCTTAAATTTTCAAGTTCTTTACAAAAATCTTTGTATTTTTGTGGTATTTTATCACCATATTTATCAGAGGATACATAATAAGAGTAATGTCGTTGCTTAGTTATTCTTTTCTTAAATTCTTTTGCAAAAATACCATGCTGTAACTCATCATAAAAACTATCCGCCATATGACGTCCCCAACGGTTATCCAGTAAATCTCTAGTTTCTTCGGGCGTAAAGTCTGCGATTTCCCTGATCAATCTAAAAGCCTCGTTCCATGCTTGTTGTGTCTTTCTTTTTTGTGCCTAAAATATTTTTTGCAGTACCCTAAAATCCCCATTCTTTGTTTTGTGTTTCTAAAATTTCAGTCATTATAAAATCCTTTCTTTTTAAGTTTCCGCAGGCGACTGCCGCCTTGCTTACGTCTCAATGAATGCTTGGAAAAAGGAATAAGTCCAGTTAATTATGCATTATCTTTAATTATAAATAATTGAAAATAAATAACAATTTGGAATTATCGGATTTGCGCGCGATAATTTGTCCAACAAGTGGCTCTCAACTTTTTTCTCGTACAATATACCGCTTGTATAATTATATACCTAAAGAAAGGACTGTTCGGAATTTCCGAATAACTAAAAATAGAGGCTAATTAATTTTTGCGATATACCACTCCGAACTGGAGTAATGATTAAAGTTCCATATTAAACTCAATAAAAAGTCGTTCTCTGTTACGCTTTTACGCATAAACTCCGGTAAAAAAACGTTTTTTTCGGTTTCGTGGCGGATATAATTTTGGTAAGCACGATAAAATTCTGTTTTAAAACCAATCCTAAAATCCTCGAACGAGAGAACTTTTTGCTCTCCCGTTCGTTTATTTACCATTATCAATCTCATGGTTACTCTTCCACCTTAACACCTAGATAACGACAGTAGCTCGAACCAGATGGATCAACAAAAAGATCTTGCTTACCTTTGCAGATAAGTTTCACAACCGTGCGCCAGCCATCAATATAACCACCTTTCCCTTTTAAAAAGGCATAATCACGAAGCGGATATTTGCATATTGCATGATACTGCTCTTTGGATAATTCTAACGTTTCAATAATTTGCACTAACTCTGCATATTCAGGATGCTGAACCGTCATACTTAGAACTTCTTGAATGTCACTAGGCTTTCGAACTAGATATGTTTTAACTGTTTCCATTATTGTATCCTTTCATTGGTTTTCTTTACAACACAATGAATGCTTGGATTTCAGAACTTATCCAGTTAATTCTGCATCATTATCCGAACTTTCTGCATTATTTTCAAATAACTGAGCTTTGTTTCCGGTGTATTCCTCCCAGCGCCGAATAATCACATCGCAAAACTTCGGATCTAGCTCCATTAAAAGCGCCTTGCGTCCGGTTTTCTCGGCCGCAATAAGCGTTGAACCTGAACCACCAAAGCCGTCTAAAACGACATCTCCTGACTTTGAGCTGTTTAAAATGGCTCTTTCCACCAACTCAACCGGTTTCATTGTGGGGTGGAGGTCGTTTCTGACAGGTTTATTGTATTTCCAAACGTCCGATTGATCGCGATCACCGCACCAATAGTGCTTTTGCTTAGCGTTCCAACCATAAAGAATAGGTTCATACTGGCGCTGATAATCCGCCCGCCCAAGCGTAAAGGTGTTTTTCGCCCAAATAATAAAGGTTGACCATTTTCCACCTGCCGCAATAAAAGCATTATAAAGGGTGTGAAGTTCTGAAGAGCTCATACAAACATACGCAGCTCCGGCACAGAACATCATCAAATTGGAAAGACTGTCGGTTAAAAACTGCGCAAAGCCATCGCCCAAGTTGTCGTTCATAATTTTGCGCCCGCCCAATGTTCCGGCATGGTAGCGAATGCTGTCTTTCATCGATGAACCATAATTCACATTATAAGGCGGGTCGGTAAAGACCATTGCGGCCATATCAGTTCCCATCAATTTTTGCACATCATCAACCATTGTCGTATCGCCACAAAGCAAACGATGCTCGCCCAAAATCCACATATCACCCGGTTTAGTGATAGCTTCTTCCTGCACTTCAGGAACTTCATCCTCATCGCTTTGCGGTTCTTTTTCAAGCTCGCCAAACTTTTCAAGTTCCTTTAATTCCTCTTCAGAAAAGCCTAAAACATCAAAATTGAAATCCAAATCCTTAAGCTCTTGCATTTCAAGCGCAAGCATTTCCTCGTCCCAACCGGCATTCAGCGCAATTTTATTATCGGCAATCACCAAAGTGCGCCGTTGCGTTTCTGACAAATGAGGTAAACGGATAACCGGAACTGTCGTTAAACCTAATCTTTGAGCCGCAAGCAAACGTCCATGTCCAGTGATAATGACGTCATCAGCACCCACCAAAATCGGATTGGTAAAACCGAATTCCTTAATGCTTGCAACAATTTGCGCTACTTGCTCATCATTATGCGTGCGCGAATTCCGTGCATATGGAATAAGCTTTTCTGTTGGAAAGTCTTGAATAAATTCCATAAAAAAATCCTCTAAAATTGAAAGTGACCAGACAGAACCGACCAGTGACCAGTCGGGCAAAAACAAAAAGCGACCAAACCCTTATGTATCAAGGATTTCAGAGTTAGGGCGACCAGTAAACAAAAAAGCGTTTCGCTAGAATTATGGCGCGGCTTGCGCCCCCCCGCATACGGAATTAAGCGAGGAAGGACCCGCTCGTCTTAAACCAAGCCATTCCAACAGAGTTTGGCGAAAATCGGTTTATTAAGGTCAAGTTCTTCAACCAACTCAAAAGATTTCTTGCTGACTTCAATCGTAGTCGCTGTTGTCACACCGTCTTTGATAGTTTTAACCGTTGCGCTTGGAAGTTTGGCGCGTCCAATACAAGACGACAAATAAACAAAGCACTCGTCATTGTCTTCTAGATACTGCAAAGCTAAGTGGCGCGCATAGATATTAAGCGTCACATCAGCTTTGCTACCGTCTTTAGTCCAAGGACTGCCGCCACCAAGTGGAGCAGCTGTGCCATAAAAATCGCACGCTAATTTACGCCCCGTCACACCGCAATCCGCAATGGATGAGTGCGTTTTGAATGATCCTGTACCGTTAACGATAAGGTTGTCAGGCATCGCTCCCAGTGTTTTAATAATGAAAAAAGTCAAATCTTCAGGCTCGAGCATTGGAATGGCAACGACAACCGTTTCGATATGCCCGTAATGATTAAGAGTGATTTGCGTTTTTATGTCAATACCAAGGTTTTTGTTCTCCCGTGCTTTGATATAGAGAGCATTATTAAGATATCGCGCGAGGTACTGTTCCTTGCTGATAAATCCATTGCCTTTGCACGCATAACCGACAAAAACACCTTGATCTCCCCAACCATCTTGCACAACATCTTGGTTAATCTCTCCTGATTGTTGCTCGATAAGGTTGATAACCTTAACATCGCGAATATTTAGAGCATAATTGCCCCAAATATCCGCATATCTCTCGTCATAACCGACTTCTCGCAGGGCATTTTTAACAAAGTCCTCAAGATTAGTTAAAACAACATTGCCCGTAATCTCGCCGCCCAAAACGACCGTGTTTCCCTTAATCATCACTTCAACGGCATATTTGACATGCACGTCTTGGGCTATCATTCGGTCAAGTATATAGCTTGAAATATAGTCCGCAGTTTTATCCGGATGTCCAAGCGACACCGCCTCAGCAGTTTTTTTCATCTGCTTTCCTTTCTTGCATAAAAAAAGCCTGCAACTCATATATTGCAGGCATATATTTTGAAAAATAGACTAATCACCAAAAATCAACCGGTAATTTTCCACATTTTTTTTCAATAGCTTTCTTCAAATCCTCACCGTCTTTGTATTTAGTCTCTATATCGCTATTGTTAGTAATTAATTCTTGAGCTAGGAAATCAACCCCACAATCACACTTTTTAAGATTTGCTGCCGTATTACTTTTTTTATTACTTCCAACAATAATCTTGCATTCTTTTTTCAATTCATCCATTTTCTCATCAAAACGTTGCATTTGCTCTTCTTCCGTTTCAGGAGCAAATTCATAATCATATCTTATCCGAGGAACTGTTTTGAACGAATTATTTTTTGTTTCGTATTTATAAACACCATCTTGTATTGCACATTTTTTTGTAGGAACTGTAACAAACATATCATCATAAAAGTTAACCCCTAGCATAGGCGTTAATAAAACAACAGCCCCAAAACAATAATTATTATCATCAGACCTGCATTCATTGGCTAAAGCATAGTTATCTCCCAAAACTTGAAAAACCTTAAATCGAGACATAGACATACAATCAGGGTTGCGTTCAAGATTTTTAGTCATAGTAAAATTTGTGGATTGCGTAAGTTCTGTACAGCCACATAACAGCAAAGCCAATAATAAAATCGTTTTCTTCATAGTTGCCTCTTCATAGTATTTATCATAACTATATTATTTTGTTTAATTCTATGAATGCAAGCATTTTATTGAAACAAGCAACAAAAAGCTCGCAAAACGCAAGTCCTGCAAGCTATGAAAACATAAGAAAAGGGGCGACTTTCACACCATCGCCCCGATTATACCTGTTTTTGTAGCTGTTTTTTATGGAAATGTAAACCCTAAATGTGTCAATGACATTTTAGACAGCCATAACATATTTTCAAAATAGCCTTGTCATAGCGCAAAGCTAATATTTGCCGAGAAACACCAAACTCCCTGCAAAGCAGTTTCCACGGAATACGATTGGCGCGCTTCCATACAAGCCGTCGTTCATCCACCGATAAAAGCGGCAACCATACAAATATTACTTTATCATAAAGGTCTATTTGTTCCTTGTTAGGCCTAATTTTAATCGTTTTTTTATCCATAAAGATTTTTTCCTGCTCGGTATAGATAATGTCCGGTATACAACATTTATATCTCGGCGCACGAACTGCCGGTAATAAGCGGTCAACATACGCTGCACTTTCTATGTCATTTTTGATTTTGAGGATAAGCGTATCAGTCATCTTGCACCTCCAAACTCTTGCCGAGTTTATTTTCCTCAAACTTTTCGGCACACTCTAATTCAGCGTATGTGAGATTATTTTCCTTGCAATACCACTTCTTAACGGCCTTTTGCCAATCGAGAGCGATATATTTCTTACCATTCATCCAACAGCGTTCTTCATTCCACCGCACAAAAGCGACCGGATCAATCGTATATCCGTTCTTCTTGGCATAGTCAGCTACTTCTTCCACGCTCGGCGCTCCGGCAAATTTTGGTTTATCCCCAATATTCGGCTCTTTATCTATACAACCATTTTCATTATCTGATTCAGACTCTCTTTCTCTATCTCCCTTGCGGACGTTTGGCGAATTGTCTGCGACCACGTTTGTCTTTTGCTTAGCGGTCGCTTTGCGCTTGCTTGCTCCGATTTTAGCATTTTGCGCATTTATCTCACAGGTTTTACGCCAATTCTCATTCCTGATATCAATGTCTTTTTGCAGGCTGTCAAATCGCTTTTTTTCTAACTCCGATAATTTTAATGAAACACTCCCATACAAATTAAATTCACAGAGCGCAATTATGAAATTTGCAATCTGACTTTTCCTAAAGTTATGCACCGCCGCTAAAAAGTCCGCAGGATATAGAATGAATGAAGTTTTTTTATCCATTTGCGCCTCCGTCTTTAGAGGCCATCTTTATTTGCTTAATGCCTTGTATCCATTTAAGCGCCATTTGAGTGCGATGAACCTCGTTCTTGATTTGTTTTTCAAGCTTTTCTAAGGCCGACATTTCCAAGTCAATTAAATAAATGACGGGAATTTGGCTGATTTCTTCAGTTATAAAGCTGCTACGTTTTTTCATGGGTGTTCCTTTCAAAATTTGTTAATCCAAAAGAAACACCCGTGAAAAATGCAAAACCGTTTCCGTTATTTTAGTTTTTTGTGCACTTTTTCAAAAAACTTATAAATGGTCTTTTTGCTGATATGCATATCTTTGGAGATTTTATCAATGCTCTCACCTTGTAAAATTTTTTGGATAACAGCTTTTTCCTTTTCATCAGCATATGTCCATATTTTACACAACAATGCGTGATTATTGCTTGAAGACACGGTTTCTTTAAAAAAGAAAACTCCTCTTTATCGTAGTTAGATAAGGAGGAGTATAGGAAATCGCGGCGATGGTATCTTTTCACCAATAAGTTCGTTGCATATTTTTTCAGTGCATGAACGACAAGTGCTTCGTCAGGAGGATTAGGCACGGAATAAAAGCGCTTTAAATAAAAAAGGAGAAGATCTTGTGTCAAATCTTCTCGGTCTTCATAACCAAACAATGGAGTTGATAGCAATCTCCGAACTTGCGACAAGATTGTTATTCGGACGTACTCGGGTAGTCCGTTAAAAATGGAGGGCTTCATAAATAAACCTCTATAACTATTGATTAGAGGTTTATTTTTAAATTAAAACTTATGATGTACAATAAACTAAAAAATCATATATAAGTAGAAAACGTTTGCAGGGCTACTGCTGTAACGTAAAAAATGACAAATTGCATTGTGCAAAATGCTGTGCACAATCAAGCTGTAAACCCATATTTGATACGTTGCTCACTCCATAGAATCGGAATAGCGGAATTTAATATCTTGGCTAGGGATAATGTTTTAGGGTAAACACCGTCAATAATCGCCGTAATAATATCTGGCGCAAGATATGTCAATCTCAATGTTTTTCCGACAAACTCTCGGCTTAGACCTTCTTGTTTCGCTAGTTCTTCAAGAATAATGTTTTCCTTTTTCATTTTCTCTTGCCATGCAAAAGCCTGAATTATTGACGTGTATAAGGGATTGCATTCCTCTGCTTTATATTCTTCTGGTGCAAAAAATTTAACAGATCCGCGTTTGCGGTGTAAGTTTACACGATATATAATTTCATTAGGTGAAGAATCTTCATTGTTGGAAAACAAGTCATTTTTCATCGTTTCGTTCATTAAACTTATAGCCAAATCTGTGTACATAATTTTGACACGATTAATGTTGACACGCACTTTTTTAATTAATAATTCAATTATGCGTCGTTGTGCCATCGTTGAAAGGCGGTGGACAAACTCACTACTGTTTTGAAGTTTGTCAATAATTTTGACATCAGCAATGTCTGGGCGTTGCAAACGAGATTGTTCAATCAGTTTGGAAAGGATTTTAGGTGAGGTGACTATATACTGAATTTTATCAAGAACAAAATTATCCATCTCTCCGGCAGGAATTGTTCCGACAGCACAATGGTCATACCCTTCTTTAACGGCTCTCACCGAAGTGTAATATTCATAGACTTTATTGTTTTTATTAGAAGTTGTTGAAATCATGGAAGTATGACAACATTCGCACTCAAGTAATCCTTTTAATAAAGCGTGTTCTTTAAAACGAGAGGGGGGCAATCTTCCTACACGGTTTGTTTGTTTTATTTTTTGTACGTCATTGAACAATTCTTCGGAAATAATAGCTTCATGCACGCCATTGTAAACATTGCCTTTATGCGGCACTTTTCCTATGTAATACACGTTTTTTAGCAGTTTGGAAATTCGTGCGTGATTGAATTTTTCTTTATCTTTGGCTTGATATCCTTTGTCATTCAGCCAATCAGCCACCGCTACTTCCGATCGTAAAATAAGGTATTGTTCAAAAGCTTTGCGAACTGTTTCAGCTTCTTTTTCATTAACAATCAACTTTTTATTTATAACATCATACCCCAATGGAACAACACCGCCAAGCCACATTCCTTTCTTCTTGGATGCGGCAACCTTATCGCGGATTCGTTCAGTAATGACCTCACGTTCAAATTGCGCAAAAGAAAGCAATACATTGAGCATCAATCGTCCCATTGAATCATAGGTGTTAAAATTTTGCGTTACCGAAACAAAAGAGCATTGATTACGGTCCAGTACCTCAACAAGCTTGGCAAAATCAGTTAAGGAACGAGTTAACCTGTCAATTTTATAAACCACAATCATATTAACAAGCCCGGCATCAACATCTTGCAATAGTCTTTGCAACGCAGGACGCTCCAATGTACCACCTGAAAAACCACCATCATCATAGTGTGTGGGCAATAATTCCCATCCACGGTCAACTTGGCTTTTTACATAATTTTCGCCGGCCTCACGTTGCGCATCCAATGTGTTAAATTCTTTATTTAAGCCTTCGTCTGTTGATTTACGGGTATAAATAGCACATTTAATTATTGTCATTGTTTACTCCCAATGTTGAAAAAATAATTGCCCGATATTTTTTTACCCGTGATTTTAAAAGCGATGGCGGATAAGCTTTTATAAAATATGCCCTCAAATTGAAATCCTGAATTTGTAACGATAACATTATACTTTTTGCCTCGATAATTTCTTATCATCCTCGTTCCAACTGGCGGCAAATTATTGTGTTGGAGCTTAATGCGCTTTTGTACCTGTTTAGCTAGTAGGAGTGTACGTATATTGTTTGGCAGTCCACCATAAGCAAGTTCTTGCATTCTGTAGGCCAATTTAAGAATGTAAAATCTTTTATTTTTCCAAATCGGCTCGCTGTCAAAATATTTTCGCCACAGCTCCTGTAATTCATTAACACTCATATCGTTTAGTCGCAAAACGTCATCTTCAACCATATCAGACTCCTTTCTTGCCACAATGAATGCTTGGAAAATCGTTGTTATCCAGTCCTTTCTGCGATAAGTCGGAACTATTTTCATTATCCAATTGCTGCAGGAGTTCCGGCAGCAACAAGTCTATAATTTTTTGTATTTCTGTCATTGAACACCTCCGACAGAAACACCCGTGTAAAAATCAAAACCGTTTCCTTTTTTATACTTTTTTGTAAATTATTGATTCTAAGTGATAATAAACATAATGCGTTCTTTTGCTCTGCAATAGAAAGAAAAAGCAGAATTTTGCTCTAAAAGAGCTTAAAACTCTGGCAAAACCTATGGGGCATTATTTTGAAATCTAGACCCATAAAAGTATATATTTGGGGTATATTTCGGGTATTTTTAGGCAAAAATCATAAAAATGGTTATATACCAACGCCCCATTAAAAACCGCAAACCCTTAAATTTCAAGCGGTACAGAGAGCACAAAAAAACAGAAGTAAATACTTCCGTTTTCCTGATATTGGTAGGCGCGCAGGGATTCGAACCCTGGACCCACTGATTAAGAGTCAGTTGCTCTAGCCAACTGAGCTACGCACCCATCATCAAAATGGCACTTGCCATCAAAACTGCCGTTACTATAACCAAAAGATTTTTTTTTGCAACCCCTTTTTTTATTTTTTTTGATATTTTTTTTAATGCGCGGGCAAAAGCCTTGCAATATATTGATTCTGCGCTTATATTTCTTGTAAATTCTTGGAGAGGAAAATGCATTTTTATCAGGTTGGCGGAGCTGTGCGCGATATGTTGCTGCATAAGCCCTGCCAGGACAGGGATTTTGTGGTTGCAGGCGGAACGGAAAAGGAAATGCTGGCCCTGGGTTTTAAAAAAGTCGGGAAAAGCTTTCCTGTTTTTCTGCATCCGGAAACCGGCGAAGAATATGCGCTTGCCCGCCGGGAGGTAAAGACCGGCTTGGGCCATTGTGATTTCAAATTTGAATTTACGCCGGACATTACCTTGGAAGAGGATTCTCTGCGGCGGGATTTTACCTGCAATGCGTTATACCGAAATCCCGATACCGGGGAGATTCTGGACTTTCATCAGGGGAGGGAGGATATTAAAAAGCGTGTTTTGCGCCATGTTTCGGAACATTTTGCCGAAGATCCTTTGCGGGTGCTGCGGATGTGCCGGTTTGCTGCGCAGTTGGAGTTTGCCGTTGCGCCTGAAACGATGGAACTTTGTCGCCTGATGGTAGAAGAAGGGGCTCTGGCACACCTAAGCCGGCAGCGGATTTGGCAGGAAATGGAAAAGGCGCTGGGGTGCCGCGGGTTTTACCGCTTTATTTTGGTTGCGCGCGAGTGCGGTGCTTTGTCGGTGTTGCTGCCGGAAATCGGGAAATTGTGGAATGTTCCCGAACGCCGGGACTATCATCCTGAGGGAAACAGCGGGGAACATACCGTTCTGTCGCTGAAAGCCGCCGATACGGACGACGCTATGGTCAATCTGGCCGTATTGCTGCATGATGTCGGTAAAACGGCTACGGATCCGCAAAAATGGCCGTCGCATCGCGGACATGACTTGCTGGGAGAAGAAATCATCGGCCGGATAGCCGCCCGGGTGCAAATTCCTGAAGCTTATGCCGGGTTTTCCCGTTTTTGTGCCTTAAACCATATGGTGTCGCATCGTCCGCCTGCAGATGCCGCCAAAAAGCTTGCCCGGATAGCCATTGGCCTGCTTCGCTTTCACCGCCCGGACTATGTGGAGAGGTTTATTGCCGTTATGTCTGCCGATGTCAGGGGGCGGGACAAGCCTTTCAACCGTGCCGAACAGAAGAACTTTGCCGCCATTGCCGCAATGTTGGAGCGGTTTTATCAAAAAGCGTCAACCCTGCGCTTTTGCGAATATCCTGAATTCAGACAGGCTCTTGAAGCTTTGAAGGAGCATCGGATAACTCCGGCGCAGCTCAGAAGAAAAGAGGCGGAAATCCTGTTGCGGCAGGTGGAAATGTAATGCCCCTGTACGGCTTTTAAAATTTTATAAATTACCGGCGCTTTCTGTGCAAATCCGATTTAATGCTTTAAAAAAAATAATATATATGTTTCAATCATCAACGGAGAACTTTATTTTTTAACTTTATGGATTATGGTGCTGTTATGGGAAAATCGCTGAATTTAGCTCTGTTGCTGACTGTTTCTTTGCCGGCCGTGGCGTATGCCGCATCTGCCGGTTCGGCGGAAAAGGCGCCGGAAACGGTGTCATCGGGAATTTATAAATTGGATGAAGAACAAGCCGCGTCTGCGGCAGTGTCAAAAACAGCCGAAAAAACGGACGCCGTATCGCCGGCCGCCCGGATTGTAGGGGAAGAAGCTGAACAGCCCAAAATAATAAAAGAGGAAATCTCCGGCGGTCATATTGAAAAGCTGGTGGCGCCCGACGGCAAGGTTATTGCCGAAAAAACGATAAAAGACGGCGAGGTTGTTAAAAAGGTGCTGAACTATTATCATCCTAACGGGCAGGTTTCCCGCAAGGTAACTACGCTGGATGACGGCAAAGGGTTCTATGCGGAAGATTACTATATGAACGGGCGTCTGGCAGCGCAGGCGACATATCTGAACGAGAATAATAAAATCGGCACCGAAAAGAAATACGACAACAACGGTACGCTTCGGCAGGAAATCCCGTGGGTTTTGCCCAAAGAAGACGCGCAGAAGCCGTTGGCTGGGCAAAAGACGATTCGCCAGGGCAACATCATCACCTATTATCCCGACGGGCGTATAGCCGCATCGTTTCCTGTCGGTCAGGAAGACGGCAAAACCCTGTTTTTTAACCGTCAGGGCCGCGTGATAAAGGAAGTCGAAAATGCCCGGGTGCTGAATTTTGCTCCCGAACTGGATACGGCGGATTGTCAGGACAAGGTTGTAAAACTGAGTTTGGAAGAGCTGGTTGAACTTTATGAGGACGAGGGGGATATATCGTATAACAAGTGCGGCTTGCCGTATCGGGAAAACTTTGTTTATGAAATCGCCGATATGCGCGGCAATGCTGTGTCAAAGATAAGTTATGACGATACGGGAATGATTCGGCGCATAACCCCTTATGTCGGCGGTTTGAAAAACGGCGTCGAGCAAAAGTTTGACGCTTCCGGCAATCTGACTGCGGAAATAAATTACAAACAGGGGATAAAAAACGGAACCGCGAGCGGCTTTTTCCCGACCAAGGAGGTCGCCTTCCGCAAACGTTATGAGGACGGAAAAGTCGTCGGCAGGCTGACCTGCTATTTCCCGACCGGGGAAGTTGCTGCGGAGTTTGCATATAAAGACGGCAAAAAGGAAGGAACCGCAAAAATATACGGTCCCAATGCCCGCGAAATCTCTTTTGCCGGCGGCGAAATTGTCGGCGCCGCGCCGAAAGATGCCCGTCGCGCTCCGGAACCGTCCAAGCTTGCGGCTCTGTCCAATCCTGACCCGAAATGTCTGGATATAACCTCAAAATTAGATGAGCTGGAGCTTGATTTAGAGGCCAATGCCAATACCGTAACCAAAGCTTTTACGTTGAATTTGCCGGATTCCTGCCGGGATTTTTCCTCTTTCAAACCCGAAAAAAGCAATTATGCCTGTTATGATGCCCTCAATCGCCTGCGTGCCGTGTTCCCGACCGGCTATAACCGCGGCGAATATGCAATTGAAACGGTTTATGCCGAAAACGGGCAGCACTTGTACGATATTCCGTACTATCAGAAACAGAAACAGGGCTTTGCCAAGAAATTTGACGATAAAGGGCAGGTGGTTTCGGAGATTTATTACAGCCGGAACGAGCTTGCGGAAAGTTCGCGCAGTTATCATGACAACGGGGCTGTCAAGGAAATGCTGACCATAGCCGACGGCGCGCCGCGCAAACTCTTGGTAAGGTATAATAAAGACGGAACGCTGGCCTTCAGTCTGAATTATAATGAAGGAGAAAAGACGGATGCCTTTTTGGCCGAACCGCAGAAAAACAAGGATGTTTATTTAAAATTCTATGAGGGCGGACTTGACAATATCCGCGAGGTGAATGCATCTAATCCGCAAAATTACATAGAATATAATCTGGCTTCCGGCGAATATACCGTATATAAGAACAGCGAGTTGATTAAAGGCGGAAAAATCTGCGGTTATGAAAATCGGACAGCAAATGCCGCCGCCCCTTCAACGAATGATACGCCCTCAACGAATGCCGCACCCTCAACGAATGCCGCACCCTCAACGGCTGCCCCCCTCTCAACAGCTGCTGCATCTGCAACAGATACCGTTGCACCATTAACGGCTGCCGCATCTGCAACAGCCGACGTTTCCGCAGTGTCTTCAGTAACGTCCGGTCAGTCGGAATCCGTTTTGCAGCCTGCGCCAAAACAGGCTCTTGAAACTCCGGCCTCTGCCGTTGAAGTTCCGGCTCCTGTTGCCGGAACTCCCGTCGCTGCGGTTCCAGCCTCTTCCTCGGCAACGTCCGCTTCCGACGCCGCTCCGTCTACAGTTGACACGGTTTCTTCCGCGCCGGTAGCAGTACCAGCCTCGGAGGAAGTTCAGGCGGCCGCATCGTCTGTGCAAAAAGCCGATATTCCCGCCCGGAACGAAAAAAACGAAGTATCGCCGGTCCTTCCGGCAGATGCTGCGCCGATGGTAGAAGGGCTGGAACCCGTTTCTTTTGACGATATAAAACTTAAAAATGCGATTATCCCGACGGCAGAAGAGAAAAAGCAGGCCGAACTGGCAGCCAAAAATATCGGCCCGGTTGCCAAACCGGACATAGACGCGCTGGCAGATGTCGTTGCCAAAGAGCATGTCAGTAGCGGCGGCGAAAAGGCTTCCGGCTCTCTGGCTAAAACCGAAAAATTTTATTATCCGAACGGCAATCTCCGCAAAACGATAAAAACCCGCGGCGGCCGGACGGAAGAAATTAAGGAGTACTCCAAAACCGGACTGCTGCTTACCGATACCGTTTACAAGGACGATGGCATTCTGATTGAAAAATATTTCGGTTCGGGAGAAATTCGCCGCAAGACAAATAAGGCTTATACCGACAATCCGGTAATGGCTTTCATATCGCGCGAAGATTTTTATGACAACGGCAAAGCGCGTTATGAGATAACCCGCAAACCGGAAACCTTGCTGTTTTCCGATAAGCAGTTTTATCCCGACGGTACCCTGAAAGTTGAAACGGTTCAGAATTCTCCGCTGTCATATACAATCAGGGAATACGATAAAGCCGGAAAGCTTGCCAAAGTTATAAAGCAGTTCGGCCCCAACGTTTTGGAAGAGGTATATGATGCCTCGGGAACAATCAAATCCCTGAAATTGAACGGAGCCGATATGCCGGTGAAATTTGCCGGAAACAGCACCGGACTGTTGCGGGACAATATGAAGATATTTGCCAAGAACGGGGCTGTTTCATCAGAATTCAAAGCCGATGAAAAACAGAACTCGCTGCTGGAATACTATAAAAACGGCAAGGTAAAGGCCGAAATCGTCTTTTATAATAACGGCGAAATTTCCGTCAAAGCTTTTGGCCGCGAGGGAGCGCTGGAAAAGTTCGCCTATCTGGCGCCGGACGGAAAATTGCATCTTCAAAAGCCGTCCGTCCGTACCGTTTCGGCTTATCGCGAACGGCACTGGGTCGATTATAATAATCCGCGTTGGATAGAAAATCAGGATCGTTATTCGGTCAAATCCGTTGCCCGCCTCAATCTGGACACCGCTGCGTATATTTTAGCCGAACTTGATATGCAGGCGCCCGAAATGATGAAAAAGCTGTACGATATTTATAAATAAACGCGGACAGGGGGAATAGGCTGAACAATAGTACAGATAAAACCGGCGCGTAACCTCATATAACGGGTATGGCGGCAAGTACAGTCGGCGCGTGACCTCACATAACGGGTATGGCAGCAAGTACAGTCGGTACGTAACCTCATATAACTGGCACGGTGCAGGCGCAGCCGGTACAGAAAGGCAGAGAAGGGCAGGGCATGGCTGTTCGGGCGTATCTGCCCTTTTTCTGTATTTTCTGCGGCGGGGAAATTAATGTTTGACAAAAAATAAACGGCGTTATATATCTCAAGCCGAAACAACTATATATATGTCAAACTTAATTAAAATGTTATCATTATGAAAACAGAAAAAATCAGTGTTGCAGAAATAAGCCGTTTGCGTGAAGCTGCAGAAATTGAAAGAAACACGCATCATGAAATTATGGTTCGCATCAGCAAAATCAGTTCTGTCCAAGTCGGTTTCAACTGGATTCCCGACGGTCTTCCCGCCGAAGAGCAGATGCAGATTGTCAAACGCGGCAACCAAAAGGAAATTATGGCTTTGCTGACGGCGTATGCCAATCTCCGTATGTCATCACACGATGAGGAACGGTTTGAACGTGTTAACGTTGCGCCAGAGGTGCAGATGTATATTTTCCATCAGCCGATAGGGTTTGATGCTGCCCGTATTTATATGTTGGAGCACAATCGCCTGTGCCTGGACGTCGAAACGGAATTGATAAAGAAAAAGATGATGTCTGTTATCTCCAAAAAGAGGCTTTCGCCTAAAGCGGAAGTTTTTCTTCTGACGCATTGCCTGCATGAGGGAAAGGAGCAGGACAGCGATTCGCCGTTGCTTCCGGTGCTGGAATATCTGGAAAAAAACAGTCTTTCACCTCTTGGGCAACAGGCGTTGATGACGTATCTCAACGTTGGCGGCGGCAGGGATAGCTTTATAGATGCCTGTCGCAACTGTGTCAAAACGTATGTCGAACGGTACAAGGAACTATGCCTTCCGGCACAGCGCGACATGGTTAAAAGCGGTGACAGCGAATTGATTATGTCGTATATTCTGTTTTCCAAAAAAGGTTTGGAAGCGGAAGAGGAATTGCTGGAACGCGGCAATCGTGAAGAGGTTGAAGCCTATTTCAGGCGCTATGCAACATTGTGAAAGAAACAACATGAAAATACAAAGCCCCGCAACGTATGTCTGGCGGGGTTTTGTTGTTTTTTCTGCCGGATCTGCGCTCTCTCCGGCTAAAACGTTTCCCAGTGCACCTTTTCCGGATTAAGTCTGTCTTCCGGCTGTTTGGGTGTTTCTTCCGGATAACCGATGGTAATGATTGCCACGGGGAGCATCGTTTCCGGCATACAGAACTTTTTACGCAGGTTGTCAACGACCATCGGCATCGGTGCCGCGCCGCAGAAACAGGCGCCCAGCCCTTTGGCGTGGCAGGCCAGCAGCAGGTTTTGCGCCGCAAGTGAACCGTCAATCTGGGCATAGTTCCACCCCTCTTTTTCGCGGTGGAAACACTCTTCTTCGTCTGCGCAGACGACAATGGCGCAGGCCGCATCTTTTGCAAAAGACGTCCATGGCTGAATCTGGCGCAGGGTACGCAGCGTTTCCGCATCCTGAATAACCAGAAAATGCCACGGCTGCTTGTTGTGTGCGGAGGGGGCGTAACTTGCCGCCCGGACGAGTTCCAGAATTTCGTCTTTCGTCAGTTTCTTTTCCGGGTTGTATTTTCTGATAGAACGCCGGGTCAGTAATCCTTCATACAATTCCATGGGTAAACTCCTGTAAAATTTAGAAATCAGTTAACGCTTCTCTGCAGTTGCTCAATATGCGGCAAAACCATATGTTCAATCAAAAAGCGAAAAGTCTTTTCCACCATCTGATCCGTGTTCAGAATAACCGGATAAATATCTTTCGGATTTTCCGCCTGTGTCAGTTTTTTTGCCAAAACGCCGTAAACGTCGGCCATGTCGGAAAGCGAAGCCATCAGTTCTGCGGCATAGTTCGGAATGGAAAGGGTATCACAGCCGCCCCAAAAGCCTTCGACAAAGCCGAACTCAATCTGGTCGGCACGGCTCTGGCATAATTCTGCCAATTCCTTCGTATCGTTTTTGTTTCCGGAAAATTCCGGAAGTTTGAGCGTGTTGGTTTTGATTTCGACAAACATTTCATCCCACAGCCCCATAAAAAACTTGAAAAAAAGTTCCGCCTCGTTTTTTGTCGTCAGCCTCGGCTGCAGGTTTTCGGCAAACAGCGAAGCAATAACGTCCGTCGGGCGCAGGCTGGGATTAGGGCTGCAGACGGCTCCTGCAAACCGGAGCTTGACGACGCCGAGCGGCGCCGGGCAGTTATAATGGTCAAGAAACCGCTGGAATTTATCATCCCCAATATATACATTTTCGCTTTGCATTTTATTTCATCTTTATATATAATGACTGACATAACACAATTTAATGGGAGTTTTGCAAATTGTCCACTCTAAAATTATCGCTGTTATTATCTCTGGTTCTGAGCGTTTCGGCCTGCTCGCAGTTTGCGCCGTTTGAAGACCGCCGCCGTGAGCCGGGAACGGAGTATGTGTATGTCGGCGCTTCCAAGCCCGGCCGGCCGGCGGTATGCTATAATCCTCTTTTTTATGATAAGGAAGAGGTAAAGGCGTTTGCCGACGGTTTGTGCCGCGAGCATAAGGCCGGTACGCATGCCGAGGAAATAAGCCGCGATATTTTTACCTGTCGGCTGTTTGTGCCTTCCAAAGCTTATTATAAATGCGTCGCCGATAAATAGGCGGCTTCTTTCTCCGCGGTGCGGCTTTCGGTTTTAACCGGCGCGGTGCCTGCCGCAAAGCCCCGGTTTCAGGCGGAGTATAGCCGGCGCGGTGCCTGCCGCAAAACCCCGGTTTCAGGCAGAGCATAGCCCGCGCGGTGCCTGCCGCAAAACCCCGGTTTTGTCTGCACGGTACTCGCTGCAAAATATGCCGGAGAAAGGCTGTCGCATTTATAAGAAAGGAGGACCAAATGAAAATATATATTTTTGATATGGACGGAACCTTAACCCCGGCGCGCCAGCCGATGACGCCGGATTTCAGCCGCCGTTTTCTGCCGTGGCTTAAGTCGCATCTGGCTTATCTCGCCGCCGGTTCTAATTATGAAAAGGTAACCGAGCAGCTGCCGCCCGATGCCGTTGCCGCCTTCAGCGGCATCTACAGCTCAATGGGTAACGTTTACCATCAGAAAGGGCAGGAGGTCTGTCGCAACGAAATTGTCTTGAAAAAGGAACTTCTCCAGACGCTGGAGCGTTTTCGCCGCAATACCGCCTATCTGGGAAAGCTGTACGGCAATTATCTTGAACTGCGCCCGGGAATGCTGAACTTCAGCGTTTTGGGGCGGAATTGCCCGTTTGCGGAGCGTACCAAATATAACGAATGGGACAGCCTTCATCATGAGCGGGAAAATATAGCCCAAGAATTGAATGAGAAATTTCCCGAATATGAAACCAGCGTCGGCGGCAAAATCTCTTTGGACATTGTTACCAAAGGCTGCGGTAAAAGCCAGATTGCCCGGCGGGTGCGCGAAATGTATCCGAACCACAAAATCATCTTTCTCGGCGACCGTACCGAAAAGGGCGGCAATGACTATACGCTGGCGGAAGCTTTGCGTGCCATGGACAATACCGAGGTCGTGCAGGTCAACAGCCCTGACGATGTTTTGGCATATCTGGAAATATAAAAAAAGTTTAGGCCGCCGCTTTTTGCGTTTTTCTTTTTGCCTGTCAACATAAAAGCTTTGTCGGCACCGTTTATCGGTACTTTTCCCGTCTGTCTGTAATACAAAAGCTTTGTCTGCAACGTTTATCGGCGTTTTCCACTTCTGTCGGGCACAGAAATTTGCCTGCCTCTGATTGACACCAAGTGGAATTTGTGGTATAATACCCTAAATAACCGGAGGAAACGGATATGACTAAAGAAAAGACTGTTTATCTGGAATATCTCGATGAGTTTAAAAGCTACGGTATTCCCAAATCGGAAATAGAAGCCTTGCACCGGGACGGCGTAGTTGCGGATATCCGCTTTCATAAAGAATTGTATGAAAAAAGGCAAGCCTCCCGCCCGACGGTCGGATTTTTGCTGGGACAGGATAAGGGCACCGACGGAACGGAGTATTACACCGTTGGCCTGACCTACGCCCATAGCATTTTAAACTCTGGAGCGAAAATCCGCTTTTTAGACTACGACAACGCTTATTGCCAGATGAAAAAATGTGACGGGGCGATTTTGCCGGGTGGCGCTTTTGACAATCCCGAAAGCTTTTTCATTGACGGCAAAGATATGGGCGGCCGCGAAGGCAAACGTTTTTTCGCATATAAATCCGTGATACAGGAAGCCTTTCGGCATCATAAACCGATGCTTGGGATTTGTGCCGGCGCGCAGATGATTGGCGCCGTGCTCGGCAATATGAAAATGTACCGCAGCCTGGAGCAGGAGATTCCGCGCAAGACGGTTCATAAGCCTCGGACTGAAACCGATATCCGTCTGCACGGATTAAAGCTTTTGCCCGGAACGCCGATATTTGATATAATGGGGTTGCGCCCGGATGAAGACCGGATAATGATAAACTCCCGTCATTCTCAGGCAATGGTGCACCCGGCGCTGCAGGAATATGTAAAAGGCGAACCGTTGGTTAAAATGGATATGTATGCCGTTTCGGACGCTGACGGCGTTCCGGAAATCTGGGGCAATGCCTCAGCCGGAATTTTGTGCATTCAGGGACATCCGGAAGATTTGGCTGCTGCCGGGGATGAAAAGATGCTTCGGGTTTATCGGCATATAGCCCGGCTGTCAGCAGAATACAAAAAAAGCAGGCAACGGCTGCCGGGAACGCCGGAAAAAACATTTGAACGCTGATTGAAAGCGTTGGTCTGTGTTCTGCCTTAAAGCGCCACCATCACGACGCCGGCGATAATCACGGCAAAACATATCAGCTTTTTTATCATAATGTGCGGCGTAATCGTTTCCTTAACGCGGATGTCAAACATTTTTTTCAGCGCCAGGCTGATGAACAGCATAAAAATCGGCGCCGTCGCGTTAATCGCCGACGACGTAACCGCCGAAAGTTTGGACAAGGCATAAACCGAAGCCGCCCCGCCCAGAAAGCACAAAAATTCGTTCAGGCAGAATACTTTTGTATTTTTGCGGTATTCGGCAAAGGTACTCCGTATTCGTTCCGCCGATTTCTTGTGCAAGAACAGCAGGAACGGCAGCAGGAACGAAAAAATATTAACGTAAATGATAAGATTAATCCAGTTGTCGTCTTCCTTAAAGGTATATTTTTGCAAAACGACGTAAAACGCCCGCAGCAGGGAAACAAAGACCATATAATAAAACGCCCGGTTCAACTTCGGCATCTTAAAATCGTTGATGCTGAGGACGATTGAGGCGGCAATAATCAGTAAAAATCCGGCGTATTGCGTTTCTCTGAGCCGTTCGTCCAAAAACAGGTACGTCATAATCGGAATTGTAATCTGCCCCAGCGAAAACAGCGCAGAAACGATAGACGTATCAATAACTTTCATCGCTTTATAATAAGGATAAAGGTATGCCACGTCAATAAAAGCCAGCAGAAAATAAAACGGAACGGCACCGGGTGCGGGCAGGGTAGGTATGCCGAAAAACAGAAGCAGGGGCATAAACAGGCAGTTCATGAGCGAGATATAAAAAATCATGGTTGCCGGATGTTTGAATATGTTGTTGGACAGCTTGCATTCAATAATATTGGCGAAAGAGGAAAAGAACGGCGCCAGTAAAGCCACAAATAAAATAAACATACAACTCCTGTCTGCTGTTACACCTGCTTAATATATAATCGCCGGAAGTTAAGATAAAATGAATCTCGCGGCTGTTTTGCCTGTTTTTCCGCGGAAAATATAAAAAAGCCCTCCGTCAGGGAGGGCTTTTGGCAGACATCATAAACTGAGGCCTGTGTCAGTCAGTTGCGGATAAAACTCTGCAGCGGAAGCCTGTGTCAGTCAGTTGCGGATAAAACTCTGCAGCGGAAGCCTGTGTCAGCCAGTTGCGGATAAAACTCGGCAGCGGAGACCTGTATCAGTTTCGAATAAAGCTTAACAGCGTATCCTTACGGCTGAGAACCGTTCCTTTGATGATTTCGGCAGCTGTCTGCAAATAATCAAACAACAGCGGCGAAATGTCTTTTTCATCGGTGTTTTTGACAAGTTTCTCCATAATTGTCAATAAATCCCTCTGTTGCAGCCGCAGGTCAAAAACAAAGTCTCTGCCGTTTTGCCGAATATGCAGCATATGTCCGTTGAACAACGCATATTCCTCAGGGCACTGGCTTAAGACAACGGCTCCGTTCGGATGGTAAATAATACCTTTTTCATAAAAGACGCGGCTTTCGTCGCTTAAAATCAGCGGCAGCGTTTTTCCGGAATAGGTTTCCCCGCAGCAACAGTCATAATAATGTCCTTTGTAAATGCAAAAACGGTCGTTGTTTCGGAGAAAAGTTTCATTTTCGGGCAGAGGGCTGACATTTTCAAGTATCAGCCGGCAGTCTTTGTCAAACAGGCGCCCGTATCCGTTTCTTTCCAGGACGATGAAATTTCCCTGTTTTAGAAAAATAACCGCCTTGCAATCTTTGAAGGATGCCAGTTTAAGCCCGTTTCGGTTGTATAAGTCCGCTCTTCCCCAGGGGGATGTTACGGCAATCTTCCCGTCCTCAGCGTCAGAAACGTTGGAAATATCGTCTTTATGCCCCAGGCAGAGCGGAGAATTCCATCCGTCTTTGCTGTAAGTACGAGGAAGGTCGGGGTACAACATACCGTCTTGTTCCGAAACAATTGTTTGGTAGCGGCAAAGGTAGCGTACATTGGCAATTTCCGTCATGCATTTTCCCGACGACCCGTAAATTGCATACGAAGCGCCGCCGTTTTTTGATACCGCCATCTGGCCGTTTTCAAAAACATGAAAGTCAGATACGTAGTCAAACTTCAGCCGGCTGTTATCGCTGTAAACGAAACGCCTGGAGGTTCCGGGCTGCGAAACTGCAAAATATCCGTTCGGATAAAACTTCAGGCCGCCGTTTTCAAAACGCCTTTTTCCTAAAAAATTCCAATAATCAGCTTGTTTGCTGGCACAATCCAAAAAGTCTTTGGCAAAATTCCATAAATTTTCCATATATATAAGTTTTGGTGAATAATAATAAAGTTAAATTGCGCATATTTTATACGAAAATATTTTTTTGTCAAGGAGGATTCGCTTTTCATTGTTTTCGTTTTTCTGTAGAAAAAGAAACCGGAAAACCTGAACAGATGTTGTCAGCATGCAAAAAGAAGCAGAGCCGAAACTCTGCTTCTCCGAATATCCGGCATTGCTGCCCTGTATTCTGCCATATACCGAAATCTTTGCCATGCATATTGCAAAAACTGCACTTGCCTGCATCAGCTCGAAATCCGGTATCCGTTTCCTTATTACCTGGAGTAAAATTCGATAACCAGGTTCGGTTCCATCTGTGCCGCATACGGTACATCGTCAAACTTCGGAACGAATGTATACTTCGCGGTCAGCTTTCCGGCATCAACTTCCAGATAGGACGGGAAATCGCGCGTCTGGGACTGAACAGCTTCCAAAACAATGGCCAGCTGCTTGGATTTTTCCCGAACTTCAATAACGTCACCGGCTTTAAGCTGATAAGAAGGGATGTTAACCTTTTTGCCGTTTACGGTAACATGGCCGTGATTGACAAACTGGCGGGCAGCAAATACCGTCGGAACGAATTTTGCTTTATAAACCAGATTGTCAAGTCTGGATTCCAGCAGGCCGATAAGATTTTCAGCCGTATCACCTTTTCTGCGAATAGCTTCAACATAGTACTTGTGGAACTGCTTTTCAGAGATATTTCCATAATAAACTTTTAATCTCTGTTTCGCATACAACTGCTCACCGTAGTCAGTCGTCTTTTTTCTTCTCTGACCGTGCTGTCCCGGTGCATAGTTTCTTTTCAAAATCGGGCTGTTCGCATCGCCCCAGAGATTTTGGCCGTAACGGCGGCTGTTCTTCTTTTTGGCGTTAACAATACTTTTCATTAAAAAATCCTTTTTTCTTTGGTTAAATTATTGTCCCGATAGTTTTGTCGTTGGTGGTGCCGCTTCTTTAGCGGAAAACGGCTCCGGCGCAAACGGGGCTTTCGCTTTCAGAAAACACAAAACGCGGCTTCACCCCACGCCGAATGCCCTCTGGCGCAACCCTCTTTCTCGGAAGTGCCCCTAAAATACCGCAAAAAAATAATTTTGCAAGCATTTTCTTTAGAGTTTTGCCTGTTTTTTCATCTTTTTTATATGGAAATATGTTGAACATCCAACTGTAGAAATAAAACGTTGGTTTAAAATAAATATACCAAAGTTTTAGAGGTGTGTCAAACAAAAAAGTGGATTCAACCGTTTGAAACGGCATAAACATCAGTATTTTCTGCTGAATTTAAACCAACCTTTAATTTCAACAGGAGAAATATGATGAATATTGCAGACCGCTTTAATAATTTGGAAGAGGAAAAGTTTTTTGCTCATTGTAATGCCGAGGTAATTCATGATAATGAGTTCAGGACGGCAAGAAGGATTGAAATGCAGAACCGGGAATTTACGGTAAGCGTAGTTAAATGGAAAGATACAAGTCTTTCTGCAGTGCCCGGATTGCCCTATGAAATAGCTTTGCGGAGTAAGGATGATGAAGAGCTTTTGCCTCTTTACGGAACGGGAGATGAAGTTCTTGCCTTGAACGATTTGGACGAATTAGAGATAATTTTAAACAATCTTCAGGAAGGCAAATCTATAAAAGATAAATCGTGGCTTGAGGGGATAGACCGCCTGTACGAAAAAGCAGATGAGACAGAGAAAAAGAATAGAAGCGAGTATGAGGAAATTTCATCTGATAATACGCGCAAAAAAATTGAAGACCGCAAACGTAACGTCTTAAAAAGCCGCCAGCTCCGCCGGAAGCTGCATAAACGCCGTTCCGGTGAAAAGGTGCCAAATGTTGTGTTGACCCGGCGAGATAGCGAAAAAATTATTTCCGATACAGAAAAACGGACGATAACATCGGAGGTAAAAATGAAAATCTACCGCGGCAAAGCACGCGAATAAGAAAGGATAGAACAATCAGATACCCCGGGGCGGCGAAAGGGAAAGCCCTTTTCCGCCCCCGGCGAATTGCAGGCTGCTTCTCCCGCAAAAAAGACAGGCAAACCCCATCGCGGAAGAACTAGTAAAAACTTTTCCGCGCTTTGGTCCGTGTCTGCTCTTTGGCAATCAGTAAAAGTTCTTCCGCACTTTGGCAAACAGCGGTTCGTTAATGTCTTCCAAAACGCCGTCTTTGAGCTTGAACTGCCGGTTCATACGCGCCGCCAGCTCCATATTGTGCGTGGCAATCAGCGCCGCCAGTCCGGTTTCCCGGATAATTCCCAGCAATGCGGCAAAAACCTCTTCTGCCGTATTGGGGTCAAGGTTGCCCGTCGGCTCGTCCGCCAGCAGCAGCTTCGGAGAATTGGCCAGCGCCCGCGCAATCGCAACCCGCTGTTGTTCGCCGCCGGAAAGTTCTGCCGGCCGGTGCTTCAGACGGTGAGAAAGGTGCAGCTTTTCCAACAGAAAGGCAGCCCGTTCCGTTGCTTCGGTTTTCGGACGTCCGGCAATCAGCATCGGCAGCATGACGTTTTCTAATGCTGAAAAGTCGCCAAGCAGGTTGTGGTATTGGTAAACGAAACCGATATAGTCGCGCCGGAGCTGCGTGCGCAAATCGTCGGAAGCTTTGCCGATGTTCTGTCCGTTGATAAAAATGCGCCCCGCCGTCGGTTTGTCCAACAGGCCGGCAATTTGCAACAGCGTGGATTTGCCCGACCCGCTTTGTCCGACCAGTGCCGTAACTTCCCGTGGGCGGATGGTTAAATCAATGCCTGCCAGAACTTCCAGCGTCTGCTTGCCCTGTTTGTAATTTTTGACAATGCCGCTCAATTCCAGCACGCAATTGTTGCGGGCATTTGTGTTGTTGCCGGTTTCGTTATTCATAGCGCAAAGCCTCCACAGGATCCATTTTTGCCGCCCGGTACGCCGGGTATAATGTTGCAAGGAACGAAAGCAGCAGCGAAATTCCCGCCACCGTCGCCACAACCGAAACTTCTACTTTTGCCGGCAGCTGCGACAGGAAGTAAATCTCTGCCGCAAACAAATCGCGTCCGGCAACCGACTGCAGAAACTGCCGGATATTTTCGATATTGTCGCAGAACAACAGCCCCAGCATAACGCCGAGAAAAGTTCCGACCACGCCGATAAACGCGCCGTCAAGGAAGAAAATGCGCATAATCATTCCTTTGGTCGCCCCCATTGTCCGCAGGACGGCAATGTCGCGCCCTTTGTCCTTGACCAGCATAATCAGTCCGGTGATGATGTTGAATGCTGCCACCAGAATAATCAGCGTCAAAACAATGAACATCACGTTGCGTTCCACGTCCACGGCGTTGAAAAAGGCCGAGTTCGTCTGCCGGTAGTCATAGATAAAGGCGCGGTTGCCCGAACTTTCTATCGCCGCGCCGATAAGCTGGCGCGTATAGTCCAAATCGGCGTCGTCGCGCAGCGTAACGTCAATGCCGGTAACGCCGTTGCCGAGCGAAAAGAACTTCTGCGCCGCCGCCAGCGGCATAAAGATAAAGTTGGCGTCATATTCGTACATTCCGAAGTTGAACGTTCCGGCCACGCGGTAGCTCTTCATCCGCGGCACCGTGCCGAACATGGTGATTTTCCCGTTCGGGGAGAGCAGGGTGATTTCGTCGCCCTCCGTAACGCCGAGCTTGTTTGCCAGTCGGGAACCCAAAACGACGATATCGCCGTCAAACAGTTTGAGGTCAAAGTCTTTAAACCCGTCGCGCAAAACCTGTTTTTTCTGCAAATCTGCCCCATTGACGCCGCGCACCATCACGCCCTCGGCCGAATTTCCCGCCGTCGCGAGCAGTTGTTTTTCCACCATCGGTATAGCGATGTTGACACCCGGAACTTTGGTTTCCAGCGCCTTGACCGCTTCCTGATAATTGTCAAACGGCGTATTGCGGATGGCGGCAATGCTGATATGCCCGTTGATGCCGAGGATGCGCCCGAGCAGCTCTGCCTTAAATCCGTTCATGACCGAAGTAACGATAATCAGCGTTGCCACCCCCAGCGCAATGCCGATGAAAGCAAACGAGGTAATGACCGAGATAAAGCCCTCTTTTCTCTTCGCGCGCAGGTATCTCCCCGCAACCATGTTTTCAAATTTGGAAAAAATCATCTGCAAAATACTCCTTGTTTCTCTACCATATCCAGCCCGGGTAAACTTGCAACCCCAAATCCCGTTCTGCCCACAAAAAACATCTGTTTATTCCCATTTTCTCCGCCGTCGGTGTCTTCGTTTCGTTCCATTTTGTCGTTTGCCGTACAAAAAAAGAACCGCGTTTCACAACGCAGTTCTCAATCCAAATACTTAAATAATCTTACCGGAAAAGTTCCTGCCTCACGGCAACCTCTCCCGTCATGCAAAACAAAAATTTGTAAATAACAAATTTCTGCAACATTACAAACAAAAATAAAGTTTTTGGCGGTGGCGCCGCCGACAACTTAAAAAGCAGAACAGAAACTGTAGGTCTTTACCGCCGTAAAGCAGTTCCCGTTTTGCCGCAGCGATTTACAGTCCGTCCCATTTGTCATGGCGTCCTCTTATCTCGCCGCTGTCTCTTCCGAAATCGGAAGATGTACAGTAAATTCCGCTGCTGTCTCTTCCGTTACGGGAAGATTTGCCGTTTTTACTGCCGTTCTTGCCTTGTTTTCCCCCTTTGGAAAGGAAGTCGTACTTGACTCGCGGCAGATAATCGTGCAGGCAAAAGCCGCCGGTCAGGCTGACTTTTGCAGTTGCCTTGCTCATGTCTTTGATGAAAGCAACCGGAATAAAATGTCTTTGTCCTTCGGCCGTTTTCAACAGGTGGATAACGGAAAAATTCTCCGAACTGCTGAAATAGGCTTCCGCATACCAGCCGCCCTTGTTGATAAAGTGGATAACGGCTTTTTTGTCCGTATCCAGATATCCCCACAGGGATTTTAGTTTGCCGCCGGTATTAAGCGTCTTCAGATGGCGCAGGACAATGTCAATCGCCGTAACCGCCTCTGCAGAAAACAGACAGCTGTCTTCGGCAATAACGGCCAGAGAAGTGACATCGTTAAGCGAATTGCGCAAAACGATATTCTCCAAAAAGTCGAACATACGTTTTTGCGTAACAGCCGGGTAGGCTGTAACAAATTCATTGAAATCGGCAGGCTTGTTGTTTTTTGCTCTGCCTAAATTCTTGTTGGCAAGGGCTGCTAAAAGCTCCTTGGCATCAGACCATTTGACGGTCTTTACAATTTCTTCATTCATAAATATATATATTTAATATTAATACGCCTTTAAGTATAACAGAGTCTGTTTTTTTGTCAAATATTTTTTTTATTATTTCAGTTTAGCCAGATCCCTGGCAATAATTTGAGCCATTTCCCCAATCAGGCGGCTCTGTGCCGGGATATAGGCGTCATAGCTTCCGTCAATTTCCGTCCGGCGGTCAAAGCGCCCCTGTTTCAGGATTTTTCCCTGTTTGTTGCGGATAAAATAAGAAGCTTTTAATACTGCCATTTCGTCAAGTCTGCCGCTCATATCCTGTATTTCGACATTTACCGCATATTTGTAGTTTTTCTTTAGCGTCGTCTGGTTTTCAATCATGGCGTTGGGCAGCAGCATTCCCAAATCTTCATTCAGAACTCGTTGGACCAGCCGTTCGGGAGAAGCGCCCCAGCGGTTAAACTCGTCAATCCTGACCTGATAGTTTTCTTCTCCCAGAGTTGTAATCTGCGGCCGTGCCTGCTCTGCCGGCAGCAAAACCTGCCCGACCAGCACCATTCCTTTAAAGTGCGGATAAGTCGTATTGGTTGTTTTTACCGCGACCGGCTGAAAAAAGTTGGGGGCAGGGCTGGAACACGCCGCCGTTGCCAGAGCAATAATCGCAATCAGAATTTTTTTCATGTCATGTTTCCTTTCTCAATATATACAGGGCTTATCTCAATAAACATATCGGGTACCCGTTTTTTTCGTATCAAACCTGGCCTTTTGCTCTGCGTCGGTATTTCCACTGTTGCTGCATTGGCACAGGGTTTGCCGTCGTCGTTAGTATTCTTTTCCCGTGATGACCGCATTCGGGTACATTTGCAGATAATCCGTAAGGTTTTTCAAAGAAGCTGCCGCCGCTGAAAAGCTTTCAATCATTGCCGCAATGCTTGCCGCGTTTTCCCCGACCATCAGGTCAAACGACTGTGCCGCTCCGCCGACGTTTTGCGCGGCATTGCCGAGTTCGGATACCATCTTGGCCGTATTGTTTTTGTTTTCTTTCAGGATATGGTCAAACGTATCCATTGTCGAATTCATGCGCTTAAGCAGCGGCGGGAGTTCTTTGTTAAGCGTTTGCGTAATGTTGTGAACGTCGCTGGCAATCTGTGTAATCGGCATAACCTGCAGGCTCTTGGAAATTTCCGAAAAAGGCGAACCGATAGTCGGAATTTCAAGTTCGTTTTTAGCCTGTTCGTGCAGGACGACTTTGGAATTCGGGAACATATCCAGCTCAATCAGCAGCTGTCCGGTAATGACTGAATTGATGGCCAGCTGCGCGCGCAGCCCGTCGCGGATAAACTTGTCCAGCCGTTCCTGCTCGTCATGCGTATCCGTAATCAGCGACCGGCCGTTGTAGATTTTGGCATATACCGGAATCAGGAACTGCATCGTATGCAGGTTCGCCTGTAAGCGGATTTCCGAAACCTCGCCGATTTTAACTCCTTTAAACAGAACCGGCGCGCCGACGTCCAGCCCCTTGACCGATTCGTCAAAATACATGACAACCGTCGATTCGTCGTCCGAAAACTTCGATTTCAGAAAATAGGCAAACATCAGGAACATGGAAATCAGGCCGATGCTGACAAATAATCCGATTAATTTCATGTTAGGCTGTTTTATCATTATTTTTTCCTCTGGTTAAAAATTCATAAATGTCCGCATTCGGCGGGTTTTGCAAAAGGTCGTTCGGGTTTCCCCTGCCGGTAATGTTTTTGACGCTGCCGTCCAGAAAGATGGAGTTGGTGCCGATGGCAAAAATCGACTGCAGTTCGTGCGTAACGACGACAAACGTTGTGCCGAGGTTCTGGTTTAATTCCAGAATCAGGTCGTCCAGCCGTTTGGAGCTTATCGGGTCAAGCCCGGCCGACGGCTCGTCGCAATAGACGATTTTCGGGTCAAGCGCCAATGCGCGCGAAAGGGCGGCGCGTTTTTTCATGCCGCCGGAAATCTCCGACGGATAAAAGTCTTCAAAGCCGTACAGGCCGGTCAGCGCCAGTTTGTAACTGGCCAGTTCCGAAATCTCCTGCGGCGTGTACGGCGAATACAGTTCCAGCGCCATCGCGACGTTTTCCTTGAGCGTCATTGAAGAGAACAGCGCGCCGCTCTGATAAAGGACGCCGCAGTTTTTCATAATTTCCGTTTTGCTGCGGCTGTCTGCGCCCGAAAAGTCTTTTCCGTCGATGAGCACTTCACCTTTGACCGGCGTTACCAGCCCGGTCAGAACCCGCAGCATACTGCTCTTGCCGCAGCCGCTGGCACCCATGATGATAAAAATGTCTTTTTCGTTGACGGAAAAGTTGATGTCGTCAAACAGGACAAAGTCGCCGTAAGCCACTTTCAGATTTTTGACGGCAATGATTTCCTTTGTCATATTCCCATCTCCTCCAGAATAACCGTCAAAATTCCGGTTGCGATAATCATCCATACCAGCGCAGTTACAACGGCTCCCGTCGTCGCCTTGCCGACGCTGTCGGCGTCGCGTCCCGCGTTAAGCCCCTCGTAACAGCCGCACAGCGAGATAATAATTCCGTAAACGACGCTGTGCATCAGCCCGACCAGAATGTTTTTTAAACTCAGTGCCTTAATTGAATAATCAAAATAAGAGGATGAAGACAAATCCAGAAAACTGACGCCGACAACCGCGCCGCCCAGAATGCCGAGCGCATCGGCCAGCAGGGTCAGAAACGGGATGGTAACAACCAGCGACACCAGGCGCGGCGTTACCAGATAGTCGGAAATTTTAATGCCCAATGTTTTCAGCGCGTCAATTTCCTCGTTGACCTGCATCGTGCCGAGCGTGGCCGCATAGGATGAACCTGTGCGCCCCGCCATGATGATGCCGACCATAATCGCCGCCATAATGCGCGTCATGCCGAGCGCCACCATGCTGGCGACGTAAATGCCCGCGCCGAAGGTCCGCAGCTGCAAGGCGCCGACAAAAGCGAGAATCAATCCTACCAGAAAACTGACCAGCGCAATAATGCCGACGGCTTTGTAGCTGCAGTCGCCGAAAATAAACCAGAAGTCTTTGCGCCGCCAGATGGCTTGTCCCGAAAAAAAGCGTAGCAGTGACAGGTTTGTTTCGTGCACAAAACGCAGGGTGCTTTTGACCTGTTTGTAGATAATAAAGCTTTTGTTGCCAATCCGCTCAAGCAGTCCGCCATGAGGTGCCTCGTCTTTCGGCGGCCTGTTTTCTACCTTAAGCGCCAGCGTCAGCATATCCCGGATATTTTGGGGCAGGCGGCTTAAATCCAAAGTAAGCCCTGCCGCTTGGATTTGCTTGGTCAGCCCGAACAGTTCTGCCGCCGGCAACGAGGCATAGGGCTGCCCTTCCGCGGTTTCGGCATAAATCTTTGTCTGGCCGCGTTCTTTCAGCTGTTGCAGGCTTGTCGAATCAAGGCCTGATGCGGTATTGTTCTTCAACTTTTCAAAAGAGCTGCTGTCTGGCTCTCCGTCAAGCAAAAGCACCAAATCCCCATTATTTTCTTTTAGCGTAACTGCCATGTTTTCTTTTCCGTTTATTTTATTCAATCTTTCCGGCTTCGGCCGGTTTTGCCCAAGTTCCTGTTTTTTTTGTTTTTCCGGCTTTAGCCAAGTTCCTGTTCCTTTTTGTTTTGCCCGTTTTTTTCAGTTTTCTGTACCTCATCGCTCCAAACAGGCCGTTTCTTTTTGTCCGCGGTAAATTGGCTTCGGCCGTTTTTTCGTTTTCAGGCATTTTTCAAATTCGCCCGGCACACGTCAACAGCTGCTTGATTGGCCGCTTCGTGCGCTTCCTGTTGGGATGCTCCTTTCAGAACAGCCGCGGTGAACGTCCCGGCAAAGGCATTGCCTGCACCAAAAGCAAAAGCCTGCCTGATGCCGCTGTTTTTGACGACGGTAACGTCGTCGCCGTATATGCGGCTTTCCTTGGCCATATCAGTCAAAATCAAATATTTGAGTCCGTAGTCCTCTTTAAGGCGGCGGCAGAAGTCGTCAGGGCTGCCGCTGATTTTCAGCATCGCCTTGAGCGTTTTCAGTTCGTCGGTATTGAGCTTGAGAATATTCGCTTTTGTCAGCAGTGTTTCAATCGTCTGCTTGTCGTAATATTCCTGCCTGATGTTAATGTCAAAGAACTTAAGGGCTTTTTCCGTCGCGCAGTCGATTAAGTCCAAAATCGTATTGCGGGAATATGGCTTCCGCAGCGCCAGCGTGCCGAAAAAAACGGCGTCGGCGTTTTTGATGCAGCTCTCTGCCGCTTCCGTATACGGAATATAGTCCCACGCCGCATTTTCCAGAATATGGGCCGTATGCCCGCCGCTCGGACTCCTGAAGATAAGAACCCTCCCGGTAGGATAGGGGGTAACAGCCAGCACGGGTTTTATTCCGAACTTATTAAGTTCCGCAACCACTTCGCGCCCGAGGTCGTCGGCGCCTATGGCGCTGATAAGGTGTCCGTCCGCACCTGACTTGACGGCATAATGCAGAAAATCTGCCGGTGCGCCGCCGAGCTTTCTGCTGTCGGGCAGGATATCCGATACAATTTCTCCGATGGCAGCCACTTGTGGCTTTTTTGTTTTTCCGGTCATAGCGCCTCTTGTTAAAAATTAAAATTTAGTTAATACGATAATCTTGTTTTTTCATAGAGTCAATGCCGTTCATATTTGTTCAACCGCAAATCAAGGCTTTCTTTTAATAACTGCCTGACATGTACCGCGTCCAGTTTGCACAGGTCCGTACCGTGGCTGATGCGGTAGGCGGACTTATAGTTTAAACAGTCTTTGTTGTTGCGCATCTGCCCATAGCTTGAGAGGGTAAACGTAACCTCATCGGGTTCTCTGTTGTAAAGCGCGATGTTTGTCATCACCGACGGGCGGCGCAGGATTTCCCCGTCAGCGCCGACAATCGCCAGACACGTATGTTCGGGCAGGTAATATTCGCAAAACAGGTTGTTGTTGTCAAACGCAAGAATGGGCTTGTCTTTGGGAACAAAGGCCTTGATGTCATGCGCCAGATTGTAAAAGCCCCGGTCAAAAAATGCTGCCTTGAAATCACCGTATGTGCCCGCAAAACCGAGCACTGCGATAATAATGAAGCCTCTGGGCAAAAAGGAGCTTTTTGCCAGCACCGCCGCACCGGCGGCATACCATATCAGTGAAAAAATATACATATAACGGGCTGTAACCATCGGCCGCACCGTAACGGACAGCAGGATAAGCAGCAGATATGTCGCCAGCACCGTTCCCGCCGCCGCGGAAAACAGTCTGCCGTATCCGTCCGTTTCCGCCATTTTGCCGCCGGTTATGTTCATCAGGCCGCATATGACGATAAAAGTCAGGGATGTTGCGGCAAGGGTTGTGACAATAAAAAACGGAGATTGCCAGATTTCTGCCGCCGGCGGAGTTGTGAAAAATTGCGCGCTGACCCGGACAAAATCCATTGTAACATACCAGTTCCGGCTGATTTCCCCGCCGGTTGCGAGCGGTACAACCAGCCATGGTGCGAACAGCAGCGCCGCGGCTCCGGCTATCGTCAGAAAAGGCTTGAGCTGTTCAAAACGCCGTGCCCGCAGAATGTTTGCCAGCAGAAAAAGATACAGAAACATCAGCCATAAGGCACAGTAATAATGGGAATACAAAGCCAAAACCGTCGCCGCTCCGAACTTAACGTAATCGCGCGGCTCCGGCTGTTCCGAAACCCGCAGGCCATAGACCAGTGCCGCCAGCATTAAAAACGCCGACAGCATGTAAGTCCGAACTTCAAACGCCAGCCACAGCGATTGAGGCATCAGCAGCATCAGAGCCGCCAGCCATAACGCCGTCTTGTCGCCGTAGTCTTTTCGCACTTCCGTTACGGCAAAAAGCTGTGCCGCAAGCAACAGGATATATGAGGCGAAATGGGCTCCCCATATCTCGTATTCTTTCGGAAACAGCGCCAAAATCCCTTTCAGGTAAAGGTAATAGAGCGGCGGCTTGGAATCTTCGGTTAAAAGCAAATGGAACATCTCGCTCAGGCTGTCTTTAGCCATCAGAACCGAGTATATTTCGTCAGTCCATAAGTTCAGGTTGTTGATAAGCAGGCCGTAAAGCGCTGCCGTTATGCCGATGAGCAGGCAGGCTTTGCCGGCGAAACTGTGCCGGATTGTTGCCGAAACGAGTGCAATATATGCGGAAACGTGTGGAAACTTTGTCAAAAAAAGACGCATAATCAACTGCTTTCATTGTTAAACTTAAGCCGAGTATAAAACATTTTCCGCCTTGAAGTCAACCGCTGCTCCATACCTGTAAACAGCTATTCTCCACACTCAGGAAAAACGTAAAGAACCCCGTTTATTGCGTTGCAGTAAGGGAACCTTCTCTCTGATTATAAAAGAAACCCCTCCCGGATTATAGAAAGCGCCTCCCATATGCCGCAACCGTCTTGCAGAAAGAACTGTTCTGCACCCTCCCGGATTATAGAAAGCGCCGTCCATATGCCGGTACGGCGCTTTTCCCTCCCTGAATATTCAGGAAACTTTGGTCTGGCAAATCCGTTTTTGCCGCTTCAGACCGTTTCAATTGAGACCAAACGCAAGCCGGTTATTTTTTCCCGTTTTCTTTTTCAAAATAGCTGATAAGCCATTCATAAAACGGATTGGCAAACTCTTCGTTCAGTGCCCGCGCTTTTTCAAGGCTGAGCTCTTTTTTGGCAAACGCCGCCTCAGTCAAAATCGTGCAGGCATCTTCCCTGATGTCAGCCGAACCTCCGGAAATCAGCCATTCCTCGTCTGTTTCGCCTCGTTCGTCCAAAATCCTGACCGCCCCCATGTCCAGAGCCATCAAAGTCGGCGCCCGCCCTTGGATAACCGTAAGCGGCATATCGTCCGCCGGCAGCACAACCCGATAAACTTTTTGGCTGAGCACAAGCTTTTCCGGCATATAGATTTTTAAGTCGATATTTGCTGCCATGGCTTATGCTGCGCCTTTCATCTGTTCGGCCTTTTCCAGCACTTCTTCTATCGTTCCGACCATATAAAAGGCCTGTTCGGGAATGTCGTCGTACTTGCCTTCCAAAATGCCCTTAAAGCCTTTAACAGTGTCTTCCAGATTGACAAAGCGGCCTTTCTTGCCGGTAAAGACCTCGGCGACATGGAACGGCTGCGACAGGAATTTCTGAATTTTGCGGGCTCGCGAAACTACCATCCGGTCGTCGTCGGATAATTCGTCCATGCCCAGGATGGCGATAATGTCCTGCAAAGAACTGTATTTCTGCAAAATCTCCTGTACGCCGCGCGCCACGTTGTAATGCTCCTCGCCCACAATGTCGGGATTTAAAATCCGGCTGGTTGAATCAAGCGGGTCAACCGCCGGATAAATGCCGAGCTCGGAGATTTTTCGCGACAGAACCGTCGTGGCGTCCAGATGGGCGAAAGTCGTCGCCGGTGCCGGGTCGGTCAGGTCGTCGGCCGGGACGTAAACCGCCTGTACTGAAGTAATGGAACCGTTTTTCGTCGAGGTAATGCGTTCCTGCATGGAACCCATGTCCGTGCCGAGTGTAGGCTGGTAGCCCACGGCGGACGGAATGCGTCCCAGCAGCGCCGAAACTTCTGACCCCGCCTGCGTAAAGCGGAAAATGTTGTCAACAAAGAACAACACGTCCTGATGTTCCACATCGCGGAAATATTCCGCCTCGGTCAGCCCGGTCAGAGCCACGCGGGCACGCGCTCCCGGCGGTTCGTTCATCTGGCCGTAAACCAGAACTGTCTTGGACTTATCGCCTTCAAGGTCGATAACGCCGGATTCTATCATTTCATGGTACAAATCGTTACCCTCGCGCGTCCGCTCGCCGACGCCCGCGAAAACCGAATAGCCGCCGTGCCCTTTGGCGATGTTGTTAATCAGTTCCATAATTAACACCGTCTTGCCGACGCCAGCGCCGCCAAACAAGCCGATTTTTCCGCCTTTGGAATACGGTTCGAGCAGGTCGATGACCTTAATGCCGGTAACAAAGATTTCCGGGTCTGTCGACTGGTCGATAAATTCCGGCGCCTCGCGGTGAATCGGCATATACTCCTTGGTGTTGATTTTGCCGCGCCCGTCAACTTCGTTGCCGACAACATTGATAATGCGTCCCAGAAGCTCCGGGCCAACCGGAACCGTAATAGGCTTTTCCGTGTTGTAAACCTTAATGCCGCGGCTCATGCCGTCCGTGGTATCCATCGCAATCGTGCGGACGATATTTTCGCCGAGGTGCTGCTCTACTTCCAGCACCAGCCGCCGCCCGCCGACTTCGCATTCCAGCGCGCTTAAGATTGGCGGCAGAACCTTGACGTTTTGAAATTTGACGTCAACAACCGCCCCCATAACCTGATAAATTTCGCCGAGTTTGTCCGAACCCTCCAGTTCCTTTATCTTTTGGCGCAGTTCGTCCAGACGCAAATCCGCCTCTTTTTTGAGGTCTTGCATTTCCGCTTTTTCTTCAGCTTCTTTTTTCTTTCTTGCCACCATCTCTTTTTTTACTCCTAATGTTTCTCCGCATAAAAGCGCCTTTTTCGCTGTTACATCGCCGCTGCTTGGGCGGCATTCCTCTGTCACATCGCCTCTGTTCGGGCGACATTTCGCTGTCATATTGCCTCGCCCGGCGACATTCCCCTGTTACATCGCTTCTGCCCGGCGACATTCCTCTGTTACATCGCTTCTGCTCCGGCGACGATTTCCGTAAGTTCGGTCGTAATCGCGGATTGCCGCAGGCTGTTGTACTTAAAGGTCAGCGAACTTATCATATCGCGGGCGTTGCGGTTGGCATTGTCCATTGAACTCATGCGCGCCGCGTGCTCGGAAGCCTGCGAATTGATGAGGATTTCAAACATCGCCGTCCGCATATAGACGCCTGACAGTTTTTTCAAAAGCTCCAGCTTGTCCGGCAGATAGCCGTAAAAAGCATCGCCGGCCCGGTTCAGGCTTTCGTCTTCCGGTGCCATAGCAATGTCAAACGGAATCACCTGTTTGGAAACCAGCGTCCGCGACAGTCCGGATAAAAAGTCGCTGTATACGATTTCGCAGATATCTGCGCCGTACTGTTCCTTTTTGTTCCAGACATCATGCAAAAAACTCATCGCCTCTTCGTAGGTTAAGTGTTTTTTGATAACGTTCGGATAGCTGCCTTCGATTTCGGTAACGCCGAGCCTTTTTAAGCCGGACAGTCCTTTTTTGCCGTAACAGAAGACCACCGTCCGTTTGCCCTCTTTGTGCAGATCGTCGATACGCCGCTTGGCTTCTTTGGCAATCTGCGAATTGTAGCTGCCGCACAAGCCCCGGTCGGATGCCAGAACAAATAAGGCATAGACTTTCGGATCCCGCGGCTGCACCAGCATTTTCGGCAGCATGTACGAAACGCCTTTCTCCGCCGCTTCCTGTTTGAGCGAAACCAGAACGTTCTTGATGTTGCGCACCATCATCTGCTGAAACAGCTCGCTCTTGTCCAGCGTCAGCTGGGCGCGGCGGAATTTGGACGCCGCGACCATCTTCATTGCCGAAGTGATTTTCTGTGTCGACTTAATGCTTTCAATCCGGGTTCGGAGTTCTTTTAAGCCTGCCATAATCTGTCCTCTTCGCTATGCACTGTTTCCATTATGCTGCTTTCTCCGCCGCTTTCTTTTTAAAAGCGTCGAGGCATTGCTGCATATAAGTGCCGAGTTCTTTTTCCAGCTCTTCGGAAATAGCCTTCTTGTCGCGAATTTCTTTCATAATGCTGTTCTTCTCGCGCTTAATGCTCTCCAGCAGAAACTTCTCAAAATCCTTGATTTGGCCGACTTCCAGATTGTCCAGAAAACCTTTGGCGCCCGCAAACAGGGAAACGACTTCGTCTTCCAGCGCCAGCGGATGATAAACCGGCTGTTTCAGCAGTTCGGTCAGGCGGACGCCGCGTTCCAGCAGCTTTTTCGTCGCCGCGTCCAAATCGGACGAAAACTGCGAAAAAGCCGCCATTTCCCGGTACTGCGCCAAATCCAGTTTCATCGTGCCGGCCACCTGTTTCATCGCCTTGACCTGCGCCGCAGAGCCGACGCGGCTGACGGAAATGCCGACATTGACCGCCGGCCGGATGCCCTGATAAAACAGCGATGTCTCCAAAAATATCTGTCCGTCGGTAATGGAAATGACGTTCGTCGGAATGTATGCCGACACGTCCCCGGCCTGGGTCTCAATCACCGGCAGCGCCGTTAGCGAACCGCTTCCGCGTTCTTCGTCAAGTTTCGCCGCCCGTTCCAATAGTCTTGAATGCAGGTAGAAAACGTCGCCAGGATAGGCTTCTCGCCCCGGCGGACGGCGTAACAGCAGCGACATCTGGCGGTATGCCGTCGCCTGCTTGGACAGGTCGTCGTAGAAAATGACGGCGTGCATGCCGCGGTCGCGGAAATATTCGCCCATTGCGCAGCCTGCGTACGGAGCGATAAACTGCAGCGGCGCCGCGTCGGAAGCCGTTGCCGCCACGACAATCGTATAGTCCAGTGCGCCATAGTCTTTCAGCGTTTTGACCACCTGCGCTACCGTCGAGCGCTTTTGCCCGATGGCGACGTAAATGCAGAACAGCTTGTCCTTGTCGCTCTTGGCTGCGTCATTGACGGCTTTCTGGTTGATAATCGTATCAACGATAATCGACGTTTTTCCCGTCTGGCGGTCGCCGATGATAAGTTCGCGTTGCCCGCGTCCGATAGGGATAAGCGAGTCGATGATTTTTAAACCCGTCTGCACCGGCTCGTGTACGCTGCGGCGCTCAATAATGCCCGGTGCCCGCGTTTCAACGTTGGCAAATTCTTTGGCCTTGACGGCGCCGAGCCCGTCAATCGGCTGTCCCAGCGCATCAACAACGCGCCCGAGCAGCTCTTTCCCGACCGGAACGCTGACGATTTTGTTTGTGCGCTTGACCGTGTCGCCTTCTTTAATCTCTGCGTCCGAACCGAAAATAACCACGCCGACGCTGTCTTCGCCGAGGTTCAGCGCCATACCCCTGACGCCGGACGAAAACTCGACCATCTCGTTGTATTCGACGCCGGTCAGTCCGTAAACCGTGGCAATGCCGTCGCCGACCGAAAGCACGCGCCCGACTTCTTCCATGTCCGGGTTAAAATTGTACTGCTCGATTTTTTCTTTCAGAATTGCGGAAATTTCCTCTGCTTTGACCGCCATGTTATTTTCCTTTCTTCGCCCTGTCTGTTACGTTCGTTCTGCATGTTTCTCTTGTCCTGCGCGTCTTGTTTGCCGCGCCCGCCCTGCAAGCTTTGTTTGCTTTGTCGGAGGCATTCGTTCTTTGCGCTGCATCTGCCGTATATGTTGCAAAAATCATTTCTCTCAGCCTCCGTCCTATTGCGAGCCGCTTTTAATTAACTGCCCGATGCGCCCGAGTTTGCTTTCCAGCGTGTCGTCAATCAAAAAGGATTTGAAACGAACCCGCAGCCCGCCCAGAACTTCCGGTTTAACCGTGTATTCCAGTAAAACCGGCGCTTTTAGCTTCTCTTCCAGCACGCTGCGCAGCTTTTTGTCCTGTGCCGCCGTCAGTTCGACTGCCGTTTCCACCCGGACTTCAATAATTCCTTTGTCCTGATAATACAGTTTGATAAACTCATCCAAAATCAGCCCCGCCGCCTTTAATTTGCCGTTTTCGGCGATAAGAGCGAGGGTTTCGGCCGTAATTGGGGATAGGTTTGCCTTTTTTGCCAGATTCTCAATAATCTTGCGCTGGATTTTGCGGTCATCGCCCGGCGCAGCCAAAAGATTCCACAAGGCAGAATCCTGGTTGTAAGCCGTTTTTAACAGTTTGGCTTCTTCAAACGCTTGGTCTTCAATGTTCTTGTCTTTCGCCGCTTCCAGCCATGCTCTGGCATAGACTGCCGCGGTTTTGAATTTTGAAACTTTCTGCATTTGCGTTTCTGTCCCCGATACAATCCTTTCCGCCTGCGCCCGGCAAACGCCTTAGCTCGGCAAAATATAACCACTAAAAACATAACTACAGCAAAATTACTTATTTTGAATTAAAATTTCCACACTTAAACAAACTTTATGCCATAAAATTTATGAAAAAAGGTATGGATAATAAAAAAAAGCCTCTTCCCGGAGGGAAAAAGCCTTTCATTAAATTACCTGCGCTGGGGCATAAACATTCCGACCGCAAACAGAAACCACCAGTCAAGGGTATGTCCGTTGACTGTGCCGATATACGAATTGCCCAGATTGTCATAAAGCCCGTCTTCCGCGATAAACCAGCCGTTTTTTAACATTTTGACCGCCGTATCGTTGGTAAAAAGGAGTCTCTTGCCGCCTGCATCATATATGCCGGCCTTGCCGCCGTCTTCAGCATACCGCACGGACATGAAGTAACAGCCGTTGGCAAAAACGCCGGCCGCCTTAAGCCTGTTGCCGAGGCACTCGCCGTTTGCCTTAAAAAGGGAAACGCCTTCACTGTCGTCAATCTTATACCATCCGTTCCAATACAGTTCGGAACCTGCGGAAAAGGCAGCCGTCTGAACGCCGTCCGCCGTAAAAATCGCTTTTTCGCCGTTTTCTTTGACCAGCATGAACTTGCCGTCTGCCGCTTCGAATATGCGCTTGATGCCGCCGGCAAGAATAGGCTGTGCATTGTTTTTGTACAAATAAGCCATATTGTTTCTGAGAAGAACCGCGCTCCAGCCGTTTTTGAGCTTTTGATGCTTTTTAATCAATCCGCCGTAAATCATGCGAACGTCTGCGGGAATATCTCTGCCCCCGGAAAATAATAATTTAAAGTCCATAATGCTGTTTGTTAAAGTTATAATAATTTTATATCTGTATTAAAATTTATGTTTTTAGGAATGGATTGTCAAACGGAAATTTATATCGGCAAAAGAAATTTTTGCCTCCGCCGCCCGCCGCAACTGATAGCCTCCCGCCGCCGCCCGCCCCGCCGGTGTCCGCCCGCCGCGCCGCTTTCATTTATCCGTTCTTTTTGATTTACATAAAGGAATAGGGGTTGATGTCCACATCCACGCGGACGTTGCTCTTGACCTTGACCATGCCGAGCCATTTTTTCAGCACTTCCTGAATGTTGACGTTTTTCGCCGTCTTGAGCAGCAGGCGGTAACGGTATCTACCCCGCAGCAGGTTCATCGGCGCCGGCGCCGGGCCGAGCGTTTCTATCAGCTCCGTGTTCGGCGCGCATTTGCCGAGATAATATGCCGCCGCTTCTGCCGCCTGCTGGTTCGCCGATGAGACAATCAGCGCCGCCAGTTTGCCGTAAGGGGGCATATGCAGCAGCCGCCGCGAACTTTTTTCAATCTCGATAAAGGCCTCGCGGTTATGCTCGATAACCGCCTGTAATACCGGATGGTCGGGATAAAGCGTCTGCAAATAGACCACGCCTTTTTTCTCGCCGCGGCCCGCGCGACCGGAAACCTGCGCCAACAGTTGGAACGTCTGCTCGCTCGCCCTGAGGTCGGTTCCCATCAGCCCGAGGTCGGCATCAATCACGCCCACCAGCGTCAGATCGGGGAAGTTGTGCCCTTTGGCCAGAATCTGCGTGCCGATGAGAATGTCGATTTCCTTGTTTGCCGTCCGGTGGATAACGTCCGAAATCTGTTTGTAATTGGTGGTAATGTCGCTGGAAAGGATGGCTGTGCGCGCTTCGGGAAAGCGGTTGCGCACCTCTTCGGCGATTCGCTCCACGCCCGGGCCGCATGCGGTTAATCCGTCTTCCGAGCCGCACTCGGGGCAGCGTTTCGGCGTAAACATCTTAAACCCGCAGTGGTGACAGATTAGCTCGCCGGTAATGCGGTGTTCGGCCAGCCACGCCGTGCAGTGCGGACATTGGATTCGGTGTCCGCAGTCCCGACAGATGAGCAGCGGAGCGTAACCGCGCCGGTTCAGAAACAACATGGACTGTTCGCCGCGTTTGAGATTTGCGGCAAGCTCGTCAACGAGCGTCGGCGCCAGAAACGACACGCCCCACGGGCCTTTCTGCGGTTTGTCTTTTTTAAGGTCGAGGATTTTAATCTCCGGCAGCACCGCCTTGGCAAAGCGCTTGGTCAGTTTCACGCAGTCATACTTGCCTTCTTCAACGTTGGCGATGGTTTCCAAATCGGGCGTCGCCGTGGACAGGATGACCGGAATCTTCTCCAGATGTGCGCGCAGCACCGCCATATCCCGCCCCTGATAAGTAACGAGGCTCTCCTGTTTGAACGAATGGTCGTGGCTCTCGTCGACGACGATAATGCCCAAATCCGCAAACGGCAGAAACAGCGCCGACCTTGCCCCGACCACGACTTTCGCCTTGTTGAGCGCGACCGCTTTCCAGGTTTTTGCCTTGTCCTTGACGCCGACTTCCGAATGCCAGATAAACGGCGTAACCCCGAACCGCAGCTCAAACCGCCGCAGCCATTGCGAGGTCAGGGAAATTTCCGGCACCAGCACCAGTACCTGTTTGCCCTGCGCCAGCGCCGCCGCCACGGCTTCAAAATAAACCTCGGTCTTGCCCGAACCGGTAACGCCGTCCAAGAGAGTCGCCGAAAAGCCGCTGCCGACCTTGCGTACGAGAATGTCCGCCGCCGCCTGCTGTTCCTCCGTCAGCGCCGCCGTCCGGCTCAGGTTGACGGTCTGTTCTTCGGCTTCCTCGTTGATAAGCACGTCTTTTTTATAAAGAAATCCGCTTTTAATCATCGCGGTGATAATGCCGCTGCTGGCGCCGGTTGCGTTGACGATTTCTTCCTTTTCCGCTTCAATCCCGCCGCCCAGAAAGTCAAACACCGCCCTGCGCGCTTCGGTAATGCGGATGCCGTCCAGATTCTCGTTTTTGATTTTCAGCCCGTAAAGTGTAACTTTCTGTTTCGGCAACTGGTTGCTCTTCATGCCCAGCACCATTTTCAGCACCATTCCCCGCGGTGCCAAATTGTATTCTGCGGTTTTGCGGATAAATGTCATCATCTCCGCCGTCAGGCGCGGCAGCCGCACCACGGACTTTATGGGTTTTATCTTTTTCGGGTCAATGTCCGCGCTCTGTCCGTTCTTCCAGACGACGCCGACCAGCTCCTCCCGGCCGAACGGAACCTCTACCAGCTGCCCGGGAACCAGCCCGTCTTCCGCCGTATAGTCGAAAACGTCGTTAAAGGGCAGGGGGAGAAGAACGCCGTAAACCGCCATTGTCGGTTATGCCCCGATAACCAGCGTCTGCCCGTCCAGCCTGACGGCGACGCCGCTGTCGCCGAGATAGGCCAGCAGGTAATAAAGCGGCGCGTAGGAAGACGGATTCTCTTCCGCCTCTCCGCCGTCCAGAACGCGGGCAATGTTTGCAAGCTTCGCCGCATTGAGCGGCGCGCCGGACTCTGCCGTAACCAGCAGCGCGTCGTCCGTCTGTCTTGCCGTGATTTTCCCGCCCTTGACAATCGTATCCGCCATCATCATCACCGCCGGCATAACCAGCTTGTATATTTTCGGCGTATCAATTTCCAGCGCCAAAGTTGTCGGCAGATTCGGATTGCCGAGCGTCAGGAGATAATCCTGCATCACCGCCGCCAGCTCTTCCGTGGTCTTGACCGCCGCGTTGGACAGCCCGAAACATAGGCGGAAAAATTTTAGCCGCCGGCTCAATACTTTGGAACTGAAATTTAAGATGTTGCTTATGTCTTCCCTGTCGTCCTCGTCCCCCTCGTTCAACAGTTCCACGGCGTTGGCTACCGCCCCGATGTTGCCGATAAGGTCATGCGACAGCCTCGTCGCCATAATTTCGCTGATATAGATGTTGGTGTTCATTTTGTTTTTCTATCCTTTGTCTGTCTTTCCTGTTCCGTATATTAAATGCCTTAAGTCCGTTTGTTCCGTTTCTGCCGGAACTGCCGCCTTTCCGGCAGGCTTCATGCGTGGTACATTTTTCTCTGTTTCTCCTTTTCGGGCGGGTTCTCCCGTGGAGCTTTCTTCTCTGTTTCTCCTTTTCGGCCGGAATATACCCGGCTAAAACGTATAATACTGCGTGTTTGCAAAACGCGTGTCCTCATTAATCATCCGCGCCGTGTCAAGGTCTTTCAACAGCGGGTCGGTCAGCTCCAGCTTGCCCGTTCCCGCCTTAAGGTAGGGTTTTTTGCCGCCAAGCCCCCACTTGACTTCGGTCGTATTGTCCGGCTTGCCGTATTTAAGGTCGATTCGCCGCCAGAAGTCAAACACCTTGATGTTGTTCAGGTAAACGTTTTTGGAAGCCTTGCTGTCGGAAAAGGGAACGCTGCTTTTGTAAAAAATCCGGTGCGCCAGATTGTCGGTAAACGTAGAGGTAAAGTAAACTTCTATGCTTTCTTTGGTAATGTAACGGTTGTAAACCTGATGTTCCACGAATTGAAAGCCGTTTTCCTTGGCAACCATCGTTGCGCAGGCGTTAAGGCGCTCAAAGCCGATAACGCCGTGTTGGCGGCAAAGTTCTTCGCTGCGCCATTTGATAAAGTTCGGTACTTCCAGCGTTTCCAAAATCTTTTTATAGCCTTGCTGCTTCATCGTTTCTTCGACTTCTTTCGGTGTCATGCGCAGCTTGAGGCCGGAAATGTCAAAGTTGGCGGCGTTGGATTTGCGGTTTAACAAAACCCGTTCAATCCTTTTTTCCTCGGCAGCCTGCGCTTTCTCGTCCGGCGATTTGAAAATCTCGCTGGTGCCTTTGCTGATGAGGCTTTTCAGCCAGCTTTCCGATTCGCCGTCGCCGGAGGACTTGCCTTTGCCGGAATCTCTGTTGCCGCCCGCTGCATTTTTACCGCTGTCCTGTACTGCTTTTCCCGCTTTTTTGTTGTTTTTTGACAGGTTGTCAGTCAGCGATTCGCTGATGTCAATGTCGGCTGCCGCCGTTTTCGCGTCCGGGTTTCCCCGATTGGCTTTTTGGGTTCCCTCCGCTTTTTTTTCAAACAGCAGCAAGTCCATTTCCGACTGCGCCGAAACGCCCGCCGTCCCCGCAACCAGCCCGGCAGTCAAAAGCGCTAAAAATGTCAAATATCTGTTTTTAAACATTTTCATTTATCCGTTTCTGCCATTATATCAGGGCTTTTTTAAAAATCACCTAATTTTTGGTATTTACAAACCGGAGAACAGTATTTATAACTTATCCGTAACTCGTCTATGACTTGTCGCGGTAATGTTTGAAAACTCAAGGGAAAATATGTCGTTAAATGCAAATGTGATAGGAGCCGGCCTTGCCGGAGCCGAGGCGGCGTGGCAGCTGGCTTTGCGCGGGGTTGCCGTCCGCCTGTATGAGATGAAGCCTGAAAAGCGCTCGCCGGCGCATAAGGCGGACGGCTTTGCCGAACTGGTCTGTTCCAATTCGCTGCGTTCCGACGACAGTACGTACAATGCCGTCGGGCTTTTGCACCAGGAAATGCGCCTTGCCGGTTCGCTGATAATGGAGAGCGCCGACAAAAACCGGGTTCCCGCCGGTGGCGCGCTTGCCGTAGACCGCGAAGGCTTTTCCGCATATGTCACGGCGCGGATTAGAGAACACCCGCTGATAACCGTCATTCCCGGCGAGGTAACGTCCCTGCCGCCGGAAAGCGAGGGGCTGAGCATAATCGCCACCGGGCCGCTGACCTCCGCAGCGCTGGCGGAGAGCATATCCGCGGCGGTGGGCGGCGAAAAGCTCTCTTTTTATGACGCGATAGCGCCGGTTATATATAAGGACAGCATAAATTTTGACGTCGCCTGGTACCAGTCGCGCTATGACAAGGGGGATAAATACGATTATATCAACTGCCCGCTGAACCGGGAGCAGTATTACGGATTCGTCAATGCCCTGCTGGAGGGGGAAAAGGCTGAGTTCCACGATTTTGAAAAGCCGAACTATTTTGACGGCTGTTTGCCGGTGGAGATAATGGCTGAACGCGGGGCGGATACGCTGATGTATGGTCCGATGAAGCCGGTCGGGCTGACCGACCCGCACCGCGGGGAACGCCCTTATGCGGTGGTGCAGCTGCGGCAGGATAACAAAGAAGACACCCTGCGCAATATGGTCGGTTTCCAGACCAAGCTGAAACATTCCGAGCAGACCCGCATTTTCCGCACCGTCCCGGGGTTGGAAAACGCCGTTTTCGCCCGGCTCGGCGGCATTCATAAAAACACGTTCATCAAGTCGCCCGTCCTGCTGGATGCCTTTCTGCGGCTGAAGTCCCGCCCACACCTGATGTTTGCCGGGCAGATTACCGGCTGTGAGGGGTATGTCGAAAGCGCTTCAATAGGCTGGCTCACCGGTTATTTCGCCGCGGAAATTCTGCGCGGAAGAACCCCGCGGCTGCCGCCTCGCGAAACCGCTTTCGGCTGCCAGCTCGCACATCTGACCGACGCGACGGACATTGAACACTATCAGCCGATGAACATTAACTTCGGCCTGTTTCCCGAACTGCCGAAAGTCCTGACCGCCAAAGGGAAACTCCGCCCGCTGAAGGGAACCGAAAAAAAGGCGGCGCTGACTTCCCGTGCTCTCGCCGCGGCGGAAACCTGGCTGCGTAATATTTCCGCGGAGAAGGCGTGATGTTTTCGGACAGAAGTTTTTCCGCAGAAGCCAAGGCTCTTTTCGAACTGCCGTTTTCCTCCGCAGCGGCGATTCCGCTGCCGACGCCGGCTCTGTATCTCCGTCTTGTGCCGGCAAAAGACCGGGAACTGTTGCAGGCTTATGTTTTTTATCTTTTTCTGTTGTCGCGGCGCGGGCTGCGTCAAAAGGGGCGGCACCCCAAAAGCTTTAATCTCCTGTATCGCGCTGTCAGCCGTACCTGGCCCGGCCGGACGCTGCTGGGGTTTTTGCAAAAGGAATTCATCGCCCGTAATCTTTCCCTGTCGCTGCTGCTGGAACCGATGGACGGGTTTGAGTGGCTGTCCAAGAACCGCTATCCGCTGGAATTCTCCGCCGCGTCGCCGATTTGGCTTCAGGTGATTTCGCCGTTTTCCCGCCTTGTCGCTGTGCTGAATAACCAGACGCCGCCGTTCTATCAGCCGTTTGCCGCCTTGGCTTTTGTTTATGCCGCCGTATATGTTCTGGCAATTCCGTCTGCTGCTGCGGTGCTGGAAAAAGCGAGAGTGTCGGTTGACGCGGTTTCTCTGCGCCGCAGCCTGCCGTTGCTGCATAAGGAAACGTTGCAGCTGTTTGCCGCTGCGTCGGGATTTCTTTTCCGGCTGAAAACAGGATTCTTTGTCGGCCTATCCCGCCGCCTGATACGGCTTTTGCCCGATGTTTCCGCTGTTGCTCCCGCTTCCGCCCCCGTCTGTTCTCCCACCTCCGCCTCAACCAATTTTTCCGCCTCAACCAATTTTTCCGCCTCAGCCGGCTCTCCCGCCTCAACCTCAGCCGATTCTTCCGTCCCCGTCTTATGCCGGAAAATAAATTTTTTTGTTTACGTTAACGCATTTTTATATGGTTTGTGGCATACTCTCACCATAAAGAATAAAACCCGTGGCTTGGAACAGCTCTGAAATACGGGGAAATGATAATGAAAAATAAGGAAAAGCAATGAGTTCAATCGGTCGTATCGTCAGAAAAAATCATTCTGCCGTCTTTTGGTGCACCAGACATTACCCCAAGGCCAAGCGCGAGGCCGTATATACGCTGTACGCGCTGGTCAAGCATTTTGACGATTTGAGTTCCAGCTCTCTGCCCGAAAAGGAAAAAGCCGACATTTTGGCGGCATGGCAGCGGGAAATTGCCAACATCTATGACCGGAAAGTTCCCGAAACCGACATCGGCCGCCGCATATATAAGAACTGTATGCGTTTTAAGCTGCCACGCGCGTGTATGGAAACGATGCTGTCGGGCTTTGCCATGGACTGTCCGAAACCGCTGTTCCGCCCGTCGTTGTATGAGTTTGAGGAATACTGCCGCGGCGTGTCGGAAACGCCGAGTTACCTGATTTTGAAAGTAATCGCCGAGTTTGACGAGGAAACGACTGCCGAACTGGGCAGGCTCATCGGCCGCGCGGTGGAAATCACCAATATCCTGAAAAACATAAAGGACGACGCGCTCGGCGGCCACGTCTATATTCCCGAAGAATATCTGTCTGCGGCGGAAATAGAGCCGGGGCTTGCCGCTAAAGACATCCTGACACATAAGAACTTGTACGTTGCCCGGCAGAAGTTTGCCGAAACCGCCCGCCGTTCGTTTGCCGAAGCTTACCGCCTGCTGGACGAGAACCACAACCGCAATTCCAAGCCGGTCGTCTATATGCTGAACCTGTACCACGCCTATTTTGAGCTGATGGACAAGCGCGGCTGGGAGATTATTTCTCCAAAGCCGGAATTAAAATTCAAAGACCGCTGCCGTCTGGTTATGAAAGCGCTGTTGAACCGTGGCGGGTGTTAACAAACGGATTTGCCTGCCGCTCTTCCCATACTGCGGCCGGTTGGTTCGCTCCGCCACACACGTCTCTTCCGGCAAATTCAGAGCTGCCCGATTGCCATTTATCCGTTGATAAATCGTTAAAATCTTTTGCCTCTCTGTCAAAAAGGGCTACACTGCGCGTAATGGTAGAACCGGTGTCAGGGGGATGTTAATGAAAAAAAATCTTTGTTTGGCAGTAGGGGGCGCAATCCTGTGTGCAGCGCTGCCGGCAATGGCGGAAACTTCTGCGCCTGCGGCAGCCGAAACTTCGGAAAAAGCGGTATCTCCGGCTGAAACCGTTGCGCAGGCAGCGTCCTTAAAAGCCAACATCAAACGCATCGCGGTTGAATATCTCGAGCATAGCGTAACCAACAAAGACGACCCGAATTATCCCGATTCGTATAATGCCGACGAACAGCACAACATCAGCGGCGTGTTTGACGGCAACCTGACCTATGACCGCAGCACGATGGTCTGGGTCAACGGCCTGTATGCGATATACGGCAAATCCAAAACCACCGAGAACGGCGTAACCACCGAAAATGAGAACGACGATGAAATTTTGCTTTATACCGACTATACGCACAAGGTGTGGCATTTGGAACAGGGGATAGTCGGCCCGTTTGCCTATCTCGGGTATGAAACGGAATTTACGGATTTTAATCTGGACGGAACGGATTACCGTACTAAAATTCTCCGTGCCAAAACCGGTTTGAAACTTTATGACGGCACAAATTTCAAACAGCTTTATATTGCCTTGGTGGAAGAGGACGATATGACTTACAAAAATGATAATATGAAAACCGGTGCCGAAATCGGATATGAGTTCCATTACCCGCTGAATCCGAATACCACGTTCGTTTCCGAGGGGTATTACCGCCATTTCTTCAGCTACAGCCAAAAAGAAGCGACGGATTTCAAATACAAGCTGTCGACGGATAACCGTATTGAAACCAAACTCGTCGGGGATTTGTACCTGGCGCCGTTTTACAATTACGAGCTTGCTGAAACCCGCGGCGCGTCGCGTTCCCGGGCACAGAGCACATTCGGACTGTCGCTGAGTTATAATAAGAGTTTTGACCTGTTTTAAGGTCGTGGAGGAGAATTGCAGGGTAATGACAGATAAGGAGGCTTTATGAATTTCAAATATTATATTCCGACCAAAATCCTTTTCGGCCGCGGACAGCTGGCTAATCTGCATAAGGAAAAGCTCCCCGGCACGCGGGCGCTGATTGTAACCACCGGCGGCCGTTCCGTCGTCGATAACGGTTATCTGGCCCGGACAGAGGAAGAGCTGAAGGCTGCGGGATGTACTTTCGTGCTGTTCAACAAAATAACCGCCAATCCCGACCGCAGCGAAGTTATGGCCGGTGCGGCGCTGGCAAAAGCCGAAAACTGCGACTTTATCGTCGGTTTGGGCGGCGGCTCGCCGATTGATGCAGCCAAAGCGATTGCTGTTATGGCGACAAATCCAGGCGATTATTGGGATTATATGGTTCGCGGCACCGGCGGCGGACGCCCGGTGTCTGTAACGCCTCTGCCCGTTGTTGCCATAACGACAACCGCCGGAACCGGAACGGAAGCCGACCCGTGGACGGTTATCAGCAATGCCGCGACCGGCGAAAAATTTGGTTTCGGCATTGACGGCACATTCCCCGTTTTGGCGGTGGTTGACCCCGAGTTGATGTTGACCGTTCCGCGCGACTATACGGTTTTTCAGGGGTTTGACGCGCTGTTTCACAGCCTTGAAGGCTATCTTGCCAATATAGCCACGCCCGTAAGCGACATTTTTGCTCTCAAGGCCGTCAGCCTGATTGCCGAAAATCTGCCCGCAGCCGTTTTTGACGGCGGGGATATTGCCGCGCGGGAAAATATGGCGCTGGCAAATACGCTGTCCGGTATGGTGGAAAGTACGTCCGGCTGTATCTCGGAACACGCGTTGGAACATATCTTAAGCGGCGTCTATAAAAACCTGCCGCACGGCGCCGGGTTGATTATGCTGAGTGTTGCTTACTTTTCTAAAATCGCCGAAAAGCACACTTCTGACGACCGTCTTGTCGAGTTGGCCAAAGCTCTCGGCAATAAAAACGCCAAAACGCCGGAAGACTTCATTGCCGCTTTGCAGAAATTGCAGCAAGCCTGTGGTGCGGACAAGCTGAAGATGAGCGATTACGGTATTGAAAAAGAGCGGCTGCACGAATTTGCCGCCGCGGCCAAAACGCAGAATGCCATGTCTTTCCGGCTTGACCCGTGTGATTTGAGCATTGCCGACTGCGCCGAGATTTACGAACGGTCGTACCGATAATACGGCACCGTGCGGCAGCTCCCGGCCGGTAGGAAATACCGGTCTGTATGGGAATTCCCGACCGGTATAAAAGTCCCGGTCAGCACTGGTAACTCTCGGCCGGTACGAAAGTCCTGGTCAGTACAGACAACTCTCGGCCGGTACGAAAGTGGCTGTCAGTACTGGTAACTCCCGGCCGCCGCTCCGCCGGTCAGCACCGGTAACGCCATACCGGGGCACCAAGTTGGCAACCGCCGGCTGCCGCAAAATTGTAACGTTTAAAACAAAAACAGACCCGAAAGGAGAACCGCCGATGCGTTATCTTGAAATTGAAGCCAAAATCGCCGGTATGGCAAAAAATTTAGACCGCCGTTATGTCCGGGCATTCTGGATAGCCTTTGCGCTTGTCAATCTCGCCTTTTTGTTTTATACGGTCAATTTTATGTTTGGCGACCACGATTGGAATTATGTCCGCGGCGCTTCGGCGTGGAACGAGGGGGCTTTTGAAGGGCGCCCGCTGCATTTTGTTTTGCAGGCGGTTTTGTTTGACGGGCAGGTGCTGCCGTTTTTAAACAGCCTTTTTTCCTTTGCTGCGCTGGTGCTGGGGTACATTTTGCTTGCCAGATACTGGCAGGTGCCGCTGACGACATTCAATTACGCGCTGTTTGCAGTGTTTGCGGCAGTCTTGCCATACACGCTGGTCTGGCTTTATTATGCCAAAGATATGCTGATAAACCTCAGCCTGCCGCTGGTTTGCGTTGTTTCGCTGCTGGCGGCGTCGGCGGCCGTCTCCTCAAAAAGGCCATGGCTGCATGTTCCTGCCATGGTTCTGATGCTTTTTGCCTTTGCCTCTTATGCCGCGGTAATCAATTTTTATGCTGTCTGCCTGCTCGGTTCCGCCTTTTTCGCTTATGCCGCCGGTAAGCCGTTTTGGACGGCCGTGCGCGAAAAAGTGCTTCCGGCATTGGATGTGCTTGCCGCACTGGTTTTATATAAGATAATATTGTCCTTTTCCTCGCTGACTTCCGTTTACAACACGCGCGTCATCAGCTGGGATTACCTGCCGCAAAAGCTGCTGGAAACCTGTTCGGCAATGTTTATGCAGTTTGTGGCGCCGCTGCCGTTTATGGAGTATAAATATAAACTTTTGCTGTTGGCGTTCTGCTTGTTCGGGCTGGCGGCGGCGGTATGTCGCAACGGCATAAGGAAACTTCCGGGGTTGTTGCTGCTGGTGTTGGGAATGCTGTTTGCTTCCAAACTGGCATTTTTCGTTGCCGACGAACGCGGGCAGATTCTGGCGGAACTGGAAAATTTTGCCTTTGTCCCACGGTTGGATTTTTATGGTCTGGCCTGTATTTATGCATTTGCTCTTGCCAGCCTGCTGCGTTTTTCATCGGGAAAATTCCGCAAAGCCGCGGTTGCATTTGCCGTGATTATTGCATTTATGTCCGGCGTGCGCGATATGTATGCGCAAAAAGTCTGGAAACTGGGGTTTGATGCGGAGATGAAAGCCCATGAGCGCATCGTTGCCCGGCTGGAGCGTTTTCCCGGTTTTGATGCCCGCCGCAAATACCGCCTGTTGCAGATAGGAAGTTTTGCCTTGCGGCAGAACTATTACCGCCGTTCTGCAGGGGAGGAAACCAGCCTTGATTTGCTGGAAACGTCCTTTACGCCCGAGTTTATGTCGCGTATCGTTTATAATTTCTACTATCCTGAAGATGTCTTTTACGATAATGCCGTTCCGGGAGAACTTTCCAAAGCCGGTCAGGATTTCGTCCGCAATCGGGCCAAACCGTGGCCGTCAGCTGACGCTGTTTATATTGACGGCGATATTGTCGTTATTGTCCTGACCGAAGAAGGATTGGAAAAAGCCCGCTCTTTATTGTATTTCTAAAAAAGCCCGCTTTTTATTTGTATTTTTAACCAAAGCCCGTCCCTTGTTGTATTTCTAAGTTATACATCTAAAGGACGGGCTGTATTCAGCTGATATGAGGTTTTTATTTCAACAGAGCCTTGACGTCGTCATAGCTCGGGTAGGTGCCGCCTTCGCAGCCGAGCAAAGCATAGGTTGGCGTTGATGTAAAAATTTTCTGTGCCAAAAGCTGCAAATCGTCAGCCGTAATCGCTTCGATTCTTTCGACAATCTCCGCCGTCGGAATGACGCGTTTGAACAACAGCATCTGCCTTGCCATAATTTCCGCCGTTGTAGAAGAGCTTTCCAGCGACATCAGCAGGCTGGCCTTAATCTGTGTCTTGGCACGCTTTAATTCCGTCTCGCTGACTTTGTCGTTCATCATTTTTTTGATTTCATCGGCAACGACCGGCAGCAGCTCTTCCAGCTCTTTCGGAGTCGTACCGGCATATATGCCGAAAACGCCGGCGTGCTTCAACGCCTGGTTAAAGCTGTTAATGGTATAAACCAGCCCGCGCTTTTCGCGGATTTCCTGAAACAGGCGCGAGGACATGCCGCCGCCGAAAATCGTCGACAGCACTGAATAGTTGTAGTAGTCTTCGTCCATATAGGACGCGCCTTTAAACCCCAGGACCAGATGCGTCTGCTCAATGTCTTTGCATTCCACACGCCCGCCGCCGACATAATATTGCGGGTCTTCGGCAAAATCCGCATGTGCGGGCAGGGTATTCATCCGCTCTTCAACCATCTTGACGAATTTGTCGTGGTCAACGCGTCCGACCGCCGCCGCAACCATATTGTCCGCGGTATAGTGCGTGCGCATATAGTTGAGCATCCGCTCCTTGTTAAAGCCGCGCACATGTTCGGGCGTTCCCAGAATAGTGCGCCCCGATGCCTGATTCGGAAATGCCGCTTCCTGAAAGTAATCGAAAACCAAATCGTCCGGTGCGTCCGCGGATTGCTTGATTTCCTGTACCACGACTTCTTTTTCTTTGCTCATTTCTGCCGCGTCAAACGTCGGGTCGGTGATAAAGTCGCAGATGACGTCGGTTGCAAGTTCCAGGTCGTCCTTGAGCATTTTGGCATAAAAACAGGTGAAGTGCCGTGATGTATAAGCATTTGTGGCACCGCCGACGTTTTCGATGTCTTCGGATATCTGCAGCGAATTTCTTTTCTTTGTGCCCTTGAACACCATATGTTCGATAAAGTGCGAAATGCCGTTGTCAGCCTCGGATTCGGCAGCTGCTCCCGTGTTGACCCAGACCCCGAGCGAAACCGTTTCAATCTGCGGCCGTTCGGCGGTAATGATTCTCAGTCCGTTTTTTAATGTCGATTGTTTAATTTCCATGTTACCCAGATTTTGCTAAAGGTTGTTGTTAAGTTCGGCTATTTAAAATAGTATATGTCAGACTAAAAATAAATCAATATAATTTATCGTATGCATACATATTTATAACCCCTTAAAATTTTTTTAATTTTGTATATTTATATACCAAGAAAGATAAAAAAAATTTTCAAGGGAGAAAACAGATGAAAAAGATGCCTCGTTTTGCCGTTGTCTTATCAGGTTGCGGCCGCGCCGACGGTTCGGAAATCCATGAAGCCGTAACCGCTCTGCTGGCGATTGACTGCGCCGGCTGCGCTTACCGGTGCTTCGCTCCGGATATCGAACAGGCGGCAGTTATAAATAATCTGACGTCCGAAAAGACGGAAGAGCGCCGCAATGTCCTCGTCGAGTCTGCCCGTATCGCCCGCGGCGATATAAAGCCTCTGAACGAACTGAACGTCGGGGATTTCGACTGCATCGTATTTCCCGGCGGCCTTGGCGCCGTTACCAACTGGTGCGATTTTGCCGACAAGGGGATTAACTGTACCGTGGAAAGCTCGGTCAGCCGAGTCTTGGAAGACGCATATAAAAACAGACTGGTCATCGGCGCAATGTGTATTGCTCCCGTAACGGTATCCAAAGTTCTCGGTAAATATGGCATAACCGTAACCATAGGCAATGACAAAACCGTCGCCAAAACCATAGAGCTGACCGGCGCCCGGCATCAGGATACGCCGGTAACCGAAGCCTGTATTGATGCAAAGCACCGTGTCGTAACGACGCCAGCCTATATGCTGGCAAAGTCGGTTAAGGAGGTCTGCGAAGGGGCGAACGCAATGGTTAAAGCGATGGTCGCACTGGCAGAATAGCCATTCCTGCAACATCTCCGCCTGCCTCGTGCCACGCTGCAATCCTGCCGCCTATACCGCACAATGCCGCCTACCTCGCGCCACGCTGCAATCCCGCCGCCTATGCCGCACAATGCCGCCCGCCTCATACCGCGCTGCAATCCTGCCGCTTTTTCCCATGGCGGAAAAGCTTGACATTTCCCGTTATCCGGCGTATATCATACGCGATAAAATAATAACTTAAATATAGATATGTATGGAAAAGTACGATTTAATGTCGGATAAGGCCGAGAGCTTTATCAACCCCGCAGAGATAAGCCGTACGCTGGCTTACGCGAAAAAATACGGCAATGATGCCGCAATGGTTCGGTTCATTCTGGACAAGGCGCGTGAAAAAAAAGGCCTGACGCATACCGAGGCCGCAGTTCTCCTTTTGAATGAAGACCGGGAAGTCGTCGCCGAAATCTGTGCGCTCGCCGAAGAAGTCAAAGAGGCTTACTACGGCAACCGGATTGTCCTGTTCGCGCCGCTCTACCTGAGCAACTACTGCGTTAACGGCTGCACCTACTGCCCTTATCATTCCCAAAACAGACACATCTTCCGCAAGAAGATGACGCAGGAAGAGATAAAGGCCGAGGTTGTCGCCTTGCAGGATATGGGGCATAAGCGCCTGGCGCTGGAAGCGGGAGAACATCCCGTGCTTAATCCTCTGGAGTATATTCTGGAGAGTATAGACACGATTTACGGCATAAAGCACAAGGCCGGAGCCATCCGCCGCGTCAACGTGAACATCGCGGCGACGACGGTGGAAAATTACCACCGCCTGCACGATGCCAAAATCGGAACCTATATTCTGTTTCAGGAAACGTATAACCGGGAGGATTACGAAAAGTTGCATCCCCGCGGGCCGAAAGCGAATTACGTCTGGCATACCGAAGCGATGGACCGCGCCATGCAGGCCGGGATTGAAGATGTCGGTCTGGGCGTCCTGTTCGGGCTGCACAACTACGCTTCCGAGTTTGTCGGTCTGCTGATGCACGCCGAACATCTGGAAGCCGTTTACGGTGCCGGGCCGCATACCATCAGCGTTCCGCGCCTGTGTGCGGCCGATGATATTGATACCGGAGACTTTGCCAATGCGCTGCCAGACGATATTTTTCTCAAAATCATCGCTCTGCTGCGCCTGTCGGTTCCGTATACCGGGATGATAATTTCCACCCGCGAGGGGGAGCGTATCCGCCGGGAAGCATTAAAGCTTGGCATTTCGCAAATCAGCGGCGGTTCCAGAACCAGCGTCGGCGGTTATGCCGCGCACGCGGAGCCGGAACCGGACAGCGCCCAGTTTGAGATTGCGGATCACCGCAGTCTTGACGAAGTCGTGCGCTGGCTGATGGCGTTGGGATATGTGCCGAGTTTCTGCACTTCTTGTTACGGCAACGGCCGGGTAGGGGAAGATTTTATGGCGCTGTGCAAAAAGCAGCTGATTCATAACTTCTGTACGCCGAACGCTCTGCTGACGCTGAAAGAGTATCTGGACAACTATGCGTCGCCGGAAACGCGCCGTATCGGTGCTTCGCTGCTGGCGGAAGAGATGAACCGCCTGCCGGAAACCAAAAGGCTGTTTCTGCAAAAACGCATGGAGTTCTTGAAAGAGGGGAAGGTTGTCTTTTTCTGAAAGCTCTTTTCCCAGTCGGACTGGTCGGCTTTTGTTTGAAACCCCGTCATACCGTAAAAGGTATGGCGGGATTTTTGTTGCCCGTTCCGTTTTTCCGGCTCTTTCCGCCGTCAAAATCGCCTTTCGCCGTTTCCGAAAATAAAAAATACTTGACAAATAAGTAAAAACTTGCTAAATATGACGAAATTTAATAATTTTATGTCAAACTATTAAAAATATATTATGGTATGAAAACAAAAATTTTTCTTCAAGAAATCCTGATAAAAATGTTCGGGAACACTTGGTTGTTTGCATGGTGGATTAAAAAACATCGTTTGGACGACCGTATTGTAGATTTTTTAATTCGTGAAAAATTTAACCTTCTGGAAAAGTATGCGCGCCGGCATCAGCTTTCCTCCTACCAGATAACGGATATTTTATCCGATTGGGCGGACGTTGATGACGAATATACGCAGGCTTTTATCCGCGAATTGTTAAAAAACAACACGCTGAACAGTGAGCAGGAACAGCTTTTGGTTTCCAAAAACGACGTATTGTTTTTGGAAAGTTATCTGACACCGAACGGATATTTTGATATGTCGCGGCGTTTTCATGATGTCGCCGAACATAATTATATCCTGAGTATGGCAGAGGCAAAGAATATGGCGGGAATAGAGGTGTTTAAGGCTTATGTCGACAATACCTGCCGCAATATGATGACCGATGAGCTGTTAGCCGAATTGATTCTTCTGCCGGAAAGTTTTGCTGTGCGGTACGTTTTGCAAAAGGCGCGCCTGAGCAAAGAACAGGAAGATTTTCTGGTAGACAAGGCGCCGGAGGAATTGATTAAAATTTATATCGGCGAAAAGGAATTAGCCTCCGATGCGGCGCAGTTACAGCTGGTGGAAAAACATTTTGACCTGGCGCAGCAGTATTTTGAAAAATACGGGCTGCGTTCCAAAGCCCAGCAGACGTATCATGCGCTGCGCAAACAGGCTTTGGAAAAAACGCCGTCGGAAGAAGATTGTCCGTAATGTTTTGATTTAGTCCCCTGTGCCGCGTTTTGCGGAGCAGGGGATTTTTCTGAATGCGGACTCTGCCGTCTGTTTCGGTGTACCGTTGGTTGCTTTAGCGCCGCCGCGGACTGTTTTGATACTGCCGCAGTCCGCTCTGCCGCCGGTTGCTTCGGCGCCGCTGCAGGCTGTTCTAATGCCGCTGCTGGTTTTAGTGTTGCCGCGAGTGGCTCTGTTGCTGCCGTTGTCCGTACTGGCCGGCCGCAAAACGGACGGATTTTCAAAAAAGCTGTTTTTAATTGCGAAAATAAATAACCGGATATAAACTGTTTAAAAACGGAGGATTTATGGAAAAATTTAAATTAAGCGAGAGTATTTTGGCAGACCGCCTGATACTGCTGAAACGCTGCCACGAACACGATGAGGAAATGTGGCATGCAATAGAAGAAAGCCGCGCTTTCATCCGCGAATACCTGTTTTGGGTTGACGGCACGCAGTCGTTGTCCGATGTCGAAAAGGCAACGGATATGTTTTTCAAAGCCTGGGATGAAGACGATGAATGGTGTTACAGCCTGTACAGTGTGCCTGAAAATGATTTTCTCGGTTGTATCGGCGTGCATAACATCAGTTTTCTGAACCGGTCTGCGGAATTGGGTTATTGGCTGCGCTTGTCGGAAACCGGCAAAGGCTATATGACCGAAGCGGTTAAAGCCGTGGAAGCGGAATTGTTTGCCGCCGGGATTCACCGGGTTGTTATTTGCTGCGACGTGAATAATTATAACTCGGCAAATGTTGCGCTCCGGGCCGGATATGAACTGGAAAGCATTCAAAAAGAAGCTGTCTACCATTATACCGGCCTGCATGACCATGCAACGTATGTTAAGTTCAGCCCTTACCCGATACGCGGGTTTGAACGCAAAGCCTGATGCGAAAAGCCTGATGTGGGAAAATCTGTTGCGGGAAAGCCGGACGCGAAAAAAATGAATCGTTCGGCACCGGATTTTGCCGCCGCGTTAAACAAAAAAAACAGTTCTCTGAATGAGAACTGTTTTTTTTGTTGGTAATGTTTGTAGGGCTTCAATTGTATTGCGTCCGTTACATACCTCCGATGGCGTCCGTTGAAAACCTTTCCGTAAATTCCTTAAGCGGTACGGAAATTTCCATTTTCATATCGTCGAATGCCGTAAAGACAAAAGCGCTTTTAAGCAGTGAAAAATGGCATCTGGCCCAGACGAAAGTCTGTTCTTTGCTGAGGCGCAAAGCCTGAATTTTATCCCGTCCGCCGGTCAGAATAACATACAGGCCATCTTCGGGCACGCAGATGACGGGAACCGGCTGTCCGGTTTTGCCGTCTTTTTTTCTGCCATTTTCTTCCTTAGGCATAAGGAAAGCACAGACGAGATAAATAGCCTCTGTTTGCAGCAGTTTTGCAAAATGACCGCAGTTAATAAACGGCCGCGGCGGTGCCGGGTAAAGGGGGCACTCGCCGCCGCATTTGATGTGAGCCATACTTTTATCTGTTAAAATGAAACAATCGCCGTCCCGTAGTGTCTGACCAAAGTGCTTTTGTTTACTTTGGCTTCGGTTCGCGGAGCGGAAAAAACAAAATCACCATTGTCGTATTTGACAACCGCGGCAAAAAAGTTGTGCCGTCCGGCTCTCGCCGCCGAATGGCTCATGGAAACTTTGATGCCGTGCACCAAATCGATATACTCGCCGGAATTGGCAATCAAAACAACCGGCAGCAGGTCAAAACCGTCCTCTCCGTCAGATATTTCCGCAACTGCAAAGGAAAGGGATTTTCTGTCCACGCCGTAAATGTCGGCCAGACAACGCAGAACGATGAATGGTGACACCGGTTTCGGCATGGAATTGGCCGTTGCCGCATTTGCTGTTCTGACAGAGGATTTTTTTCTGCGGGCTGTAACAGGCATGCTGTTCAAACTCTTTTTCTGTTTCTTGTTCATATACAAAAAAATTTTAAAAAAGTAAGACATAAAGATATTTAATTGCAGTCCTTATAGCATAAAAAAATATTTTTTGCAACAGGAAAATGGTAATTTTGTCTAAAATATAAAGCATTCCCCAATTACGTTTATCTCAAACAACCACCAAGGCGTATACCGGATTGCCCATCCCGAAACCCGCGCCATAAAAAACAGCTCCGTTATAAAGCCGGTCGTCCCGAAACCCGTATCATATCCGCGCCATAAAAAAAACAGCCCCCGTTCAAAGAGGCTGTTTGTCGCTTGCTTTATGTCTGTAGCCGGCAGATGTATCCGGTATCCGGCCGCTCCGGCGCTAGTACGACCGCGCGTAAATCACGTCCAGCGTCGCCTTTTTGCCGGAAAGCAGGCATTCGCCCTCGCTGCCGCTCTGGTCAAACGGGATGCAGCGGATGGTCAGGCGCATTTCCTTAAGCTTGTCCAGCGTCGCCTCATCGCCGCTCCACTTGCCGCGCACGAACGCGACTTTCGGCGCTTTGCCGCCGTTTTCCAGATAAACGTTGGCGTTGGCGAAATAGGCTTCAAATTCCGCCGCGGTCTTAATGTCCGTAACCACGTTTTGCGTCAGGCGTTCGTTGGCGCGCGCCAGCATTTCGTCCTGAATTGCCTGCAGCTTTTCGCTGATTGTCGCGATGAAAACGTCCACGTCTTCAAAGTTCTTCCACCCGTCCTGGTTGATTTTAATGCGGTTGCGGAACATAACGGCGTTCTTTTCCAAATCCTTGGCGCCGACTTCCACAATCAGCGGCGCGCCTTTGCGCGTCCATTCCCACATCTTGTCAACCGCTTCTTTCAGACGGTTGTCCAGCCTGACCCGTACCCGCTCACCGGCAAAGGTCTGAGTCTTGAGTGCGTCGCGCAGCTTTTCCGCATAGGCGCTGATGGCTTCGGCCTTGCTCTTGTCCTTGACAATCGGTACGATAATCACCTGCTGCGGCGCGAGTTTCGGCGGAACGCACATTCCCTCATCGTCGGCATGCGTCATAATCAACCCGCCGATAAGCCGGGTGGAAACGCCCCACGACGTTGTATAGGCGTATTCCTGCGCGTTGTCGGAGTTAATGAACTTGATGTCCGCCGACTTGGCGAAGTTCTGCCCGAGGAAGTGCGACGTGCCCGCCTGCAGCGACCGTCCGTCCTGCATCATTGCTTCAATGCAGTAGGTCGTAACCGCGCCGGGGAACTTGTCGTATTCCGGCTTTTTGCCTTTAATCACCGGCATCGCCATATCGTTGACGCACAAATCTTCGTAAACGCCGAGCATCGTTTCGGCTTCTTTTTCCGCTTCTTCAAACGTGGCGTGGGCGGTATGCCCTTCCTGCCACAGGAATTCGCGGGTACGCAGAAACAGGCGCGGGCGCATTTCCCAGCGCACAACGTTCGCCCACTGGTTAATCATGACCGGCAGGTCGCGGTACGAGTGCACCCACTTGGAAAATGAGTCGGCGATAATGGTCTCTGAAGTCGGCCGCACAATCAGCGGTTCCTCCAGCGGGCTTGCCGGCACGAGCCTGCCGTCTTCCATACTGAGCCGCGAGTGCGTAACGATAGCCATTTCTTTGGCAAAACCCTCGACGTGTTCCGCCTCTTTTTGGAAATAGCTTAACGGGATGAAAAGCGGGAAATAGCAATTCTCGTGATTCGTTTCCTTAATTTTTTCATCCAACAGGCGCTGGATACGCTCCCAAATTCCGTATCCCCAGGGTTTGATGACCATACACCCCGGCGAGGACGAAACTTCGGCCATATCGGCAGCGGCTATCACGTTCTGGTACCAGTCCGGATAGCTGTTCTCTCTTATATTCTTCAGAGCCATAACCAAATATCCTTTTATGTAATTGTTTTTAAACCGCACAAAGTAAACACCAGAAAATGCCTGCTGTCAAGAATATAAGTGCGAAAAATCTCCCGCCGGTTTAAGTTTGGGTGCCGGTTTGGTTTTATCCGCAGCGTAGGCTTTATCAACCGCGTCGGGAGATTTCCGTGGCGTTCTTGCGGAAATTTCCGTGTCGTCCGCCTCTCTTTAACTTTTTTTAACCCTTTATTATATAGACTGATACCGTTTGATAAAGATAGAAAAGGAAACCCAAATGAAGCGTATATTTACTGTTCTGACCCTGGCCGCAACCGTAATGCTCGGCGCCTGCAAAGACGAAACCGCCGCCAACCGGATTTATGTCTTTTCGCAGCCCGGCTGTCCGCATTGCGAACACGCCGAGGAATACATCAGCCGCTATTACCGGAATTATGACATTGAACGGCTGAATATCCGCGAGGGCAATAATATGGGGTATCTGTTGCGCTATGCCAAAAAGTTCAAGGTGCCGGAACAGTCGCTCGGCACGCCGTTTATCGTTATGGGCGATAAATATATAATGGGCTGGGGCAATCAGCAGGTAAAAGATTTTAACCGCTATGCCAGAAACTTTAAGCCGAAGTCGTCGCCGCTGCGTTCCTCTGCCGCGCCGCAAGACGCCCGTCCGCAGAACACTCGGCAAGACGTCCTCCCGCAGCCGGCACAAAAATAACTCCTCCGGTGCCGTCCCCGTTATGTCCCGCAGGCGGCTCCAAAATAGCCCGGCTGCTGCCGTACCGTTTATGCCCCGCAGGCCTCGGTTTGCGGGGATTTTTTATACTTTCGGCTGCTGATATTAAACGAACGTTTTATTTCTACATCTCAGGTTGTATACGGGCAATCAAAAGCTTTTGTTTTTGCACAATAATATTTTTGTGCAGGCTGTTGAATTTTATAGTTCGTATTTTTTCAACAGTTGTTAGGATGCCTGATGAATAACCAAGCTATAGAAAAAGAAACGCCGGCGCCGAAAGTTTCGGTTCTGGTGCCGGTTTACCGCCCGCGGGAAGAGTATCTGCGCGCCTGTATCGACAGTATTTTGTCGCAGACTTTTCGCGATTTTGAGCTGCTCTTGCTGGACGATTGTCCCGGGGACAAGACCGCCGAAGCCGTCATAAAAAGCTATGCCGACGGCCGGATAAGATATTCCCGCAATCCGGTCAATCTCGGCATATCGGCCAGCCGCAACCTCCTGATTGATATGGCGCGCGGGGAATATCTTGCGGTTATGGACCATGACGACGTTTCGCTCCCCGAAAGGCTTGAAAAGGAAACCGCATATCTGGACTCCCACCCCGAAGTCGGCGTCGTGAGCGGTCGGGTTTTGAAAATTCCCCAAAATAAAGTTTCGCATAATCCCGAAACCAGCCATGCGATTAAATTGTCGCTGATGACGGTTTGTGCCCTGACGCACCCTGCGGCAATGATAAGAAAAAGCGTTTTGCAGCAGCATCATATCCGGTATGAAGAAGAATTCAGCCCGGCGGAAGACTATGCGCTGTGGTGCCGGCTGCTGCCGCATACGGCGTTTTATAACCTGCCCGATATCTTGCTGCATTATCGCTGGCACGAGAGCAATACCTCTATTGTGCAAAATCAGAAGATGCACAATGCGTCGTACGCCGTCCGCGCTATGGTGCAGGCCGAAAATCCGGAATTGTATCGCGAATTTGAAAAACGGGCGCGTTATACCGGAACCTGGCGGCTGTTCGGTTTTATTCCTCTGCTGCGTATTGTCCGCGATGCCCGCTGCGCCAAAATCCTCCTCTTTGCCTGCCTGCCGCTGGTCAGTTATCGCTCAGCCGTCAAGCTGAAAGGGGAGTGACGATGATTCCTAAAATTATCCATTATTGTTGGTTCGGTAACTCCCCGAAAAACGAAAAGATACGTTTTTGCATGGAAAGCTGGAAAAAAGTTCTCCCCGATTATGAAATTCGCGAATGGTCGGAAAAAGATTTATTCCGTTTTTCCGATAACCGGTATGTCCGGCAGGCTTATGAGGCGAAAAAATGGGCTTTTGTATCGGATGTCTTCCGTCTTTTTGCTTTGTATAAAGAAGGGGGAATTTATTTGGATACCGATGTCGAAGTCAGAAAAACGTTTTCCCCGCTGTTGGATGGGAACTTTTTTATCGGTTCGGAAAAGCACGGGCGTTTTGAGAGTATCGGTACGGCTGTGATAGGCGCTGCGGCAGGCAATGGAATTATAAAAGATATGCTGTCTGTTTATGAAAATCTAGATTTTATACCCAAAAACAGAATTCCGGATTTGACGCCGAATACGGTTCGGTTGGTGCCTGTGTTCCAAAAATATGGTATTGCGAACGTCTACAGCAATGAACGGATAATAGAGATTGATAACAAGTCCCGCATTTATCCCGATTGGTATTTTTGTGTGGATACGCCGGATAGTTTTTGCGTTCATCATTTTCAGGCTTCTTGGATTAATGACTTTGACTGTAAGCTGAATGTGCATATCCCCTTGGGGCGTGGCAAATGGCTTGGATTATACCGCTATAAAAGGATAAAGCCAGAGGCAATGCTTGCATATCCGGAAACAATGAAGAAAAAAATTTGGGAGTGGGACTATGCCAAACGCAAAAAAATCCTGCTGACGTATGAAGAAAAGGGAAAGGGGGAGTAAATGCAGCTTTCAATTGTTACCGTGTGCTATAATGAAAAGGATATAGGGCGCACCTGCGAAAGCATTGTCAGCCAGTCCTGTCAGGATTTTGAATGGATTGTGGTTGACGGCGGGTCGACGGACGGTTCTTTGGAGGTTATAAAACACTACAAAGAACGTATTGATATTCTGATATCGGAACCGGACAACGGCATATATGACGCGATGAACAAAGGGATACGCCTGGCAAAAGGGAAATGGATAAATTTTATGAACGGCGGCGACACATTTGCCGATAGCGGTATTGTCGGAGATTTTTTGCGTTTTGCCGGAGATAACCCGGCCGCAGATGTCATCTATGGCGATTTCAACCGGATGCTTCCCGACGGGGGTGTCAGAAAATCAGAATTTCCCGATGTTGTAGATAAGGTATTTTTTTACAATAAATCGGTTAATCATCAGGCATCTTTTATCCGGAGCCGTCTGTTTCGGCGTTTTGGCATGTATGATGAAAGTTTCAGAATTGCCGCCGACATGGATAAGTGGCTTATGTTTGTAAACAACGGCTGCCTGTTCCGGCATTGGGAACGGTATGTCGCAAATTTTTATCTCGACGGAATAAGTTCGACGCACAAACAGCTTTTGGCGGAAGAATTGGGGCGCATTCACGAAAAGCGTTATGGGCAAAGGGAAGAAAAAGCCGTCTTGCAAAAGATTTCAAGCCGCCGGGATTTTCTTTTATTTGATATTTTCCCATTGCTTGAGATTGATGATAAAAATGCCGGACAGACAACAGTCTGTAAATTATTCGGGGTTTTGCCCGTATACAGAAAAGTCAGCAAGCATGGAAAAACGCGTCATTATCTTTTCGGCTTTATTCCGTTTTTGAAAATCAGGCAGAAATAAAAACTGCCTCGGAATATATAAAATAAAAGCCGGCCGGTTTATGACGCAGCTGGCTTTTATTTATAAATGCTTTCCCCTGTACCGGCAATGCGCCGGTTAGGAAAATCGCTTTTCAGCGCCTTATTTGTTGAAGTAGCGCTTCAGCAGGCCGTCAAAGCCTCTGCCGTGGCGGGCTTCGTCTTTGGCCATTTCGTGAATGCTGTCGTGAACGGCGTCGTAGCCGAGTTCCTTGGCCAGCGTGGCAATCTGCTTTTTGCCGTCGCAGGCGCCGAATTCTGCCGCCGCGCGCATTTCAACGTTCTTTTCCGTGGAGTCGGTAACGACTTCGCCCAGCATCTCGGCGATGCGTGCGGCATGGTCTGCTTCCTCAAAAGCATAGCGCTTGAAAGCTTCGGCGATTTCCGGATAGCCTTCGCGGTCGGCCTGGCGGCTCATCGCCAGATACATACCGACTTCGCTGCATTCGCCGGTGAAGTGTTCGCGCAGGCCGGCAACGATGCGTTCGTCCAGGCCTTTGGCAACGCCGATTCTGTGTTCGTCGGCATAAGCCTTGTTTTCTTCGTCCATGACCTTAAACGTTTTGGCGCCGCAGACCGGACATACTTCCGGCATGGTGTCGCTTTCGATAACCTGTCCGCAAACTGTGCAAATGTATTTCATTACTTTTTCGTCCTTTTCAAATTGTTTCAAACAAATTATATTTAGGGAGAGAATTTGCCGATGTCAAATGCTAAAAGCTGTGTAAATAAAAAGTTTTTGTCTTGTGCCGCCCGTCAAAGCGCATAAACTGAGAGGCAGAATGCAATATAAGGGAGAAAACGATGAGTGACAAGACTATGAAGATAATCCTTTCCGTCCTGACCGTCATCCTGCTGGCGCTGATTGTCGGCCTGGTGGCGATGAAAGGCAGCTCGGTAAAGGCCGATTTGAACAAGCTGGCGCTGCGTATCGGCGAACTGCGGCAGTATCGCACGATGGGGCGTGCCGACGTCAATGCGGCGATGGAAAAGGCTTTTGCCCGCGTTGGCTATAATGTGGTGTCCGCTACCGAAGACAACCTGTATCCGGATACGGCAGCCGATGCCGGCGTAAACCTGTATATCCGCGGTTACGGTCCGTTTAACGAGGTAAAAACCAACAAAAAGGCGGTCAATATCGTCTATATCCGCGACTACGATTCTCTGTTTGAGAACGAAATCAAGGTTTATGACGGCGTAGCCACGTCTTCGCGCGATTTCTACAATTATCTGCTCGGCAGCGGCTATGCTGCGGCGTACATTCCGGAACTGACGGATCCGTCCGTATTCTACCCGGCGCCGAAACCCGAACTGGAGCGCGATTTGCTTTATGTCGGCGATAACGAACGCCCGAGCCCTGCGGTTGCTGCCGCGGTGGAAGCTAAACTGCCGCTGGAAATCTTCGGCCGTTTCTGGGCTGGAAATATCGACGATTCTTATATCAAAGGCGAATATATTCACGACAATGACCTCGGTGCTTATTTCTCGTCGGCGAAAATCAATCTCGTCAACGTTTCCGAACACGAGTCGCAAATCGGCATGATTCCGTCGCGCGTTTATGACATTGCCGCGAGCAAAGGCTTTATGATTGCGCCGTATAACAAGGAAATCGAAGCCGTTTTCGGCGATTCGATTCCGATGTTCAAAAATGCAGATGAACTGAAGGCATTATATAATCAGTACCTCAATAATCCGAAAGCGCGTGCTGAAAAAGCCGAAAAGGCATATAAAATCGCCGTTTCGGAATATAATGCCGATATGTTCGTACAGCGTATGAACGGATTGGTCGAGTTTCTGATTAACGAAAAGAAACTCTGAAATGAAACTGCCGGCGGCTCAAAAGACGGTTTTGGGGCTGTTGGCGGCCATTGCGGCAGCGGCGCTTTGCGCCCTGCCGTTTTTGGCGGTTAAAAAAGACGTTGTCTATGTTTACGCCAAATCCCCTGTTCCCGATTCCCGTGAAACAGGTTTTGTCCGCGAATTAAAGCGGTTAGGCTACGAAGTTAAATTGAATTCTTCGTCCTTGCCGGCAGCCGGGACGGTCGGCTTGTGGTTCCGTCCGCCTGAGTTTGCCTCTCAGTTGGAAACGTCCCCGGCAGCATGGAATTTTATCTATAATGAAGATTATTATCCGTTTGACTGGCGCGGGCTGAAGAAGCTTCCCGTCGTGCTGACTCCGTACCGTGAGCTGTATGAGCATTATGCCCGCAGCAATATAAAAACGGCAATGTTTACTCTCGGCGTAAATACAGTGGATTTTTACGCGCCGGAAGCTGTTTTTCAGCCCGGATATAAGGTCTATCCGCTGGTTTATTACGGCGATAACAATAAATCGTCGCCGTTGGCTGAAAGTCTGAAAAAACAAAGTGAAAACAACAAGCCTTTGTCAGAAAGTCTGAACGCCCAAAGCAGAAACGACAATCCATCTTCATTGGCGGAAAAATTAAAAAAATACGGCGGTACGGTGCAGGGCAACGTATGGTTTATGGGCCGCTTTTGGGAAAACGGGCTGCCGCAGCTGGTGCCGCAGGGAACGCCGGCAGAAAAGGGCAGGGAGCTTTCCCGCGCTTTTATCACCGCCGTATACGCCGCTCCCGAAACGCCTGCCGCCAAAATGGTTCCCGCCGAAACGGCGGAAGCCGCCGCCGCCGGTGCTTTGGTCATAATGCCGTCAAATCCGGCGGTAAAAGAAATCTATGGCGACAATGTGATTATGTATGAAAAAGAAAGCGATTTTCCCGGCCTTGTCGATTATTATCTGCAAAATCCCGAAATTTCCCGCGCTAAAATTGTTGCGGCGCAGAAAATAACTGTCGACCGCCTGAGTTCGGCTGCGTCCGCCCGCCGGTTTAAAGAAATTCTGGACTGGCTGCGGCAGAACGTCGAATCATAGCCGTCCCTCCTCACAACCGTCTGTTCTCCAAGACTTTCGCAGCCAGACCATCTGCCTCCCAAGCCGTCCGCTTTCCAGGCTGTCAGCAGCCAGAGCGCCCGCTCTTCATCACAACCGTTCCGCACATACTCAAAAGCCGTACCCGAAACAGTTCCGATTGCAGCCTATAGCCGTTTCCAGGTGCGCTGCTTGTTTTTTTCTTCTTTATTGCGAAAAGCCTGCTCCAAATCAATGCCGTGCATATTTGCCAGCGAACAGACATAAATGAATACGTCGGCAAGCTCTTCCGCAACATTGCTGACGGCTGAACCGCTGCCGACCGAACCGCCCTTTGCGTTTTTGCGTACGGCAGAAATAACTTCGCCGGCTTCTTCGGCAAACAGGCAGCATTCGTAAAACTTATCCGTCGTATTGAATCCGCGCTCCAACTTCATCTGCCGGACATAAGATTGAAAATCTTGCAGGGTAGGGGATTGTTTAAGTTCTAAAACCATAGCCTTCTCGCTTTTTTCTGCCTGCATGCGGTACAAACGGCATTTTTAACCTTTATATGCCGCTACTTATGCATACCTGCGGTTGATAATCTCGGCGGCATCTTTCATCTCGTCCTCAATCAGGCGGTGCTCAATGCCGTCGTATTCAATAGCCTCCCAGTCAATATCGTGCCGGTCAAGCCATTCTTTGGTAAAGTCAAGCGTCTTATACTGCACCGAAAGGTCGCTCGTGCCGTGAAACAGATAAACGCCTGGCCGCGATGCCAGTTCTTTTTCCAGCATATCTTTGCCGCAGACGATGCCGGCAAAAGGAAAAACGCCGCCCAATTCGTATTTCCGGGTCAGCCCGACATACATGGCAAGCATCGCCCCCTGTGAAAATCCCATGACATAAGTGTCTTTGTTTTTGATTTTAAGTTCTTTTTGCAGACTGCTGATAAAAGCATTCATCTTTTTTGCCGTTTCGCTGATGCGGGGGCCGGTGCGATTATAAATCTCCACAATTTCGTCCGTTGGCGTCTCCGGTTTGCGCCGCTTGCGGTCAGGGTCAACGTCAACAAGGGCATACCACTGTTTTTTCAGCGGGTTGCGTTCGCTTTGCGTGTCCGCCTCGGGCATAACGACCAGCGTATTGTCCAAATGCTGCAACAGCATCTCTGCAAAAGGTTCAACGTCTTCAATGCAGCTGTTGTATCCGTGCAGAAAAATGATTAGCCGTGAAACCCTGTTGCCGGACTTGAATGCCTTATATTTGTACACGCTCATATTTCCCTCCGTCATTATCATCTCTCTTTAGTCTGTAAAAAGTTAAGAATATCCTAATACATTCCCTGAATTTACGATTATTTAAGCTATAGGCGTTAAAATCAACTCAAAGTACGGCACAGCCGTACCTGAAATCTGAAATTCAATTCATTTGCCGTGCAGGAGCAGAAATGCCGCATCAAACCAGTGTTTATGAAAAAATCGTTTCCGACATTCTTGCGGGCAGAACGCCCGTTTATAAGGATTATGCCGCCGAGTGGCGCCGCCGCGGGCACCACAGGGAGGAGTTTGCCGTCTTTGCGGAATATGCCGGATATGCCGCAAAGCTGGTCTGCACGCCTGATTTTGAAATCGGAGCGGCGGTTCGGGCTGCCCGCACGGCGCAGATATCCCGGCACCTGATACCTGAGTTTTTGTTTACGCCGGCAGAAAAAAAGACTATTCTCAGAGCTGAAGAAAAAGGCCGCATAAAAGCCGGACAGGTCATTGCTTTTTCCGGCTGCCGGAGAAAAGTCTTCGGCTGCGATTACTCCGGATTGCCGGACGATACGGACGCTTTTGTCGTCTTTTCCGGGCATCCCGGTGCGGCCAGCCCTGCCGTTTTTGCCTGGTTTAATCATTTTCACCGCACCGGCCGGGCGGTAAAGCTGATTTTTTTAGGCCTGACGGACAATCAGGGCAATTCGGATTTTACCGATTCGTCATTAATTTACAACGTCGGTTCCGAACAGGAAATGTACCGCCGCTATTTTAAGGCAATGGGCGTTTCGCATGAGATTATCGACGAATGCGTCAGCGTGCCGTATGATATTTCGACCGAAGACAATATTGCGCGTCTGGCAGAAATCAAAAACAAGATTTTCGGTGCGCGGGAGGTGAAATTTGTCATGTTCGGCTATCCCGTTTATCAAACCCGGATTGCTACCGAGTTCGCCTGGGCGTTTCAGAAAATGGAAGACGAAGGGAGCTGTCGCGGCGTCAATTTCATAATGCCTTCGTACCGGCCGAGCCAAAACGAGTACGACCGCTATTTTTCCTATGACAATTTAAACGGCATCGCCGCCGACATCATTATCGGCAATTGTATGGCACATCCGTACCGGGTTAAGGACCAGCCCCGTTTCGATATCGGTTTGGGCACGTATCCCGAAGCGTATAAGAGGATATTGCCGCTCAGCTTGGTGTATTCCTATCCGAACGTTGCCGCGGAGCTGGCCGGAACAGACATTAAAACCGCGGCGGCGCTGAAAATCCTCCGTGCCATCCAGCATCGCACTTATGGCTACGAACATCCGCAGAAGACCGACCGCCAGATAAGTTACAACGTGATGCAGACCCGCCGCCTGCTGTTGGAGCGCGGGCTTGTTTCCCGGGAACTCCTGCGCGGCGGATATAGGCTGCCGCGGGAAGAATACCTCCGCCGTCTTGCCGCCTGCCGTTAATATCGGTACTTCACGCTCCGTACAAACCTGCCGCTAATATCTGGGTTTCGCGCTCCATACCCCCTGACTGCAATGTCGGCGCTCTGCATTTTGCCGCTGCCTGCGTTAATATCTTTGTTCCGTTTCCCTCTATCGTAATTTCTCACGCCGCTCTGCCGTCCAAACTGCAAAAAAAGCGCTTGACAATCATAAAAATAAGAACTAAAGTAGAACAAAATTGAAAATGACGGAGGGAAGATGTTAACGCCAAAACAACACAACTTGCTTGTATATATTGATAATTTTATTAAAGAAACCGGCCATTCGCCGTCTTTTGAGGAAATGAAAGAAGCTGTCGGGCTGAAGTCGAAGTCCGGCATCCATGCGTTGATAAATGCGTTGGAAGAACGCGGCTTTATCCGTAAGCTTGCACATAAGGCGCGAGCGCTGGAAGTCCTGAAATTGCCGCAGGTTGAACCTCATCATGAAAGCCGTTTGGATGCGCGTCTGAACGCCGGGCAGCCTTCAAAAGCCAGCCTTGCAGGACAGGAAGGTTTTGCCAATGACAACGGCGAAACCGAGTTTTCGCTGATGATACCTTTGTATGGAAAAATTGCTGCCGGAACGCCGATTGAAGCCATTGCCAATCCGTCGGAATATATTTATATCCCCAAAAGCTTTTCTACCCAGTCTGAGCTTTATGCGCTGACGATAGAGGGGGAGTCTATGGTGGAAGCCGGAATTTTTGACGGTGATACGGCAATTATCCGTCGTGCCGACCGCGCCGATAACGGGCAGATTGTCGTTGCGCTGGTTGATAATGAAGAGGCGACCCTGAAAGTGCTTGACCGCAAATCCGGGAATGAAGTCTGGCTTTTGCCCTGCAATAAGGATTATGAGCCGATAAAATTGACGGCAGACCGGCTGAAAATCCAAGGGATATTGTACGGCATTGTCCGTAAATATAATTGATGGCAGGTGTCTTCTCAGCCGAATGTAACAGAAGGGAAGGTAAGGAACATGACAACAACGGCAATAATTACGGCAATGGAAAGCGAATATGATTCGGTTCGGAAATTGTACGATTTTGATGAAAACGGCGATTATCCACGCGCTCACGTATATGGCAGGAATATTCTGCTCGTAAAATCCGGTATCGGTAAAGTGAATGCGGCGCTGGCTGCTCAAAAAGCGTGCGACGCCGGTGCGGATTTGGTTATATCGACGGGGCTTGCCGGCGGGATTGATACTTCTTTGCGGCAGGGGGAGATTGTTTTGGCAGAAAAAGTCTGCTATCACGATGTCTGGTGCGGTGAGCCTAACCGGCGCGGGCAGGTACAGGGGCTGCCGTTGTATTTTGAGCCCCGGCCCGAAATGATGGAAAAAATAATTGCTGTCGTTCCCTCAGGGTACCTCAAACGCGGTCTGACCGTAACAGGAGATCAGTTTTTAACCGATGCCCGCCGCTTGCAGACAATCAAGGACGAGTTTCCGGAAGCTCTGGCTGTGGATATGGAAAGTGCGGCTATCGCGCAAGCCTGCTATTTAAATGAACGCCGGCCGTTTTTGTCGCTGCGGATAATCAGCGATGTCGTCGGTACGCGAAATCAGGAGGAAGAATATCGTATGTTCTGGCAAAATGTCCCTGAAAGAGCGGCAGCAATGGTAGATGTCGTCCTGCGTGCGCTGGCAGAAGAATAAAATGCCGCAGACGGAAGGTAAAAAACAGTTTCCGTCTCAGACTAAGCCGTCAAAAGATAAGCCTGAACAGCTGCGGACGGTTCCGCCTGATGTCGGTTGAGGAAGTTTTACTAAGTCTTCGCTCTGTTGCTAAAATAAACCAGCTTAAGCCCGGAAGCTTAAACTGGTTTGTTTGAAATTGTCGATTATCTCTCCGGGATGAAACAGCGGTTAATAATAGCCGTTATACCCGCCTTTTTCAACGGCATCCATGTAGGTTGACATAAAGTACGTCAAATAGCCGACAAGCAGGAACAACAGATAGATGGCCGCATACCTGAGGCTCTTTGCCTTGTGTCCGGCATCATAAAAGGAGGCTGTGCCATACTGGTTGGCTCCGCGTTCTTCCTCAAAGAAACCGGCCGCAATAAAGATTTTCAGGCTGTAATAGCCGTAAAACATCATAGCCAGCAGCGTTGCCGCGCCACACCCCAGTAGGATAAAGCTTTCTCCGGTTGAAAAGCCGCTGTAAATCTTGCCGCCCTGCAAGGCGTATGCAGTCCCTGCCGCCGACAAAACGCCTGTCAACAGCCAGTAAAGGACAAACGGACGGAAAAATCCTTTCCATGCGCCATAGCCGGCGTCGTGCAGCCTTCTGACAAACAGCGACAAATAAAAGAATACCTCTGCAATATAAAATAAAATTGCCAGAACTGTCGTTATCTTATGGGCGTGCGGCATAGCAAAAGCAACTCCAAAGACCAGCAGAAGAATAACGAACATATTAATCAGCATAGAACTCCAAAATTCAAATCTTGATGTTCTGCCCTTGAAGTTAAACAGGTTTTTGTAAGCGCGAACCCAGGCGCAGAATGCGCCGCCGCAGAGTTCGCTGTCGCCGTTTTCGGACGTATTGCCGGCCGCATCGGCGCTTTCTTTCATTTCAAGAAATTTCTTTGCCTCGGCGATTTTGGCATTTTCTTTGACTGCCGCCCGTTTGCTGTTTTCGGGAACCGCTTTGCGGCCTTTTTCTTCAGCACCCTCCGTTGGTACTGGTTTTGCTGCCGTTTTTTTCGCGGTTTGCGCCGCCGCGGGTTTGGCAGTCTTTTTCTCTTCGTTGCGCGATTTAATCGTCATGACTTCGCTGATGATGTCATGATTTTCCGCCTCGGGGATATTGGTTTCTTTGCCGTCGGCAGCCTTAGCCGACTTTTTTGATGCTGAAGTTTTAGCAGCGGCTTTCACGGTGCTTTTTGTGGCAGAAACCTTGCCTGAATCGCTTTTTGCAGGAGCTTTTGCCGCGGAACCTTTCACTGTTTTAGCCGCGGAGCTTTTTGCCGTCTTAGATGCATTTTCCTTGGCAGTCTTGGAAACTGCCTGCTTTGAAACAGTTCTTTTTATCGCGGCGCTTTGAGGCGCGTTTTCATCTGCTGCGGTTTGAACCGCTGTCTTTTTTACATCATCGGCCGAAACCTTTTTACTAACCATTTTTCCCTCTCAAAAAAATTAAAAATCAAATACATAATAATCATATTTATTTTAATGGCAACCCTGGTTGCTTTTTAAATCACAGTTTTCTGTTTAAATTGCGCTTTCCCGGTTGAGCTGCGGTTTTCCGAATTCGCCGGAAACCGGAAAATTCGGCAAAAGTTCCGCTTTGATTTAGAAATATATGTCGCAATTGCCGAAAAGGCCGGGACCGACGGCATGATAAACGCCGTCTTCGCTCATGTAGGTGGTTAGATGATGTTGGTCGCAAAAGTGCAGGTACGGGAAGATTATTTTGAAAATAATCTCTACATGGGGATAGTTATAAAATAAAATCCCTGACAGTCCCATAAAGGTAAGAAAGAAGAGGGCAAGGCTGGCGGCGATGCTTTTGGTGTAGCGGGATTTGCTTATCGGGTGCCCCGTTTTGCCTTTTACAAAAGCCGCCATGCAGAAATAGAACAAAAGACCGTCGAGGATAACCGCAGCATATATGCCGGCCGCCGTACGGAAAGGATAGCTGACAATAACCGAAATCCAAAAGATGCCCCAGATGTATTTGGTTACAGATGGCGCTCCGATGTCATTCAGCCGCCTTGCTACCAACGCGGCATAGTTTAAGACGCAGCAGGATAATGCCAAAAGTAAACAGACCCAGGTTGTAATGCCTGGTTCAAAAAACAGGGGAATGAAAAAGGACAAGACATAGAAGAAACAGATTCCGGGCAATATCGTCCAAAACTCATATCTGGTGCTGCAGCTTTTCCAGTCAAAGATATGTTTCCAGCTTTTCAGCAATATTCGCCAAAATCCGTCGGGGTCGCCGGAGCCCTTGCTCCGGCGGAAGAAATTTCGTGCGCCTTTCAGAAAACGCTTCCAAAATCCGTCGGAAGATCTGCCGCGGCTGTTGCTGTCCTGTTTTAATGGGAATGCCAATGTATTGCTGCGTTCTATAGACATTTCCTCTTCATGCTTTGCCACAATTAAGTCCTCCGCTTCAATACAATAGCAAGAAAGAGCCGGGTTGCGTCCGGCAGGATAAGGTCAGAATAATACTTTTGCCGATTTGAATTTTTTTGTTTTTTCGTCAAAGGCCACCCGTAGGACGGAACCGTTTTCGAGTCGGATGGTCTTTTTCAGGCATATTTCGGCAAAAATGCGGATGAGCATGCCGTGCGTAACCAGCAGCACGCGCTCCCGCCCTTCTTCAAACAGTTTGTTGATAAATTTCATAAAACGCTGCTGCACTGCGCCGGTCGTTTCCCCACCGGGGTAGCCGATATCGTAGCGTTCGGGGTTTTTGATGTCGTTGAAAGCCTGATAGATATAAGGAAAGACCGCTTCCAAATCACTTTTTTTCAGCCCTTCGGCCTTGCCGAAATTCATCTCGCGCAGCCTTTTGGTATAGTGTACCGGCAAATCAAGGATGCCGCTGACGATGTCGGCGCTTTTTCTGGCGCGTTTCAAATCGCTTGCATAAATCGTTTCAATCTTTTCCCCGCCGAGTTTCCCCGCTGCAGCCCGAGCCTGTTCTGCGCCGGTTTCGTTAAGCGGCGTGTCATTCCAGCCCTGTACTTTTTCTTCTGCATTCCAGTCCGTCTGCCCGTGTCTCATCAGGTATAAAATCATCGTTGTTCGCTGTTTCCTTTTTTATCGTTTTGCCCAGTCCGGTATATTTGTTAAGGATAGGATAAAAAAGTTGCCGCAGAAAATCAAGCCGGAAAACGAACTTAACCACATCGCCGCAAGTGTTGCCCTATACCTCTGTAAGTGTCGCGCTGTATCGTCCGCTTTGGTTTAACTTTCGGCGGCAGCCTTTTTCATGGCGCAAAAGAAAAAGCCGTCGGTTTTGGTATTAAGCGGCGAGAATTTCAGCCACCTCGCGTCGTCAAACGGATACAGCGGAATGTCCAGTGTTTCCCGCCAAAGTTCTTTGTGGTCAATCGGGCTGAATTCGGGATGCCCCGCCAGAAAAGATTCGATTTGCCTTTCGTTTTCTTCCGGCAGAATCGAGCAGGTAATATAAATCAGGCGTCCGCCCGCAGCGGTATGCTCCGCGCCGAATTCAAGAATTTCCGCCTGAATGCCGAGTATTTCCCGCAGCCGTTGCGGCGTAATGCGGAATTTGGCGTCCGGCGTGCGCCGCCAGGTGCCGCTGCCGGAGCAGGGGGCGTCGATGATAAAACGGGTGTAGTCTTTGTCTTGGACGTTTTTTATGGTTTTTATGTTAAGGATGTCCAGCCTTTCCGCCCGTTTTTTGATGCGCCCGAGCCGTTCTTCGTTTATGTCGTGTGCCCAAATCAGCCCGTCGTTGTGCAGGAGCGAGCCGAACGCCAGCGCTTTTCCGCCTGCTCCGGCGCAATAGTCAATTATTTTATGATGCGCCTTGACGCGGCATAACAGGGAGATAAGCTGCGATGCTTCATCCATTACTTCAATTTCGCCGTCCTGATAGGTCATGCAGTTGTTGAGATTAACCCTGTCTTCCGAGCGCAGGCCGATGGGTGAAAACGGTGTCGGTGAAAAAAACAGCCCTTCTTTTTTGAGGCGTTCGCGGGCATGGTCGCGGTCGGTCAGGTTGGCACGGACGTCTGCCGGCGCCGTCGTGTTCAACGCGTCAAGCAGGCGTGCATCGCCGATTTTTTCAAACAGCCATTGCGGGCATTCATACAGCGCGGTTTCCGAAAAATCCTCAAACTGTTCGGCCGCCTTCAAAGCCGCTTTTTCCTCTTTGTTGAGCGGTGCCGGGGCGTATTCTTCCCCGTTGAAAAGGAGATCAAGGTCTTCTTGGGCAAAACAGAGCGCCGCTGCCGTCCGCGCCGAAAAAGCGCTGCCCAGCGCTTCGGCGTATTTCATGCGGCTGCGGATAATCTTCCATACCGCATCGGCGATAAAGCGCCTGTCTTTGGAACCGATATAGCGCCTGTCCTTGAAATATTTGTCCAGAATATTGTCAGCCGGACGCTTGTCCTGCAAAATTTCTTCCAATGCTTCAATAACGGCCTGAATCCTGCTTGCTTCTTTCATCTGCTGCCCCGTGTTTAATAAGTTGTGTTTTCTGCCCCGTGCCGGCTCCGGTTCGTTGTCGTTCCTCGTCCGCTGCCCCCGTTTTAGTTCCGGTTCGTTGCCGTTTCCCGTCCGCCGTTCGGAGATGGCCGCGCCCGCCGCCATACGCCCGTATGCTCCGGCCGCCCTGACAATACCCGCTTTTTTTGCGCATTGCAAGCGTTGTTTGCGGATTTGTCCCCGCCCGCCGCCATTTTTTTATTGCCAAAAAAATAATCTTGTGTTATAGCCTTTGGCAATATTAACCGCGGAAAGTAAAATATATGGAAAAAATTCTGGTTCTGAACTCCGGTTCCACCACCGTAAAATTCCAGCTGTTTGAGATGGAGCAAGGCTTTCATCGGGTTCTGGCAAAAGGTATGGTCGACCGTATCGGGCTGCCCGGTTCCAAAATTGTCGTCCGCGCCGATAACGGATATGAGTTCTCCTGCGAATGTCCGGTAACGGATCATAAAGACGCTATAAAAGCCATATTGGACTATCTCTCCCACCGTTTTCTGAAAAACGCCGCCGAATTGTCGGCCGTGGGGCATCGTATGGGGCATGGCGGCGAATATTTCGACCGTTCGGTGATTATCGACGATGACGTTATGGCAAAAATTTATGACACGCTGCCGCTGCTGCCTTTGCACGGGCCTGCGTTTGTGCACGGCGTTGAGGCGATGACCGAACTTCTGCCCGGCGTCTTGCAGGTGGCAACGTTTGACAGCGCCTTTCACCAGAGTGTGGAAAAGCCTGCGTTTACTTATGCCATTCCCCGCGAATATTATGAAAAGGAACGTATCCGCCGTTACGGTTTTCACGGCACGTCGCACAATTACGCCGCGCAAAAGGCGGCGGAACTGTTTGGGCGTGCGGGGCGCTTTATCTGCTGCCATCTCGGCGGCGGCGCGTCCGTAACCGCGATTAAAGGCGGCAAAAGCGTTGACACCACGATGGGATATACGCCGTCTGCCGGGATTATGATGGCGACCCGCGCCGGCGATATGGATCCGTATATTCCGTTGCACATTATGAAAACGCAGGGCAAGACCGCCGACGAGGTAAACGCGATGTTTAACAAACAGAGCGGGTTATACGGGCTTTCCTGCGGGCATTCGGATATGCGCGATATTATTGAAAACGCTGCCAAAGGCGATGAAAACTGCGCTTTTGCAATAGATGCGTTTGTTTATTCCCTGCTCAAAACCATCGGGTCTTACGTGGCGGTTCTGGGCGGCGTGGACGCCCTGATATTCACCGCCGGCATCGGCGAAAACGCTTCGCTTGTCCGTGAAAAGCTCTGCGCCCGTCTGGCGTATCTTGGTATAGAGCTTGACGGGGAAAAGAACAGAGCCCGCCCCGCGCCGGCGGAAATTTCTTCGCCGCGGAGCAAGGTCAAAGTCTATGTCATTCCTGCCAACGAAGAGCTGATGATAGCGTCCGAAACGTTTGCGCTGCTGGACGAACTGGCTGAAACCGAACCTTTGGCGGTTTAAAGATTGGATAGTCGGAGATGGACTGATGTTGAAAGTGTTGATGCCCTCGCTTAATCAGCTTATAAATGCCGATTACAAAACGGTAAAAACGCCGGAAACAGAGGCTTTGATAAAGCAGAGCCTGCAGGGGCTTGTCCCTTCGGCTCAGCCGGAATTGCGGCAGATTTCAGGTATTCCCGGTTCCGGCAAAAGCACGTTTTGTGCCGCGCACTTGCCGCAGAATTTCCTGTTTCTGAGTTTTGACAAGATTATGGTTTCTCTGCCGGCATATCAGCGGGATTTGGCATTGTACGGCAATGTCGTTGCATTTAAAAACCATGAAATGACCGCGCGGATTATCGGCTACGAACTGCTGCGCCGCGCCGTCAACCTGCGCCTGAATATTATGTTTGAGCACAGCGGCACCAATGCCGCCCATCTTGAACTGTTTAAGAATATCCGCCGCAAAGGCTACCGCACCGCCGTCGACTTTATCGTCTGCGATACAAAGCTTGCGATAAACCGTGCCGCCGAACGCGCCAAAAAAATAAACCGTTTTGTGCCCGAGCAGCTGATTTTGGAACGGGCCGCGGGGCTTAAGCAATATGCCGCCGCATATCAAAAACTGACTCCCTCCGTAACATTCTTCGACGGCGCAAATAATTTCCGCCCGTTAAAGAAAATTTAAGATTATCCGTGCAAATATTTCCTTATCGAAGACTAATTTTATAAGGTTTTTGCCGATGAAAAAATATCTGCTTTTATTTTCCGTTTCGCTGGCTGCCGCGTCTGCGGGGCAGGCGCAGGCGCTGACCGCTGCTGAACAGCTGCAGGCGACCAAAGCCATTTTTGTGGCCGATTTTCATAAAATGGATGACAACAAGGACGGCAAGCTGTCGTTGGAAGAATATTTGAGCCACCAGTTTGAAAATTTCCGTGCCAATATCATTGAGGCGGAAGGGTTTGATGCCGTGGTCGCGGATAAAAAACTTCCGGCCAGGGCCTCGGCCGCTCCGGCAGATACGGCTGCTGATGATAAGGGCAAAGAGCCCCGTGACGAGTTAAAGTCTTTAAGCGATGTAAACAACGCCTTGCAGGAAATGGCGGATTTTGACATAGATTTTGATGATTTCACTCTTGACGGCGATTTGTCTTTGGAAGGTGATACGCCTGCTGAGACGCCCAAAAGACTGACCAAAGAGGACGTTATGCCGGAAACGGATATCCTGTTGCCGGAAGCCTCTGCGGTTTCAGCATCTTCATCGTCGGAAGCCGCCGCGGTTTCCGAAGAACCTGCACGCCCCGCCAAACCGGATAAGCCTGTTTCTGAGGAACATGAGCTTCCCGCTGAATTGGACTTGTCCGTTTCCGAAGATGAAAGCTTGAAAAGCCTGCTGGCGGAAATAAACGAAACGCCGGAAGAAAAAGCAGCCAAAAAGGCCGCCGCTGAAGCTGAAGCCAAGGCAAAAGCCGATGCCGCAGCCGCTGCGGAACAGGAGAAAAATGCAGCCGCCGAGCGTGAAAAGCAGATTGGCTTTATGCTGGATACGATAAAGAAAACCCTGCCGAAGAAAATCGATGAGGCAACGACTTGGACAAACATTGAATACAAGGACAAGGCCATCGCCTATATCTATGAGGCCGATATCGATATGTCGGCAATGTCTGCCAAAGAAAAAACGGCTTTGCAAAACAGCATAAAAACTGAAGCCTGCAGCAAAGCCTATCAGGAAATGTGTCCGAAACTCAAACCGATGTTTATTAATGACGGAATTAATGTCCGCATCCGTTATCTGGACAAAGGCAAGAATGAACTCGGCGTTTGCGAGTTTAACCACGAAACATGCCTGTAGCGGCATGCGCCGGTCATAGCCGCCCCGCGGCGGGAAAGCCGGCAGAAAGCCATTAAAAAGCCGTTATCCGGCAAAAAATTTAACCCAACAAACCGTAAGGTTAGTTAATTATAGAGAGGGAAAAACATGAGAAAAACTAAATTATTGTCAGCAACGGCTCTGTCGGTAATGCTTGCATTTTCCGCCAATGCCGTCGCGGCTGGAAGTTTTGACGACGCGTCGGAAGAAGAAATTGCCAAAGCTGTTGTCAGCGTTTTGAAGAAAAATCCGCAGATAGCGTATGATGCACTGGTCAAATTCCGCGCCGACGCCGATACGAAAAAGGCCGAAAGCGAAAAGGAACTGACGCCTCTGGAACAGAAAGTTGCAGACGTTTTGATGGATAATCCGCCGATTATCGTCGGGGCGCTGCAGATTTATCAGCAGCAGGAAGAGCAGAAAAAGCTTTTGGCACAGGCGGAGACCTATCAGAAATATGCCGAAGACATCAACCGTGCCGAACTGTATGCCGGCAACCCGGACGGGAAGTTTACGCTGGTCGAGTTCTTTGACTTCTCCTGCGGTTACTGCCGCCAGATGGCACCGCGCATTGAAAATATCATTAAGAAAAATCCGGACGTAAAAGTCGTTTTCAAACCGGTGTCTTTCCTGTCGCCGAATTCGGAACTGGCTGCCAAAGCCGCCGTCGCCGCGCATAATCAGGGCAAGTTTCTGGAAATGTATTCCGGCCTGATGGCGGAACGGGTTGTCAATGAACCGGTAATTGACAAGCTTGCGCGCAACTTAAAGCTGGATATGGCGAAGTTTAAAAAGGACTATGCCTCCGACGAAACCAAAAACATTTTGCAGAGCATAAAAGCGACGGCCGACAAAATCGGCATGAAAAGCGTCCCGACTTTAGTGCTGAACGGCATGCCCCTGTATGCGGTTGAGGAAATCCAGCTGCAGCGGGCGATAGACGTTCTGCGCGACAGTGAAAAATAATCGCGTCCCGTTTATCGGCTGCTCCCGTATCGGGTCGGGGCAGCCGCAAAACCGGAGAGATCGTACAATCACAAAAAAAGGTTCTCTGTGCAGACGCACAGGGAACCTTTCTAACAGGGACAAGGGTTATTTGCCGAGCAAATCCCCAAGATCCATCATCGGGGTAACGTTTCCGCCACCGTAGACCTTCGGGAAGTTCTTGGCAAGAACCTCCTTGATGAGTTCCGGGTGGGCTTTTAGGATTTCTCCCAGCTTTTCCCGGACTTCATTTTCGGAAGCCCCCTTTAATTTCATAGCCTGAGCCTCGGCTTCTGCCATCTTACGGATGTAAGCGGCTTCACCGTCAGCCTGCATTTCGCGGGCTTCTGCCTGAGCTTTTGTTGAGATTTTCAGCTGTTCAGCCTTCTCCTCAACAATTTTTCTCTGCATTTCGACCTTGGCCATTTCTGACACAGCATCTTCATAGTCTTTGTCAAATTGAACATTGATAATGTTCAGCTCAACATTTTCAAACAAAGAATGGTCATAGCGCGGCTCAAAGTTGGCCTTGACTTCTGCAGACAATTCGGCGAGTTTGCCGTTGATGTCCTCGTAAGTCTTTTCGGCCACCACTTCGGTGAAAGCTGCATCCAGCTGCGGACACAAAGCCTTGCCGATGTACTCGTTCTCCCCGATAGTGGCGTGGAGGGTATGTACATGAGCAGGATTCAAATTCCATGTCAGAACATAAGTCAACGCGATATCGCGTCTTTCTTTGTTCTTCATGTTGTTTGTATCCTGGTGGCGCTGGCGGGTGATGTCCACTTCACTCATTGAAGAGATAAATGGAATCATCCAGCCGAAACCGGCAGAAAAGCTTCTGTTTGCCATGGCTCCCAGCGTAATTTTGTAACCTGCATGTCCCGGCATGATAACATACATACCGTTAATAAAGGTTACGAATACCAAAAGTATGGTAGCCACCAGCCAGAATCCCCAACCGAGGAAAAAGGCTGCGACAATACTCAAAACTGTTACAATCAGTAACGGCTTTGTCAGTTTTTCCCGCATAGAGAGAATCATGCTTGTAAAATCTGTTGTCATATATCTAGATTTTAGAAAACAAAGCACTTGCCAGCTTTTCAAAACTTATTTTAACTCATAAAACCCAGGTCATCTCTCCGCGTAGGAGCATCAGCGCAAGCTAACCGCCTTCTAAACCGAATTTTAATAAGTGAACCTGCAAAAACTGTAAACAACCCATTGCTTGAGCCGTAAACAATCCCTGCGCGTCCTAAATCTCTCCGAACTAACAGTAATCCCTGTTATTTTTATTAATAATTTCCAAACTAATCAACATCACAATATTCATCACGCTTTTAATATACCATATTTTTCGCCTCGGGTCAATCATAAAAATACGGCGTACTGCCGTCTTTCCCCTCCGGTCAATCATAAAAATACAGCGTAGCACCGTCTTTCCCCGCCGCCCGTTCGTCCGGCCAATATATTCCCCCGCCATCCTGCCTGACATACCTGCCGCCATTCCAATCGGGAACCCTCCCACCGGCCTCTCACCATATTACCCCGAAAATCAATTCCCGGTTTTATCCCAGATGCACGATGTTTTTGCCAAACTTTTTTTCCAGCTCGTCCAATATGTTGCCCAGCCGGTCGTCGCTTTTCTTCGCCGGCTGGAACAGGTCAAGCTGTTCGCGTTCTCCGTAAACCAGTCCCGTCAGGGTAATTCCCGTACTGCGCCAAACCACGGCCGGCGTAAACAACTGTGCCAGCAGCCGCAGGGCAGTGGGCGTGATTTCCGTTTCCTGATTGCTGGCAAAGTCAAGTTTTGCGCGTGCCGTAACCACCTTAAAGTCTTTGGTTCGGAGCATGACTTCAATGGCGGCGGCCTTGGCGCCCTCGCTGCGGGCTTTGCGGCAGGCGGTATGGATATGGCGGCACAAATCCGTTTTCAGGACGGCAATGTCGCTGCTGAATTCCCTGAGAGCGGAAGTTTGCTGGATGGAAAGCGGAGCTTTGCCGTTCGGTTCCACCTTAAACAGGGGAATTCCCGACAGTTCCGCTTTCAAATCCGTCCCGTGCGTTCCGAACCTTGCCTTAACCCAGTAATCCGGGCGCATGACAAAATCCAGAGCGGTAAAAATGCACTCTTCCCGCATTTTCAGAAGCAGCTTTCTCCCCACGCCGGAAACGTCCGCAATCAGCGTCTGCGCCAAAATTTTATTCCGCTCCGCCGACCCGATGGCAAAAACGCCGCCCGTACTTTTGATTTTATCTTCCGAACCGTTGGCTTTGCTGCTCGCGGGTACGGCTTTGCCCCCCATGCTTTTGGCTTTGTCGCTGGCAAGTTTGGCCAGCGTTTTTGTCGTCGACAGGCCGATGGAAACCGGGATGTGCAGCTCCTCCCATACCGCCTGCCGGATTATCTGTGCCGTTTTTATGTAATTCTGCCGGTAAAGCAGCTTGGTCCCGGTCAGGTCAAGATAAGCTTCGTCCACAGAACAGACTTCGACATCCGGCGTAAACGATTTGAACTTAGCCATGACTTTTGCCGAAACGCTGCGATAAAGGTCGTGATTGGCACGGACATACAAAACCTGCGGCAGGCGCTTCTTGGCCATAAAATAAGGTTCGCCCATCTTCAGCCCCAGCGCTTTGGCTTCCTTGGAACGCGAAATGACACAGCCGTCGTTGTTGGAAAGAACCGCCACCGCCCGCCCGTTAAGCCGCGGATTAAAAGCCCGCTCCGCCGAAACGAAAAAACAGTCGCAGTCTGCAAGAGCAATATAGTGTTTCATCATAACCTCTGAATGTTTGCCTGTCGTACGGTTTCGGAATCCCCTTTTTCCGTCATGCTAGCGCAGCAAAATTCCGTTGTCAATAAAATGTTCTATATATGTTCTTATTTTTTAAGAGGGAAGCGCAAACCTCCTGCCCATAATATTTTTTAGGAGCACGACGCAAAACTTTTGCAAAAAAAACGCCCCGTTTAAGGGGCGTTTAGGAAAAGGGCGGCGGCAAAAGCGTCAGTGTTTATGAACGCGTCAGTGTTTGTTTAGGCAAATGTCTTCAGCCGATACGTGATAGGCTGCCGGCATACCGTTTTGAGCAAGGCAACACTTGAAAAGCGTTGAGCCTGTTTCATTCTGGCAAAGAAGGAATCTTCCGCTTGTTTTATCCGCCTTGTCTGCAGAAAGTTCGGGCAGGCCTGACGGCAAAATTTCCTGAAAAACAACGCTTCCGGGTTTGCAGGACAAATCCGGGTCAACGCTGAACGTAACGGTTTCAACAGGGAACATAGCTGTGCCGTGGAAAAAAATCAGAAGGTTTTTTCCGGCCGCTATCCGTTCGGCAAAAACATAATTGCAGAGTTTCCGCCCCAGAAAACGCCCGTCTTCAAATCCGTTGCAGACAACGGCCCATGTTGCGGGATAAGGCTTAGCCAGAAAAATGCCGTAGCGGCACAGGCTGTCGTCATATCCGAACACTTCGCTGTCCGGCCATACCGTTTCGCAAAAACCGTCGGCGTGGCATGCGATAGTTCTGATGATGAAGCGTTTGCGTTTACTGTCTTTTCTGTGCCGTCTGAGGAAGTCGGAAGCATAAATGGCAATAAGGAGCGTTTTGTCCTCCATCTGCAGGGTATAGGTCTTTTCCGGAAAGATGATAAGATGTACCATAAACAGAAAGACGAACAACGCCACAAATCCTGCCGTTGCAAACCAGCCGGTAAGCAGAAACAGCAAAACGGCTACGGTTCCGCCGACAATCTGATGATTAACGGCGGCACAAATCCAACACTGCGGGCGCAACAAGGCCCCAAACCAAATTCTTTTTACAAAATTATTCATAAAAATGTATTTAAGTGAAACAATAATTGATTTTTAAACGCATCATAAAGAATAAATGAGGAAAAAGCAAGCATTTTTCTTGTCAAGCCGTCGGCAGGCCGCCATAATTGCCGCAAATTTAGACGCGCGGAAACGCCATAGCTTCCGGTTTTTCCGGCATCAGGGCGCCGCAATCGCTGCAATTCCGCCGCCACGGGAAGTTTGCCGATGCAGTTTCCGTTCCGGCTTTGTTTTGATAAACCGCACTAAGGAGAAAATTATGCCCCGTATAGCCGAATTTGCCAAAGTCAGTTTCAGCCAGTTTGCAACCGCCTGGAAAAACACTTTTCTGACGGATGACGCTGAAATCCGGCGCATATATGACAGTATCAGGCTTCCCTCCCGGGCGACGTCAGGTTCGGCCGGGTATGATTTTTACACGCCGGTAGACATCTGCCTGAAGCCGAAAGAAAATTTCCTGCTGCCGACGGGCATCCGCGTCAGAATGGAAGACGGCTGGTTTTTGGGCGTTATGCCAAAATCCGGGCTGGGGTTCAAATACCGCCTGCAAATGGACAATACGATTGGGATAATCGATGGCGATTATTATTATTCGGACAACGAAGGGCATATTTTTGTAAAGATGACCAATGATTGCAATGGCGGCAAGGTACTGGAGCTGAAATCCGGTGCCTCGGTCTGTCAGGGGATTTTTCTGCCTTTCGGCATCACGTTTGACGATAACGCTACGGCAAGACGCAACGGCGGTCTTGGGTCGACGTCGAAATAAGGCCTGCGTGCAAGAATGTCGGCGTCAAAATAACCAGTGTGCAAGAATGTCGATATCGACATAACCTGCGTGCAAGAATATAAGGCCTGTTTGCCGGAATTTTTTGTTCTGCAGCTGTATGCCAAACGAAGGCGCAAAAAAAGGGCGGTAATTCCGCCCTTTCTCATAAAATCTCCGTTTTATGTCCCCAACAGCCTCAGGCTCCGCCGGTTTGTAACCTCTCAGCTTTCAGCGTTTGGGTTTGAACTCAATGATTTTCGATTTTCTGCTCGCCGTATCGGTCTGCATTTTTACGGTTGCAAATCCGTTTCCGGCAGCAGCCCGGGTTTCCTTTTGCACATTGTTGCCGTTTACGGAAGCACCGTTTTTCTGTGAAAATCCGCCCATTGCTGTCTTTTGGCATCCGGGCAGCCGGTGTCGCCCGGGAATAGCGAGGAATTTCTCATTAGCCGCAATTTTCAGGGCATTTTGCCGCGCCGAAATTTTTTCAAAGTGTTTTCCTTCCGCCGCATTATAACAGAGCTTGAACAACTCGCCGCCGATAGTCGCCGTTTCGCCGAGTTCTACCGGATATTCGGTGAGAGTGTCTCCGTCAAAAGCGTCCAGAAGCTTTTCGTCGTCTTTGCAAACCGGATGCCAGACAACGCCATCGTCGTCCTTTTGTTCAATCGACCAGCAGATACAGGCGAATTTCTCCTGTTGCAGCGAATAAAGCTCCACCGGATAAACGTCTTCCGCCTCAAAAGCTCTTTCGAGCCTGAGGATATTGAGCATATTTGCTTCCGACAAAACCGCCCGGACTTTCTTTATCGCAACTTCGCCGGCAGAGGTAAACACCGTCGAATACAGCGTTTCTTTCCAAAACAGAAAAATCTCGTTGGTCAGCGGCAGAAGTTTGGTAAATTCGCATTCATGAAAAACTTCCGGGTTGTCCAACTTAAACACCGGCGCTAATGAGCGGATGTCCTGGGCGTCCAAATCAAAATAAACCCATACCAGCATATTGGGGCAGGCAAAGTTGTTAAGTGATATGCTTGCCAGAAGCACGACGCCGTTGCCGCCGTAAAAGTCCTGAAAAAATTCCAGTGCGTCAACCGAATTGTCAAGAGCGACTTCGTCTCCCGCCGGAGCATACTGCTCAGGATTGGGAATAAAACCTAATTTATCCATATTTATAAAATTTTAGTGAAACATATGCTTATTTTATCGTCTTTAGCCTACACCCGAAAATAAAATTATGTCAACAGTTTTGTCAAATAATGCGTATTTTTATTGTATATGTTTGTTTTTACGGCGGATACGGGGCGAAGCGCCACGGAATTTTGCCCCACCGGTATCAATCCTCCTGAACAGCGGCAATCCGCCCCAACAGTGCTAATCCTCCTAAACAGCGGCAATCCGCCCCAATAATACCCAATCCGCTCAAACGATGTACAAAAAAGCAGAGAGTCCGCTGTACTCTCTGCCTTTTCCCTTAGATGAGGAGTGGGAGGTTTAGAACTTGTATTTAGCGTTCAGCATTGCGGTCTGGTCATTGTAATCCTTGCGGAATCTGCCTTCCCATCCGGCAGAAATTTCCAGATTATCCGTAACGTCGGTAGCGACTTTCGCGCCAAGTTCAAAACCCAGACGGTCAAGTTTCTCGCCGTTGACACGGTAAGCCGCGCCGTTGGCCAGAACAACGTTGGCATTATTGCCGTCGTCAATCAGGTCATACGTAACCGCCGCTTTCAATTCCGGACGAATAACCGTTTCGCTGTCCAAAGCGTAGTTCTTGGCAACCTTGGTGCCGATAACGGCTGTCAGAATGTCGCTGTCGTTGGAACCGGTGCGGTTGCCGAGCCTGTCATGATAAGCATCTTGGGAAATATGGACATAACGCAGTCCGGCTTCCGGCGTAACGTCATAGCCGCCGAGTTTTGTTTCATAGCCGAACATCGACTGAACGCCCAGCGATTCTACGTCATATTTCGCGTTGGCATTGCTTCCCAGAACCGATTTCTTTTCGTCATAGTCGGACCAGTTATAAGCCACAACGGTATTGACATACCAGTCAGCCGGCTGATATCTGCCGTAAACGAAAGCGGTATGCGTGTCAACATCGGTATCACGGCCGTGTGCCGAAACGTCGGTCTGGCTGTAAGCATAACCGGCACCGACTTTGACGGCATGGTCAATCTGTTTGTCGATACCCATGGCAACGCCGTAAATGTTGGCATCAAACCCGCTGGCTTTGGAAGTGGCTTCCTTGTCGGCGTGGTTAAACATGCCTCTGATCCAGGCTTTGACCTGTTTGAACGCGTCGCCGGAAGATTTGCCCTCGGCCATGGCGCCGGACGCCCCGTTCAGTTCGTCCGTAACGGCGGCAAAGACCATGTTGTGCAAGTCGGTTTCTACCGTTCTGACAATCGGGTTGGCATCAGCACCGAGCTTGGCCGCTTCTTTGGCCGCCGCGCCGTTGCCGTTTTGCGCCGCGTCGTTTAAAGCCTCGGCAACGGAATCAAATGCTTCGTTGCCGGTATCGGCGCCGCCCGAAACCAGAGCGAGAACCGCCGCCGCTTCCGAACCGGTTGCGCCCAGAGCCGCAGCGACTTCGTCCGCAGACTTCTGATTGGCGTTCCACACAGAAGTGTCTTCGTCATCCTGAACAAAGTCAAACAGGCTGTTTTCGCCGAGTTTAATATTATCCAGAGAATTTTCGTTCGCTTCGTTGGTGAAGATTTGATTCAGATCAATGCTGCTTTCGCCGCCCTTCAGGGTAACGTTAACGGTTGTTCCTTCGGAAGAAACCATATTGGCAATCTCCGTTACGCCTTGTTTGACGTTCAGGGTCGTATTCTCTTCCAAATTCAGAGAACCGTCGCCGGAAATACCGCCGTCAAGCGTCAGGTTTGCATCTTTGCTTACGGTAACCGTTCCATTATTGTGAATGTCGTTGAGGGCGCCCTCTGCCGTGTTGCCGGAGAAAGTCATATCGCCGCTAAGCTTAATCGTGTTATTGGCATCGTTGTAAATCGCGCCGCCGCTGGCACCGGCAGAGTTGTTCGTAAATGTTGCATTGCTCAGAGACAGGAAAGAAGCATTCTCGCCATTTCCGTAATTGGCGATAGCGCCGCCGTTTACTTTTGCCTGATTGCCGGAAAATTCCGCACCGCTGCCAATCGTAAGCGAAGCTTGTTTGTCGTTTCCGTCGTTTTCATGTCCGTCATTCATAATGGCGCCGCCGCTTTTAGCGGAAATGTTTCCGATAAAGCGGGAATCTTCTCCGATGGAAATTGAACCGTAAGCGTTATTGACGATAGCGCCGCCGGAGGCATTGGTTGATTCGTTCCCCTGAAACAGGGCGCCAGTACCGATGGTAAGATCCGAACGCTGGTTCAGAATCGCACCGGCATATTCGGCAGAGTTGTTCGTAAATTGGGCATTTGTCCCGATAGTCATTTCGGAATATTCCGAGTTATGAATGGCACCGGATGTTGTATCATTTCCGTCGTCTTTGTTTGACGTATCAGTATGGTTGCCGTCAAAAACGACATTGTCTCCGATAGTGGCCTTGCCGTTATTATAAATGGCACCGCCATATTGGTTGGCAGAGTTTTTGATAAATTTGGTGCCGTCAGCAACGTTAACCGTTTCCATATTATAAATGGCGCCGCCGGATTCTGAAGCGGAGTTATTTTCAAACAGGGAATTTTCTCCGACGGATACCGTGTGTCCGTATTCGGTAACTTTATCAGAAGCGTCATTGTTGGCATTGGCAATCGCGCCGCCGAATTTAGCTTCATTTTCGCGGAAAATTGCCGATCCCAGATCAATGGTAGAGCCTTCTTTCAGATTGTTGTCTTTGTCGGTCCAGACTGCAACCGCACCGCCTTTTCCGTTTACGGCCTTGTTGCCTTCAAACAGTGCGCCGTCTGCCAGCGTAAGGCTTCCGGCTTCAATGCCCAGTGCACCGCCTAAACCGGATTCATTACCGATAAATTCGGCATTGGCGCCGATTGTAGTTGTGCCGCCGGTTCTGTCACGCAGATAAATTGCGCCTGCGCCCCAGCCGCCGTCTTGAGCCTTATTGCCCTCAAAGCGGACATTCTCGCCGATGGCGACGCTGTCCAAAAGCTTCATCGCGCCGCCTGCGCTGGCAGAGGTGCTGTTGCCTTTGAAAACCGTTCCGTCGGCGACGGTTACACCTTCAGTTCCTTCGGCAACGGTAACGACGCCGGCGCGTGTTCCGTCGCTGTTTGTATATTCGGAATAAGTTCCTTCCAGCTTCTGCCCGGCCGAAGCCAGAAAGCCATCCTCAGCCATTGCCGGCATCGCGAACGCAACGCCGACTAATGCTGTAGTCAATAAAAGTCTGTTTTTCATAAAGTAACTCCTAGAAAAGTTTCTATGCAAACGTCCTGAAATTATGTGTTGAAAAAATACGAACGTTAAAAATCATCAATTCAGTTAAAACAAAATGTTACTTTTTTAAAAAGGCGAAAAAATAAAAAAACATTACGGATTAATGATTTAAACTTGACATGCGGAGCCTGTTCCGGCTAAAATCCGGATAAACGTTTTAGAAAAAATTGCTGAATTAAATCGTTCGTTTAAAGTCATCAACTTTTGTTTTAATGACTTTGCAAAAAATCAGAACATTATATCCACAGGAAGATGCTGAAAAAATAGGAACCTTTTTTTGCAGCATACCGCAACTCCACATACCATGGCTCCGTATGCTGCAGCTCCGCTCCAATCCCCTTGCCAATCTACATCAGATGGATTTTGCGCAACAGAATAAAAACGGCAATAACTTCCAGCCTGCCCAAAACCATGACAAACGACAGGATATATTTTACAAAAGGCGTAAATCCGGCAAAATTTCCGGCCGGTCCGGTTGCCTCGGTCAGGCCCAGGCCGGAGTTGGTTATATTGCCCGCAACCGCGCCGAGCGCCGTCACAAAGTCTACCCCCGTCATGGAAATAATCAGCGTAAACAGCATAATGGCAAGCAAAAAGCCGAATGCCATGACAAACACCGAAGAAACGATATTGTCGTCAATGACCTTTCCGCCGGCTTTCATAACCGTTACCTGGTTTGGCGAGAGGGAGTTGGTTGCGTTTTTCTTGAAAAAAGCCATAATGACCTGCCAGCGGAAAATTTTAATTGAACCGGTCGTTGAACCCGTACAGCCGCCGTGCAGGAATAAAATGAAGAAAACGGCGACAGCCCATGTCCCCCACTGGATAAAGTCATATGAGGAAAAGCCGGTTGTCGTCATTGCCGAAATCATATTAAAAGAGGCTCTCCGGAATGCCGTAACAAACGGAATGTCTGAGGTATAGGCATAAAAGGCGCTGATAACCAGAACATACCAGAAAACCAGTTTCAAAAACGTATTGACCTGATTGTTTTCGATAACGGAAGCAAAGCTTCGCTTTTTCGCAATTAAAACAAAATAAGTCATCGGCAGCGACCCCAGCAGCATAAAAATGCCGATAATGGTTTCAATCATCGGGCTGTCAAAATAAGCGACGGAATTGTTTTTTGTGGAAAGCCCGCCCGTGCACAGCGTTGCCAGCGCATGGCATATTGCGTCAAACCAGTTCATGCCCGCCCATTTCAGCAAAACCGCGCAAATGATGTTCAGCAAGACATATACCAGAATAATGTCCTTGGCGATATAGCGGATTTTTGGCAGGAATTTTTCTTCGGTGTCAGAGTTTTCCTTGTTGAAGATGTGCATACCGCCGATTCCCAGAAAAGGCATCAGCGCGACCGCGAAAATGACGATTCCGACGCCGCTGATTCCGTTGAGCACGGCGCGCCACAGCAAAACGGACTTCGGCTGCGCCTCAACATTGCCCAGAATGGTCGAACCCGTGGTCGTCAGGCCGGATGAAGCTTCAAACAGCGCGTCGGCAAAGGTGGCGATTTCCCCGTTGCCGTAAAGGGGCAGGGCGCAGATAAACGGGCTGGCAAACCAGCATATAACGGTAATCAGATACCCTTGAAGAATAGAAATATTTTTTATTTTGCCGTAATTTGCCAGAAACAACGACCCGCCGATAAACATTGTCAGAATGCTGTTTTGGATAAAAATGGTGTCAAACGAACCGGTGTAGTATTTCAATGCCGCTGCCGGCAGCAGCATCAGCGCTCCCAAAACGAAAATGATAAACCCGTTAATCATCAAAACCGGCTGCCACATTGCTGTCTGAACCCTTATATTGTTAAAATCGTTGCCCAATTCCGCCCCATAATACAGCCCTGCGCAAAAACTTTCAATGCTGCCGGCAGGTTATCCACTTCCTCGCTACTAGGCTGCCTGCCCAAATTTCTCCAGCCCGCCCGGACACCGTTATCCGCTTCTCCCGTCCGGCTGTCTCGTCGTCCTTTCTCCCGTCCGTTCCCCTCTCGTTTCTTCATTCGCCCGCCGCCATCTCGCTCCTCCCGTCCGTCCCTCCCGCCCATAAAAAAAGCTCCCCGCAGGGAGCCGAAAATCAAAACCTTACTCAAAATAGCGCGCATCAGGCGTATTTTGCAAAAAGTTTCTGAATTTTCCGTGTGAACACGGATTGTACGCGCCGCCGATAAAATCGGCATACGCACCGAGCAGGGAGGTAATTCCTCTGTCATACTCTTCCGGCGTGTATGAAGCGCGCGCGAACAGGTCTGACAGGATGATGTTGGCAACCGCTTCCTCATGGTCAATGCCGTACAGGATTTCCTGATAGTTCGGCCAGCCCATGTTGGAATAGTTGACGATAATGTCCCGGAACCTTTCCCAGTCCGCCCCGAAAACGCCCGGCATGGCGTAACGCTCCGGTTTTTCGGATTTGGTAACGCCGTTGAAGCGCACCGTGTCCTTTTTGAGCGGGCCGAGGCTGGCTGCGATATAGCCGAGGTAAATCTCGGATATTTTCGCTTCCGGCACAGCCGTTAACGTTTCCGGCAGGAAAATCGGGCAATGCGCCAACACGAGGTTGACTTTGATTGCGGCGAATTTTTCCTGCTTCAGCTGCCACATCCATTCCGCTAGCAGCCGTTTGTCGTAAAACGGGTTGCCCGAACAGATGACGAACGTTACTTCTTTCAGCCCTTGAGATACCGCAAAATTGTATATCTCTATCAGGTTACCTTCGGAATCGTCGTCTTCGCACGGGGTATAATTACGATACGCATACTGTGTGCCGGTCAAAAGGCTCATCAGTTTGTAATACGTATCATACTCCGTTTTGCGGATAAGCCCTTCCTCACGGTAAAAGAGCTTCTGGAACAGGCCCTTGTTGCCTTCTTTCCCGGAAGAAAGGAACGGCAGCACGCGTCCGGTTTGTTTTGCATAAAATCGTAAGATTTCAAATGCAAACAGCGGCGCCGTCATCATTCCGCTGAAACAGTACAAAAACGGGTGTGTCATATTCTTCGGCAGGTCATACAATGAGCATACGACCGCTTTGGAAGTACCGCCCTGTGCGTTCGGGTATTTGAATTCCGACCCCGGTTTCAATCCGCCGATTTCTTCCGCATAACGCAGCGTCTCCATATCAACGGCAACCGGACGGGGTTTTGATACCTTAACGCGTTCAGCCATAAATCTGCGGCCTGCGGCGTTGCACTTAAATTCGTTACTCTCTAACAAACTCATAAACTGCTCGCGGTTCGTGTCCACGAATTCATAAAAATTTTTCATAATCCTTAATTTTAAATTATACTTAATTAGGCTTTAAGAATACCATATTTTAAAGGCTTTGTCAAATATGTTTTTCACGCGCTCTTCCCCGCCGCCGGTTGCCGCTCGCCCGGCCGTTCATCGTCCCGTTTCTCTCGCCGACCGGCCGTTCGTCGCCCTGTTTTTCTCGCCGCCCGGTTTCAGAACCGCACTGTTTCCGGCCGCTTTGTTTTTTCTTCCGTCGCCCTGTTTCCCGTCATTCAGAATGAAATCCGCCACCAGACGAACGCCGAGAGAAACGCAAACACCGCAATCAGCGCCAGCCCCGCCCCGCAGGCAAGAGTTCCCCACACCCGCTGTCCGGTTTCGGGAACCTTGTCCAGAAACTGCGCCAGCAGCAGCGCCACCGGTAGCGTGATAATCGCGACGTAGCGGAAATCCTGATTGCACATATACGGGTGCTTGAGGCCGAACATAACCTGCCCGGCAAGTATCCCCGCCAGCAAAATCATTGTCAGCCAGAATGCCTGTGTCTGCCGTAATGCCTGTGTCTGCCGTTTCTTGGCGCCCAGATAAGCTGCCGCAACAACCGCCAGAACCAGCAGGGCCTTGTAAGTCAGAACCAGCGCCGTAATCAGCCCCATAATATCTGCTCCGCGCATTGAGAAGTCCCATTGCCCGAACAGCGCCGTCTTTGTCATCGTCTCCCACAGGTTGATGCCGAAATCATTGTAAAACATCTGCGGGTAGAATAGGGCGCCGAGCGGGTTAAACCGCTTCCACAAGCTGTAACCTTTAAGCGACAGATGTTCCTGCGGCGGCACAAAGTCAAACCCGACATTGAGGAAATAATGCTGGTATAGCGGCCAGATTGCCAGCCCCGCCAGCATTAAGCCACCGAAAACCGCCGTTTCCGCCAGCTGCCGTTTGTTCTCCGCTCCGCTTTTCTGTTGCTTGTTTTTTGTTTCCGCCAGCCGCCGCCCGTTTCCCGGTTCTTGTCGCTGCTGCCACAGCCGGAGGAGTATTGCTGCGCCGGTCAGCGGCAGGACGACAATTCCCGACAGTTTGGTCAGCGCCGCCGCGGTGGCAAACAGCAGGATAAATGCCAGATTTTTCCGCCCGCCGTCACGGTAATAGAGCAGGGAGTAATAAACCGTTCCCGCCTGTAACGGCAGCAGCAGGCAGTCGTTGTTGAAAAATCCCGCAATGGCGTTATACGCCGGGAAGAAGCAGACAAAGGCCAGCGCCCCGCAGTAAACCGCCGTCCGCAGCCGGAAGAAACGCAGGATTTTCCCTGCCAGAAAATAATACCACAGCATATAGAAACAGAAACAGACCTGTGCCGCTTCCGCCGCCAGCAATATATTGGCACCGGCGCCCACCCCAAGCTCCGCATTCTGTATACCGGCGCCCGAAACCATAATTCCCGCTCCGGTGTCTGCCCCAATCCCCGCGTTCAGTATTTCCGCTCCCAGAACCGTCGCCAGCCGCATTTCCCCCGCCGCCAGCAGAAAATGCAAAATCGGGTGGTAGGTCGAATAGCTCGGGCGGGTCAATAGAGGATTTTCCCGCCAGAACAGGAAGTCGTTTTCCAAAATGTATTCAATATAGTTGTAGCAGGACGCGAAGTCATACTGTACGTCGGTATGTCCGGTGTTGGTAATGAACGAGAGGTTAAAATACGCCGCGGTCAGGATAATCAGCCGCCCGTACGGTATGGCCGCCTCATTGTTTGTGTTGCCGTCCGCAAGGGGGTAAAAGCCCTTCAGCATTCCGCCCGCCGCCATAAACGCCGCGAACAGCCAGACGCCCCATATCCGCGCCGGAAGCATAACCGCCGCCAGTGCCGCAATTCCCGCGCACAGCCCCCACGCCGTCAGCTTCTGTCCGCCGAGCCCGAGCGGGTTTAACGCCAGAACCAGCCCGAGCGCCAGCCATAGATTAAGCCTTGCCGCGTCAAGCCCGTATATGCCGGCCGCAATCGTTGCCGTAAAGAACAGCGCCGCCGCGCCCAAAAAACTCAAAACCGGAAATTTCAGCATTTACCGCCCCTCCGAAAAACGGCCTTTCGTTGTAACGCGTCTCAACTTGAAAGTTGAAAATTACCGTTGCCCCAAAACCGGGAACTGGATCCCCTCAAACCGAAAGCCGTTTGATAAATCATTTAAAATCAGATAACAGCTTTTTAAACCTCAAGTCAAGTCTGAAGATAAAACACGCACACGCCGTTTTGGTTTTTGTTTTGTCCGGGTTTTATCCGGTTTTGCTCGCCGCTGATAAGCCAAAAAGTCCTTGCCAACCCCCGAATTTTATGTTAAAGTATAGCTAATTGATGTATAAACAGCCCGAAAGAGGTCTGCAATGGGAATAAAAGATATTCTGAAAGGGCGGCAGGAAAGCGCCGACGCCGTGATTGATACCGGACGTTACCGGGAAGAAGCCCGTATCCGCCATATCAAAGACATTGTCAAAAATCCTCTGAACCGGATGCGGATTGAGTTTTCGGAAAAGTTTCTCGGCGCAAAGCATAAGGAGGACATAAGCGAAGAATATGTCCGCGATTTGCAGAACCGGCTGGAACCGATGTTTCAGGACAGTGAGGAGAGAAAAGCCGTATTCGCGTCTCATCGTGAGAATTTTGAGCATTTTCTGCAAACCGGCGACCTCAAGACGCCGCTGAACCTGAAAGACGAGGAATCGCAGTTTTTCTGGGGAACGGCGCTGGCGCTGTATGCGGTACATCCCGAAATGCAGGAGAAATGGGAGCGCCGCCATCAGGCGGACCGTATTTCGCACAGCACGATCTGGCGCCGCATTTCCTCGTCGTCGTATATGCAGCAGGAACTGCAGCGCCATGCGCATATTGTCGAGAGCGCGGTGGACAATCCTGATACCAGGCTGGTTTGGAGCGAAAACGGCTACCCGAACATCAGCTATTGTTTTGTTCCCGACCAGAATCTCATCATTGACGATATGCTGTGGACGCTGGTAACCGGCGTTGACGCCGCCGCAACGGCGATAAACCACGAAATCGCCCATTCCAAAGGCACGCAGTTTACCAATTCCCCGCGGATGGATGAAATTGAAAAACAGCAGGAAGCTTTGGTTAAGGAAATGGAAGAAGCCACGGCGCGCAATGATATGTCGGCATGGATGGCCTCGGCAAAAAAGGCGGCTCGGCTTAAGGCGGAATACACCTACCGTTTTTATTTCTTTGACGAACTGGAAAATATGTACGCCAACCGTTATGCGGTCAACTTCGGCGGCGATTTTGACCGGGCGCATTTAAACGAGCTTGAGGCGGATATCAATGTCGGCCGTAAATATGTCGCACCGCTTAAAATGGATGAAGCCGAAAAGGAAATGAACGCCAGCGCCGAAAAGCGCATCGCTCACGTTAAGGCCATTGCCCGCAACAGCTTTTTTGCCAATAACGGCCTGATAGAAAATCATAAGATGGAGGACTGGCACAGCCTGAACCTGTATCCTGAGCTTTTGAGCGGTGTGGATACCGACGGCCGCAAAATGGGGGCTGCCGAATGTTTTGAGCGTATCCGCGAAATCTGCGATAAGTTTGAAAGCTCCCAGCCGAACAAGGGGCTGAAAATCCTGAATGAAACGATTTATAACAAACGGATGACAGCAATGAGCCGCCGCCGTGTGGCGATGACGGATGAGTTTTTTGACCTGTTTGTCGCCCCGCACATGGAAGAGATATACAAAGCGGCGGAGAAACAGCTGGAAGATCAGGTCAGCCAGATGCAGAATCAGCAGCAGTCCGGTCAGAATGGTTCGTCCTCTCAGCAGGGACAACAGGGACAAGGGCAGGGTGCCTCAAGCCGGCAGCAGGGCAGTGCCCAAAACCAACAACAGGGGAACTCCGGCCAACAACAGAACAGTTCTTCCGCGCAGCAGAACCAGTCGCAAAGCGGGCAGGGACAGGGTCAGAACCAGCCCCAACAGTCCCAAAACGGACAGAACCAACCCCAAAACGGGCAGAACCAGTCCCAGTCAGGGCAGAATCAATCTCAGAGCAGGACGGAACAGTCCCAGTCTGGACAGAGCCAATCCCAGTCAGGGCAGGGCACCGGCGGCGGAATGCCCGGTATGCCGCCTTTGCCGACACCGCCGATGGGAAACCAAAATCAGCAAGGCAACGGTTCCGGCAATGAAACCAGGCAGCAGCAAAACAACACCGGTCAGCCCGGCTCCCAACAGTCTGCTGGTAATCAGTCCGATGCCCAACAATCTCCCTCCGGTTCCCAACAGTCAGGTAGCGACCAGTCCGGCTCGTCGCAGTCTGCTGATAACCAATCCGGTGCACAACACTCCCCCGCCGGCTCTCAGCAAGGTTCCTCCGACTCGCAACAGTCTTCCGCTTTTCCTGACACCGGTCAGTTCCGTCTGCCGAATACCGACATTTATCAGCCGCGCCTCAGCGACGAGCAGATAAAAGAGCTGCTGGAAAAGGCCGAAACCATTCGCGAGCTGAAGAAACAAGCCGGCGAAAACGGCGTTAAGGCCAACGATTTGCCCGACCGGGGGGATAATGCCGACAATCGCGGCACGCCGCGGGAAACCGGTGCGTTAGACGGTCAGCAGCACGGGCGCAACGAAAGCAGCCTTGAGGATTATCTGCCGCAAAACGATATGCCGACCCTGATTTCGATTGACGATATGGTCAAGCTTAGCGAAGACGATATGCGGGCCGCGCGTTTTTACCGTGAGGGCAACTGGGACGAATACCAGAAATACATCGCGCAGTATGCCAACGAAATAGCCCAGGCGAAAAAGCTCATCGGCGAAATCATCAAACAAAACAAGTTTGACAGTGTCCGCCGCGGCCACGAACAGACTAAGGAAAAAATGACCCCAATCCCGGTTCAGGGCGGGCGCACCATAGATTTGCAGCGCCACGTCGCCCTCCAGCAGAAGCTTCGCCGCGGCGACCCGAATATCGGCAAAAAGGATTTGGAGCGGTTCCGTACCCGTTACAAATACTCTGAAGACGAGATAATCAAGGAAGTGCAGCTGCCGCAGTCCAACTTCGGAATTCTGATTGACGGCTCCGGTTCCATGACCGGCAAGCCGTTTGACAATGCGCTGGCCATCTCCTGTATTTTGTATGAAGCCGCGCGTAGTTTTAAGGAAGTCAACATCTATATTTATATGATGGGCGAGCCTTATCCGCTGACCGTGGCGCTTCCCGACGACAAAACCAAAGACATTGCGAAACGGCTGGAAAGCGTGCGCCGGGGGCAGGGCGGCTGCAACGACTTTTTGATTCCGGCGGTAAAGGAATTTTTGCAGGACGTTTCTGCGGGTATGGCAAAACGGCCTCATGTCAAAAGCGGCTTTACCCATATCTTTTCCATAACCGACGGCGGCAACAACGACTACGGCTCGACCGATGTCAACGGTTGCCTGAAAACGATGCTGGAGAAAAACGAACAGCTGACGTTCGACAGTTTCTTTATGGATGAGGGGGGAGAAAACTACACCAAGCCGCTGGTCAGGGAAATGCAGGCGAAAGGCTGCGACCGGATAGATTACGTCGACGGCATCGCTTCCGGCGACCAGATACCCGGCAAAATTACCGAGATGCTGAAAAAAAGGATGAAACACAGCCGGATAAAGGAGCCGATGACCAACGCTGTTAAGGAAAAACTAATAATTGAGACCTTAAAATCCATAAAAAGGCGCTGATACGGAATTTAAGCGGCGGCGCGCGCATTTATTTCTTGCCGGACGGCAGAAAATATGTTAAAATAAAACAATAGGCAGCCATGATAATAAAAGGAGAAAAGTGATGGCGAAAATTTATAAGCATAAATTCGGTACCGAGGAATTTCCCGTTCCCATCGCCGACAAGATTACCGGCAAGATTACCTGGCTGGCGTCGGAAGAAGATGCGATTTATATCCCGACCATGCGCGACGAGCCGAAAGAAGCCGTCTACGGCCGCCTTATCCGCAATGTCGTGACCGACCCGACGATGATGAAGGATATGACCGAAATGTTGCTGCGCCTGGACAAGGGGCGCACGCCCGAAGAGAGCAAAAGCTACGGCTACACGACGATGGGCGCTCCCGGTAACGGTAAGACTTACCTGACCAAGGCCATCGGCGCTTTGGTTCACCCGAAAGGCGCGCTGGTTGTCGACTGCAACAATATAGACAATCCCGACGAACTGTACAAGGTAACGACGTTTAGCGTTGACGAAACCCGCAAACAGCGCAAGATTGACGCCCGCGTCAAAATGGGCAATATGGATCCGGAACAGGCGCTGTCCCAGAATGCCATCGCGTATATGAAAAAGATGTTCGGCAACGACGTCGTAACGCAGGAGACCCGCGACGGAAAGCGCATCACGGCGATTGACTGGAACGCGGTCAAAGGTGATTCTGCCTTTGTTGAAGGCGTGATAGACAAAGTGATGGAAATGGAAAACATCCCGTATGAAAAAGATCAGAGCTCTTTGGGCTTCGTCGTTTCCAACGGCCCATTGCTCCGGGCGCTGGTGGATCCGGATTCCCCCGACTACGGCCGTATGGTCATTCGCGATGAGTCGAACCGCGGCCCGGTGGTTGACGCCTGGCTCAAAATTGAGGCCTTTTTCTCCGAACCCGGCGCCGACGAACTGAAACTCAAGGGCGAGGACGACAAGGAATTTACGATTAAGCGTTCGGATATTCCCGAAACCTTTATGTTCTTAGGCACCGCCAATCAGGCGACCGAAGATATGGGCACGAGCGCCAAGGAGCTGACCAAGCCGATGATTTCCCGTCAGGGTATGGGGATTGACATCCGCCAGATTGCCGACGCGGAAAAGGCCGACTACCTGTCGCGTACCTTAAAGCACCTGACCGGCGTGCCGGCATACCACGTTTATATGATGGATCCGGAAACGTTTGACCGCAATCCCGAACAGCTGGCCGAAACGCTGATGTATTTCCGCACCGTCGGCCTGACGCCGGAAGAAAAGAAAAAGATTCCGCAGGAAGAATTGTTTAATATCCGCCACATAGACCGCACAATTAAAGTTGCGACGCAATACGGCGCCCTGCTTTCCGAAGCCGAAAACATCATCACCAAAGCCGCCAAGGACGAAACGCTGCCCGAACGCTACACCTCGTATCTGGAAAATCAGGCGGTCGTCGACCTGCGTTATGTATTCAAGCTTTATCAGCACGCCAAGATTGACCAGCCGCGCGGCAAATCGTCCGGCGCCGGGATTTTCTCCAAGCTCGGCCGCGCCGTCAAGCCGCAGACGCAGGAAGAGGTGGCGTGGGAGCTGAACAAGCGTATCGCCCGCCGCGAAAAGGAACAGCTTCTGGTGCGCGGCACAAGGCTTGAAAACGAAGTCGCCGTCAAGTTGAAGGATATGATAATCCCGGACAGCATCAACAGCCTGCTGCGCGATTCGGAAGACCGCAAAGCGGATTACGAAAAGATTGAAGGGCTGTGGAAGTCTTTGCAGCAGACGGCCAAAGGGCTGAATTTTGAATTTGCCGGCTATGTCGGCGAAGATTCCGTCGCCAAGACCTATAACGCCCGCCCCGAAGACCTGCCGAACGTTGCCCTTGACGAGATTAAGGAAGTGCTGATTGCTTCCATCCGCGAGGAGTACAAGGACGAACTGCAGGGGCAGAAACTGTCCGCCGAAGACGTGTTTGACGACAATACGCTGCTGGAAGCGACGCAGATGCTGGCCAGAGAAAACGAAGGGCAGAGCATCTTCGTTCCGAACTATGATTTGGAAACCGCTGCCGAAAAGCCTTTGAAACAGGTGTATATGGCTCCGGTTCACGGCGAGGGGGCGAGGATTGACCGCGAGAGCCTGATTAACACCAACCAGTTTGCCGACAGCTTTATTATCAAAAGCATGCGCAGCCACAATATCAAAAAATATGCCAAAGAGGCGCCGCATCTGGATGTTGATGCGTATCTGGAAGAGCTGGCGCAGTACGGCGAGGACTGCGTAAACAACGGAAAAATGAGTTGCGAAATTGCCTCTGACAAAAACGACGCCTTTTTCACCACCGTTGTCTTTGTCAATGACCGTGAGAACCAAAAGACGGGCGTCGCCGGAATAGTCTATAACAAAGCCAATCAGAATACGTTGATTCTGGCCGACTTTGACGTCAGCGACGATGACAAGGCCAAATTGAGCAAAAACGGCGTCTTTTACGTCAATTTGAACGAGGTCAACAAGACCGGAGAATATGAAATTATCGGCAATTACCTGAGCAAACAGACGATGATGCACGAAGGAGTTACCAATGCGCATGTCGTATCGTCGCTGATGCTGCGCATTGACACAGAGATGGGAATGGGCAGCAGCGGAGACGAAAATGCCGAGGAATTTTGCTATTTTCTGCAAAATATGGGCGAAAACGAAAAGCAGAACATTGACGCTCTGCAGCTGACGAACGTCGAATACGAAAAAGGCCTGCCGGTAAAAGCGGCATTGAACAAAAAATTGAATGGGAGATAAGCATTATGGAAAAGCGTTATGACAAAGGGCAGATAGAGACCGTCGTGCTGCAGGCTGTATTGGCCCGCCCGTATAAGGAATTCGGCGGCTGCCGGATATATCCGCTTCATGCCGAGGGGGAAGAGGCCGTCGTCAAAAATCTTGCGGGCAGCCGCGAGGTAACGACGCTTGCCGAGCTGGAAGACGCCGTCAATGCGCCTGAAGTGGCAAACGTCTTTATCGGCCGTTCTGCCGCCGTTACCTCCAAAGGGATGAAAAACGTCTTGTCCCGAACGTCGCTGGCAAAAGATATTTTCTGCGCGTTTGAAGTCAGGGAATAAGAAAAACGGGGGTGCGATGAAACTGGAAATAACCAATCCGCAAAGCCCTCTGCACTGCAGCGTCATGTTGCAGGAGCGCCGCAAGTCCGGCGTTCCGTTGACGCCGGATTTCTGCCGCGAGATTCTGACGTCGTCCGCTAACCAGAGCGTTGCCGGAAAACTGCTGGATATGATAGGGAACCGCTTATCTGCCGCGCCGCAGGAGCTGGATGCGTACCTGCCTTACATTGAAGCGATGGTTTCCCGGACGGTCGCCACGCCGAAAATTATCGAAAAAGCAGCCAATCTTGTCAATGAATTTTTCCCGTATGACAATTATACTGCCGAAGAATACGCTTTTGCCTGTCGCTTTGCGACATTGAAAAAGCACGCTGCAAATTCGGCATGCATTGCGCAGAAACTGTTGAAACGCGTTAAAAACGGTGTCCGCGGCGATGCCGGAACGGTATATAATCCCGAAAATCCCCGTTTTAATCTTGATGCCGGCATTTACTCGGCGTATCCTGAAAGGCTGGCTCCCGATATGGTGCGAATGCTGCGCGGCTTTTGCCGGAGCGGCGGTATCCGTTTCTCCAACCCCGGCTCCGATATCCATTCCGACGCATCCTCCCGCTCCGGTTCTGGCATCCATTCCGACACATCCTCCCGCTCCGGTTCTGGCATCCATTCCGATACATCCTCCCGCTCCGGTTCTGGCATCCATTCCGATACATCCTCCCGCTCCGGTATCCGTCCCGGCCTTTATGATGACGCGCCGTCTGCTGCCGATATCTTTCTGGTGGGAGAAATGGGGGATTTGCTTGCTCCTTGTGCAGCGGGGCTGCTGCAATCCAATCCCGGCGACATATTTGATGTTGTAGCCTGGCTCGGTATTGCGGCGGCGGAATTGTCTTCTCCGGCGCAAAAAGATATCTGTGCCGGCAGCCAGAAACGCATTTTATACGCGCTTCGCAATGTGCGGGAATTGCCGTCCGAAATGCTGCATGGCGAAAAGGCGTTGTTCCCGCTGCTGCTTGACGCAGTCGGCGTCCGTCCGGCAGACAAGGAATTCCCCGCTTTAGCCCGCCAGGGAAAAGAAATCTATGCCGGGTTCTTGCCTCTGATGTGCCGGTTTCATTTTGTCGAGGCTTTTCTCCCCCGGCTTTTGGAACAGAAGGTTGATGTGAGGACATGCCTGCAGGAGAAAAAATATCAGGGAACGCCGGAACTGCTGAATGTCAGCCTGCCGGAGCTTGCTTCCCGTGCCGGAAGCGTTGACGAAGCGGCATGGCTGCTGCATGAATGTTTTGCATTTCGGGTCTGCCGCAATACCGTAACGCAGTGGCTGCGTTATCCGGAAACCTCCGGCGCCCGCCTCTATGAAGACTATCTGATTGCGCAAAAGGAGGGGAACGCGACCGTCAGCGAGCTTGCCGCCGCCGTCAACCGCGGCGCATTGTCCAACTTCCGCCTGATTGCCCTCGCCAATCGCGAGCCTTTTGTAAACAAGCCGCGGACGGATTTGCGCGATAACGGGCTCAAAGCGCTGTTGAATGTTTATTGTGAAGCCTATGCCCGCAAAGCGGAACCCCCGGAAGACGTTTACAAGTCGATTTATAATGTGCGTTTCGGCAAAAGCGGACGGCTGGAGCAGGATCCGCGCAAACCGCTGGAACTTTTCCGTCTGGCTGTTGCGGAACTGGGATATAAGCGCCAGCCGCCTGAATTGGCAAAACTGACGCGTCCCGGCTACGGATACAACCGTCTGCTGCTGAAAAAGCCGTTTACGCGCTGACCTCGCAGTCTAAGCCCCACAGAAGCTCCGGAGTTGTGTCGTCCCAGACTTATTCAAAGCAGGCGCCGGCCTCGCCGCACGTTATCAGGGCAGAGCAGGGAAGACAATTGAAAAAGGAAAGGAACCCAATGTTGCACCCGATATCGGTTACCGCAGAAAAAAGCCCGCTGCTGACGGCGGCGGAAGTGATGAAACACCGCAACGAAAGGCGCCCGTTGACGCCTGATTTCTGCCTTGGCATACTGGCATCGTCCGCCAATCCGGCCGTAACTGCAAAATTGTTGCAACGGATAGAAATGCATCTTACAGACCACCCGAAAGAAACGTCGGCGTATGTACCGGTACTTGGCGCATTATGGTTTCGCTCCCGCCATCATGCCCGAAATATGGAATTGGTGGCGCGTATCTCCCTGAACGGTATTTCAGCCTCTCTGGCGGCGGCAGCTCCTGTGCTTTCCGCTCCGGCATCGCCGCAAGACCAAAACGCATCCGCTGCGGTTTCGATATTCCCTGCTTTGGTATCTCCTCAAAATACGCCTGCCTCTCCTCAAAATACGCCTGCCTCTGTTTTCCAAGCCACCGCTATGGCTCAGGGAACGGAAGCTGAAAGCGAATTGGCCGCGCTGCTGCTGATGTCGGAAAATCTTTCCTCGGAACAAATGGCGGAAGTGGAAAAACTAGCGCGCAGGCTTCCGCCTTTACCCGTTTTAACGCAGAAAAAGCTGAAAGAAACCGTTTTTTTGACCAGGTTGGCAGAAGACGGCTGTCATGACGTAAAAACGGAAGTGGCAGCCAGAACCGAAGGCAATCCGGAGCTGACATTCCGGGCGCAGCAAATTCTCGCCCGGCAGGGCAAACTGCAATATGATGAAAACTGCAGCGACGCCTGGAACTTCTGCGCTATGGGCGTCTTGAATCTGCATGAGCCAGGGAATTATCCGGCTTCGGAAATGTATAACCGCCTGATACAACAGCCGGATTGTGAGATGCAAAATTATCCTTTGTCCGTTTTGGCAGGAATTGGGCATATCCGGTGTTCCGAAGGATTCGCCTCAGAACAGCGCCTTCGGGTTTTGCATCTGGTTGGATTGTTGGAGCAGGGGAATAAGCCGGTGCGTTGGCTGCAGTATCCGGATTTATGTTATAAGGCTGTGTCAGGGGTATCGGTATCGCTGGCAAGCGGCGGAGTTTGCCGTTCGGGAATGCAGGACGAAGGCATAGCCAAAGAGTTTTCCGCCGTTTTTTCCCGCCTGCTGCATATCTACAGCCGCGATACGGAAACCGGCGCAATTCCCCGCACGGAAACGGATGCCGAAATTCCCGGTGTATCCGGGTGTCTTGGGCTTTTGCTTGAAGCTCAGTGCGGCCGCAGGGAGAAAGCGGCGGATTTTGCCGCAGATATCGTCAGAAATTACTGGATGCTGCGGCAAAGCGACCTGCTGGCATTAATCTTTGATTATGCCGCATCCCGGAATGTTTTGGATAAAATAGTTGATGAAAGATCGGGGCTGAACGTCTATCAGCTGCAAAAACCGCCGGCAGAATATCTTTCTCAGATAAAGTCGTCTCAGAAAATGTATGATTTTCTGAAAGGCTTTCGCGTTCATGCCGATGAAGAACAGGCAATTGACGATTTTCCCGAGTTGGCACTGGAAAATATTGCAACCCATGATTTTTTCCGCAAGGGAGAAAATCCGGAAATTTCAACCCGCCGGCTGCTTATCGCTGCCGATGCCAATTTTGAAATAGCCCGCCGCCTGTTTGAAGAAGAAGGAACCCTCGACCGTTCAAAGAAAATAAAAGAATTGATGCTGGAAACGGTTCATGGGCTGGTGCGCAATTTCGAAATCGCCCGGCAGTTGGCGTACGAAGGCGCCGATGATATTTATGAGCGGCTTGCCGCTTTTTGCGCTGACGAGAAACATCAATATGCAAAAGAAGGGTATAACAGCCACTATGTTGCTGCCGTCTTGATAAACCGCCGTGTCAGCGAGGACAGTCCTTTGCAGGATTTGAGTTTTGCCAAACCGCAGAAGGCTGCCGGAATTTTAGCCAAAATTCGTGCCGTACAGCTTCGAAATAAGGTCGCTTCTTCCGCAGATGCCGCTGCCGTTTCGGCTTCATCTTCAACCATTGCCTCCAATTCGGAAGTTTCCCGCAGGGGGCATAATGCCGGAGCCGGTGCTTGTTCCCCAAAGCCCGAACCGGGCGCAGAGCAAAAACAGGAACAGACAGGGAACCTGTTTTCCCGCATAAAAAATCAATTGTTGAAAAGACGGCAGCACGGCCGCTGGTAATATACCGCCGCTTTTGTTTGCAGCAGCTGCTTTGATTCCTCGTCTTTGGCCGCAACCGCCTTTATTCGCTTTCTTTATTTGTGGCCGCCGCTTTTATTCGCCGCTTTTATTCGCCGCTTTTGTTTGCAGCCTTTTGTCATACTGCATCTTACAAAATTAATTTCTGCCCGATAGCTTTTTGTTTAGGAGCGTCGAAATATTATTGAAATAATGCTGTGTAATAGCGGGAAGGGAAGCCGGTTCAAGCTTCTGCCGCAGTTCGGCGCGTTTTTCCAGTTCGCGCCTGATTCTGGTGTCGGCTTCATCGTCAATCCATGCCGTTACATCAACATACCATCCGCCTTTGCCGAACCGGGCACGGCGCCTGTCGCGCAAAACGTTGGAAAACGTATTCTCGTTGCCCCAGTGGTTGTTATTGAAAGCGCAATAGGTATAAGCGTCCTGCGATGCCGTATTCATCGACGGGAAAAAGCCGTTATAATGCTGGTTGCCCGCGGCGTTTCTTCTGAAACCGCTTTGCAGGATAGAATTGGGATGGTTGCGCATATGGTCCTTGATGTCGCGTTCCAGATTTTCCGAATAGATAATGCGGTTGGAGTATTTTTTGTATATATCCCGCATGCCGGTTGTGCTGTGAGCGCTGATTTTGCATTTTTCAATAATGCTGCCGACGGCTTCGCCGACAAAACTTTCGGGATTTTCCTTTTTGAAGATTTCGTATGCCTGGCAGAAGCTGGCCATGCTCATTCCCGCGCAGTAAAGCCCGCGGTCGATTTTGCCGTAAATTCCCTGCCGGGCAAGGGCTTTGTTTGCAGCGTCAAAGGCTTGGCGCTTTTCTCCGTAGGAAAGCCTGATAACGTTGTTGTAACTGCATTGCGCATAAATTTTGCAAAACGTTTCCATATCTTTTTGTTTTTGGGCTTCCATAATTTCTTTTTCGTTGTCGGCATTGGCGGTTTCGTGGGATATTTCCGTCAGAAAAGGGTTATCCGCAAACAGATTGAAATCTTCATTGTCCAGCATCGGAATGCCGGTCCGTCTGTCTAAATCAAGCGTCGGTTCATAAGCAAAACTCGAGTTGATAACCGCCTGTCGGGCAATTTCTTCGGCATTTGCTGCGTCATAAGGAACCGGCATATTGAACTGGCTTTGCTGGATGGCGGCATACAGGTTGTTTTCCTGCGTCTGGTCAGATGCCGTTGCGTTAATTGCCGCAATCATTTCGTGCCAGTCGCCGGCATTGACGTCCCGGCCGAGGCTCAGGTTTTCCAGAGCCCGTCTCTGGCTGTCTGGCAGCGTTTTCCCGTTCAAATCGTAAAAATCGGTTATCGTGGAGGCAATCGCGGCAACGGAACCACCCTTGTCCTGGTTTTTCATCAGGGCATAATACAGATAGGCGCCCATACTGCGGTTTTGGATATAGGCAATGCCGTATTTGTCGAATATCTCGGTTTTGGCGATGATGCGCGCCTCGTCAAACGAAAGGCTGCCGTAACCGCCGACGCGGTAAAAATTGGCCGTGGCTTTTTGGTTGCGCATAAACTTGGCATACAGTTCCCTGCTGACGCCGTATTTTCCGCCGCTTCCGTATGTTTCGTTGCTTTTGCTGAAACAGAGGTTGAAAAAGTCGATATTCGGAACATTGTGCAGTTTGTCGTTTTGAACGAGCGGTACGGGGACTTCATAGTCCGCTTCGTTAATGGGCTGCTCCGGCGGGTTCATAAACGCGCTCCAGCTCAGATCCGGTTCGGTTATGGAAAAATCCTGCGTCTGAAAGCCGAAAGCTTCGTTGACGCTTGCATAATAGGTTGCCGCTTTGTCCAGAACTTCCTGCGGCAGGGTAAATGTGCCGGAGGTCATGGAAATTTTATCTAAATCAAAAGCCGGTCCGGCGTTTTGTATTCCCTTAAAACCGAGATAACCCATTCCAACCAGCGGAATGCTGATAGCGGCATACTTCAGGGTCTTTTGGCTTTTTTCACGGACTTTCTGTTTAAATTCAATAATTTTAGCTTTCTTTTCCTGGCGTTTTTGTGTTTTATAATTTTCGATATTCAGCGTAATTGTCCTGATTTTTTGCTGTGTGCCGAGCTCTAACCCTTCTGCCGTTTTGGCCGGCTGCATCTTTATCGGTTGCATCTTTACTGCCTGTTTCGGCGCTTGTTTATCCTTCCGCTTTGGCGCAAAAAGCTTCCGCGCTTTTTCTGCCGTCATTTTGACGGGGGCGGACGCACTGTGGCAAACGGCGGCAATAGTTTCGACAATCGCCTGTTTTTCTCTTCCTGCCCAAGACTTTAGGCGTCCCAGCCATGAGCGGAACCGCGCCTTCCGCAGAGCCTTTTGCTGTTGCTTCAGTTCTTTGCGGCGCTGCTTTTCGGCCTCTTTGCGCTTTTTTTCGGTTTCGCGCCGCTGCCTTGCTGCCTCCTTTTGCTGTTGCTTCAGTTCTTTGCGGTGCTGTTTTTCGGCTTCCCGGTGTTGTCGGGCCATTTCTTCCTGTTGTTGTTTGAGGGCGGCTCTGCGTTGTTTTTCTTCCTTCCGGCGTTGTTTCTCGGTTTCGCGCCGGGTCTGTTTCTGCTGTTTCGGCTCTTGTATGCGCTGCCTGTCCGCCGGCTGCGGCGCATAGGCGTCACTTTGCCGCTCGTTGTTTCGGCTGGCAGAGTTTGTCGTTTGGTTTTGCCGGGAAGAAACCGCTGCCTGCTCATAATGTTCCAAAAAATCTTTCAGGCTGCCTTTGTGGCGGGACAAAGCCATGCGAAAATCTTTTGCCGCCTGTCCGTGCAGGCCGAATGTGTCAAGCGTCCGTTCCAGATAAACGAAATTGGCTTTTTTATTGAGCGCTTTGGCATTTTGCTCCAAAAGGGAACGGCCGTTTTGGTTGTCTTTGTAGCGGGCAAATTCGGCAAGCAGTTTGGTCGCCGTTTTTTCACCCGCCGCTGCGGCGTTCTCCGGCTGCGCCACCGCCGTCCTGTCGATAGCACTCGTCTTATCAGCGCCGGCAGCATTCCGGATTGTCGCTGCCGCCGTCCGTTCAGTTGCCGTTTTTGCCGGGCTTTCGGCTGTGGCCGTTTCTGCTCGGTCAAATGTCGCCGTATTTCCGGCAGCGGTTGTTACGGTTCGTCCGGCTGTTGTTTCCGCCGCTGCTTTTAATTCGGTAAAGCGTATTTTGCCGGCTTCGTCGCGCGCCGCCTGAAGCATCAGCGTACCATTGCTTGGGTGGAGAGGGGAAAAGGCCGCCATTGCCTCTGCGGCTGTTTTCACCGTGTCATTGTCAAAGGCAAGCTGCAGAAATTCTTTTTGGTAATCTGAATTTTTCAAAGTTTCGCCGATGTTGCCGGCGTCTTGAAGCTGGTTTGCAAGATCTTTGGGAGAAATAGCAAAAGCATAAGCCAGCCGCTCAAACTTGTCCCGGTTGCGTTTATTGCGCAGGTCTTTGACGCTGAAATCGTATTCTTCCTCAATTTTGGCAAAGGCTGTTTCGGCCATTTTTTCCGCAAGCATCTGCCGGTGGACTTCTCCGGTCAGAACCATGCGAGCCTTGCCGAGCGCCATAAAGGCGGGAATATTGTCTTCTCTGGCAAACTGTTCCTGCAGGCTCTTCAGGCGGTCTTGGCAGCTGTGCAGATAGTCTTTGACCCGTTCGTCGTAGCTGCGGGCGGCCTCAATATATTTGTCGGGATTTTTCCTGAAATCCTTTTCTTTGAGCGAAATTCCGAGAAAGCGGCATTTTTCCTGCAGCTCTTCAAAATATTCTTTGTCCAATCCGTCGTTTCCTCTGCTAAAGCTTGGCATCCAAAACCTCAATTCAGTTTTTTAAATCAAAGTATAAAACCTTTATACCATGTTATAAACAAAAAATCAACATTATTTGTGCGTATTTTGGCAATTTTTTTGAAAGCCGGTTAAAAAGCGATATGCAGGCAAAAAAAATCCCCGGAGCACGCATGTTGCAATGCAGTGTCCGGGGATTAAAAAAAGCTACTTGCTGCCTGACTTATACGTCCTGACCGTTCCGTCGGGAGCCGTAAGCGTCAGGGTGTAGCGGTCTTGGGAATAGCTGCCTTTGTAGCCGTTGACCGTAGAGGAATAACGCTTGTTGACAATATTCTTCCAGCCCAGGATTTTGCAGGTAAGGACGTCGACGCCGGCAATCAGCGAGTTGTCTTCCGCATACCATTCAATTCCGCCGTCAGCGGCGTCAACTGCGCGGGCAAGCCTGAATGCGGCTCCGGCACGTTGCTGTGCTGCGGAATTAAAGCCGGTATAGCCGCTCTGCACATAGGTCATTTCCTGAGGAAATGCTTCTTCATAAGCGCAGACGCCGAAACTGTACCCTTCTTCAAAACGGATGACAACGGCTTTTTTGGTGATGTTGCCTTTGTGGCTTAATCCGTCGACGTCAAGCACGGCGGTAACCGCAAAGTCAAAAATTTTGCCGTGTCCGGGAACCGGGTCGGGGTTGGGATCCGGCTCTGGGTCAGGATCAGGGTTCGGATCGGGCGAGCCGCCTTTTTTGACCAGCAGAGTAACGACGGAAGCGCCGAAACTCTTTCCAAGCAGGGAAACTGTCGCCTCCGTGGTGTTTTTGGCAGAATTTTCGCCGTTCGGGATTAGGCTGTGCGTTTCATTGAAAACCGCAGTCAGGTCAAACCCGAAAGTCTGCCCGTCGAGGGCGTACCCTGCCTCATAGGCGGGATAACTGAAAACATCGCTGAAAGCGTCAGAACCGTTACTGAAACTTATCGTCTGCGTAATCGTTCCTTTTTTGAGAGTCCAGCCGTTGCCGCTGATGTCGTCCTTTCGGCTTGTCTGCATCTCGGCAGAAGCCTTAAAGTCAAAGTTTGCAACCTCCAGCGTTCTGTCTTCTTTGCCCTCAAATGCAAAAGAAAGTGCCGGCGATTGGAATTTTTGGCGTTTTGTACCCGACAGGCTCCATGTTTCGGTCTTTTCAACATAGAGCGTAAAGGAAGAAGCGCTGTTCCATTCCCATCCTTTGCCGTATTCGGTGCGAAGGAGTTCATCTGCCGCATCAGTGCTTTTTTTGACATAAGCGGCGGTCAGCTTTTCCGTGCCTGTGTCCTCCTGTCCGTAAACGCTCCAGACGGCATTAAAATCCGCCTCGGCTCTGAAACATCCGTCCGAACCCGGAATTTCCTCCGCTCGGGAGCTGAGAAAAACGGGCGCGTCGATTTTCATATAGGGCAGGGCGGTTTTGCCTGTGCCGGAAAAATCCGAACCGGAGGCAAGAGCATAGCTTTCGTATTCAATCTCTGCCGAAATCGTCTGGCCGTCTTTAAAAGAAAACAGCCTTTCGATGTGGTGGCGCTGCGGAAGCGTGCCGGAAACGGAAGAATCGCCTGTTTCGTTCTCCAAAGCCGGCACCGGACTGTCTGTCTTGTGAAACAGGATGGTGTCTTTCGCCGGCCAGAGTTTAAGCCGTGCCTGCGGCGTCAGCGTATGCCTTGTACCACCGGAACTGTAAACTAATTGCTGTGCGCAGGTCATAAACACCGTGTCTTCAGCCACAGCGGTTTTCCACTCGTAGTCATAAGAAATCAGCATGATGTCATCATCTTCCATGCTGAAAATTGCCTTTTCGGCACCGTCGCACCCCGCAAACATCAGCACTGCCAGAACCAAAGCCGCGGCAGTCGGTATTCCGTACCCGAAAGCCGGCAGAAGCCGGAACGTCTGCAAAAAACGGAAAGCCCGCAAAAAGCGGAACGTCTGCAGAAAAAAACTTTTCTTTTTCATAAAAAAAATTATTAAACGTTAAACATATATACAAAAAAATAAAGTCTTATCTGCTCAAAATTCCGTAAAGGCGTGCCCGTGTTTGCAAAAAACTTCGCGCCGTTCTTGTTGCAAATGCAGCTATTACCAAAAATATACTTCATAATATATCAAAGCAATAATATTGTATTGGCATAATAAGACTTTTAACGCCGCTATCATAAACGGAAAAAATAAATATTCAAGCAAATTTTGTCCTTTTTGTTGTTTTGTCTAAAGTGAATGCAGCCGTGTTTTTAAAACAGATTCATAAATAATTAAACATTTTCAATTATCATCAATACAGATATGCAACAGCATATTCAGGGCGTCGAAAACCCTTTTATAAGCTTAGTCGTGTGCACCCGACTTTAAAAATTGTGCCGATGTCATACTTCCGTGAGGGGTGGATGTCGGTGAATAAGGCTCTGCCCCAATAAGCCGAGCCGTTTAAGCTTATACGGTTTTCGAACATCCGCCCGCCTAAAAGGTGGGTTTTGTTTTGACTGTTAACAAAGGATGTTTGAAATGAAACGAATATTTTCAATCTTAGCTATAGCTCTATGTATGGGCGGATGTACTGTTCACATCACAGACTTGTCAATGATTTCAAATAAAAATATTAATCTTGACAATGTTGATATAGACAGGCTTCCGCAGAAAAAACAAATAGAAGGGGAAGACCGCAAATTTATGTTTTTATTCATTCCGTTCGGCCAGCCTACCTTAAAAGAGGCTTTAAACGACGCTTTGCAAAAAGGTGGCGGGGATTTGATGGTTGATGCTTCCGTTTACTATACTTACTGGTGGCTGGGTGTCGGCGAGTTAGGAATTAAGATTAAAGGAGATGTCGTCAATACGAGGGGAGAAAAACAATGATAAAATGTAGCAAATTGCTTATCCCTGTGTTATTTATGTTACCGTCATGCACATTAAATCATGGCGATTATACGGTATTAAGCAATAAGATTGTAGATACCAGGAATTTTGACATGGGAACGGCAAAGCGGCAACGTAATGTCGAAGGCGAAGACGTTGCTCATATAATAAGTTTTATTCCGACAGGTGAGCCTAAATTATCAGAAGCTTTAAATAATGCGTTTGCAAAAACGGATACCGATGTTATGACAGATGTTACCATAAAATCTTGGTTCTGGTATGTCCCGTATGTTTACGGACAGAAAGGATGGTCAGTCAGCGGCGATGCTGTAAAAACCCGCCATAACTGACATAAAAGGAGTATCGGTGAAAAATCAGGGCGGCGGAAACACCGCCTTGATTTTAATAGTGTTATCCCGTCGGGCATAAATAGTCATCTTTCCCTTTTGTCTAATTTAAGCTTGACAGTTTTTATCGGGCGCGTTATCATAAAGCCCTAACCAAAATTTTTTAGATATGGATTATAAAGAAAGTCGGGAGTTGCTTTTGCATGCAGAAGCCCTCTCTTATGAAAATGCCTGCCAGATTCTGGATTTGTGGCAGCAGTCGCCCAGAACATATTGCGATTTTCTGCGTAACAGCGGAACCTTCGTCTTTCTGGAATCTTATGTCGGTCAGAACGAAGAAACGGAACTTCACTCGTTTGTCCAAACCAGGCGTCGGGTTCCGTCCCCGGCTGTTGCCGAAAAGTTTTTCCGGCTTGGATATGACGATCTGAACGTCCGTTTTATGGAAATAGTCAACGCTATCGTGTTTAAGCAGGAAACTGATTTGGATATCTGTGCCTGGCCGTACGTCAACAAGTTGTGCGTCCGGCACTTCAGCCGCGAATTTATCCTCAATATGTTTCTGGATATGCATTATGTCTTTGACTTTGCCAATGACGAAACCGGGGAAGTCTTTGACATCATGTACAAAAGGCTGAACGGTTCTGCTCAGGAGCGGGAACTTCTTGCCGTCAACAGTTTTAACATCGGCGGTTGGGCTTTTTCCGGACGCAACAGCAGCGAAGAAACCATTGTCAGGCTGTATCTGACGGCGCAGCACGCTTTGCATTGCGGTATCGGCGAAGAAGCCAGCTGCCGCAAACTGTTTTTGCAGTATCTCTTTGATATCCAGCACGGGATACGGCTTTTCCGGCAGGGAAAGCTGAAAGAGCAGGGTATTGTGCTTAACTGAAGCTTTTGCCGCGGGGCTTCCCCCGGCAGGGTTTCAGGCAAATCAATCGGGGCTTGTCCCCGATTTTTTTTATGCGGCGTTGCATATTCCTTTTCTCCGCTGCCCGGTTTCCACCCATCTTTCGCCATCCGCTCTCTTCTCCCGTAACTCCCCTGTTTTCCTCTCAATCCCCCGTTGCTCTCCTCTCCCACGCTCCTGTGTGCGGAAAAATATTCCCGTTGACAAATCCCCGCGGTATGCTAGCATAACCCGGAATTGAATATATGGGAGAAAAAGCATCATGTCCGCCTTATCAGACGATTTCAAAGTAAAAATCCAGTATTTTATGCCCAAGAAACTATTGTCCCGCGCCGTCGGCAAACTGGCTGCCGCCGAAATAGGGCAGGGCACGGCGTTTCTGATTGAGCGTTTTGTCAAATACTATAATGTGGATATGAAAGAGGCCAAAATCCAGGATATTGCAAAATTCAAAAGCTTTAACGACTTTTTCACCCGCGAGCTGAAAAAGGGCGCCCGCCCGGTCGTATCCGACGAAAATGCGCTGGCGGAACCGGCGGACGGCACGATGAGCGAACTGGGCGAAATATACAAAGACGCCGTTTTGCAGGCCAAAGGGCATTATTACAGCCTTGAAGCGCTGCTGGGCGGCCGCAGCGAGGACGCCGCATATTTTGAAAACGGCAGCTTTGCCACCACCTATCTTTCTCCGCGCGACTATCACCGCGTGCACATGCCTCTGACCGGCAAGCTTGAAAAAATGCTGTTCATCCCCGGCGAGCTGTTTTCGGTCAATCCGCTGACCGCCCGCAATGTGGACAATCTTTTTGCCCGCAACGAACGCGTCGTCTGTTTTTTCAATAATGAGAAGATAGGCCGTTTTGCCGTGGTTCTGGTCGGCGCGACGATTGTGGCGAGCATTGCGACGGTATTCGCCGGGCTGGTCGCTCCCGCCGTCGGCAAAAAAGTTACGGTTTACAACTATGCCAAAGACAATATCGTGCTGGAAAAGGGCGCCGAACTCGGGCGTTTCCTGCTGGGCAGCACGGTGATTTGCATTTTCCCGCGCGGCAAGGTGAAGTTCGCCAAGGGGCTGGCAAACGGCACCCCGGTTAAAATGGGCGAACGCCTCGGCGAGATAAAGAAGTAACCCGCCTCCGGAACTACTGCCTCTCCCGTTACTTCCGACAGCCGCCCGCCGGAATTGCCGCCTCTCCCGCTGTTTCCGCCAGCCGTTCACCGGGATTGCCATCTCTCTCGTTATGCACGATAATAGCTCCCGGAACTATCTTCCTCCCGCCGCTCCAAAAAATTGCTTTCCGCCCTCTATTTCCAATAGTCGGCAATCCACGTTGCCGGGCGCAGATGCTTGTAAAGTTTCTTCCAGCCGCGCGGATATTTGTCGGACTTCGGGTTTGTCGACCAGACGCCGCGCAGGGCTTCGGCAATACCCGGCTCGCCGTGAAAGGCAATCATCTTCAGCCCCTCCGTTTCCGGCAGTTTCGGCGCGGCGAAATAACGCAGCAGCGGGTGCGGCAGACAGTGGAACCGGAAGCTCTTGAACCAGTTGTCCGGCCAGAAATTGAGCTTCCCGTATTTTTGTATGACCATCGTCGACATATACTGCTGCGTTGCCGTGCCGAACTCGCGAATGACTTCTTCCGCGTGCCGTTCGTAATATTCCTTGATGTATCCGAGCGTGCCGACCACCCACGAATAGCAGCTCGCCTGGCCGATCTGGTTGGCTTTTTTGCCGCGGCGGTGCGCCCAGTCGTTAATCGCATAAACCCCGTTGTCTTGCGGATAGTCGAAAAATTCGTCCAGATTGCCGACAATCAGCGAGTCAAGGTCAAAGAAAAACACCCGCTGTCCGCGCAGACCCGCCAGATCGTCGTCGCACAGTCCCGAAGCCTTCCGGTGATTGCCGAAAACCAGTTCCGGTGCCACATTGAGCACCGGCAGCGGCCGGGAAATAATATCCTCGTTCAGTCCCTCTGTCCGTTCGGTAAAACAGTAAAAGTCAATATTGTAAGATGTGTTGCGTTTTACCGCCGCACAGAGTTTGTTGACGTCTTCGGCACCGTAATAAGTTCCCCATTTAATACAGATAACGTTAAAAGTTTTAGTCATATCAGTCCAGTCTCCGGAAAATGAAAGGTTGCGTTAAAAAATTGCGTCCGCGGCTTATGCTTCGGTTTCTGCTGCCCCGGTTTCTGTCTGCACAAGCGTCGGAAACGGATAATCCGCCGCGTTAAAACTGCCGTCGAGCAGGGAGGCAGCGTACCCTGCGACCGCCGTTTCGTTAAACAGGGCGTGATAGTGTTTCCAGCCGCGTTCGGCGGCTTTTGCCCGTTCCGCGGGAGCTTTCCTGAATCTTTCGATTTGCTCAATCAACTCTTCCGCCGACCCGAAAAATCCCGCTTCGTCTTCGCCGAAGAGGTCGCCGAAACCGGTATGCCGGTCAATGTAGGTCAGGCAGCCGTTCCCCATCGCGTGCGCCATCCGGTCGGAGGAGTAAAGATAGTCGTGGTTGCTGAGCGAAAGGTTCAAAACGCCGGTCGCTTGCTTCAGCGTGTCAAAATAAGCGGTTCCGTTAAGCATCGGAGATGAAATCCGCGGGAATAAAAAGCGGTTTTCCGGTGCCTGCCGTTGCAAAAATTCGGCAATCTCCCTGCCATAGGCCATCTTTCCGCCGAACTCGCGCAGTTTGACCGGCGAGGCCGCAAACAACAGGTCATACAAAGGCGCCGTGTTGGCAAAAGCCTGTCCGTCCTCAATCCCCTTGTCCACCGGGTTGGGGATAAAGCCGACGTTGTGCTTCTCCGGTTCAAACTGCCGCAGCAGCTTCTTGTCGGCGGTCGTTATCAGGGTGAAATCAACGGCGTCCAGCTTGCTCCTGATGTTGCGGATGTTATGCCCGCCCCAGTCGGTGTACGGGTTGATACAGTCCACGTTCCATTGCAGGATTTTGACACCCGGTACTTTGTCGCGAATTTTCAAAAGCGTTTCCGCCGTTATGATGTCGGCGTGTCCGAGGATAATCGCGTCAGGGCGGAAATGCAGGCAGTAATTGTAAAAATTCTCATTGGTTTTGCGCACGCTCCACGGCGTTTTGGTGCCGAACAGCGAGAGGGCGCGCACCGCTTCGCGGTCATTGTAGCAGATAACCTGATGTCCGAGCCGTATCAGTCCGTTGTTGAGTTTGTATGCCATGCCCGCCCACGAACATCCCCTGAGGCGCAGGGTTTTGAAATAGGCGCAGTGGACGATTTTCATCGCTTTCATAATCCAGAAAAACTCCTTGTTTTCAAAAGGTTGACGTCAATAAAACGGTGCTGAAAAAATACGACCGTTTAAATTCATCACCTCAACCGAAGTTCAGTCGAAATAAATGTTGATATATTCAGATAGTTATTGCGCTCGCCATTAGGTCCGGGTATATTAAAAAAAACGGTCGTATTTTATAATCAAAAGATGTAGAAAACATGAAAAAGCTGGCTCTGTCGTCGGAAATTTACCTCATCAAGGCATCGGAATTAAAAAAGCTGTCTCAGGATAATAGTCTTATATCTGCGGCCAAAGGCGTTAAATCTTCGGAAATTATTGTTTTGCTGAACACCGGCACTCCTGATGTCCTGTTATCCGGTGCAAAACGGATAGGGGAGGCGGCCGACGGAGACTTTCTGCCGGTACGGTTTGCCTATCGCTCTTACCCGGCGTGGCAGGCGTTTTTCATCAACCTGATTAAGCCGGTAAAGCGGAAATTTTACTCGGTTTTTCCGTCAACCTATACGACGACTCTGGCTTGCCTGCTTGCCAACAACATTACCCGCGGCGAGCGCAACGAACAGAACGCTTACCAGTGGACAAACAAAAAATGGCAGATAAGCCGCGAAGAGGCGCGCCGCCGTTACAGCGACCTGTATAATTCCATCAAAGCCAACGGCTATGACGCCAAGAGCCCAATGCTCGTTATGCTTAACCGCAAGTTCGGCATCAAGGATCAGCTGCTGCAGGGGCATCATCGCATCGGCATCTGCAAAGCCCTTAACGTCAGCGAGGTCAGCATATCGTTTTGGGCGGTGCCGCGCTCGTTTGGCTTTTTTAAATTGTTTACAAAAAGGAAAAAATCATGAAGATTATGCTGGTGCGCGACCGCAACGTGCTCAACAACAACTGGCTTGCCTATTTTGCCAATTTGCTGCATGAACGCGGGCATGAAGTGGTCATTGCCTGCGATACCTACGGCAAGCTCGGCGTTTCCGCGCCGGGGCATGAACTGGAGCCGGGGGTTAGCCTTGCCAATGTCAACGGCAAAACCTCGTCGCCGCTGCAGAATTTCTGGCGTCGTATCCGTTGCAAGGTACTGCCGTCGTGGCACCTGTTTGACCGTCTGATAAAAGCCGAAAAGCCCGATGTCATCATCTGCTATTTTCCGGTGGATTTATATAACGTAACCCGCTTTCAACATCATAAAATTCCGATAGTGCAGATGGTGCACGGTTACCCGCCGATGATTTTGGATAAGGTTCTGCACAAAAATCCGCTGTCGCGCTCCTTTTGCCGCCGCAGCTTTTTGCAGGTAAACACCTGGCAGGTGCTGATGAACTCGTATAAAAAGGAAATAGACCCGTTTTTTGCGCCGCAAAACGTCGTCCGTATCGCCAATCCTGTCAAACAGTATGCCGAAAATGAAATGGCCGATTTGTCCGCGGAAAAGAAACGTATTGTCTATGTCGCGCGGATTGAGAAAAAGACCAAACGTCCGCACTTGCTGGTTGAGGCGTTCGCCAAAATCGCCGCGGATTTTCCCGATTGGAAGGTGGAAATCTGGGGAATGCGCAAATATCCGGACTATGAAAAGGAAATCAATGATTTCATCGCCGCGCACCGTCTGGAAAATCAGGTGGCGCTGATGGGCTATACGCAGGATGTGGAGGGGCTGTACCGCAGCGCTGACATTCACGCTTTTCCGAGTGCCAGCGAAGGGTTCAGCCTGGCGATTGCCGACGCTATGTCCATCGGCCTGCCACACGTCGGGTTTAAGGATGCCCATTCGGTCAACGAGATTATCGTTGACGGGCACAACGGCTTCCTCGCCGACGATGTTGACGATTTCGCCGCCAAACTGAAAACGCTGATGAAAGACAAGGAGCTGCGTATTAAATTCGGCCGCAACGCGCACGAAGACATGAAAGCCTATGCTCCGGAAATTTTAATGAATCAGTGGGAAGAACTGTTTCAGAAGCTGTGCCCGTCCGCCGCAAAACCTCTCTAATTTTCGCCGCCGCCTTTCTGCGCTGCTTCTTATCGTGCTGCCGCTTCCAACCGCCGCACTCTCTCTGGTCTGTGCGCTCAATCCCGGCTCACTCGTTCTTCGTCCGTTTCCGGAAAATACGGTTGGCGCTTCGGTTCTTTCGCCCGCCCGGCCTCGGTTTGCGTCGCCTTTTAGTCCTCAGCCGCCCCTTTGGAGCGCAGCACTCCGGAAAGGCTTAGGAACCTATGCCCCAGCTGCTCCAGAAAAGCGAAATCCGGCTGCGGGTGAAACAGCTTGGCCTTGATGTAGCGGAAAAAGTCCGCCGTCCAATACGGATGTTCCAAATTCTTCTTGACGTATTTCCAGTTCGCCGACAGGGCTTTAAGATAAATAATCGCCGCCGTATCCTTGTCCATACTGTCGTAATAGTCAAGCAGCAGGTTGTAATGGGCGAAAAAGCGGTCATTGTCCAGCTGGTTGGTATTTTTGCTGAGGTTGTTGGTTTCCTTGGGAACCAGCACCACGTTGGCATACATCTTGACAATGCCGTCAGCAAAACGCGCCGCCCGGAGCGGAATGCTCTCGTCTTGGATAAACACGCGCGTGTCTGCGCCGCCGGCTTTTTGCAGTACCGACCGGCGGATAAGCTGCCCCATCCGGGTAAAACGCCCTTTGAGTACGGCCCGCAGCGCGTCTTTTTTATAAGAATAGTCAAAGTCTTCCGGCATCGTTTCCGCCGCAATTTCCATCGGCTCTTTGCCTGTTTTGGTAAACTGGCCGTAAACCATGTCCGCCTGATGTTTGTTAGCAAGTTCCAGCATTTTTTCGGTTGAATTGAGCGGAAAAATATCATCTGAATCCAACATCCGCACCCATTCGCCGCGGGCGAGGGCTATGCCGCGGTTAATCGAAATGCTGATGCCTTCGTTCTTGTCTTTTTTGACGATGGTAACGTTCTCAATCCCGCGCGTCATTTCCTCTATAATCTCGACCGAGCGGTCTTTGGAAAGGTCGTCGACAAAAATATACTCCGGATTTTTGAGCCCAGTCTGGTTCAAAAGCGCTTTCAGCACCGCCGGCAGATAATATTCTTTGTTATAAACCGTCATTACAAAAGATACGTCGGGTTTTGTCTTGTCGCTCGCAGTCATCGCTTCGTTCCGTTAAAAATTGCAGTCTTGCTCCGAGTATAAACCAAAAAAGCCGTCAGGCAACCGAAAAATTAAAATTTTACGCTTTTAATTTCTTCGCCGTCCTTATAGGTAACCACGCGCACCAATTCGCCGCGGCGGTTAAATTCTTTGGCGGTGCCGTCCAGTTTGTCATTTTTGCGGTAGGCCAAAACTTTCGGTTGCTCGTTGTCATAATAGGAAAAGGCAGGTCCTTCGCGTTTGCCGTTGACGTATTCCGTGTAGCTGATGAGGTGGTTGCCCGGCGTATAGAGGCGGGACGGGCCGTGGAGCTTTCCCTTGCGGTATGTTATGGACGTCTTGACCGCGCCGTTTTTGTAATATTCTTCAAACACGCCGTTCTTTTTGCCTCTGAGGTAGCTTCCTTTGCGTTTGAGGTCGCCGTTCGGATAATAGGCGATTTCTCCGCCTTCGGGTTTGCCCTTGCGGTAATAGCAGACTTCTTTTTCCGCGCCGTCAGGGTAATATTCCACGGTTTTGCCGTGCGGCTGTCCCTTTTTGTAATACGCTTCCAGCAAAACCGACCCGTCACGGTCATAAGCTTTGTACAAACCGCTGATTTTTCCGTCGACATAGTGAATTTCTTCCTGCAGCTGCATATTGTCGGCGTATTTCTGATACACGCCTGTAATCGGCTTGTGCGCCGCGTCATAACGAATGCCGTTTTCCTCGACCGAAGTCTCGTCGGTATAAAGCGTCGTCAGCTGCGCAACGTGGCAGCCGCCGAGCAGCAGCATAACCATACTGAGCGCCGCCGTTTTTTTCGCCGCCAGCCGCCGTGTTGCCAATTTGCGCAAAATCATGCGCCGCAGCGCCAGTTTTTTGGCCGCGAATTTTTGCGCCGTAATGTCCAATATGTTTTTTCTTGCCATCGTTTGTACCTCTTAACGCCATAATTATTCTGAAACTTGTTAAAAAAGCGTAAAGTATTTTGCAATAATGTTGACATTCCGTTTTAAACCCGTATCTTAACAGCAAAGGAGAATGTAACATGCTAAAGTTTTTAAGTGTATTGCTGGCCGTGGCCGTTCTTGCTGCGCCGGCCTATGCCCGCCGCAAAAAAGCCCCCGTTCTGGAAGCCAACAAAGCGTATGTGCTGTATCTTCAGGGGTGCCCGATTTGCCAAAACGCTCTGGAGTATATCAACGAACGTTATCTGACCCGCCCTGATGTTGTCCGGGTTGATTTGGAAACCGAAGAAGGGCGTTCGCTGCTGAAACAATGTGCGAAAAAATTTGGTTTCAAAAGCGTTGTCGCTCCGGTTGTCTGCATCGGCGACAAGCATTTCATGGGGTGGTCAACCAAAGCTGCCCGCGATTTTGACCAGTATCTGGTGGAGCTGCACGGCTGACGGCATAGTCTGCATCAGCCCGCTGCCGCCGGCCAAAATTGGCTGGACTGCACGGCTGACAGCGTGGCCGATGGGATGTGTCAGACTTTCAGGCTCATAATCTTTGAAACTTCCGTATATCCCAGTTTATGATAAAAAGCCATAGCGCCGGAATTGAAGCAGAAGACCTCCAGTTCAATATTGGCAATGTTGTCGGCTTTGGCTCTTGCCTTGACGGCATCGTTAAGTTGTTGCCCGATTTTTTGCCCGCGGAAAGCTTCGCTGACGGCAATGTCATAAATTTTATAATATCTTTGGTAAAGAAACAGAGTGTCGGGCTTTTCTTCTTTTGCCGCAAAAACGATTCCTGCCACTTTGCCGTCCGCCAGAGCGACCAGGCCGAAAGTGTTTTCGTTTCTGATAATCCATTCCAAATAGGGACGCGAATGTTCCTTGGGGATTTTGCGAAAATAGTCCGGCGCGCCCGAACAGTGCAGCAGGTTGGATTCGTAAAAGACATCTAATGCGCCGTCGAGATACTCCGGCGTCAAATCAATAATTTGTACGTTCATTTTCACCTCAAATATTAGTGTTTTATTGCACTTTCACCGCCAAAATAGCTTGGAAATCAGAGAATTTCAAGCACAATTTTCATGTTGCCTTTTTCCCGCCGTTTGATGTCGGCAGTGCCGGAAATTGTTTCTTTATTCTATATCTTTAAGGTGATGAAATAAAACGTTCGTTTTATTTCATCATTTTTGATATGTAATCATGATTATGCCGTTTTGTAGTATTTTTCTTGAAAAATAACATTTTACTGTTGCTTTAAAAAAATACGTATGATAGTTGAAATTAAATGAACGTTTAAATTAAACAATATGAGGTTATCCAGGAGGTTCATATGCCTGAAATAAGTGTCATAATGCCGATATACCGGACAAAAGAACAGTATTTGCGCTCGGCGGTAGAAAGCATATTGTCTCAGAGCTTTGGGGATTATGAATTCCTTATTTTGGATGACAGTCCGTGCGACGCGTCTTTGCGCGAGGTTGTGCAGTCATACCGGGACGCACGGATAAAATATGTCGCCAGTGAGCGGACACTGGGAGTCGCAGGAAGCTATAACCGTCTGCTGGAGCTTGCCTGCTGCGATTATGTGGCGGTGATGAACCATGATGATCAGTCGCTTCCAGGGCGCCTAGCAAGGCAGTATTCGTATCTGCAATGTCATCCCGAGGTGGGGCTCGTCGGCACCGGGTATAAAAAATTTGGCGAGATTAACCGTTTCAAAACAATAAAAAATCCTGCGGACGATACCGTGATTCGCGCATCGCTGCTGTTTAAGTCGTCCATACATCATCCGACCATAATGTTTCGTCGCCGCCTGGTAGCGGAGGCCGGCATCCGTTATAATGAAAATTTCATCAGTCTGAACGATCGTCAATTTTATTACGACGTCAGCCGCCGTTCCCGGCTGGCCAACATTCCCGATGTCTTGTACCGCTATCGTTTTCATAAGGATATGGTGTCCAAACGCTGCAAGCCGGAAATATATCGGGAACAATGCCTGTTTCACGATATGTGGTTCAAGTCAGGGGGGATAGAACTGAGTGCGGAAGAAAAGTCTGTGTTTGACGAATATGCGGCGCAGGGCAGATGCCATATAAGAGATGCGGAAGTGTTAAGCCGCGTTGAACAGGTGTTGGCCAAACTCGCGGCGGAAAATGCACGGCGGCAAATCGTTCCTGCGGCGGAGTTTTCCGCAATCTGCGCGCAGTATCTTGTAAAACGCTGCCTGAATGCGGTTGTGTACGGCGGGATAAATTCGACAGAAATCCTTGAACGGACAATCCTGCCGGTACGCCGGAACCGTCTGCTGCAGCTGTGTAACCTTGCTTTGCATTGGCGGGGGATGAAATGAAAGTAGCTGTTCATTTACATTTGTATTATCTGGAACAGCTTCCGGAATTGCTTGCCCGGTTGGAAAATCTGAATCGTGCCGACATAATGTGGGATTTGTTTGTAACAATGCCCGCCACCGGAAAAAACGCTGCGCATCTTTCTGCTGAGGTTATTTCCCCTGCCGCCAAAACGGACGCTCGCACCGACAGTTTCGCCGCCGCGGACGCCCAAATCCGCGCCGCTTTCCCTGCCGCCGTCATCTGGCACCCGGAAAACCGCGGCTACGATGTCGGTCCGTTTATCGACTTTCTCCACCGTATCAGCCTTGACGAGTACGACTATATTCTCAAGATTCATACCAAGCGCCGTCAACACGGCGAGTACTGCTGTTTTAACGGCGTACGTTTTCATACGGCGGCATGGAGCAAGATGTTGTTGGATGCTCTGTTGGAAACGCCCGAAATCGTCAGAAAAAATTTTGCTCTGTTGGAAAATGACACAGATATCGGAATGGTTGGTAACGGCTTTTGCCTGACCGGAGAGGCAGGTACGTATAAAATGCTGGAAGATTCCATTAAAAACGAAGCTGATAAGATGCACCTGCCACCGATTGAAGATTTCAGCTTTATCGCCGGAACAATGTTTATTGTGCGTGCCAGACTGTTGCAGCCGTTTTTGCGATACAGCATAAATGATTTTGAAGCCGCAGATTCCCAAATTCGCGATTATACGCTGGCGCATGTTTTGGAACGCTTGTTTGGAATGTCCGTAACCGCACGGGGATATAAGATTTACGGCGTTAAGTATAAGGAATATTATACGGAACGTCTGGTTGCCAGTATTACACGTTTTCTTTTTCAACGAAAGACAACCAAAGGCGGCAAAAAGATATTGAAAATATGCCGGCTTCCGGTATGGGTATCGCATGAACATTTGCCGGTATATCCGGTGGTCAGGAAATTTTCCAACGTGCCTCTGCGGCACCGCCGTTTGGCCGTTTATGCCGCATGGGACGGGAACGGATATGTCGACAAGGCTGATTTGTATTATATTCGCGCGCTAAAAGAAGTGGTGGACAATGTGATTTATGTGTGCGATAACGGTTTGGTTGCTGGGGAGGCGGAAAAACTGTCGCGGGAGGTCTGCTGCATATTGGCCGCCAGCCACGGGGAATATGATTTCGGTTCTTATAAGCGCGGTTTTGCCTATGCTCAAAATTACGGACTGTTGGACGGCGTGGAAGAACTGATTTTTTGCAACGACAGCTGTTACGCGCCGGTTCATCCGTTTAAGCCCGTGTTTGACGAAATGCAGGGGAAAAAATGCGATTTTTGGGGAATAACCGAAAATACGGAGTTTTCCCGCCATATCCAGAGTTACTTTATGGTGTTCCGCCCACAGGTCTTTCAGTCGAAAGTCTTTAATCAATTTATAACCGGCATTACTGCGCAAAAAACGGTTCAGGATGTAATTGAAAATTATGAAGTAGGGTTGAGCGAAACTCTCATAAATGCACAATATAGTTACAAATCTTATATTCCGTATCCGGAACAGTATCCGTTGCCATTAAGAGGGGCTACTAATTTAACAGCTTGTCCGGTTTGGATGATAAAACAAGGTTCGCCTTTAGTCAAAAAGAAAAGTTTTAAAGAGAAAATTTCAAATGAAGAAGGATTTTTCAAATTAAGAAAAATGGTACAGAACATAAATCCGGGCTTAGTTGAAATAATCTCATTGAGAAGTGCATGTCTTGCTGTAATAAGTGAGTGTAGAAAAAAAATTAAACGTTTCTTCTACCAAAAGAAAATCACCAAATCCGGCAAAACAATCATTAAAATTTGTAAAATTCCGGTGTTTGCAAAGCACTGCGATGTTCCGCATCCGGCGGGGAGGTAAAGGCATGACGGTCAAAGTCAGCGTCATAACCCCGATATATAATCGGGAACAATGGGTAGAAAATCTGCTGTGTAATCTTCAAAAGCAGACGCTAAAGGAAATAGAGTTTATTATCATAGATGACGGATCGGCCGATAAAACGTATGAAATATTAAAGGAGAAAGTCGGGGGTGATAAGCGTTTTTATCTTATAAAAAGCCCGGAAAACGAAGGGCCGTCTCATGCGAGAAATATAGGCCTCATGCAGGCAAGGGGAGAGTATGTCGGCTTTTTTGATTGCGATGATGCTATTCCGTCGGATTATTTTGCCAGCTTGTATCAACAGGCGAAAGCACAGAATGCTGATATTATTTATGCCGCATATAACAATCTTTTGCACCGAATAGGCCAAATCAAGGCTCCGCAGGATAAATACCGGGTTTTGAAAAACGGTGCGATATGGGATAAACTTTACCGGAAGAAATATCTGAATACGCATCATATTCGATTTACGGAAGGTTTGTATACTGCGGATAATTTGTTTGTCTTACAGGCATTTATGCAAACTGATAATATCATATTGGTTGATACGCCTAATTATGAATATACAATACAGGAAGATTCAATCGGTAAAGATACCGTAAAACAAAAGAAACGTAAAAAAGATATTGTCGAAGTGCTGAAAAGGGCACGGAAACTAAAGGAAGAAGCGCACTTGTCCAAAGAGGAACAAACCGAATATTTGCAATTTTTGCAAAGGAGCCTTAGGGATTATCCAACGGATAAACGTTTCCAAAAACGATTTTATCAAACTTTAGGATTAAAAAACGAACAGGAAAAGGAAACGACAATGAAACTGGTCATCTTAAAGCTTGTCAGGATGTTTCGCCTGATAAGCAAAGAAAAATACAATCAAAAACGCCAGATAGAACTGGTAAAGGCATCAAGCTTGTTTGATACCAAGTGGTATTTGGCACAAAACCCGGACGTTAAGACACGCAAAATGAGCGCAGCCAGACACTACGTTAAATACGGCTGGCAGGAAGGGCGCAACCCAAGCCCAAAATTTGACGGAAACCAATATTTGGCAGATTATCCCGAAGTTGCCGCAAAGAGAATCTGCCCCTTGGTTCACTATCTGATCAGCGGACGGAAAGAAGGCAGATGTTACAGCAGTGTGAGCGGAGAACATGTCTCTCCGTCATTTGATGAAATGAACTGGCGTGGCAGATTGCGGTATGCATTGGAATATCCAGTGCGCTTGCAGGAAGAATGCGACAAGCTGAGAGCTGAGATTAAAGAGTTAGAACGACAAATGAAATAGAATTTTATCAATAACAGGAATAGTTGACATGAAAAAGCAGAAGAACAAGCAGGCTATCAAAGCATCAAAATTGGCTAAGATTGAAAATATGAAAAAAAATATAATCACCGTGCGAAATGCCGAGGGAGAACCAAATACCCAAGCAGAAATTCTAATTCAGAACAAAATAGACTTTACACCCAAAGTTAGTGTCATCATCCCTGTATATAATGTAGAGGAGTATTTAAGGGAGTGTTTGGACAGTGTCGTCAATCAAACCTTAAAAGAAATAGAAATCATCTGTGTTGATGATGGCTCAACAGATAACTCTTTGGAAATATGAAAAGAATACGCCAAGAAAGATAACCGTATAACAGTAATAACTCAAAAAAATCTTCACGCTGGTGTTGCTCGCAATGCCGGTCTTGCCGTAGCGAAAGGAGAATATTTGAGTTTTCTTGATTCCGATGACTTTTTTGAGCTGAATATGCTGGAGGAAACAGTTAAAATTGCAGAGCAGGAAAATTCAGATATAACATTTTATCAATATAAAAATTACAATAATGAAACAAAACAAGCAGAAAAAGTGGCTGGAATTAACAAACAATTTCCAATAAATGAAAAAGGATATGCTGTCTTGCAAACAGAGAAGATAATATCACAACTTTTTACAATATGCAATCCTATGCCCTGGAATAAGTTGATAAGCCATCGCTTGATAAAGGAAGAAAAGCTATTTTTTCAATCGCTTCCAGCATCAAATGATGTTTATTTTTCACAGATGATATTAGCTTGTTCGCAGAAAATAGTATTATATTACAAAACATTTGCTTATTATAGATATAATCGTAGAGCTTCTCTTAAAAATAGTAGAGATAAATATCCATTAAATTTTTCTTTTGCGTATAAAGGAATATACGATACACTAAAAAATAAAAATTTGTACGAAAAATATTATAGAACATTTTTGATTTCGTATTTATCTTCAGCATTGTGGACAATTGACCATACAGATAAAGCTCGTAAACAAGTGGAGGATTTTGTTAAAGAAAACATTATTACAAAATTTTTAATTTTAACAAAGAATAAAGATGTTTTTCCAGAAAATATGATAAAACAGGTTAAAAAGTTGTTTAATCCAAAAATCATTATATCTTTAACCTCATATCCTGCGCGCATTGAAACGGTAAATCAGACCATAGAGAGCTTGCTCAATCAGACTATGAAAGCAGATAAAGTAATTTTATGGTTGGCTCCAGAGCAATTTCCGAATAAAGAGAAAGACTTACCTCAACAATTATTGGACTTAAGAGACAAAGGATTAACCATAGACTGGTATCATGACATTAAATCCTATAAGAAACTAATCCCTACTTTACAAAAGTATCCAGATTCAATAATTGTTACAGCTGATGATGATATTATTTACAGACGCACATGTTTAGAAAAGCTACTTCATTGTATGCAAAATAATCAGAATTGCATTATTGCACACAGAACATCAAGATTGATGCTGAAACAGGAAAAATTGGAGATATTTCCCAGAATTTATTATGCAAAAAGCAATCAAAAAGAATATAAGGATAAAATAAGAAAGGCTAGTGCTTTTAATATGCAAACAGGATGTGGTACTGTTTTATATCCTCCACATTGCTTTTATAAAGATATACTAGATGAGACACTAATTATGCAACTTGCGCCAACAAACGATGACCAATGGTTTTGGGCAATGGGACTACTGAATAATTTTAAAGTAATGGTATGTGCTAATAATGAGTTTAATATAAAATATGTACCAGGTACTCAAGAAGGAGAGTGTTTGTGGAAAATAAACGATAAAGGGGAAAAACTCTATTTTAGAGATTTGAACAGGATACTAAATTATTATCCTAACATAATGAAGATACTAAATAAGGAGGAAGCGGAAAATCAAAAAACTATTCTTAATATTATGAAGAATGAAGCAAAAAATATATACGCACAAGAATTAATAAATTGGTATCAAAGAACTACAAATAAATACCTTAATTTAAGTAATCCTAAAACATATAATGAAAAATTACAATGGTTAAAAATATATAATGCGACACCAATCAAAACGTTACTGGCAGATAAATATCTTGTTCGTGATTGGGTAAAGAAAAAAATCGGAGAACAGTACCTCATTCCACTGTTAGGTGTATATGATAAATTTGAAGAGATTGATTTTAGTAAGTTGCCGAATCAATTTGTAATTAAATGTAATCATGGCTCGGGTTGGAATATTATTGTCAAAGATAAATCAAAATTAGATTTAAAAGAGACAAAAGAGAAACTTGATAAATGGATGAGCTTAAATTTTGCTTTTATATATGGATATGAACTTCATTATAAGGAGATAACACCTAAAATCATTATTGAAGAATACATTAATCCCAACTTTTCAAATCACGAAATCCAATGTTGGGTATTTAATAAAGGAATAAAATTTATATCTGTTGAAACCATTAAAGATGATGATAATTTAGAAAGGGGGACTTTTTATCCAGATGGAAAGCGAACAGAGTTTGAAATATCCCCCAATCACTATAAAATGATGAAAAATATTTCATCAAGAAAAGCCTTTGATAAAGCTATAGAATTAGCTCAAAAGTTAATTATAGATGTACCATATGTAAGAATAGATTTTATAGAATATGAAGATGATGTCAAATTCAGGGAAATGACGTTTACATCGGGTTCAGGATTGTCTGTGATAAAACCAGATAAATATAATCTAATTTTAGGCAATATGATAAAGCTTCCCAAACTTGCTTATAATATAGATACAGGCGAATATTATAAATTACCAAAGAAAAGTAAAATTAAACCATATTTACTACTACCGTATAATCTGTGTCAAAAAATATATTTGAAACGTAAAAAGTACACATTAAATAAAAGACAGCTACAAAAGCAGCTGACAGACGCCCGTATCGATATTAAAAATTTCGGCAACGCGAAAAATGCCGTGGAAATTACAACTTCAGCTAAAATATCAGCGCCAGCTTGGTTTACCAATGCGCAAGGGCAGGGCGTGGTTACAGAATCAAATAAGAAAATCCAAAATATAACTATCAAAGCCATTCAAAACGGCAAACTCGTTTTGTCTTTCAAAGGACAGGATAAGCGCTACAGCGGAACACGTTTTCCTCTTTGGGTTGATTACAAGTCTATTAAAATCGATGGTAAAGAGATTTTATCTAGCCCTGTTGCAACCTGGCATGATAAGCCTTTCCGCTACGAAATGCCGGTAAAAGACGGGCAGGTGGTCAGGGTTGAAGTTGTCCAACAATATCATCAGTACGCAAAAGAAGAGTTGAAGGACGTGATTTTGAAACTCAATCCAAATTCGGATTATATCAAGAAAAATATCAATAAACTGATTGGCAAAATTTATAAGAAAATAACTAAATATAAAGTATCTCACATTTCTCAACTGCCAATAATAGAAGCAGATTATTTTATTCCTGTTGGTCATGGTTGTAGACCGGCATATTGGTTAAAAAAATATGGATTAAGGCAGGCATCATATCCATTTGATTGGATGATCTCCTATTCATTAGATACTGTTATTAATACGATTAAAAAGGGATGCTACAATTGGTTTAGTAATTATACAGAGGATAAAAGTAAAATTAATGCTAAAGTTAGATATGTGGTAGATAATGAAAATCATATAACTTCTATGCATGGATTTCCAAGCTCTTGTAGCGTGGACGCTTTCTTACCTGAATTTCAGAAAACAATGCAAAGGAGAATAGAGAGACTACAAGGATTCCTCAGACAAAGTCAAAGGATTTGTATTCTTTATAATAGAGAGGATGGTATTGATAGCTTATCTTATTTTGGGAAAAAACTGAATGAAATGTATCCTCATCTGAATATTACAATAGTTAACGTTGTAAATACTAATATCAGAAAAGATATAGAAAAATATGATATTTCTAAAAAATTAAAAATTTATCGGATTAAGGCTGATGATACAAATGAAAAAGGTGCAGATAGGAGCATAAATCCAAACTTTTGGATTGGTAATGAAAAATTATATGAGGAAATTTGTTCCAAGTTTAAAATAGTAAAGTCTTCTCCTCAAACAGTTCTATTTGCAAAAGCCAAACAAAATATTCAAGCAAGAATAAAGCTATGGCAAGATAAGTTTTCATTTGCTCATAAAATTGCACCAGTCATGGACTTGATGCAAAAAAATCAAGCCCAAATGTTAAAACTGTTACAAGATATTCAAGCGAAAAATGCAACCTTGGAAAATAAAAACAACGAGTTAAAGAAAGAAGTTGAATTATTAAAAGGAGCATTCAATACGCAGTTATCCGACTTTAAAAAGCAACAAGACGAACGTTCAAAACAGTTGATGGCAATTGGAGATAGATTGTCTATCGAACTCCAACGCGCGACAAATGAGCTCCAGAGTGCGGAACAAACTCAATCATGCGAAATAAAAGCGACATTGAGTGATTTTATAGCACAGTTAGTTGTAATGGAGAATAAGTTATCTGCCGAGCTCCTGCGTGCGACAAGAGAACTTCAAAATTATGGGATATCGGAAATTTCTGAGATAAGAAACTATTGTGCTGATTTTACTCATCAATTAGGTAATACGGAAGTAAGGCTGCTAAATGAATTGAGAACACAGAGAGAAACAGCTCAGCAAAATAAAAATAACATTATTTCAGGTATTAATCAAACAGAGCAATCTTTACATACGCAAGTTGCAAAATTTCAAGAGATGGTTCAAGAGCAACAGGCAGTATTGGATAGCGTGCAGGAGCGTCTGGAAGATTTATCTGGTTTGAAAGAAATAGATTTTGCTCAACAAGAAGAGTTAAAATCTTTAGCGAAAGAATTGGAGAATCAAAAATCTCATTTGGTGAAAGAAGTGCAAAATCTACAAAATAAGGTTCAATGTCAATATCAGGAGCTGAATTTTGCCGATTTGCTTCACGACAGCACAAAAGACAGTTCCTGGCTAAAAGACAAAAGCTTTGCTTTGTATGGTTGGGCGGCAAATTACGGCTTTATTTATACTTTATTCAGAATTTTAGATAATGTACAACCGGATCATATTTTAGAAATGGGATTGGGACAGACTTCATTGGTAACTTCACAATACATTGCGAATAATAATCCGAAAGCTGATTTGGATATTATAGAAAATGATGAAAATTGGATAAAAGTATATGAACCGAGATTAGCAAAGAGTCAAAATATCAAATTACATCAGTGTGATATAGAGTTTTTTTATTATGAAGGCGAGCAAAGCCGTAAATATAAAGAACTCAATAAAATAACCCAAGACAGAAAATATAACTTAATTATAGTTGATGGACCATTTGGTGGAGCACAAAAGTTCCCGCGTTCTAATATTGTTGAACTGATAGAGCATAATTTGGCAAAAGATTTCATCATTATGTTTGACGATGCTGAAAGGGCAGGGGAGAAAAATACGATTGCGCAGGTTAAGGCCAAACTGTCCGCTCAGGGGATTGAATTCGGAGTTCAACAGCGCGATGCCTTAAAATCGCAGGTTCTCGTTTTCAGCAAGTCTTGCGAATTTGTCAGATATCTGTAAGGGAGACGTAGACAGATGAAAAAAATATTTTTAAGTCTTATGGCATTATGGGCGGTTTGCGTCGGATATATTATCTATGATGCTTATTATGTCAGTATCCGTCCGACAATCGCGCGTATTGATGTTTATGAAAAGACAACAAACAGCGAACCTTGTTTTAATCTGGTAGATAAAAATACCGGAAAGGAATTTTACTTGGCCGAATGGATGCCAAGATCCGGTTTACAGGGATATGTAGTAGCAAAAAATGGAAACGATGAGGAACTTGAAATTATTGCCCAAATACCTTCATACAGCTATAAATATATTTGCGTAAATGATGGCAGTAAAGATAAGACATTAGAAATTTTGAAAAAGAAAGCTGAATTAGATAAACGTATTAAAGTCATCAGTTTTTCAAGAAATTTCTACAAAGAACAGGCATTGTTTGCCGGTTTGGCTGAGGCAAAAGGGCGCTGTGTTATTCCAATGGATGCAGATTTACAAGATCCACCAGAACTGATTGTTGAATTTTAAAAAAAATGGAAAGAAGGCTATGAGGTTGTCTATGGTGTGCGAACCGACCAAGGTAAAGATAGCTTCTTGAAACGTATGAGTGCAAATGCGTTTTATAAAATATTTAACCTGATAGCCGACAGACCGATACCGGCCAATACCGGAGATTACCGCTTGATGGACAGGAAAGTGGTGGACGCCGTTTTAACCATTCAGGAAAACAAATTGTTTATGAAAGGGATATTCAGCTGGGTGGGGTTCAAATCTTGCGGCGTGGAATACAAAAGACCGGAAAGAGCCGCCGGAACAACCAAATGGAATTATTGGAAGTTATGGAATTTCGCCCTTGACGGAATAACCGCATCTACTACCTTGCCTTTAAGAATATGGACATATATAGGCAGCTTAATTGCAACCATTTCTGGATTATATGCGCTTTATATTATTTTCAGAACATTATTTTTAGGTGTGGGCGTTCCAGGTTATGCCTCTTTGCTGGTATCAATTCTCTTTTTTGGAGCAGTGCAACTAATTGTCTTGGGAATTTTTGGCGAATATATCGGACGTATTTTTACGGAAGTCAAACATCGACCACGCTATATAATTGATGAAAAAAAATAAACTGCGAAGATTAAAATCTTGTAAATTGCTCCTCCGCCAACCGTATGAAGATGCGTTTAAAGCCTCAAAGTTCCCCTTGCTATTTTAGCAGCTCCGGTCTATATTAGACGGCATAACAACCAGCAGACGGAGGGAAATATGCAGGAAAACGCTTTATACACGATAACGAACGGTCTTTATGTGCTGTCTGTGCAAGACGGGGAGGGGTACGCCGGCTCTTTGGTCGATGCCGTAAGCCAAATCGCCGTTTCGCCGTATCTGATAATGGTGTCGTGTATGAATAACAGCCATACCAAAAGCTGTATAGAAAAGGCCGGCGAGTTCGGCATAAGCGTTCTGGCGAAGGAAACCGATCCGTTCGTTCTCGCCAATTTCGGCTATCAGAGTAGCCGCGATGTCAAAAAGTGGCAGAATATCCCCGCCGCGGAGATTGACGGCCTGCCGTATATTCCGGACGCTTTGGCCAAAATCAGGGTGCGGGTTGTCAACAAACTGGTATATGCGAGCAATACGGTGTTTATTGCCGAGGTAGTTGATGCATTTGACAGCCGCCCCGGCGAACCGCTGACCTATAAATATTATCGCGACGGGTTTAAGGAACAGGTCGCCATTGCTTTCAGCGCATATAAGGCCGGGCGTTCGGCCGGTAGTGCCGTGTGTAAAAAGTCCCAAACGGCAATGCCTGCGTCATCTTCATCATCAGCAGCTCAGCCGTCGTCGCCGGCCTCTGCCGAAAAACGCTGGACCTGCACGCTTTGCGGCTATGTCTACGAGGGCGATGTGCCGTTTGAAGAGCTGCCTGACGACTGGCGCTGCCCGTTATGCGGTGTGGGCAAAGATATGTTTGAACTGCAATAGCCCATGGCCTCAAAAGAGTTGACAAAAAACAAGATGATGCTATAATCAACTCAATTTAATAATTATTAAAATATAATTTATGGAAACAATCCTCATTTTTGCCTTGTTTATCTTGGCAGTATTTGGCAGAGTGGTGCATAGAAAAATGGATTCCCGCAAACGTCAGCAGAAGTATGCGGAGTATTGTCGTAATCGTGCGGAATTTTACCGCCTGGAACGGTTAAAGGTTATCAATTCGTTTTGGCGAAAGTATCGCAGCGGCACATATCCGGTGGATGTTTTGCTGCATCGGCTGAAGGAAGGCCTTTATTTTAACAGCGGCGGTTCAACGGAATGGCAGGAAGAGTTTGCGCAGGTCGTCGACGAATTAAACCGGGAAAGTACTGACGAACAGCAGCGCTTTTATCAGGAGAGCAAAGCAGTTTCGCCTTATACGGACGGCATAAACCTTGATGCTTATTATCGGATTTTCGGGCTGACACCGGAAACGCTGACCGCGGAAAGCCTGAAAAAGGCGTATCGCTCCTTATGCCTGCAATATCATCCCGACCGTAACAAACAGCCGGATGCCGCTGTCAGGTTTGACAAAGTGCAGAAGTTTTATGAAACCCTGAAACGGGAGCTGGCGCATAAAAACGTATCACGGCAGCCCTGAGCAAGCGTCTGTCATGCCCCAAACACTCTCAGCAATCGAAACGCCCGCGATAAAATCACGCGGGCGTTTTTTCTTGTCATCTGGGAGTTGTTTTGTTTCCCGTTCCGAGCTTGATGTAGCGGCTTTGAACCGCCCCGCCGGGGAATTCCAGTCCCAAACAGCCATACTCCTGCTTACTGTGCTTTCGGGTATCCGGCCGCTTCGGTCATTACGACTTCGTAGTCGCCCTCAAGCCCGAGCGCCTGTTTGATTTCCGCCCGGTCATACAGGCCGCGCACGACGCATTTCAGCCCCGCCGAAGCGCAGTACAAACTGGTATTCTGGTACATTGACCCGGCGTGCATTTCGCCGTATTTCTTGTCTTTGGTAACAAACAGCAGGTGAACCGGCGCATCTCCCGCGAATTTCTGCTCTTTTGCCAGAATCGGGCGCAGGTCTTCGCTGCCGAGCTGAACCAGCGTGTTCTTCGCCGCATCGTAGAGGTAAGAGCCGGAAGGCAGCAAAACGTACAAATCCATATCCTGCCGGTTGCGGGCCGTCGGAACGACGCGCTTGCCGTCTTCCGAAGAAATGCCCCAGGTTGCCCACAGCAAATCCGCCAACGTCTGGTCAGAAAGCATTTTCGTGTCAAACGTGCGCCCCGAACGCCGCGCCGCAATCGCCTCCATCAGGGGCATTCCGCCGTTTGCTGTGTGTTCCGGCAGTTTAATGTCCGCCGCATTGGCCGTTCCCGCTGCTAACATCATCATTGCTCCTAAAATAACTTTTTTCATATCGCCTCCATAAAATAATTCAAACGCCTTTAAAATATAACCCCGGGAATAAAAAAATCTTTGCCAAACTGGATTTTTTCCACAGCAATCGGCGTTGCCTCTCGTTGTGGAAGTTTCTTTACGCGACAATCCGTCCCGCCGGTATAACTTCTGCTCCGTTCCGGTTTCCGCCAGTGCTGCCGTCTCTCTTTTTTGAAATTTGTCAAAAAATATTGACAAAATAAAAACGCATTTTATAATAAAGGCAATTTTTTAATTATTAAAATATGATTTATGGAAACATTTAGCTTAAATTATGCATTATGCACGGGCCTGTTGCTTTTTGCATTAGGCTGCGGAGTATGGCTTTATTTCTTCTGTCGGGCACGGAGAATAAAAATGGTTTTACAAACTCTGTGCAGTGCTGCCGAGGTATATGCCGACATTCTCCGGCAGGAAAAGCTGCGGCGCGAACAGGCATATCGCGAGCAGCTCCGCCGCGAAGCGGAAAGGCGCCGTCAGGAAGAGACCCGTCGCGAACAGGCTTTTCGGGAGGCTGAACAAGCCAGGGCCGAACAGGAAAAAGTCGAAGCGGAGGTAAATAAAATCAAGGTGCTGTTTAACGGCATTTGGCTGACGCCTCAACAATTCGGTTTTTTGCAGCAAAATCCGGTGGGCAACCTGCGCGGGGCTGAATTGCGCCGTTATCTTGCCGGGCTGGCGGAACACAATCCCTTGTTTGCCGAATACCGTCAGGAAAGCAGCCGCGGGCGGAAGGGCGGAACCGAAAATTCCGGCTCCGGGCAAAACCGCGCGGGGCAGGGGACTTCGTCTTCGCAGGATTCTGCGCAGGGCGAAAGTGCCGGAACGTCAGCGTCCGCGCCGAACGCATATTACCGCATTTTCGGGTTGACGCCGGAAACGTTGACCGAACACAGCCTGAAAACGGCTTATCGCGATTTGGTCAAAAAGTATCATCCCGATACGAACCGCAGTCCCGACGCCGCGGAAAAATTCCGCAAGGTAAAGAAAGTGTACGCCTGGCTTCAGGAAGAGCTTCGCCGCAAGGAGTGCAGCAGGAGTTATGCCGGCTGATAATCAGGCGTTTGCCGTCCGCCGGGGGCTCATCATCAAAATTCACCCGGTGCAATCACCAAAATTCGCCCGGTGCACATCATCAAAAAAAGAGGCGTTCCCATAAGGGAACAGCCTCTTTTGTTTTGGAATAAGCCGCCTTCTTTACCAATCAAAATCACCATATCTATCCGAATAATGGATGCGTCCGGTGATATTGCCTCTTCTCTCCGGTGCCGAATAATGGCCGGCTTCGTAGGTGCCTTCAAACTGATAAGCGACCTTGTCAAAGGCAAAACTGGCAGCTTTGCAGGCGCCTTCTGCTGCTATAATACAGCCTGCGCCGGCGATTTTTGCCGCGGTTTTGACGCCGAATCCGGCAGCTTTGGCAAACTTTTTCAGCGTTTTAAACTGTTCCAGTTCCTGTCCCGAAACGTTGCGGATAAAGTCGTTGCCGTAAATGCCATAGTTGAACGTGCGTTCTTTTGCCAGAAATTCCAGCATCTCGGAAGAAAAGTCCTTTCCCCATGCTTCGTAGACGTTGTCCGGCAGCAGGATAATGCGCTGTCCGCCGGGTTTGAAGTTCCGGCTGTTGACAATGTTCCGTGCGTCGAGCACGTTTCCGTCGGCATCAACCGAAAACAGCCTTTCGCCGCAGACATAACGGCGGCGGAGTTCTGTCTGGTTCTTGGCCAGCAAAATCGCCTGTTCAAACGGAATGTCCGCAAAGCCGACTTTCAATTCCAGTTCGGAAACGCCGGAATACAAACTCGTTTCGCCTTTTTCGCGGGCATAATAGCCTCGTTCAAAGCAGCGCAGTTTTTTGTCTTTGGCAATTTCGCGGTAATGCCCGTTGGCAAGCAGCGTCGCAAATTCGTGGAACAGCGGCTGCAGATTGCCGTAGCCGTTAAGTTTTCCCAGAATCGGGTCACAGTAGTCAAGGCTGACCGGAGAACCGTTCATCACGCAGTGGAACGGGATAAAGTGGTCGTACGTCTCGTCTTGCGCCAAAACCAGCGTTTCCACGTTGGCGTCGGTCAAAAGCCGCCAGTTTTTAGGGTTGATGCCGGGATAATCCCGTCTCAGTTTCGCTGTCTCTTCGGGGAAGAAACGGGCGGCGGCGTCAAAGTCAATCCTCATCCAGTCGCGCATCGGCGGCGTGCGGAAACGGTTGACCAGCGCAATCGGGTCGGTTTTTTGCATAACGCGCCGTCCGTTGGCGTAGTAACAGATAATCCGGTCGGAATAAACCTTTGCCATCGGAATGTTGCAGGCAAAGCCGAGCAACGATTGCAATGAGTAGTTTCCCGCGTCAAAAACCAGCATATTGCCGATTTTCAATCCCCAGACGCGTTCGCGCAACACCAGCAGGTTTCCCTGGCCGGTAACGGAAACGGGCAGAAGCCGGGTCTTGGTTCCCGCACCGAGTTGCAGCGCCCGGTTTCTCAACGTATTGACAAGTTCCGGAGATTTGCACTCGGATTTGATGACGGCGGTATTGCTGGCAGCACGGTGAAGCTGTTGCAATTGCAAAATCGACTGGACACACATCCAATGTGCCTGAGCCAAAGTTAAGGCATTTTTTTCCATAAAGAATAATTTTAAGGATAATTAGACAAAGTGTTAATAAAATCAAAAGAAGTATAAAATATTTCGACAAAAAGTCAAGTGCTATTTTTGTTCCTGTTCGTTCCGGTGCCAAAATCCACTCGTCCCGCAGAAAAAAGTTGCACAAGCGCATTGACAAAAGCGTAAAAAACATCACTATACCTGTATGGGAGAATGTCTGTTTTGCAATCGGTTCGTCGGCATGCCGCCGTTTGACGTATGTTCCGGCAGCTTAAACTCCGCCGCTTTGGCTGTTCCTTCTGTCGACATCATCATTGCTTTTAAAATAAATTTTTCATCATATCTCCTGAATATAATATTAACACTTAAAAAAAATCAGCTCTGCTGCTTGATAAAAAAACTTGACAAAAAGCCAAAATTATCTAAACTAACGGTAATTAAAAATATTATTATAACTAAAAACATACGATTATGAAAATAATTAATGCCATCCCTAATTGTGGTCTTGTAGTCTTAGCAAACACAGGTATGCTACAGGTATACAATTCTCTTGCCAAAGACTTAGTTGTTCTAATGATTTTATTTTTTTTAATCATAGTGTTATTGGGGATAAAATATGTATTATTTACAGATGAAATCGGGTCACTAATCATCAAAGTCAAACAGAAGAAAGTCGAAGCAGAACGCCAGAGAGTCGAAGCAGAAAGGCAGAAAGTCGAAGCAGAACGGCAGAGAGCCGAACTGGAAATTCAGGAAAATCTTCGTCCGTACTGCGACAGGCTGATTGACAATTTCTGGAATGATTTTTTATCCGGAAATGAAAATCTGGAAGTTTTGACTGCCCGTTTGAAATTTTACCTGGAAGGAAGCGGATATAAAAATTGGTACGCGGAATTTTTCGTTCCCGTCAGTGAAAAGCTGAAAAAGTGCCGCCGGCCGCAGCCCTTAAAAAACGACCAGACGGCAAAAATGGAAGAAAACGTAAAAATTACGGCCGGTTACCGCCTGTTGTTTAACGGCATTTTCCTGACGTCCGAACAGTGCCGGATTTTGTCCCGGTATCCGGAAGTAAAGGAAATACGTGGCAAAGAACTCGAAAAGTTATGTCGGAAGTTGGCCGAAAAAATGCCGGAATTTGCCGAATTCCGCGAAACGGAAGACGGAGCAGACACGCCGGCATCTCCCGAACTGGACGATTTTTATGCATTTCTCGGATTGACACCGCAGACTCTGACTGCCGAAAGCCTGAAAAAAGCTTATCGCCTCAAGGCCGTATCGTGCCATCCTGACAAAAATCCGACAGCCGCTGCGGCAGCAGACTTCCAAAAACTGCAGGAGGCTTATGCTGCTTTGACCATTGAGTTAAACAAAACAGCCAAAGCCGTGTAACCGAGTGGTTACCACAGGACACGGCCGCCCGTGGTTTCAGTCGTTCTAAACAAAAAAGCTGTTCCCCCTGGGGGAAACAGCTTTTTTTGTGATAAGACGGAAAATCAGTCTTTGCCGTATTCAACCGTATGCTCATAAACGTGGCCGCTGTAAGCGCCGGTCAATAGGCAGTGCCTATCTGGCGATGAGAAGTGCGCGCCTTCAACATAAGATGTTTTCCAGGTCACTTCCTCAATCAGCATCGCAACTTTGGTAAATCGCTTGCCAATCTCTTCAAGCGTCATCCGCCCATGCACGACATCGTCTCCGAGTTGCTTGACGTCAATACCGTCCACAATTTCAAAACCCGCTGCCGGTAAAGCTAACAAGCGTTGCAGCTCAATGCTGTTTTGTGCCGTATTGTCTTCAGGTTTTCCGGCAATATTATCAGCGAACATGCATGCATTAAACCCTGTCCAATAATGATAAGCAAAATTACGCGGTTCTGCCAGTTTGTCCATAAATTCGGAAGGAAGTTTCTCTCCCCATTTTAGGAACGTTTCCTGTGGAAGCAATACAATTTTTTCCGTGCTGCCGTCCTTGTAAAACACGCTGCTTGTGACATTGCGTGCGTTAAGCAGTTCGCCGCTTTCCGTCAGCGAAAAGAACTTCGTGCCCTCGGCGTATTGCCGGCGCAGTTTGTCCAAATCTGTGGCGCAGACAATCCTTAGCGCCTCTTCATAAGGAATATCCGCGCAACCGACGGCCAATCTGATGTTCGTCTGTTTAGGAACCAAAATATCATCGTCCTTATCTTCCGTTTTGCGTTCATAACGAACTTGTTCAAAGGAACACAAATCACGGTTGTTCGCCAAAACGTCATATAGCCCTTTTTTCAGCACTTGTGCCAAAGACGAAAACAATGGAAGCAAATTCCCGTCCAATTCAAAGTCGGAAACCTTATTGCAGTTTTCCACCTCGCTGTTGTTCAAAATACAGTTGAATGGTAGATAGTAGTCATAATCTTCGTTCATAACTAAAATCAGAGATTTAGCCTCTGGATCTGTTAAAAATATCCGACGATTATCATGAGCTGAAATCAGCCACTGCGATAAATTCATCTGCTCAAGCTCCCGTGGAAAAAGTTGCCGCGCCTGTCTGGCTGTGATACGCCTCCAGCTGGCGAGCGGCGGACGGCGGAATTTGTTGACGTAACAAATTCTCGCTGCTTTGCAAAGTTTCCTTGAACCGTCGCTGTAATATTCAATGGCGTAATCCGAATAGATTTTTGCCATCGGTATGTTCAGCGCGATAGACATCAGGTCTCTGAGAGAATACTTTTCCATGTCAAAAATCAGGCGGTTATTAATTTTCAATCCCCAGACGCGTTCGGAAAAAATTTTAACCGTTACCGGATTGCCAACCGAATCGATGGTAGAAAATTTTGATTGCCGTGTTTTTGACGGAAGCAGGGCAGCTTTTTTACGCAAAGCTCCGACAACTGCGGGATAAGAACACTCTGACTTCACGACAGCAATGTTGCTTTGGTCGTTAAAGTTGTACTGGTTAAACAAATTAAACACAGCCAAAAAACACGCTTCGTGCATCTTGGCGAGAGACATCGTTTTTTCCATAAAGAATAATTTTAAGAATTAAAAAACATAAATTTATAAAATAACAGCCTGATTATATCCAAAATAGCAAAAGAGTCAATACTTTTGTCTAAAAAAACTTTAACATGTGCGTTGACAAACGTTCAAAAAAGCGTCACAATAACTTCTATAGGAGAATACAACCGCGCACGACGCTCATAACCGCTCGTCGGAAAAGCAAAAGCGCAAGGACAGGGAGAAGAAGAAATGGAGCAGAAAGTCTGTTTGATAACCGGAGCAACGGGATTTGTCGGGCAGTATATTCTGAACGAACTGATTGCATCGGGACGCAAGGTTTTGGCTTTGGGTGATTCCGAAGACGCTTTCAGCCCTCTGGCTGCCAACAACCGCCTGATAAAGGCGACGTCCGCGCTGCCCATCTCCGCCGCGGCGTTTAAGGAATACAACGTGCAGTTTTGTTTTGGCGACATTGCCGACATTTCTTTTCTGGCTTCAATATTCAATACCGCCGCCAAAAGCGGGATAGAAATTGAGTTCGTCCTCCATCTGGCCGCCGTCCGGAAAGGGCGTCAGGCCGTAAGCGGCGACGGCACCGCCAACCTGCTGGAAGTCTGCCGCGCCTACTGGCAGAGCAATCCCGATACGTTCAAGGGCTTTTTCTACGCCGCGGGCGAGGGGGATTTGATCCGTAAATTCTCGCAGAAAGACGGCTTTCCCGTTAAATTCTACCAGCTGCGCCCCAGCTTTGCCGAAAACGGCGGCAAATCCGGCGCCGGCGAAAATCTGTATCGCCTGTTTACGCCGGTGGACATTCCGTTTCTGAAAAAGTATCAGAGCCGCAGCGTCGGCAAAAGCGCGCCGGTCAGCGACAACGATTATATCCGCGAACTGTCGCAGGCCGTCGGGCGTTTGCTGAACAATATATAAGGCGGCCGGAAGCGCAATATATGAACGTTTCCCGGTTGAAACGCTTCAATCGGGAACGCTTCAAACCGGGTGGGAGTTATTATATTAAAGATTTTTGACAAAAAGTCAAATGCTTTTTCTTTCGTTAATAAAAAATTAAGCATTGACGCTCCGAAACGCTCCGGTTATATTTTTTTTCGTGAGTTGCAAATCTTTGCCGAAGGAGGAAAGTATGAAATTAAGCAAAGTTACGGCAGAACTCCTGGACTATATTCGAAAAGGCGTGTCATCGTCGCCGCATACGGCTGTTCGCACTGTAAACGCGTTGGGCAGCGGACCGTTGGCATATCGGACTTTTGGTGGCAATATGCAGAATTATGCCGCTATTGACGAACAGACGCTCGAAAAGGCGTTTGGCAGCCACTACCTGCTGACCATGATTGCCCAGGGATTGATAATCCGCCGCCTTTTATATCCGGAATCCGGCAGCTGCCATACCCTTTATTGCGATAAGGCGATATATGGCTTTTTCGCCCGGCACGGGCTGTTGGACTGCGGCGTTTGGAGCCATGTCGATTACGAAACGCTTGAAAGGAATATTACGCCGGAAAATACCGATTACCGCATATATTATTCGTATTCCAAACCGGATGCACTGTTGAAAGAAGCTGAACTGGCGGGGGAACAAGTCCCCGTTTTTTTTGTGGATACCGACCTGATTTTAAAGAAACGCCATGACGTGATAATTCCCGGTGCAGCTTCGGTCAAAGCGGCCTATTCGCATCTGGAGCAAATCGGCGGGGAATGCTATCCGCCTTTTGCGTCGCTTCATTTTCCCGAAGGCTGCAAACTGCCCCCGGTCAATGAATCGCTTCCTGCCGTCAATACCTGTCTGATGTTTTTTAATGATAAGGGGCTGCTCCGGGAATGGGGACGTTTTTTCAAAGAACTTTTCATTAATAATTGGATAAGGGAAGAATTGTCGCCGGAAGTCATTTCCCGCCAGTTGCTGGGGATTGACCAGCGTACTTTTCCGTTTATCTGCGATTGGCGCGGCATATGGGGAACGCCCGCAGTCGTGCCGTTTCTGGACATAATCTGGGAACCGCCGTTTTTTATTGACTGCAAAACCGGCCGCCGTGCCGAATGGCATTATTATACGCTGGAACACCATCCCGAACGCCCGGACTGGCATCAGGATATTATGCACACCTGGATTAACAAGAAGAATGTGGAGCGCGATGCTAAATTCCGCCGTTATCAGGGGCTGGTGATGCTGGAAATGATACTGGCTCTTAATCCCGAAGCCGAAAAGCCGCTGCGTACGTTTGCCAGCCTGCGGGAGTATTTCTCCCTTTATGATACCGGAAAGGGAATAGAAACCTTGCTGGCGGAAGGTGTGGTCTCGGCAAAGATGGATAAAAGCCTTTAACCGCGGAGGGGGAGATGGAAAAAAGGATGAAAGTATGTCTGGTAACCGGAGCCACCGGTTTTATCGGGCAGCATATGCTGGCGGAACTGGCCGCAGCGGGGCGCAAAGTGCTGGCGCTTGGCAAACCGGAAGAAGTCTTCTGCACCGCCGTTTTACGGGATGCCGGGATTCGTACTGCGGCAGCGTTCCCGGTTTCGGCAGCGGCGTTTGCCAAAAGCGATGTACAGTTTTGCTTTGGCGACGTGGCGGACGGAAAATTTATCGAATCCGTTTTTGCTGCCGCGGAAAAAGGCGGGATGGATATTGAGTTTGTCCTCCATTTTGCTGCCTGCGCCACGATTCAGAAAGCGCAGGAAAACGGAAGGGAAGCCTGGCGGACGAATTATGACGGAACAAGGAATGTCCTTGCCGCGGCGCTGCGGCGCTGGCAGCGGCACGACAGTTCGTTTCGGGGTTTCTTTTACGCTTCTACGGACAAGGTTTACGGCGAAGGCAGCCGCAATTCCTACCATGAAAGCGATGAACTGCGCCCGCTGTCATGTCCGTATGACGCCTCTAAGGCGCGCGCCGATGAACTGGTGCGTTCCGTTGCCCGGAAGAGCAGTTTTCCGGCGGTCGTATACCGCTTTTGCAATGTTTACGGCCCGGGCGATTATCACAAGAGCCGGATTGTTCCGGGGACGCTGTATCGCCTGCTGTATACCCAAACCGCTCCCGTGCTGAAGAAGTACCGGACACCGTCGGGCGGGGCGGAATCTTTTTACCGTGATATGATTTATGTCCGCGATTTAACCCGTGCCGTCGCCATGCTGCTTGACCGGCTGGAACGGGGAGGAAGTCTGGGGCGGATTCTGGGCGAGGCCTTTAATCTCGGAACGTCCAACAGTTATGCCATGGGCGAGGTTATCGGCCGGTTGTCCGAATATGCCGGCAGAAAAATCGCTCCGCGCGAAGAAATTGTCACGGCAGGCGAAATAAAGAACCAGTGCATGGATTACGGAAAGCTGAACCGGGAACTCGGCTACGCGCCGCGTTACACGCTGGAAAAAGGGCTTAAGGAAACCGCCGCCTGGTATATAGATCATAAGGAGGAAATTGATGGCCATTTTGTCTGAACCTGGAAAAATTTTGATTACCGGGGCTACGCACGGTATCGGCAAAGCTGCCGCCGAATTGTTTTGTTCCCGCGGCTGGGAAGTGTATGGAATTTCAGGAAACGGGGAAGACGGACGCGGCGCTGCGATGGAAAAAACGCTTCCCGGATTTCATTACCGCGTTGCCGATGTCAGCAATGAGCCGGAAATTTCCGCTTTGCTCGGCCGTATCGGGCAGCTTGATGCCGCGTTTAACAACGCCGGCACGGGAATAGCGCCCCAAAAACTCCCTAAGGCGGATATTGCCCGCGCCCGCCGCGTAATAGATGTCAATCTGGTCGGAACCCTGATATGCATGAAGCATGAAATTGCGCACATGCCCGGTTCCGGGGTGGTGGTAAACAATGCCTCGCTGGCAGCGTTTAAGGCGGCAACCGGCGCCGATATGTCGTACAGCGCTTCCAAAGCAGGCGTTTTGGCATTGACTGCCGAAGCAGCCGCCAATCCGGAATTTGCCGGTCGCGTTTCGTTTTTTTCCATAGCGCCCGGTTATATTGAAACCCGGATGACAGCCGCTGACAATAAAGAGGCGCAGAAACGGAGACTGCCGTCGCGGCGTTTGGGACAGCCGGCGGAAGTGGCTGCGCTGGTATATAATATTATAACCAATCATTATGCTTTTACATCGGGACAATGTTTTAATTTTGACGGAGGAGCGTTTTTAATATGAGTTTTGATTTGACCGAACTGAACGGCAGAAAATTATATGAGCGGGAGGCTGGCATTCTGCTGCCTGTAATGAGCCTGCCCGGAAAATACGGCATAGGGGATTTGGGTAACGAGGCGCGCTGGTTTATCGACGTGCTGCAAAATTCGGGACAGCAGCTCTGGGCCATGCTGCCCAACGGCCCGGTCGGCTACGGCAACAGTCCGTATCAGAGTCTGAGTTCCTGCGCCGGCAACCATTATTATATTTCTCCCGACAAATTGATGGAGGAGGGGCTGCTGCGTCCGCAGGATTTGTCCGGATTGGACTTCGGTTCCGACCCGGTGGATATAGATTACGGAAAACTGTTCGCCTCGCGGGAAAAAATGCTTCGCCGTGCTTTCGGGCGCTGGATGATGCAGGGCGGACATCAGTCGGACGATTTTTTGGCCTTTCGTTTTAAAAACCACGGCTGGCTTGACGACTACGCCATGTTTATGTCCGTCAAAGGCAGGCTGGAAAATGCCCCTTGGTACAAATGGCCCGACGGATTAAAGTTCCGCGAAAAAAATACGATGTGCAATCTTCGCCGCAACCTTAACGAAGACATCACTTTCTGGAGATTTACGCAGTTTCAGTTTTTCCGGCAGTGGGAACAGTTAAAGGAGTATGCTCATCAAAAAGGCGTCAAGCTGATAGGAGATATGCCGTTTTATGTAAACCACGACAGCGCCGACGTCTGGAGCCGCCGCGAGTTGTTTGACTTAAACCCCGACGGCAGCATCAAGCTGTTTTCAGGCATTCCGTCAGGTAACAGGGACATCCGCTGGGGAAATCCCTGCTATGACTGGGATAGAATGAAAGCGAAAAATTACGATTGGCTGGCGGAACGTATCCGCATCGGCGCCGGGATGTATGACATTATGCGCATCGACCATGCCGTGGCGTTTGTCCATTATTACGGCATCAAAGACGACGGTGCGCGCGGCGTATGGTATCCGGGGCCGGACAGCGACAGGGCATCAGCCACCGGCATTATCGACTGTGTTGCCCGGGAACGCAATATGGATATTATTGTCGAAAACCTCGGCAATAACAATCAGCGAACGCATGATTTGTATGACCAGCTGAACTGGCTCGGTATGCGCATTTTTCAACATACCGTCGGCGATATGCATTACGGGACGCGCAATATTCACCTGCCGCAGATGTATCCGCAGAATGTCGCGGCATACACCGGAACGCACGATAATGAAACATTGGCCGGCCTTCTGGCGCACAAAAGTGATGACGATCTGGAGTACATGATGACGTATCTGAAGGCTTCCAAACGCGAGGATTTGGTCTGGAACGCCATTGACGCCCTGTATAATTCTTCGGCGGCAAAAGTCATCATTCCGGTTCAGGACGTTATGTCGTTGGGCAACGAAAGCCGGATATGTTATGAACACGATTTTGAAAAATCCTGGCGTTGGCGTCTGGATAAAATATCCAGTATCAGCGAGGTCATGCAGAACCGTCTGCGCGGTATTGCCGTTTTGTCGGGGCGGGGTCATATGGACGACGCGCGGATTAAAAGCAGCGGCTGGAAGGAAATATACCGCAAGGCACGGATAGACCGTTACGGACGGTAGGGCAGGCGGCGGAAAACCGTCGGGTCGCCGAAAAGTATATTCAGGAAAACGAGGAGAATAAAATGAAACATGCGGAAAAATATATCAACGGAGACAGCTACAACCGTTCCGCCGGGATTTTGCTGCCGGTCTTCAGCCTGCCGTCGCCGTATGGCATCGGCGATATGGGAGAGGGGGCGTACCGGTTTGTCGATATGCTGCGGGAAGCCGGACAAACGCTGTGGGAGGTTTTGCCTCACGGGCAGACCGGCTACTGCAACAGCCCGTATAAAACCCTCAGTGCTTTTGCCGGAAACCCGTATTTTATTGCGCCGGATATGCTGGAAAAAGACGGTTTGCTTTTACCGGGGGAAGCGGAACAGTATGACTTTGGTGCAAATTCGGCTGATATTGATTATGGCAGGCTGTTTGCAGCAAGGTTTAAGCTTTTGCGTTTGGCGTTCGACAGGTTTTGTGCCCGCGGCGGCAAAAGTGATTCCGGATTTTTGGCTTTCCGCCGCAAAAATGCCGTCTGGCTTTCCGATTACGCCCTGTTTATGGCGTTAAAGGAACACTTCGGCTGGAAACCCTGGAACGAATGGGAAGAAGGGGCGGCTTTCCGCCAGCCGGAAGTACTGCGCGGTTATCGCCGCCGCCTGGCAGTTTCCGTTTTGTTCTGGCAGTTTGTTCAGTACGAATTTTTTTGCCAGTGGCATCAGTTAAAGGAGTATGCGGGACGAAACGGCATAAAAATAATCGGCGATTTGCCTTTTTACGTTGCTTACGACAGTGCCGACGTCTGGAGCCGCCGAAATATTTTTGCCGTCAATCCGGAAGATGCGTCCGTAACCTTGTCGGCTGGCGTGCCGGGAGACTGTTTCGCCTCCCATACTCGCAGTTGGGATATGCCGTGCTACGATTGGCCGGCCGCCGCTGCGGACAAATTCCGCTGGCACTTGGCGCGTTTTCGTTTTTATGCCGGTTTGTATGATGTTATCCGCATCGACCATGCGATTGGTTTTGTACGCTATTACGGGCTGGGGCTCGGCAGCGAACGCTGGTATGACGGCCCTGATGCCGAAAACGACGTATTTATCCCAAAACTGACCAGGCTGGCGAAAGCCTGCGGCGTGGAACTGATTGCCGAGGATTTGGGCAGCGTTCCTGAACGTGCATATCGTTTGTTTACCAAATACCGCTGGGCGGGCACCAGGGTTCTTCAGTTCGGTTTTGCAAACGGCTACGGTACCGAAACCATCCATTTGCCGTTTTATTATCCGCACAAGTCCGTCGCTTATACCGGAACGCATGATAATCCAGCCTTTGCTTCCTATTTGCAGGGGCTGGAAACGAAATATCAGCCGTATCTGCGCTATTACCTGCAGGCGTCATCGCAGGACGACCTCCAAAAACGCTGTATTGAAGAATTGTATCGCTCCGCCGCCGAAAAAGTGATTATTCCGCTGCCGGACATTCTCGGCTTGGATAACCGCGGGCGCATTGCCCATGGCCGGGATTATGCTAAATCGTGGCGCTGGCGGTTGTCTTCGCTGGATGATGTTTCGGAAGAAATCCAGCAGTGGCTGAAAAAGCTGGCATTCGCCTATGCCCGTATACCGTTTTCGCATGAACAGGGGAAAGAATATGGATGGAATTGGAAATAGGGACATCATCGCCCGCATCCGTGCCCATACGCCGCAGGGATATTGCATGGATGGAGATATCGTCGTTGCATCGGCATCGGGAAGCCGCTTTACCGATGCGGACGGCAAAACTTATCTGGATTTTACGTCGGGAATATTTACCAACAGTTTCGGCCATTGTTATCCGCCGTTTGTAGCCGCCGAAATCAGGGCTGCCGGGCTGATGGATAACGTTCACGGTCGGCGGACGGAGGCAGAATGCCATTTTTATGAAGAACTGGCACCGTTGCTGCCGTTGCCGGATTATAAGCTTATCCCCTATAATGACGGAGGTTATGCAGTAGACCGCGGCTTGAGCGACATTATTAATTATTTCGACAAGCAGCGCATTCCGATAGCGGCGTTTCGCGGCGGTTTTCACGGCAAGACGATGGGAACCAAGCTGACAATAAACGAAACCGCGCATGCGGCGCTGTTTGACAATTTTCAGGTGGACTATCCGCATTGTTACCGCTGTCCGTGGCATAAAGAACGCCAAACCTGCGGTCTGCATTGTCTGGGCGAAGTTATTGCAAAACTGAAAGAACGCCGCTCCAAAGCCGTGATTTTTGAACCCGTGCAGGGAGCCGCCGTTGTTGTTCCGCCCCGGGAATTTATGACGGGATTTGCTGATTTTTGCCGGGAAAACGGAATAATTATGTTTGCCGACGAAGTTTTGACCGGCGGCGGGCGCACCGGGTATTTTCTCGCCAGTTACGGGCTGTGGGGAATATGCCCTGACATTGTATCGCTGACTAAAGGATTGGCAAACGGGCGTCCGCTTTCGGTTTTGTGTGAACGGGAATACATCACCGAAAACCCTTATGCCGTCCGCCCCGGCGAGAGGTCTTCGACTTTTGCTGCCCATCCCGTAAATCTTGCGGTTGCATCTGCCGTTCTGGAGGAATTGAAGAAAGGGGAAATTTTCGTTCGTGTCCGCCGCAGCGGCGTCATGCTTCGCGAAGAATTGGAACGCCTTGCTGCAATGTTTCCGTCCGTCGGCGATGTTCGTTCGGCAGGTCTGATGGGCGCCGTGGAATTTGTCAAAAGCCGTAGCGGAAAGGAACCGGAAGCAGCTTTGGCGCGGGAAGTCTTTTTCCGGGCGCGGCAGAACGGGCTGGAGGCTATTTTGAGCGGGCACATTCTTCGTCTGGCACCGCCGTTGAACGTTGCCGCCGCTGATTTGGAAGAGGGGATGGCGATTTTGCGCCGGAGCATTGAACAGGTTATAAAGAAAGGATAAAAAATGAACGGTCAGAATTTCTATTGTGCGCGTTTTTATGTTACTTATCGCTGCAATTCGCGCTGCAGCTATTGCAACGTCTGGCAGAATCCCGCCTTCAAAAACGTGCCCGAGCTGTCCGCGGAAGATGCCTGCCTCTTGGTGAAACAATGCCGGGAACACGGCGTCCGCTACATAGATTTTACCGGCGGCGAACCAACGCTGTATCCGCATTTGGCAGAAGTCATTGAATATGCCAAAAAGCTGGGCATAAAAACCGAGGTAACCTCAAACTGCATTGCCTCTGCCTCTAAACGCAAAATGCTTGAAGTGGCATTCGCCGCCGATAAGTTCAATACGTCGCTGGATACGCTCGACAGTGCTGCATACAGGCAGATACGCGGTATAGATGCCTGTGAAAATGTCAAAAAAACGGTTGCCGAAATTGCTTCCGTGCGGGCGCCGAAAATAATGACTGTCGTTACCGACGGCAATATAAATGAGCTTGACAATATGATATCTTATGCACAGCGGCATCATGCCCTGATTTACCTGAGCCCGATGTTTCCCTATATGGACAAGGGCGGGACTTACCGTATTTCGGCATATATTTCCGATATAGTCAACCGGATTTTTGATGCGTACACGGTTGTCTTGCTGCATTTTATGGAATTTTTCCGAACTTCTTCTCCGTCGCAGCTGCCGCCTTGTTCGGCCAACCGCCATACGCTGACTTTTGCGCCCGACGGCAGCCTGGTGCTGCCGTGCTATCACGCCGTAAGCGAAAACGTCGCCTGGAACAAAGATTTGAACGCAGCTTTGGACAGTGCCGCTTTTCGCCGCAGTGCCCTTTCGGCCGGCACATTGGAAACCTGCCGCGGATGTTGTGTTATTCCGTATTTCGGCATCTCTTTTAATTATCAGCTGAACAAGTATTTTCTCCTGCAATCGTTTTCCGAAAAGCTGTATCATTTGAAACGCGATTGTCTGAATCCTCTTTTGGATATTTTGCATCCCGACCGTAAACATCTGCTGCAGGAACTGGAAACCATGCAGGAAGTCGTACGGTCGCTTGCCTGTCCGCCGGATATGGAAGCTTACCGCCGGAACGGCGCCTCGTTTTACCCCGTGGAAAAAAAGCCGGAAGGTTTTGCCTCTCCTCTTTATAAGCAGCCCCTGCCGCCGGAGGTATATGACAGGGAAAGCCGGGCCGCTGACTGTTGGCAGCTGACGCTCGTTCCGCATCATTATTTTGACAAGGTTTGTAACGGGATTTTCCGTCCCATTGCGTCTGCGCTTTCGGAATCCGGTGCGGAAGCAAATTCGCCAGCTGTCGGTCTTCTGCGGGACAGTATGGAGTTTGCCGTCCGTTGGTGGCGTTTTTATACTGCAACGTATTTTCGCCTTTCCCGGCCTTATGACACGACTTTGGACTCAGCCTGGCTGTCCGCCTTTTTGAGGCGGATGGAAACTTTGGAATATCCTGATGCAGCGCGTATTGCCGCTGAGGGCAAAGGGTATCTTCCTGCTGCGGACGAAAAAGCAAAAGTAGCCTGATGCCATACCGTAAAATATAATTAACTGAAATTCTGGATATAATTAACTAACCGGATTTGTAGTTCCGGTGCACTGTCAAAATAAAAAATGAATCCCGCAGTTTCTTTAATTTCGCAAAACACCGCAGATACAAAAAAACGGAAGCGTAAGCTTCCGTTTTCACTATTGGTTGTGCAAAAGGATAAATATGAGGAAAAATATACAAAAATAACACCTTGATTTTACATAACATTTAAAAATATCAAAGAGTTAGTGGAAATGCACAAATCAGACCTCTAAAATGTTTATTTTTAAGAAAAGGTCTCTGTCTCTTCAACAATTTGCAGATTTTTAGTAATATCAATAAAGAAATCTTTGCTCCATAAATCCATTTTAGCAGGATTGGTTATGAAAGGCAAAACATCTTGTTTGGCTTGATCAAAGTCTATAGATTCAAATCGCTGGTTAAGCATTTCCAACAACGTTTCTCTTGTAAACGGCTCATCTTCAGACAATGCACCGGAATCTTCAAGTCGCGCACGCAAATGTGGAAGATTAACTTCTGCCTGCTTGGCCAGATAAAAAACATAGTCATAAAGATCCCGTCCCTTAACACGGCTTTTCCAAGCACGGCAAATAACTGCATGGAGTTTGCCCGCAAACAAAGACGGCATATCATAGAGTTTAACCTGATAAGGTGTTGGCAACAAACGATATTTATTTTCAAATTGTGCAAAAGCCGGCGGATTCGTGTCAACTTCAAACTTTATTTTTATCACTTCATCAGGATTGATACCAATAGTATTAACATCGTAAATACTTAAGATATGCTCTTTGGTATTTCCTTTCAAAAAAGCTGATTTTATAGCAGAGGCTGCCGTCTTTTGTTTTTCTTCAATAGAAAACCGCAAACCTAATGAGGCCATCTCACTTTCTAACCCTGAAAAATAGCGATTAAGTTGAAAATCTGCATTTGGCGCAACCAGTGAAAAATCCAAATCTTCGGAAAAACGGTCAAGTCCGTAAAAAATTCGGAGAGCTGTACCGCCATAAAAAGCTGCGTGCTTAAAAAATCCGGCCCGTGACAGGCCACACAACGCTACTTCTTGCACAACTTCTTTCAGTGCATTTTTCTTTTCTTCTGTTGTATCGGTTTTATAATGTCCTAACATCTGCTCCAAAACAGTCTGCATTACTTATTCCTCCGGATTAACTTACGTAAAAGATTGAGATTACTTGCATGATATAATGGTACCAACTCATTTAAGCTATTCATATTAAGTTTCCAAAATTCCTGCTCGTCAATTCGCAAATCATCAAATAAAAGAGCATGCAGTTCGCTTAAATTTTTAGCCGGTGGCAATGTATAGAGCTTATCACACAATGCCTTTTCTGGTGTGGCGATTTGATAAGAATAACCATTTTCCTCGTGTAGCAAAATTCCTAACGGATAAACCTCAGAGGGAATATCTCGATACGTGAAAACTCCAAAATGGTTTTGATATTGCTTAGACTTCCTCTTTTGAAACGTTGCAGAGGTATAAGTTCGATAAACGGCTTCAGGTATAAGTGAATACATCGCCAAAGCATAATCAAAAGATAAATAAGACGGCCCGAAAATCCTACCTGCCAGATATTTTCCGGAAACATCTGCATCGGTCTCATAAAGCCCTCGTGCGACCTGTATCAATTTTCCAGATTGAAGTTCCCGGCGGATTTTTCCTTTAATGTCGGTATAATCACGAAACTTCAACGCTAAATCATCAAACGAATATATCATATTTCCTCCAATTAGTTTTATAATATAAAACTTTCTGGAGAAAATCAAGCATTTTATATCAATATCTCAGCTTTTTCACAAAGCACTCAGAAATATGCTATTATGGTTGCAAAAAGCAGAAGTCAGATATTATTTGTCTAACATTGACACCCTTGTAAACTTTAAATCGCTTAATGTATCCTCGTTTTGTCCATGTTTTATATGCATAATATAAATCCTTTTGTTATCAATGATAAAATCACTACTGAAGTTGCGACCAGAACATTGTGTTTTGATGTTTCAAAAAACATTGGCGACAATTGATACGGTCTGCAAACAGTTTCCAGACAAAAAGATTGTGGTTGTCACCCACCATGCTCCAAGCCAACAATCCATTCCAGAACAGTATAAAAACGACGCCATTTCTCCCGCATACGCCAGTAATTTAGAAAATTTTATCCTTGATCACCCCAATATCAAACTCTGGTGTCATGGTCATATTCATACCGCCTGCGACTACCAAATCGGGAATTGTCGTATTGTTTGCAATCCTCGAGGATATGTAAAACATTGTGAAAACACAGGATTTAAAAAGGATTTAGCTATTAATTTGTAAAATAAATATAATTAATTCAAATACTTTTATAAGCAATATCAAAGTTGTAAATATTTAAGTGCTTCTGCTTGCAATCACCAATATTGTTCTGTATTATGCTTAAGGATTATTTTATAAGGAACTTTTCATGGTATACCAGAGTGAAGCTGAATTAGAGAATTTATTAATAGAGCAACTTAAAGATCAAGGCTATACCTCGGTCAATATAAATAACTATCATGACCTAGAAGAAAACTTTAAAAAACAATTTTCTTTATTTAATGCCTCTAAATTAGAAAAACCATTATCAGACAAAGAGTGGGAACGCGTCTTTAACTATCTTTTAGGAAAAAGCGTTTTTCAAAGTGCTAAGATTCTCCGAGATAAATTTATCTTGGAACGAGATGACGGTAAAAAAGTTTATGTAGCTCTATTAGATGAAGACCATACAAAAAATCTATTTCAGGTGACACATCAAACGACTGTTGTTGGAAAATATGTAAATCGTTATGATGTAACACTTTTAGTAAACGGTTTGCCATTAATGCAAATTGAACTTAAACGTAGAGGAATTGATATAAAAGAAGCCGTTAATCAGGTTATGCGTTATAAAAAGCACTCATACAACGGTCTCTATCATTATATTCAAACATTTGTTGTATCTAATGGTGTTGATACTAAATATTTTGCTAATTCTGATAAAGAATTGCTATATAGCCTAGCATTCTTTTGGACAGATGAAAACAATATCAGAATTACAAACTTAAAAGAATTTTCCGTTAGTTTTCTCGCTCGTGACCATCTAATCAAAATGTTAACAAAATTCACTGTGCTAAACGATACTGATAAATTAATGATGATTATGCGCCCGTATCAAGTTTATGCGGTCGAATCCCTTGTTAGACAAGCAAAATTAACAAATCAAAATGCCTATATTTGGCATACAACCGGTGCGGGAAAAACTTTAACTTCTTTCAAAACTGCACAAATTTTAGCAACAAATCCGAACATTAAAAAGGTTATATTCTTAGTTGACCGCAAGGATTTAGACTCTCAGACAACGGAAGAATTTAATAAATTTGAAGCCGGTTCTGTTGATGCTACAGATAAGACAAACATTCTAGTAGGTCAGATGAAAGACAAAAACCGGCAACTTATCGTAACAACCATTCAAAAAATGGCAAATGCCGTCAAAAAACCGCAGCACGCAAAAATAATGGACTTGTACAAAGATGAGAAAGTTATTTTTATTGTTGATGAATGCCACCGTAGTCAGTTTGGTGATATGCACAAAGATATTGTTCGGCACTTTAATAATGCCCAGTTTTTTGGCTTTACCGGAACACCGCGTTTTGATATCAACGGAAAAGTAGCAGGTAAAATAGTCCAAACCACAGAACAATTATTCGGTAAATGCCTACACAACTACCTCATTAAAGATGCTATATTTGATAATAACGTCTTAGGCTTTCATGTCGAATATATAAAAACAATAGATGGCGATTTTGATGAGGATGATCCAACTGTCGCAGAACGTATAGATATTAACGAATTGTATATGGCCGATGAGAGAATGACTTTAATTGCAAACCATATCGTTTCCAATCATATGTCAAAAACACGTAATGGGCAATATACAGCTATATTTGCAGTGTCATCAATACCGATGCTTATCAAATACTACGATATTTTCAAAAAAATTGATCATAAGTTAACCGTAAGTGGTATCTTTTCTTATGGTCAAAATGAAGATGCCGAAGGTCATGATGAACATAGTCGTGATGCGTTAGAAAGGATTATCAAGGATTATAACGAAACTTTCTCCACTAACTTCTCTACTGACACATTTCATGCGTACCAAAAAGATATATCTGACCGCGTTAAAGGTAAGAAGACAAAATCCTTAGACATATTGCTTGTGGTGAATATGTTTTTGACAGGTTTTGACAGCAAACCGCTTTCTGTGCTTTATGTAGATAAAGACCTCCGTTACCATGATTTACTTCAAGCATATTCTCGCACAAATCGTGTAGAAAAGGAAACAAAACCGTTTGGCATCATTATTTGCTATCGCAACCTCAAAAAGCGCACTGACGATGCCATTGCTTTATTCTCAAAAGGTCAATCTGATGGTGTTTTAACGCCTGGGTTTGAATATTTTGTTGAAAAATATAACCAAGTCGTCTTGAAAATTCGCGAGATTGCTTTAGAACCATCTTCGCTTGATTATATTCAAGATGAAAAGCAGCAGCTTGCATTTGTTCTATTATTCAGAGAGTTAACAAAATACCTTAATTCATTACGCACATTTATTGAGTTTAACATTGATAGTGACAAATTATTAATGGGAGACCAAGAATACCAAGATTATAAAAGCAAATATTTGATGCTCTACCATCAACAGCAGAAAAACAAGGAAGTCGTATCTGTTTTGAATGACGTTGATTTCTGCATAGAGTTAATGGAGAGTAACCGCATTAACGTCGCCTATATTATGAACTTAATCCGGAATATTCACTTTGACGATCCAGATAAAAAGAGCTTTGATATTAAACATATTGAAGCTGAGTTGGAACGTGCAGACAATCCGATATTACTACGAAAAGTTGAATTGTTAAAGTCGTTCTTGGATAAAGTTGTAAGTGGATTACAAAATGCGGACGAAATTGATGCTGCCTATAACGACTTTGAAAATGCCGAGAAAAATCGCGAAATCCAAGAATTTGCCGAAAAAGAAGAAGTTGATCCAAAGATGTTAACCGACGTTATTTCCGAATTTGAATTCTCTGGTATCATTAACGCAGGAGACATCCGAGATAGAATTAAAACCCCAATGTCGTTGCTAAAGAAAAAGTCATTAGTTTCGCGCATTGTTAGCTTTATCAAAAATTTAGCAGAGAAATTTCAATAACAAAGGAACACAATTATGGATAATATTCAAGCACATCAAAAAGATTTATGCAACAAACTCTGGGCTATGGCTAATGCTTTGCGTGGTAATATGGAAGCCTACGAGTTCAAAAATTATATTTTAGGTATGATTTTCTATTACTACCTCTCTGACCGTACCGAAAAATATATGGCAAAATTACTAAAAGATGATGGCGTTACTTACGAGGATGCTTGGAAAAACGAGGAATTGCGTGATGCTGTAATCGATGAATCTTTGCGTGATTTAGGTTTTGTAATTGAGCCGCAATATTTATTCCGTAAAATGGTTGAAATGGTCGAAAATCGTTCCTTTGATATAGAATTTCTGCAAAAAGCTATTAATAGCCTAATGGAGTCAACTCACGGCAACGAATCTCAAGATGATTTTGATGGCTTGTTCTCTGATATGCAATTGGATTCTACAAAACTTGGCCACACGGTTAAAGACCGCTCAGCCGTTATGGCAAAAATTATTTCTGCCCTAGATGAAATTGAGTTCAGCGTTGAAGATACAAAAATTGATATTTTAGGTAATGCCTACGAGTATTTAATCGGTCAATTTGCCGCCACCGCTGGTAAAAAAGCCGGAGAGTTTTATACTCCCGCTGGTCCGGCAGAATTGCTATGCCGCCTTTCTTGCTATGGCTTAACAGATGTAAAAGCGGCTGCAGACCCGACCTGCGGTTCAGGTTCTCTGTTGTTACGTCTCAAAAAATATGTAAACGTCCGTACATATTATGGCCAAGAACTGACATCTACCACATATAACCTTGCCAGAATGAACATGATTCTGCGTGGCATTCCATATAGCCATTTTGAAATTTATAATGGCGACACTTTGGAGCATGACTATTTCGAAGAACGCGCACAGGATAAAAAATACCGCATCCAAGTCGCAAATCCGCCTTATTCAGCTAATTGGTCAGCGGATGACAAATTTTTAGAGGATGAACGCTTTAATGAATACGGTAAACTTGCTCCGAAAAGTAAAGCCGACTTCGCTTTCGTTCAACATATGATACACCACATGGATGAAGATGGGCGTATTGCTGTTTTACTTCCGCATGGTGTATTATTCCGCGGTGCCGCCGAAGAGACTATTCGTAAATATATTATTCAAAAATTAAATATATTGGATGCCGTCATCGGCCTTCCGGCGAACTTATTCTTTGGAACAGGCATTCCGGTATGTGTACTTGTGTTAAAGAAAAATCGCAACGCTAATAGCGATAATATCTTGTTTATTGATGCTTCTAAAGATTTTGAACCAGGAAAAAACCAAAATATCCTGCGTGATCAAGATATTGATAAAATCGTTGAAACCTACGCAAAACGTGAAGATGTAGAGAAATATGCTCACGTTGCAACAATGGCTGAAATTGAAGAAAATGGCTATAACCTCAATATTCCGAGATATGTAGACACTTTTGAAAAAGAAGAAGAAATTGATCTTAATGCTGTTTCTGCCGAAATTAAACAGCTTCAAGCGGATATAAAAGGCATTAATGCCGAACTGAAACCTTATTTTGATGAATTAGGATTGGATTTCCCGTTCGCAGAGGAGAACTAAATCATGACGAATGAAGTTACACAAAAAACAACCTCTAACGAGCAAAATGTATCCTCAAGTAATGGTCTTGAGCCGTTACTCAGGTTCTGTGAATTTAAAGGAAATTTACCTCAAGTAAAACTTTCTGAATTATTTCATAAATGTACGCAGAAAAATAGAAACGGAGCGATAAATAATGTAATATGCAACTCGGCTAAAAATGGATTAATTCCGCAACGAGATTTTTTTGATAAAGATATTGCAAATTCTGAGAATACTACGGGCTATTACATTATTAAAAATAACGATTTTGTTTATAATCCAAGAAAATCCAACGAAGCACCATACGGTCCAGTAAGTATATACAAGGATGCTGAAGATGGTATTGTGTCTCCGCTTTATCTTTGTTTTAGAGCAACAGCACCTCTATGTGCGGAATATTTTAAGATGTATTTTAAGTCTCCAGCTTGGCATAGATACGTTTATCTAATGGGAGATAGTGGTGCACGCCACGACAGAGTTAGCATAAAAGATGAAGTATTTTTTGATATGCCCGTACGAACACCATCACTGTCGGAACAGCAAAAGATTGCTGATTTTCTGTCGTTGGTGGATGCTCGGATCGAAAAACAGCGACTGTTAGTAGAGAGCTTAAAGAAATATAAAAGAGGTGCTTTATCTAGGATTTTTAATGATGTTTTGGAAACCGTAAAATTATCAGATATTTCTAATTTTATTTCATCCACAAGAACATTGTCTACAACATTAAACAGCAATAAGGGAATTTATCCTGTTTACGATGCGGCAGGTATCTCTGGATATATTGACCATTATGATATTGATTCTGATTATATAACAATAGTTAAAGATGGATCTGGAGTTGGCCGTTTGCAAAAATGTGATAAAAAATCTAGTTTTATTGGAACTCTCGGGGCATTAGTTGCAAAAAATTGTACTACGGATTTTTTATATGCTGTTCTACAAACAATAGATTTTTCTAAATTTGTTACAGGAATGGCTATCCCTCATATTTATTATAAGGACTATAAAAACACTTTACTTCCATTTCCTTGCGAAATAAAACAACATTCCATATCTAAATTCTTTAAAAAAATTGATGAATATATAGAAAATGAAACTCAAAAATTAAGTAACATATTAAAATATAAACAAGGGTTGCTTCAGCAAATGTTTATATAAACATTTGCTGTAATAAGCCTTGTTTTAATAAAATTAGTCTATCGTATAAAAAATTAGAAGTTTTAATTTTTTCATCTATTTTGGTTAATAATTTAGAGTTTCTTTTTTGTTCTTGAATCGATGGGAAATCGATGTAAATTTCAGCCATTACATTATTCATAAGTTTAGGGTTTCCAACATAGGAGACATGTCGCTTGGTCACAGAGTTAAGTTTTTCTGCAATGTATGAGTTGCAGTTCCCCTTGTTACACAATAAAACTCCACAAACATTGGTACAGTAAAATTCACCATTTCTAAATTTAACATAGCCAGCATTTGCACCATCGGTTGTCCATGTAATAGCATTTTTATATAAGTACTTATTATAATAACCTAATAATCCTTCATTTTTTGTTTGAGAAGAATATACAGGGTATTTGAATTCGGATGTTTGTAACTCTGATATTTCGGACGTCGCCAATACATAACCTCTTGTGAGTTTAAATATATCTGATATTTTTTTATTTTCCCATTCAGGATAATCATTCCCATTTTCATCTTTAAAACGTAATTTGCGGTCAAAAATGGCGGATAACAACCCTCTTTTATATTTCTTTAAGCTCTCGACCAGCCGCCGTTGTTTTTCGATGCGTTGGTCAATGAGTGAAAGAAAATCAGCGATTTTTGTTTGCTCTTTTATAGTAGTAGAATAAACAGGACAAGCTAATACATCATCTTTCCTTAAATTTGTTTGCTTAACTCCATCATCGAACTTCATAAAATAATCGTTACGATTTATCTGCATCATGTAATATAAGGGTATTTGCTTTGTTCTTAAAGCACAAATTCGTTGATTTAAGGTGTATTTATTATCTTTATCTATACAAAAGCATTTTGACATTGCTTTACCATTAGGAACATCACTCATAACCATAACAATATCATTCTTAAATAAAGGGCATATTTGTTTGTTTGAGTATTTTTTTACCACTCCATCAGAAGATATAAATTTTGAATTTACAATTATATACTCTCCATATTCTACCACATTTTGTTCATGAGCTTTGCCATTAGTAAATGCACATACATTTCCAATAGTTGTCAATGTCCATTTATTATCAAAGGAAGGGAATCTTAACCTCGGCTCAAGACCATTAATTGGGGATTATTTTCTCCTCTTTTAATGGTCTTGAAGGTAAAGTTCCTGAGTTACGATTTTCATCTTACGATGATTCATGGACTGCTGAAAAATTATCCGATTTTACAGTAAGAGTAACGAGAAAAAATAGTAAAAATCAAACTGATCTGCCTTTAACAATATCTTCCAAAGATGGTCTAGTCGACCAGGTTACATTTTTCAATAAAAAAGTATCGAGTAAAGATATGTCAGGCTACTATCTGCTTCAAAAGGGAGAATTTGCATATAATAAAAGTTACTCAAATGGCTATGATTTTGGATCAATAAAGCGTTTAGAACGTTATGAAATGGGTGCACTTTCTACGTTATATATTTGCTTTGCTCTTACAAAATATTGTTCCGATTATATCAGGCACTATTTTGATTCATTAAAATGGTATCGTCAAATTTATATCATATCTGCTGAGGGTGCACGTAACCACGGATTATTAAATGTTCCTACAGATGATTTTTTTGCTACGACACATTATTTAAGTCAATCACTTTCGGAGCAGGAAAAAATAGCGGCATTTCTGTCGTTGGTGGATGCGCGGATTGAAAAACAGCGGCAGTTGGTAGAGAGCTTAAAGAAATATAAAAGAGGTGTAATTT
>OHHY01000017.1_pt1 | contig 147775 bp, 138 predicted proteins | sample 1568101 | NCBI WGS metagenome assembly OHHY01 (sample SAMEA3879605, study PRJEB24766) | human gut metagenome | biome: human-associated habitat; feature: feces | place: USA | collected 1985/1987
GGACGGCTGTACCCCCGCCCTATATACAGCCGGTTTTCGCCGCTCGCCTGCCGCAACGTCAGCCAACTCTCGCCATACGGCCGCCCGATATACAATCGGTCTTTGCCGCTCGCCTGCCGCAACGTCAGCCCGCTCTCGCCGCGCGGCCGCAGCAGCCCGCCCCATATTGCCCGTTTCATAATATCCGTCCGAGCTGCCGCCTATTTCATAATATCCGCCCAAATTTCCGCCGGCAGCGTTCCCCCGCCGATTTCTTTCATCGGGCTGTTGTCGTCGTTGCCGACCCATACCGCCGCCGTGTACCTGTCGTTTGAACCGATAAACCAGGCGTCGCGGTAATTTTGCGACGTGCCGGTTTTGCCGCGCGCATTTTTAACTTTCCTCGCCCGTTTTCCGGTTCCGCCGGTAACGACCTCCCGCAGCAGGATATTGATGTTCTGCACCGTTTCCGGCTTCAAAACCCTTTCCTTTCCCGGCGAATGGTACTGGTAAAGCAGATACCCGTCCGTATCCGTAACTTCGCGGATGGCGTATGGAAACACCGCATAGCCGCCGTTTGCCGTCGCCGCGTACGCCGCCGCCATATCCAAAACGCGCACTTCCGCCGCCCCGAGAATAATAGACGGCTCGTCCTTAACCCCAGTCGTAATTCCCAGTTTCAGCGCCGTACTGATAATGTCCTCCAAATTCAGATACGTCGCCAGATCTACCGTCGCCACGTTCAGCGACTGGGCAAACGCCTGTTTCAGGCTGACCGCGCCGCGAAATTTCCGGTCATAGTTCTGCGGTTCCCAGTCGTCAATCCGGATAGGCTCGTCCGCCAGCAGTTCATCGGGGGAAAAACCGTTTTCAAAGGCGGTCAGATACACAAACAGCTTAAACGAAGAGCCTGCCTGCCGCAATGCCTGCGTCGCCCGGTTAAACTGGCTCTTGTTATAGTCAAATCCGCCCGCCATCGCCTTAATCGCGCCGTTACGGTCCAAAACGACCACTGCTCCCTCGCTGACGCCGTTCTGCCGGTTGGCGCGGATATATTTGCGCAGGATATATTCTGTCCGCTGCTGCAAATCATAATCCAGCGTCGTCCTGACATAAATGTCATCGCCCCTGTCTTTGAGCAGATTCGGCAGCTCGCCCATAACATAATCGCCAAAGTACCTCGCGCCGAGAATTTTGCCGTTATTTGCCTCCCCGATAGGCAGATTGATGGCGTTTTCCCATTCTTTAAGCGAAATGGAACCGGCGCGCCGCATGAGTTTCAGCACGACTTCCGAACGCTCCAGCGCCAGTTTTTTGTTCCTTAGGTAGTTGTACTTGCTCGGTGCCTTCAACGCCCCTGCCAGAATCGCTGCCTCGCGCAGGTTCAAATCCTTTGCCTGCTTGTTAAAAAAACGTTTGGCCGCTGTATTCAGCCCGTACGCGCCGCTGCCGAAAAACACCCGGTTCAGATATATGTTCAAAATCTGTTTCTTGGTAAAATGCTTTTCCAGCCACTGTGCCAGCAGATATTCCTGCACCTTGCGCCGAATACTTTTTTCCCGGGTCAGAAACAGGTTTTTCGCCACCTGCTGCGTAATCGTCGACGCGCCCTGCGCATACCGCATCTTGGCAATATTGACAGCCATCGCTCGCGCAAACCCGATATAGTCAAAACCTCCATGCTTGAAAAAGCGCCGGTCTTCGGTATCAATCACCGCCTGATAAACATACGGCGGCAAATCGTCCACATCGACAGGTTTGGCAAACAACGCGCCGTAAGACGTGATTTCCCGCCCGTCCGCCGCCAGAATTTTCACCCCGGCCTGCCGTTCGACATACGCCGCCTTGGAAAAGTCCGGCAGCGTCCGGTAACAGTAATAAACATAGAGGCCGGCAAATAATGCCAAAACCAGCCCCAGCCACAAAGCCCCCATAAACAGCTTCAGTTTCCACGGCTTCCGGCTTTTTGCGCCGCGTTGTTTCTTTTTCGGTATGCTTTTTTTCCGATTCGGTGCCCTGTCCGGCTGCACGCTCTTTTTCAATGTTCTTTTCTTTAATGCTGCCTTTGCCATATTCTGCTCCATACGATAGCTTTATGGCATAATAGCGCACCGTTGGTTAGAAAAGATTTAATATCGGAAGATATTTGCCTGCACCCAAGCACCAGACGCTTGCCTCTCCGGCGCCTGCCGCTCCGGCACCGATAGGAGCGCCCTCCCCCTCTCGCGCCAAATCTCTGTTGCTACTCCCCTTGCCGTCTTTCCTGTTCCACGCCCTTTTGCCGCCTCTCTGCCGCCGCCTCGCTGCCACCGCCTCTCTGCCACCGCCTCTCTGCCTCTCCCTCTCGCGCCAAATCTCTGTCTTCACTCCAACTCAGGCCGAATATTCCCGGCTTTTATGAAACAGTGCTGCTTTCTCTGCCGTTAAAGGCTGCGCCGCCGTTTTAATCTCGCTCTTTTTCACCTCGCCGCGCGCTGCAATTTCGGCCTTCATCTCTGCCGACACTTTTGCCGGACGGGCTGCAGCCGTAAGGCCGCCTTTCTGCTCAATCGCCGCTTCCCCGTTCTCATTAACGACCCCGGAAATATCGCGCGCCGCCAACCCGACGTCAATTGCCGTGCTCGCCGCCGTTCCCAACCCCGGCAGACACCCCAGAGCGCCGGAAGCCATTTCTCCGCAGGCGCCTTTCCAATCTCCGTCTTTAAGGCGCTGCCATGCAAAATACGCTCCTGCGCCAAGGCTGACCAGCGGGATTTTCTTCAAAACCGATTTTCCGACCGCCGTACCTGCCGTTTTGGCAACGGTCTTTGTAACGGCTTTGCCCACCGCTGTCTTTGCCACTGCCTGCCCGGCTTTCTCCGCCGTCTTGCCGACGGCTTTGGCGACTTTTGTATTAGAAACAGCTTTTTCCGCCTTGTCGTATGCCCGTCCCAGCAGGGTCTCGTTCAAAATTTCCGCCCCGCCGTCAATCGCCGCGTCAACAGCCCGGTCAAACTTCGCATTGGCTGCTGCTGCCTGCGCCAGAATACCCGCCTGTTTCACCGCCTGCTCAGCTATTTGTTCTGCCGTCAGCGCCGCCGTTCTAGTCCCGCCTTTGGCTGCCAGTTTTTGCTCAAGCTTATCCATAGATTCCGCGGCCATTTCCTTAACCGGAGTCACTTTTTGCTCCAGTGCCGCATTTTGCTGCACAAAACCCTTTTCCCGCGCTTCTTTTTCCCGCAGGCGCTCCCCCATCATCTTAATCGTTTCCGACGACGGCACCCAGTGGGGACTGAAATCCTTAATGCCCGCCTCAGCCAGTTCCCTTTGGATACGAGCCTCATGAGTGCGGGCGATTGCTCCAACGCCTTTTTCGTGTTCCTGCAAAAAAAGCTCAATGTCTTTGGCCGGAAAGTCATACACAACTCCCGCCTGCGCCATTCCCAGCGATGCCAGATTGTTCTTGTCAAACTTTATATTTTTAAGTTCCGGATTTAAATCGCAAAGCTCCGCCCACTCTTTCTGATACTCGCTCACTCTCTGCTCGTAGTTTCCGTATTGCAGATTCTGCCACGCCTGAATATAAGCCTTTCTTTTATCAGGCTTCGGACTAACGATTTTTCTTCCTGTGCCGTCTATCCGCGTCTCAAAACAATTATCCCTCCCGTTGCCTTTCTGAAAAATACTAGCGCCACCGTGTTTGACAGCCTGTTTTCTGTGGTATTCAACATCAGACATTCCGTCCGGAAACTTATAACCGCCGCCGATGGCAATGCCGAGTTTCTTCTCCGCTTCCGGAATGCTCTCTTTTCCGTCAATAACGCCATCTGCATACAAATCGGCAACCATCTTCTTTATCTTCTCTTCCGATGGTATCTTTTCCCACCATTTTTTCTTGAGTTCGGGACAAATGCGAACCATCTCGTCATAATACTCTTTACCGCTGAAACTTTTTGACCGAGCAAAAATATCGTCCATAATGTCCGCATACGTCATACCGCTGAATTCTTCGCTCATTGCCGCTCTCCCGCCAAATATCTCAATAATTGCTAACATAATACCACAAAATTAACACTCTGTAAACAAAAAACGCACAATCGCCGCTTTTCCCTTTACCTTACGCATTTTGCCTGCTATATTCCTTCCATCTGGAATATTGAGGAAAAATACATGACAAACACGCAAGATGCCAAAGAAAAAGTATGCCTGATAGACGGCTCGGGATATATCTTCCGCGCCTTTTTCGCCAGCCCGCAGATGACCAACCCCGAGGGGCTGCCCGTCAACGCCGTTTACGGCTTCCTCAATATGTTCTTAAGCCTGACCGCCAATATCAAATGCGACTACTGCCTCGTGCTGTTTGACGCCAAGCGTCAGAACTTCCGCAATGAGTTTTTCCCTGAATACAAGGCCACCCGCCCCGAGCTTCCGCCGGAGCTGAAACCGCAGTTTGACCTCATCCACGAAGCCGTTGAAGCTCTGAACCTGCGCTGGCTGCAAATGGAGGGGTATGAAGCCGACGACCTGATTGCCACCTATACCGCGCTGGCGTTAAAAGACGGCAAAGACGTTACCGTCGTTTCCGCCGATAAGGACTTAATGCAGCTGATACGCCCCGGCGTCGAGTTCTACGACGGCATGAAAAACAAGTTTTTCACTCCCGAAGACGTCAAAGAAAAGTTTGGCGTCTATCCCGAACGCGTTACCGACGTGCAGGCGCTCGCGGGCGATTCCACTGACAACATCCCCGGCATTCCCGGCATCGGGCTGAAAACCGCCGCCGAGCTGGTCAATATGTTCGGCTCGCTGGAAGGCGTACTGGAACACGCTGCCGAAATCAAACAAAACAAACGCCGCGAACTGGTTATGGCGCATAAAGAAGACGCGCTTATCTCCCAAAAGCTCGTTACCCTGAAACCTGACGTGCCGGTCGAACTGCCGCTAAAAGACCTGCGTTGTATGGCGCCGCATCAGGATGTACTGATAAGCCTGCTCGACCGCCATGCTTTCAAAAGCCTCAAAAACAAAGCCTTAAACTGGCTCAAACAGCGCTGCGGCGACCTGCCGGAAGAACCCGCCGCTACGGCTTACAAGCCTGTTTACTCGCTGGTTCAGACCCCGGCGGAGCTTGATGCACTCGCTGCCGCCGTTCGCGCCGAAAACGCCTTTGCCTTCGGCGTCCACACCGCCGGTGAAAAATTCTTCGGCCTGTCGGTCAGCTTGAAAAATGCCCGCGCGTTTTACATACCGATTTCGGTGCCCGCCCCTGCGGCGGCAATCCCGGGCGACCTGTTCGCCCCTGCTGCGACTTCCGATGACCTCTTCGCTCCCGCCGCAACTTCCGGCGACCTCTTTTCCAACAACCGTTCCGAACCCGCCGCCCCCAATACAACCTCCCAGTCAGGTTCTCCCGCCGCTATCTCCATCTCCCTGCTTAAAGAATTTATTCAGAGCCTGTTCGCCGACGCTTCCGTCCTCAAAATCTCCCTGAACCTGAAAGATAACCTGCACCGGCTGGAAGAAGCCCTGCAAACGGAACTTTCCCCCTTCCCGTACGACGATGTGGCGATTATGTCCTACGACCTTAACAGCTCCGCCGTAACCCACACGCTGCCCGCCCTCGCCGCCGAGTTTCTGGAAACGCCGCTCAAAAGCGCCGCCCCCGAATACAAAAAAACCGACTTTTCGCTTATGCCCGCCGCCGACGCGCTGCATTTCTTTGCCGAAGAGGCGGATTATACCTACCGGCTGTACAGCCTCTTTGCCCCGCGCCTGCTGCCGGAAAAAAAGCTCTTCGTCTACGAAGGGATTGACCGCCCGCTTTCCGCCGTGCTCTGCGACATGGAACGCGCCGGCATTATGCTTGACACGCTGCGCTTAAAACGGCTGGATTCGCAGTTTGACGAGGAAATGCGCAAAATCTCGCAGGAAATCTACCAGCTTGCCGGCGAAGAGTTTAACCTCAGTTCCCCCAAACAAATCGGCGAAATCCTTTACACCAAATTCGGGCTGAAAGGCAAAAAACACACCTCCGGCTCACTGAACACCAGCGCCGAGGTCTTGGAACAGATGGCCGAAGAGCACGAACTGCCGCGCCGCATACTGGACTGGCGCCAGTATCAGAAGCTGAAATCCACTTACACCGCGGCGCTGCTCGCCTTAATGGACAAGAACCACCGCATTCACACCACCTACAGCCAGATATCGGTCAACACCGGACGCCTGTCCTCGCTTAACCCCAACTTGCAGAACATCCCGGTACGCACGCCAATCGGGCGCGAACTCCGCGAATGTTTTATCGCCAAACCCGGCTGCAAACTGATAGCCGCCGACTACTCGCAGGTTGAGCTGCGCCTGCTCGCGACCATTGCCGACGTTAAATTCCTTCAGGAAGCGTTCCGCGAAGGCGTGGATATTCACCGCAAAACCGCTGCCCAAGTCTTCGGCATTCCATACAACGAGGTGGACGCCGGGCACCGCCGCCGCGCCAAGGCGATAAACTTCGGCATCGTTTACGGCATTTCCGCATTCGGGCTGTCCAAGGAGATTGAAACATCCCCCGCCGAAGCCCAGCGCTATATTGACGCCTACTTCGCCAATATGCCGGAAGTCAAGGCCTATATGGACGCGACCATAAACTTCGCCCGCCAAAACGGTTACGTCCTGACCCCGTTTAACCGCAAAATCACGATTTTCGGCATTCAGGACAACAACAAGCGTCTGGCGTCGTTTGCCGAACGTGCGGCCATCAATGCGCCGATACAGGGCGGCGCCGCCGACATCATCAAACTGGCGATGAACAAAATCGCCGCCGCCCTCACCGAAACCGGGCTGAAAACCCGTATGCTGCTGCAGGTGCACGACGAACTGGTGTTTGAAGCGCCGCTTGACGAAGTGGAAACCGCCGCCGCGCTGATAAAACGGGAAATGGAAAACATCGCCGGCATAGACCTCAAGGTTCCGCTGATTGCCGACATCGGTATCGGCGACAACTGGGGCAAGGCGCATTAAAGGTGCCCCGGCAACAATCAGCCCCCCGCCGACACCGGCGAGGCAAAGCGCATTAAAGACGCCTCTCGCCGAAACAGCCGGCCCACGGCCCGCTGACGCCGGCGGAACAAGGCACATTAAAGACACCTCCCGCCGCAACAATCGGCCACCACCCCTCCGACGCCGGCGGAGCAAGGCACATTAAAGACGTTTTATTACTAAAACACAGAAAAAGAAAGGACAACCAATGATTATATTTGACTTGGACGGAACTCTCCTCAACACGGCAAAAGACCTGGAAGTCGCCTTAAACTACGCCCTGCGCGCCCACGGCTTCCCCGAAAAGACCGAAGCCGAAACGCTGGCGTTGCTCGGCAACGGCATTGACGTTCTAGTTGCCGGAGCCATCCCCGGTGGCCGGCAGAACCCGGATTTTGAACCCGCCTACGCCACGTTCAAAACCTACTATTCCGCCCATCTGAACGATTACACCGCCCCCTACCCCGGCATCATCCCGCTGTTACAGGAGCTGCAAAGGCGCAACGTCAAAATGGGCATCGTTTCCAACAAATTTGACGAGGGCGTCAAGGCGCTGGCGGCAAAGTTCTTCGGCGGGCTGATAGACTATGCGCAGGGCGTGAGCGATACCGTAAAGAAAAAACCCGCTCCCGACGCCGTTTTTGCGCTGATTGCCGCCCAAGACGCCGCCGCCGAACCCAACATATACGTCGGCGATTCCGAAGTGGATATTGAAACCGCCCGCAACGCCGGCCTGCCCTGCATAAGCGTCTCCTGGGGCTTCCGCACCCGGCAGGCATTGCAGCAAATCGGCGCTGAAATCATTATTGACCGCCCGGAAGAACTGCTGAAACATATCTGACGGCTCAAATGCCCCCCGCTGACAAACCGCGTTTCCGAGGCATCTCCTTTTACCCGCGATAAAACTTTCCCTCAGCCTTGAGCTTCTTAAAATGCTCTGCGTCACGGTATTTAAAAACTTTTGCGGGGTTTCCGCCTGCAATCGCATACGGCGGTATCTCGCCGTGCACGACGGCACCGCCCTGAATAATCGCCCCTTCGCCGATTTTCGTTCCCGGCAAAATCAAAACCCGCGCTCCAATCCAGACAAAATCGCCGATAACCACATCGCGAAAATTTAACGTATCGTCATACGGAATGGCATCTCCCTCATAATTGTGATTTTGTGTAATAATCATGCAGTCGCCAGCAGCAATGACATACGACCCGATATCCACCCTTCCCTTACCGGTAATCTTCATGCCGTGAAAGCGCACGTTATCGCCCAATGTTGTATTGCGGTTCACCTTGCTCGGCCCGGCAACATACAGGTTCCTGCCCGTTTTTTTCGCCGTACGGCGGATTTTTGAAACATACGGATTCCGATAGTCCCCACACCACAAAAGGTTCTCCAGCCGCTTTAAAAACGGCTTGCGGTATTTTTCGACCGGCATCAGATAACTCAACAATTTGGCTAACGTTTTCATTCTAAAATCCTCCGTTCAATTGTCGAAATAAAACCGTCGTTTTATTTCATATCCTTTAGTTTATATTATCTCCTTGTATTTGCAAGGAGATTTTCTCTGTTAAATTGTTGCAAAAAAACGACCCTTTAAATACAGCGCCTTAAATACGGCTCCTGCCCGCTAAATATAACGCCCGCCTGCCTTTCCCGAAAGCTTTCTCCTCCCCCAAACATCGCGCATATATCAACGTCCGCGCTGTTTCCGATACAACACCACATTTTTATTATGCTCGGTCAGGCTTCGGGCAAACCGGTGCCCGCCACTCAACCCGTCCGCCACAAAATACAGATATTTTGTTTTTTCGGGATGTGCCGCCGCCCGTATCGCCTCGCGCCCGGGGCTGCAAATCGGCGCCGGAGGCAGCCCTGCATAAACGTACGTATTATACGGAGAATCCGCCGTCAGGTCTTTCTTATACAGCGGCCGCCCCAAATTCATCTGCCCGTTGGTTACGGCATAAATCACCGTCGGATCCGTTTGCAGTTTCATACCAAGATTAAGCCGGTTGACAAATACCGAAGCAACCTTGCCGCGTTCGGACGCCAGACCGGTTTCTTTTTCAATGATGCTCGCCAACGTCAGCAGCTCTTTTTCCGTTGCCAAGGGCAAATCCTTATCCCTCCTGGCAAACGCCGCCGCCAGTTCGTTCTCCATAGCCGTTTTTGCCTTTGCCAGAATGCTGTTGCGGCTCTCTCCGCGGGAAAAATGGTAAGTTTCCGGCAACACGTCGCCTTCCTGTAATTCCAGCGTTATCTCGCCGCTCAAATACGGATTGTCCGCCAGAATTTTCTTTATCTCCGCCAGCGTTTTCCCCTCGGGTATCGTTACGCTGCGGACAATCACGTCGCCCTCTGCCAGACGCCGCGCCGTCTTCTCTATCGAAACCGCGCCGGCAAAAGCATATTCTCCGGCCTTAATTTTCCCGGCCAGCCCGTTCAGCCGCGCATACAATACAAACAGCCGCGCATCGGCAACCACGCCTTTTTCCTCCAGCATCGCCGCCGTCTGGTTCAGCCCCGCCCCGCGCGGCACGGAAACTTCCGTCATCCCCGCAAGTTCATATTCCCGCCGGAACTGTTCATTCACCCATAAAACGGCGAAAGCCCCTGACAACGCAAGCAAAAACATGGTCGTCAGGAGCCAACGGAATATCTTCATCATAAACCCGCCGTATCGTTTTAATCGCTGTACTTCTTAAACACGATGGACGAATTTGTACCGCCGAAACCGAAAGAGTTCGACATAGCCGCCTTGATTTCGCGTTTCTTCGGCTTTAACGGAACCAAATCAAAATCAGCCAGCTCGTCAGCCGGATCTTCCAAATTCAGCGTCGGCGGACAGGTCTGTTCCTGTATTGCCATAATCGTATAAACGGCCTCAACGGCGCCGGCTGCGCCAAGCAGATGCCCGATAGCAGACTTTGTCGAAGACATCGAAACATTCTTAATGCCCTCGTCGCCGAACAAACGTTTTACCGCCATTGCTTCGCCGACGTCGCCCGCCGGAGTCGACGTCCCGTGCGCATTGATGTATCCGATATCAGACAGCTCCACGCCATGCTCTTTTGCATGGTCAGCCGCCATTTTCATTGCCCGGTATGCGCCATCGCCCGAAGGCGCCGTAATATGATACGCGTCGCCGCTCATGCCGTAACCGACGATTTCGGCATAAATCTTCGCGCCTCTCTTTTTGGCGTGCTCCAATTCTTCCAAAACCAGTGCACCGCTGCCTTCGCCCATAACAAAGCCGCTGCGGCCTTTGTCCCACGGGCGGGAAGCCTTTTCCGGCGCATCGTTAAAGTCGGAAGTAATTGCCTTCATCCGGGCAAAACCGGCCAGCCCCAAAACGTTTACCGCCGATTCGGCGCCGCCGGCCACCATCATGTCGGCATCGCCGCGCGCAATCATCGCCGCCGCGTCGCCGATGGCATGGGTTCCGGTAGAGCAGGCCGTAACACAAGCATGGTTCGGGCCTTTCAGCCCGTATCTGATGGAAACGTTGCCCGAAATCAGGTTAATCAGCACCGACGGAATAAAAAACGGCGAAATTTTCTTCATACCGAATTCGTTAAACGAAACGGCGTTTTCATAAATCCCCTGCAGGCCGCCGATACCGGCGCCCATCATAACGCCCGCGCGGTCTTTTTCTTCCTCGCTGGCCGTTTCGGCATCCCATCCGGCGTCTTTTAAGGCATCTCCGGCGGCAGCCATCCCGTACATAATGAACTTATCATTCTTCTTCTGGTCTTTCGGGGCAAATACCGTATCCGGATTAAAATCGGGCTCATTTTCGCCAAACGGAACCTGGCCGGCAATCATAACCGGAATGTCTTTAAGGTCAACGCCCTCAATCCGGCTGATGCCGGACTTCCCCGCCATCAGGGACTCCCAGTTATGCTTAACGCCTCTTCCGAGCGGGGAAACCACGCCCATACCTGTAACGACAACTCTTCTCATTAAACAACCTCTCGTCTCTATCCGCCGCTTTGCCGCCCCGGAACAGGACAGGCCATACAACCGGCACGGCAAGCCAACACGGATAAATTTAGTATGAAAAAACTCGCTTAAAACTTTTGAGCGAGTTCTAACTTATGATAATTCCAAAGACTTACGCAGCTTTTGAAAGATAGTCAATAGCATCTTTTACTGTAAGAATTTTTTCTGCTGCTTCATCAGGAATTTCGCAACCGAATTCTTCTTCGAATGCCATAACCAGCTCAACGGTATCCAGGCTGTCAGCACCCAAATCGTCAATAAAGTTTGCGTTGTCTGTTACTTTTGTTTCTTCAACACCTAAATGTTCAGCAACAATTTTCTTAACACGATCAGCGGTATCAGTCATTAAATTCAACCTCTAAAAATTATTAAAACAAATTTTAGACTAACGTCTGAAACAAACGCTACACACAAAAACTTTATTTGACAAGCATTTTTTTAAACTTTTCAACTTATCCCCCTGTCCGAACAGCCGGAAGGCGCTGTTTTTCAGGCTTTTCCCCGCGCCAAAAAAAATTCGTTTTTCCTGCAAAATAACACTTTATTTCTATAAAAAGGCACACTATATATACCAATGAATTAAAGGACTAATGATTTTTTTAAGATGAAGGGATAAAAATATGCAGATAGGAATTATCGGAACCGGAATGGTCGGCAGCGCCATCGCCTATTCGCTGGCAAGCGAAGGCAGTGCGGAAAAACTGATTTTAATCGACGCCAACAAGGAACGCGCAATTGCCGAGGCCATGGATATTTCCCACTCCACCCCGTTTACGTTCGGTGCCCGTGTCGTCGCCGGCGATTATAAGGATTTGAAAGACGCCGGCATTATCGTCATTACGGCCGGAGCCAACCAAAAGCCGGGAGAAACCCGTCTTGACCTGCTGGAAAAGAACGTCGGCATTTTCAAAAGCATTATCCCCGAAGTGGTCAAATACGCCCCGAACGCGATTTTGGTCATCGCCGCCAACCCGGTTGACATTATGACCGAAGTAACCTTAAAGCTTTCCGGTTTCCCGAAGAACCGCGTTTTCGGCACCGGCACCGTGCTCGATTCCGCCCGGTTCCGCAGCATTCTCGGACGCCACCTCGGCATCTCGCCCAAATCCGTCCACGCCAATGTCATCGGCGAACACGGCGACAGCGAGGTGCTGGTCTGGTCCAGCGCCGTCGCGGGAACCACCTGTGTTGAGCGCCTCGCCGGACAAATCGGCAAAGATTTGGATAAAGTCGTCAGAGGCTCTATTGACAACGAGGTGCGCAACTCAGCCTATACGATTATCAAAGGCAAAGGCTCTACCTATTTCGGCATTGCCTCAGCCACGCAGTACATCTGCAACTCTATCATCAGCGACAAGCACGCGATTTTAACCGTCAGCTCGCACCATGACGAAGGCATCGGCGGCTATGATAACATTTGTTATTCGCTGCCTTCAATCGTCAGCAAAAACGGCGTTGAAACGGCTCTCGTTCCCGAATTGTGCGACGGCGAACGCGAGGCACTGGAAAAAAGCGCCGCCACGCTTTCCGAATATACAAAAAAAGCGCTGGCAATGCTGTAAGCCGCCGGAACCGGCGCTGTATCCGGCGCCGCCCTTCCGCATAATTTCAAATTCTCCAAAAAGAAAGCGTCCGTTTACCGGGCGCTTTCTTTATATGGTCTGTAGTTTCCGACAGTTCTCTGATTAGGCAGCCGCGTCTTCCCCGCGTTCGCCGCAGGCAGTGCAGTTGCCTAATCCGCCCGCACATTCGCCGCAGGCAGTGCTCCTCTCAACCCTCCTACGAAAGCACAGCCCGCCCTAATCCTCGGCAAAGACAGGGCATACCTCCCGCACCAGCCCTAGTCCAACGGCGGCAGCGGCGCATAATATTTATACCATAACCGTTGCAGCATATAAAAGAAATTGGTTTTTGGCACCACCGTTCCCAGTGGCTTGCGCGACGAGGCAAAGTGCAGAATAGTCGCCGGCGCAAACACGTCCTCATAATTCAGCCAGTCCTCGCCGTAATACGCCGCCATTGTCGGCAAATCAACATGCTCAAAAAAGAAATTCATCGTATTGTCTTCAAACGGCAATACCGCAACATCTTCGCCGACCACAACGTTAAATGCGTCCTGATCCATATAGGTACGGAAATTGTTGTTGGTATAGTCCTCAAGCTTCGCCAAAAGGTTGTCCTCGCGGATTTTCTTAAGATTCATCAGCATCACGCCCGCATTGAAATAATAGCCGCGCTTTTCCAGATTAAGCTCCAAAACGTGCGCGTTTTCAAAGAACCAGGACGGGTCTTTGACCGCCGCCAGATATTTGCCCTCAATATCAGTCCGGTACAGGCCGTTCAAATCATGCAAAACCAAAACGTCGGAATCCATATACAGGACTTTATCCAGCTGCGGCAGCGCCTTGGCAATATAATATTTCAGCAGCGACGTCTTTGAAACATGCGTATCCCTGATATAAAACAAATCAATTTCCTTCTGTGGCAAAACCGTAACCGTAACGCCGTTTCCTGCCAGCGCTTTCAACGCCGCCTCGTCAGAAGCCGAAACGTCCAGCGTCATAACATAGAAGTTGTACTTGCTGCCCGGGCACTTGGTCTGTTTTGCCGAGTTAATCGCCACCCGCGTAAAATCCATATAATTGGCGTCGGTAATCAGCGCCGCGTTGACGGTTCCGTCCACACCCTCGCAGTTTTGCGGCGTCAGCTGCAAATCAAAATCATAGCTTTTCGCCGCCGGCTTATCCTGCCCGAGCTGGGTTTCCGCCTGCGCCTCCAGCTGCTGGCGTTCCACCTCGCGGTCAATATACGACGCCCACAACAGCAGCCCGACCACGATAATCGCCATCACGTCGGCAACTATCACCCATTTCATTCCCTTGTCTTTCATCATTCTCTCCCGTCTGGTATTCCGGCAGTCCGTTTCATAACGCCGCCGCCCGTATGTTTTCCCGCAGTTTAACCCGGGATATGTAAACATCAGGTTAACCGCCGCCCCCGCCATCGGCAGTATTTTTTGCCATTTTGTCATGAACAATACCAGCCAGCACATTCCTATCGTTGTGTATCTCCGGCATCATCAGGAAAATGTCTTTCTCGCCGACAAAACAATAGTTGGCAGCCGGATACGGTTCCATAATCTTTAACGCCGCAAGTTGCGCTTCCATGTCTGTTCCGAAACTTTTAGCAAATATTTCCGCGTCCAGCCTCTTGCCTTCCGCAACATTTTCCGGTGTTATCCCATAAAATATCCCTCCTCCGAGATACATTGCATCTCCCCAAATCGGACTTCCGGGTTCTGCTAAAAAGAAACCGCTGGAAAACATCACGCTGACATATAACGGCGCGCGAAATAACTCTCTGTCGCGCTCATATGTACGCAAAGAATACTCATCATGCATACCCGCAAATTTTTTCCTGCCGTACAGGCCGCCCAAAGTTGCCAGCCTGTATTTCTTTCCCGGTTCCAGACGCGGCAGCAAATCTTGCTTTATCCTTTCAACATACATTTCGTCCTGCCTGTTCCCCAACAGCCAGATTTTTTGCGCATAAAAGTCCGTCCCGGCATAAACGCAAACCAGAACCGCCGCTGCCGCCAGCGCCATATTGCGGCAACCTCTGCCGCCGCAGGTAACCGCCACCGCCAACAAAACCGCAATTAAATACGGAACTGAAAAAAAATGAACCCGAAACGTATCAAAAAAATCGTGCGGCGCAATAAAAGCCAGAAAAAATGCCAGATAGACCGAAACAATCAGACAAAACGCACCCCACAGAAATTTCCGCCGCCCCCGCGACGCAGCCAGTGCCGCCGCGGCCAGCAACAGGAAACCGTATCCTGCAAGCGGCGATTCATACGGAAATACCGAATATAATATTTCCCACGGCTTATGCCATCGCTGCAAAAACCTTTCCGGTACCTCCTGTAAAGGAAGCGTCTGCACGTTATACATTCCCAGATAAATCAGATTCTGCCGTTTCATCTCCCAGATAACCGCCGCATAACAAAACAGCGCCGCCATAACGGCCGCCCCCAGTTTTACATAATGCCCCAAAATCGCTTTTACGCTCTTTTCCGCCCGCAGAACATCCAGCCAAAATTTCCCCGTGCAAATCGTCAGGACCAGCTCAAGCGCCGCCGTATATCCGCCCAGACTGACAAACAGCGCCGATATGCCCGCCACGGCATACCCTGCCGCTTTTTTCCCTGCCACCGCGGCACACTCCGCCTCTTTTTTTCCGTCTTCCGCCGCCAAAACCACCCGGTCAATCCAAATCACGCCCCAAACGCACAAAAAATGCCAGACGAATATGGACAATATCTGGTGCACATAATATAATTGCGTCAGCACATACGGATTCAACACAATCAGCAAAGTAAACGGCAGCACATCGCGGTATCTCTCCGGCAGTCCGTACCATTCGGCCAGCCTGACCGCCGCCAGGGCAAAAAAGGCAAAACCCAGCAAGACGTTAAAAACCGGCAGAATATGCCCGCCGGTCAACAGCCATGACGGCAGAAACTGGGTAAACCGCCCTTCAAACACGCCGGCATCTAACGGAACGCCGTAACGCATAAAACGAAAATCGTGGTTTCCCAGAAAGAAACTGCTCCAGTAAATCAGAAAAACCACTGCCAAAATAAGCCAGACAACGCCCGCGCATTTCAGCCCAAAAGTGCAAATACTCCCATACGCCTTCTGTGATGACATATAACGTTCGATTATAGTCATCAGTTTTATTGTTTATTAACCGATTGTGTTTACACTAAAAGCCCTAAAAACAGACTGTAGAAAAAAAAGGAACCTTTTTTTCAGCATCCCGTGTTCCAATTTTTCCCGACCACTCTTCTCCATCCGGCAGCCTTGCCGCACCGGCCTTTCTTCCGGCCATCCGTTTTCCCCAGATATCCCTAGTCGCGCCGCATCTTCCCCTAACCGCAGTTCCCCCCCTGCCCTGTCATCTCCACGCAAGAAAGGCGGCTCTCCTTGGAACCGCCTTTCATTTCATCATCGCTGCAAGCTAGATTTCAAAGTCCGTAACTCCTTCGTACGCCAGCTCATAAAGCTTCTGAATTTCCTTAATCAGCGGATAACGCGGGTTGGAACCGGTGCACTGGTCGTCAAACGCCAGCGTCGGCAGCGTTTCCATCGCTTTCTTAAAGTCTTCGTCGGTGTACTCGCCGCGGATGGCAAACCACTCGCGGATAGAGCCCGGAATACCGATTTTCGTCTTCAGCTCTTTAATCGCCTCAACCAGTGCGTTGACTTTCTCGTCGTCGGTCTTGCCCTTAAAACCCATCGCCGCGGCAAACTGTGCGTACGCCGCCTTGGCGTTCGGGAACTTGTACTGCGGGAAAGCGCACTGTTTCGCCGGCTTGTCCGTCGCATTAAAGCGGATAACCTGGCAAATCAGTAACGCGTTCGCCACGCCGTGCGGAATGTTGAAGTGCGAACCGAGCTTGTGCGCCATCGAGTGGCAGACGCCCAGAAACGCATTCGCAAACGCCATACCGGCCAGCGTCGCCGCCGTGTGGACTTTCTCGCGGGCATAAGAGTCCGCTGTCGCATAAGAGGACGGCAGGTAGTCAAACACCAGCTTGCCCGCTTCCAGCGACAGGCCGCGCGTATATTCGGTCGCCATGGACGAAACGTACGATTCCAGCGCGTGGGTCAGGATGTCGATACCCGAAGCCGAGCACAATCCCTTCGGCATCGTCTGTACCAAATCCGAGTCGATAATCGCCATCGACGGAGTCAGCGCATAGTCCGCCACTGCGTACTTGACGCCCTCGTGGTCGTCGGTGATGATGGAGAACGGCGTTACTTCCGAACCCGTGCCGGACGTGGTCGGAATGGCGACCATCACAGCCTTTTCGCCCAACTGCGGGAATTCGAAAATACGTTTGCGGATATCCATAAAGCGCATCGCCAGGTCTTCAAACTTCAGCTCCGGATGTTCGTACATCAGCCACATAATCTTGCCCGCGTCAATCGGCGAACCGCCGCCCAGCGCAATGATAACGTCCGGCTCAAACGAACGGAGCGTACCGATAGCCATATTGACCGTCGTGAGATCCGGATCCGGATGCACGTCGGAGAATATCTTGTACGCCACGCCGATTTCGTCCAGAACGTCGGTAACTTTCTTGGTATAGCCCAGGTCAAACAGCGGCTTGTCGGTAACGATAAACGCGCGTTTTTTGCCCTTCAGCTCCTTGAGCGCAAACGACAGCGACCCCGGCTTGAAATAGACTTTCGGAGGAATTCTGAACCACAGCATATTTTCTTCGCGTTTCGCTACGTTTTTGATATTCATCAGATGTTTTACTCCTACGTTTTCGCTGACCGAGTTGCCGCCCCAGGAGCCGCAACCCAAAGTCAGAGAGGGTTCAAGCCTAAAGTTGTAGATGTCGCCGATAGCGCCCTGCGACGACGGGCAGTTGATCATCACGCGCCCCGTAATCATCAGGTGGCCGAAATATTTAATCCTGTCGTCGTTCTGCGGGTTGGTGTAAAGCACCGACGTATGCCCCTTGCCGCCGTGCGATACCAGAGCTTTCGCCAAATCGGCGCCGCTGTTGAAGTCGTCGGCCTTGTACATTGCCAGCACCGGCGACAGCTTTTCCGCCGAAAACGGCTCTTCCGCGCCGACTTTCGTGCACTCCGCAATCAGGACTTTCGTTTCTTCCGGTACCGAAATTTTCGCCATTTCCGCAATCTTGTACGCCGGCTGGCCGACAATTGCCGCGTTCAAATGCCCGTCAATCATAATCACCTTGCCGAGCTTTTCCTTCTCTTTCGGCGTCAGGATATACGCGCCGCGCTTGATAAATTCCGCCTTGACCGCGTCATAAACCGCCGCCACCGCCGTTACCGACTGTTCCGAAGCGCAAATCATGCCGTTGTCAAAGGTCTTGGACATCAGGATGGAGGAAACCGCCATTTCAATATCCGCCGTTTCGTCAATCAATGCCGGCGTATTGCCCGCGCCGACGCCCAACGCCGGTTTGCCGGAACTGTAAGCGGACTTGACCATACCCGGGCCGCCGGTCGCCAGAATAATGTCCACCTGCGGATGCTGCATCAGGTACTGGGTCTGGAAAATCGTCGGATTCTCAATCCAGCCGATAATGTCTTCCGGCGCGCCCGCCTTAACCGCCTCTTCCAGAATAATGCGCGCGGTCTCAACCGTGCACTTCTTGGCACGCGGGTGCGGCGAAAAGATAATGCCGTTGCGGGTCTTAAGCGCAATCAGCGACTTGAAAATCGCGGTAGAAGTCGGATTCGTCGTCGGAATGACGCCGGCAATCACGCCCAGCGGTTCCGCAATCTTAATCAGCCCGTTGGCCTTGTCCTCTTCCAGAATGCCGCAGGTTTTGGTATTTTTGAATTTGTTGTAAATGTATTCCGACGCAAAATGGTTTTTGATAACCTTGTCTTCAACCACGCCCATGCCGGTTTCCTCAACCGCCATTTTCGCCAGCGGAATTCTGAGCGAACTGAGCTTCAGAGCCACGCGGCGGAAAATGTAGTCAACCTGTTCCTGCGTGTATTCGGCATATTTCTTCTGCGCCGCGGCAACGCGCGCCACCAGTTCGTCAACATGCTTCTTCTCTGCATCTTCGTTCGTTTGCACCTGATTTTCTTTTGCCATAGTTTTCATTACTCCATAACAATTTATCACTATTGACAGCATAATAACACGGCAAAAATTAACAAGGCGTTTAAAACCCTTTTCCCGACACGAATTATTTCAGATTATTTCGTATATATAAGTTTTAAAATCAAGCAGATAAAACACGTCTTTTACTTTCTCTGCGCTTTCCTTCTTCACACGCAAAAAGCTGCGGAATATTTCATCCGCAGCTTCCGCCGTTTCTCACCGTCTAACCGGTCAGGCTTTCACGATATGCAGCACGTTCGTGCTTCCCACGCAGCCAAACGGATACCCGGCCGTAACCACGATGTACTCGCCCTTCTTCGCCAGCCCCGCCTCCGCGGCAACCCCGCGCGACACGGTCTCAATATTGTCAAAGCTCTCAAACACTTTCCGGTCGACAAACGTCTTGACACCCCAGACCAGATTCAGCCGGTGCGCAATTTCCTCCGTCGGATTGATGGAAATAATCGGCAGTTTCGGACGTTCCTGCGCCATCGCCAGCGTTGTCGCCCCGCTGACCGAAAACGTCGCGGTGCAGGCAACCTTTTCCAGCGTTTTGACAACTTCGCCCGCCGCATGCGTAATCGCGCGCGCTTCGCTGCTGCCGCACGCCCCCTGCTCAAAACGGTGCACGCTCTCCAGATATTTCGGATCGGCCTCCACCTGCAAAATGACGCCGTGCATCGTTTTGACCGTTTCTACCGGATAGCTGCCGGCTGCCGTTTCGCCGGAAAGCATCACTACGTCGCAGCCGTCATAAACCGCGTTCGCAATGTCCGAAACCTCCGCCCGCGTCGGCATCGGCGCCGACATCATCGATTCGAGCATCTGTGTCGCCACAATGACCGGCTTACCAAACACGCGGCAGCGCGACACAATCCGCTTTTGCAGCACCGGCACCGTAACAATCGGGCATTCCACGCCCAAATCGCCGCGCGCCACCATAACCATATCCGACGCTTTGATAATGTTGTCCAAATCGTCAAGCACCTGCGGCTTCTCCAGCTTTGAAATAATCCACGCCCGCTTGCCGATAATCTTGCGCGCCTCCTTAATGTCTGACGCCCGCTGCACAAAAGACAGGCAGATGCAGTCCACCCCGAGCCCCAGCGCAAACTGCAAATCGCTGTGGTCCTTTTCCGTCAGCGGCGAAATGTTGAGCGACGAATTCGGCAGGTTCACGCCTTTGTGCCCGGAAATAACTCCGCCGACCTCAACTTCCGTTTCCGCCGATTCTTCGTTGCACTTCAAAACGTTCAACACAATATTTCCATCGTTAACCAGCAGTTTGTCGCCCGCCTTAAGCGCTTCAAAAATTTCCTTGTGCGGCAACAGAACCCTTGTTTCGTCACCCGGAATATCCTGCATGTCCAGCGTAAACTTCTGCCCCTTTTTCAACAAAACTTTGCCGTCTTTGAACGTTCCGATTCGGAGCTTCGGCCCCTGCATATCCGCCACAACCGTTACGCGCACGCCCTTTTCTTTCGCCACACGCCTTACAATCTCATAAGTCCGTTTGTGTTCTTCCTGCGTCCCGTGGCTGAAATTAAGCCGGAACCCGTCAATCCCCGCCTCAATCAGGGCGCTGATTTTTTCTTCGGTATTTGACGACGGCCCCAATGTTGCTAAGATTTTTGTACGCGTATCATTTGGCATATTCTTCCCCTAAAAAGTTTAAAACCATCTTTTGCTATGGTTACATATATACCATAAATTTTTAATAACTTATTATTCTTCATTTTCTCCACAATTATTTAACCGCCGCCGCTTTTTGTTGCTATTTTAACCGCCGCCGCTCTTCGCCGAATTTATATCTTGTCAAAAAAAAATATCTTTGCTAAAGTGCCGCAGCGTATATGATACGATTCTTTAATAACATAAAAGGGAGAACAACTATGTCGGAAAATGAAGTCGGCGGCATTGACAGCACCAGATTGAATTCTTTGATTGAACGCATTGAACGCCTGGAAGAGGAAAAGAAAGGCATTTCTTCGGACATTCGCGACATCTACGCCGAAGCCAAAGGCGTCGGTTTTGACGTTAAGATTATGAAAGCCATTATCAAATTAAGAAAAATGAATCAGGCGGACCGCGACGAGCAGGAATTCCTGCTTGAAACCTACCGTAAGGCCTTAAACGTATAAACGCGGCGCACACCCGCAAAAAAAAAACGCAAGCACCGGAATACGTTTCCGGTGCTTTGTCGTTGCCTAAGCCGCAACCACGCCCGTCGCCATAGCGTAAATGGCAAATAGGGCTGCCGCAACCAATATCCACGCGGCAAAACGTTCTCCCGCGGAAAACGCCGGTTCGTGCGGCGCATTCTGCCTGCGGGCATGAATGAAGACCGGAATGCCGATTGCCATAAAGATAAGTGCCATCAGCAGGTAATTAAGCCCGGCCGCATAGATGAGCCAGAGCGCGTACAGCGACCCCAGAACTGCGGAAAGCAGCGCCGTCGACCGGCGGATATAGAATCCGGACGGGTATTCGTGGTCTTCGCACAGTTTCCACAGATACATCGCGCTGGCAAAATAAGCCGGCAGCACCATAACGCTGGTAATGCTGAGCATCGTGTTCCATGCATTGCCCGAAAAATATACGAGCAGCATAAACACCTGCATCAGCCCGCTCGTAACATACAGCGAAACCGACGGTGCCTGTGCGGCGTTTTCCTTGACAAACTCTTTCGGAAACGTGCCGTTTTCGGCCGCTGCCTGCGGAATTTGCGCCGTTACCATCGTCCACGCCAGCCAGCTCGTCAACACCGAAATCAGCAGGCCGATATTCATAATATACGAACCCCATTTGCCGATAATCGGTTCCAGCACTGCCGCCGTTGACGGATTCGGCAGTTTGGACAGCTGTTCCTGATCCATAATGCCATACGGCAGAACGGACAGCAGGACATACACCAGAAGGCAGCCCGAAAAGCCCAGCAGCGTCGCCGTGCCGACCGCCTTCGGATTTTTGGCGTGTTTGGACATCACGACCGCGCCCTCTATGCCGATAAATGCCCACAGGGTAACCAGCATCGTGCCTTCAATCTGCTTCGCCAGACCTCCCAGCGAACGCTCCCGCTCGCCCCAGAAGTCGAACGAAAACCGCTCCGAATTGAAAAATATCAGCGTTATGACGATAAAGAACAGCAGCGGCGCGATTTTTGCCACCGTGCCGATAAGGTTGATAATCGTCGCCTGCTTGATGCCTTTCAGAACCAGCGCGTTAAAGCCCCATATCAGCAGCGAACCGCCGATAATGGAATAAAGGCCGTTGCCGCCCGCAAAATACGGCGGAAAGAAATAGTTGAGCGCGTCCATCGTAATCACGGCGTAACCGACGTTGCCGCAAATCTGGCACAGCCAATACGACCACCCGATGGTAAAACCGACATACGGGCCGAAACCAGCCCGGCTGTACATATAAATGCCCGCCGTCAAATCCGGCTTGACGACGGAGAGAATGCGAAACGTATTCGCCAGAAAATAAACGCCGATGCCGGTAATCAGCCAGGCCAGCAGCACCGCGCCGACCGACGCGCCCGCGGCCATATTCTGCGGCAGGCTGTAAATGCCGCCGCCAATCATTGAGCTGACGACCACGCCGGCAAGTGCCCAAACGCCGAGTTTTCCGCCGCCGGAAGATTCGGACGCCTGCCCATGGCCGCCGGAAACGCCGGCAGCCTGTTCCGCGGAAACGCCTCCGCTTCCGCCGCCCGCGCCGCCTGCCGAAGCCGGCTGAGCCGCGGCGCTGTTTCTTCTATTGTCTTTAATTGCCATTGTTTTTTCCTTTGACTTAATTAATCCCGGTTAACTAAAACGGCGCCGCAAGCCCCGCTGCTCTGCCGGATTAAACCCACACTCCTTCCGGTTCGCCGTTAAATTTTGGCTGCCGGAGCGTGTTCGAAATTCAAAAAGCCAAGACAGGTCAGACAATAGCCGAACTGCTGTTCGATATTGATAAAGTTATGGTAAAGCTGGAAGTCGCTGTGCTTTTCGACGCCGCGGATTTCCAACTCATGGTTAAGTGACTTGTTCAGCCACATTTCCGCGTGTCCCTTAGCTATATCATCGTCAATATGGGTATCAAAATATTCGACGTATTCCGCCGCCCAGCCGCCGATAAGCTCGCCGTTCTTATCCTTGCCCCAGCAGATGCCCAGCCCGGTGGCAATCGCCTTGTGTTCGTCGCGGTTTGCGCCGTTGCCCGCCATAATAACTTCCAGCACTGCGCCGTGTTTAAATTGGTTAACTACTTTATCAACCGGAACAATATTGCCGTAAACTTCCTTCGGCAGCACTGACGTATAGGGAACTACGTTAAAATTTTCAATCTTGGCCTGCATCAGCGCTGAATCATAGCAGAACGTTTCAAACGGCTGCGGCGGAATACCTTCGTTCGCCTGGCCAACGCCGCCGGTAATAAATGCTAAAGTCGGAAATCTAACGCCTTCTGTCATTTTCTTCTCCTATAAAAAATTAATTGTTAAAACAGAAGAAGAAATAAACCCGATTTTTATTTTTTAAATACCGGCGGCAACAAATTAGACTTTCGGATAGGTTATATCGGCAATTCTTTCCCGCCCGGCACCGCATCGCGCAGATTTAGCGCCTTCACGCAACCCGCGCTTCCCGAACCTCGCTTCGCGCGCCACGCCTCATAACCGCTATCCCCCGGCCAGCGCCAAATACTGCTCCGGCGTCAGGTTTTCAGCCCTAAGCGTCGGTTCAATGCCCAGCGCCGCCGCTTTTTCAATCGCTCCCGGCACGCCTTTCAGGCTCTGGCGTATCATCTTGCGCCGCTGTCCGAACGCCGCTTCCGTCAGTTTTTCCACCCGCTCCAAGACCTGCCGTTTCACTGAAACAAATTTCGGCTTAAACAGCAAAACCGTTGACCAGATTTTCGGCGCCGGAACAAAGCAGGTCGGCGGCAAATCAAACAGCCGCACCACATCGCATTGCAACTGCGCAATAACTGAAATTCGCCCGTAATCTTTCGTCCCCGGAACCGCCGTTATCCTGTCCGCCACCTCTTTCTGAAACATCAGCGTCATACTTTTGATATTCTCAATCTGTTCCAGCCACCCGGCCAGCAGAACAACCGAAACGTTATACGGCAGGTTGCTGACGATATGGAACTTTCCCTCTGTTGCTGCTTTTCCTGTCCAGTCAAATTTAAGCGCATCGCCGTTGACAATATCCAGCTGCGGATAAGCTCCTCTTATTTCGCCCAAAATCTCCAAACACCGCTCGTCCATTTCTATTGCCGTCAGCTTTTCCGGATTCTGCCGCAGTACGGCCTGTGTCAGCCCACCCGGGCCGGGACCGACCTCAACGACAGTTTCCCCCGTCAGGTCTTTCCGTTCCTGCGCCGCCAGCGACAAGCGCATAATTTTGTCGGTAATATTCCCGTCCAGCAGAAAATTCTGCCCCAGGGCTTTCTTCGCCATCAGCCCGTATTTTTCGACAAACTCTCTCGTACTCGGCAAGGCATTTTTTCTGCCGTCCGCCTCTGTTCCGTCCATTTATGCTTCTCCCGCCATATTCCGTCGTATCATAGCCGTTTGCCGCCGCAGCGCCAGTCCCTTTTGCCGCATCAGAACTTCTTTTCCACCACCGCGCGATTGCGCAAGTCGCGAATATACTTGTTCGCCATTTCATCTGTTTTGCGATTTTGGATAAAAGTCCTGACCTCGTCTTCATCCGGCATCTTCTGTTTGTCCCGCGCCGGATTATAAATCTTGTCCATTTTGAAAATATAATAGTCGGCACGGTACGGAACCGCCTGCGATACCTGACCTTCCTTCAAACTGCGGACGACTTTGTCAAGCGGCGCCGCCAGCTGTCCGGCAGCCACCCAGCCGAGCTTGCCGCCCGACGGGGCGCTGGCGCTCTGCGAAAACTGCGCGGCATACAACTCAAAACGCGGGTCTTTCTGCAAAATCTCCACCAGTTCGCTGATGTGTTCGCCGTCCTTGCGCTTGATTACAATTTCCGAAACCATATATTTCGGCGTATTCATATCCTTTTTAATCCGGGCATATTCGTCTTTCACCTCGCGTTCGGAAACATCAGCGCCGCGCCCCATGCGATTCGCCACCAGCTTGTTCCATAACAAATTCGCCTTAATCTGCGTCATAAACACATCTCTGCTGACCTGATATTCTTTCAGCACGTTTGCAAATTTGCCTGCCGGTACGCCGTTCGACTTTTCAAAATTGCGATACGCCTCCTTAATCTCCTTATCCGAAACGTGAATTCCCTGTTTTTCGGCTTCCTGAATTTTAATCTTCTCGTCAACCGTGTTTTGCAACACTTTGTCTGACACCATTTTTTTATTCTTGTCATTAATATTAATGCCGGTCGTCAAGGCAAACAAATTGGCTCTTTCCTGCAAATCCTTGTTGGAAATCATTTCCCCGTTGATGGTCGCCGCAATCTTAAGCCCGCGCCCAAACAGATTGTAAGGGCGGAAGACGGCCTGTTCCTGCTTTACTTTGGCTTCCTGCTCGGCCTTTTCTCTCGCTTCGGCCTCGGCTTCCTCCTGCATTCTGGCTTCCTCGGCTTCTCCGCCGCCCCGTCTGAACATAATCGACTTGGAGCCGGAACTGCGCACGGCCTTATCCAAATCGGAAAGGTCGATATCCGCCGCCTGCACCGGCGCCTGCACGGCAGCCCAGAAAAGTAATGCCGTAAGTGCTGTTTTTATCATCATCTTCCAACTCTCCTTTTAATTTAACATTATGTCCCCGCCCCTCTCGCAGAAACTGTCGTTTCCTGAATTTCCGCAAAGGACGCAGCCCGCCGTTTCAAATCCTTCCGTTACTGTTCCCGCAGAAAACGCCATTTCCGAAACTTTGCCGCTCCATTGGCGCCGGCAGCCACACCGACAATCGTGCCGACAATCGCGCCGGCAGCCACACCGACAACAGTTCCATTGGCGCCGGCAGCCGCTCTGGCCGCCCGCACTAGCTGGAGCCCATGCCGCCCAGCGTCTTCAGGAAGAACGTTACGCTGAACTCATAGTCATCATCCAGCGTCGGATCGTCATAATTATATTTTCTCGCCACAAATGCCAGCTTCAGACATTCGTCTTCATAAATCAGCTGCCCGCCGTGCTCCAGCGAACCGCCGTTGTCAGTCAGATCGATTCGGTCATAAACGGAAACCGACCAGTCCTTCGTCAGCTTGGAATTCAGCGACAGATACAGCTCTTTTCTCTCCCCTGCTTTGTAGTACGAATTCTGATTCGGTTGTAAATATATATACGAAGTGTAAACATTAAATATGTCGCTGCCGACTTTCGCCCCGAGTTCGCTGTATTTCAAATCAAAGTCGTCCTTGTCCAGCCGATAGCGGTAGTTCAAATCCAGATAACGGTTCGGGCTGGCATAAACGCGGCCGACATAATCGGAAAAACGGTTGTCGTCTTCTTCGCCGTTAACGGCACGCATAAACGAACTGTTGTCGGAAAGCTGATAGCTTTGGGCAATAAATGCCGACGTCCGTCCTAAGATGTTGCCGTACGAACTCCAGTTCAAACCATAGCTGACACGGCTCCCGTCGTCATTGCGGTCATACCCGGCATATCTGTCCAGGCTCAAGATATTCGTATCGTCAAATTCCACGTCGGCGCTGTCCGCATCGGGAATTTTTTCAATATCATTGTCATTGTCCGGCGCCAGCACGGCCACGATTACCGGTTCCAGTATCTGCCGGGTGGTTTCCGTCGCCCGGACGAACGGCAGCCGCCATTCGACGCCGACCTGCGGGAACACTCTGGCTACCGTGCCGTCATAATCCTCGTTGGTACGGTACATATAATCGTCAACATAATATAAATCGGATTTCAACGAAGCCACAAATTTATACTGCTCGCCGTAATCGCTCGTATAAGGCAGTTCCCACGAATTTATCATCGTCAGCCGCTGCGATTCCTCGTCATTTTCACGATATACCGACGCAGAACTGATATTGGTCTTAAAGTAAGCCCCGTATTCGTTTGCATCGCTGATATGTTCATACTCCATATACGGTGCCACTGTCGGCAGGCTCTTCATCCGGCTTTGAAATTCGGCATTGTTCGAGGCTTTCAGGTTATAACTCGTCAGCTTGTAGTAATACCCTTCAATCGTTGCATAATCGCGCCCTTCAAACCGTTCAAATGCCAGCTTCGACGTCAGCCACGGGTCATCACGCCCCTGCAAATTCATGTCTTTGAGATAAAAGACGTCGGAAACATAATTCCAGTCCAGATTGGCCACCCAGTAGTCGTTAATTTCATAACGGGCGTCTAAAAACAGGTTGCCGCGGCGTTCCGGGCGATTGAACGTCTTATAGTCAACCTTGTTATAGTCTTTGCCGTCGTCTTCAAGATAAGTTCCCTCGGCCTTGATTTCGCCGTTGTAAAAATACTGGCGGTACTGTCCTCCGAGCACCACGCCGCGGTCGGTCGTAAAATACGGCGACAAAATAACGTCGGTATGGTCGGAAACATTCCAGAAATACGTCGGCTGGATATACTGCCCCGTATAGGACGTGCTTCCCATAGACGTCATCAAAAGCCCTGAACGGCGCTTAACCTCCGGTGACGGATGGCTGAGAAACGGCGTATAAAATACCGGAATGTTCTTAACCCGCAACACCGCGTCATTGTAATTGATATTCTGTCCCGCTGCATCATAGCTGACCTTGCGCGCGTCAATCTGCCACAGCGGCGATTTCCCCTGGCAGACATCGCAGGCCGTATACGACGCATTGCGCATCTGTTTGTTATCGTTGGTCTTTTTGACAAACGTATCCGCCCAAATCCGCGATTCGTCGCGCATAATCACTTTAACCTTATTGACGTCCGCCCGCTTCATCCTCTCTGAAAGCGTAATCCTGTCGGTATAAAGTACGCTGCCGTCAGCTTCGGTCAAAATCGCATTGCCTTCCGCCACGATAATGTCTTTTTTCTGGTCATACCACAACCTGTCGCAGACCAGTTCCATGTTGCCTCGGGTAACGATGACATTGCCGACTGCCGTAATCACCGCATTGGCTTCGTCCGTCTCCATCTCGTCGGCTGAAAAATATATTTCCGGCTCTTCTTCTTTTTTGTTTTCACTCAAAGACGGCATAATATCCGTCATATTGCCGGGACGGAACTCGGCTTTCGGAGTAACTTCCGTATCCTTGCGCACAATAGCGCCGGCCTCGGGTTCGTTTGCTGCCTGCAGCGGAAAAGCCAGCATGGTCAAAACCGCCGCCGCGGCCCACGGATTAAGCTTCATTTTCAATCTCCTTCGCGCGCTTTCTGCGAAACGTCGGCGTTTTCCAAAGCAGCCAGCCGGCAATCAACAGCGGCAAAAAGCAGTTAACATACATCAGCGCCACAATCCACTCGTACCGGCGCGCCATATTCGCAAACGTCATATCCAGCGCCTGCACCAGTATCATTGCCAAAATAGAAACCGTAATGACTTTCCCCTGCCCCCGGCGGTTGAAATTCGAAATCAGCAGCCCCGTACAGGCCAGCAGCGCAAAAACCAGATTAAACCACGGCGCCAGCAGCCGGCGATGCGCCTCGGCCTTAAACGCACGCGCATCCTTTTCGGAAACTTCCGGCTTTTCTGCTTCGGCAAACAATTCGGAGATGCTCCGCTCCCGCACGCTCTTATCTTTTTTGCGCGCAACCGAAACATCGCCGAAATCGACGACATAATCGTCAAACGTCATTGATGAAAACTGTCCGCTTTTTTTGTTCATAACCTGACGTGTGCCGTTCTTCAACAGGATTTTCGGCCCGATATCCGTATATTCCAGCATACCGCTCTCCGCCACCGTAACCACCTTTTCTGCCGGATTTTTACCGTCGCTGACCAAAATTCCCTTGACCGTTCCGTCATCAAGAAACTTGTCGATAAAAATTGTCATATTGTTTTTAAAAGACGTAAAAGCCCCTTCGCGCAGCATCATTTTGGAAAAGCTGTTTTTAACCTCATATTCCAAATCACGAAACTTCCCCTCCGCCGCCGGAATGCCCACATTCAGCACAAAGACATTAAACAGCGCCAATACCGCGCCGACCAGCAATGCCGCCCGGGCAATGACGACCGAACTGATGCCCACCGCTTTCATCACCACCAGCTCGCTGTCGGTAATCAGGCGGTTATAAACAAACATCACCGCCACAAACAGCGCAATCGGCGACAGGATGGTAAACACCCGCGGCATTAAAAGCGATGTCATCTCCACAAACAGATAAACCGGCAGCCCCTTGTCCGTTACCATTTCGACAAACCGGAGCGACTGCGTCAGCCACAGCATGGACATCAGGGAAAGCGCCACCAGCAGAAAACCGGTTACAATCTGCTTGGCTATATAGGTATCTAATTTTTTCATAAACCTAAAGTTATCTCATTAAAACTTATTTTTCAAACTTTATTTTTAGAATTTCTACGTTTAAAAACATTTAAGAAAATCTTTTAAATCAAAATATTTAGGGAGTTGCGTTCCGGCATTCGGATTATCCAGATTTCTCCCGTTTCGCCGTCTTTCCGTTTCGCCGTCTTTTTACACTCCCCCCGGATATAGACAACGTCCCCCGGATACAGACACCTAAAAAACTGTTTACTTTTCTTCTAATTGCAATATACTTGGCGGCAGTAAACAATTATTCTGTAAATTTGAGGATCCGGTCAAACAAAGCCTCACAGTCAATCCCCCGGTACAATTATGAACGAAATTGTTATATTTTATGTTTTTCTTTCTGTAACTGTCATCCTTTTCATTCTGCTGATTATAACATTTTTCAGCTGGGAACGATGGAAAACGAATTTTAGAAAAGAGCTTGCTTTCCGCCCTGCCACAGTAAACGACTATACAATCCCCCGATATGTCTATGCAAACGGCAGGGAAAGTCCGGAGTATGAACCGGAAAACGGGCGTATTGTCGGTTATCGCATTGCCCCGAACCTGGTCATCAACAGCCATGTATACACAGGTACCAGTTTGCGGCTTTGCCAGAACTATATGCTCAGCCATCTGCTCCGGGAAGAAGATGTCCTGTTATTGGAAAAAAATTTAACAGCCCTGTCTTCTTTAAGGGCAAAATCCGGAGAAGAACCTTTAAACTTTTCCTGGTTCTGGGCAAAAAAAGACGGTTTTCCGGTTATCGTTAATCTGGAAAAAAATCAATATTGGACGGTATCAAACGAACAGAAAACTTATCCGGCCATTTTAAAGTACTAAATCAAAAAAAGCAGGGCTTCCTCCCCGGAACCCCTGCTTAAATTTAATACATTGTCAATCGCATCAACGTGCCACAATAACCATCGCCTCGCGCAGAATGCGGTCATGTATCGTATATCCGGCCTGCAGTTCCGCCAAAATCGTTCCGCTCTTGGCTTTCTTGTCTTCAATTTCCTGCACCACACGCTCAAAATTCGGGTCAAACTTTTCCCCGATATGATTGAAACGCTTAATTCCGAACTTCTCAAAAACTTTCGCCAACTCGCTCTGCGTCAGCTCAACCCCTTTCAGCAGTTCGGCGCAGGACTCCCTGTTGTCGGCCATTGCGGCAATCGCGCGCTCCAGATTGTCGGCCACGCCCAACAGTTCCTTCGCAAACGACGAAACAGCAAACTTAATCGTCTTTTCGCTTTCCTGATGCGCCCTCTTTTTCATATTGTCCATTTCGGCATACAGACGGATATAATCGTTTTTAAGCTTGTTGAAATCTTCTTCCAGCTTTTCTCTGCCGCCGTCGTTCTGCCCCGCGGTATCGTCGTTCCCTTTGCCCGTCCCGCCGGAATTGTTTTCCGCCTCGCAGAACGCGCCGCTTCCCGGCTGCCCGCCCGTTTCACAACCGTTGGCATTTTCGTCCACAGCAAATTCATCTGCCCCGGTCTCCGGCATCGTCTTCTCGTTTTCATCTGCCGGATGGCGATTTTTCATTTCATTTTCTTCGGCACTCATAATACCCTCTTCATAATTAAAATTCGTCTGACATAGATTTAGGTCTTAAAAATCATTAAGTCAAGACCCAATGCACTTCAGCTTTCCCTCATATCAATGTTTTCATCCATACGACACCCGCCCATCGGCACTTTCGCCCACGCGACATCCGATGCCCCTTTTTCCGCCCCAAGTGTCTGCAAGCGGAGGCTCCCGGTATTGCCTGCAATCACCAGTGATCCAGCAGATGATGCCGGTGATGCGGTCCCCAAATATCATACGCCACCCTGCCGACAACGGCACCGCTCAAAAAATAAATCAGGTTCTGCACATTTTCCTGATAGGGATAATATCCGGCATTTGCCTGAGCCTGCTGCCATGCTGCATATTTATGATACGGCGGAACCACTACCGGAGAAACCGTCGGCAAATATGTACTTCCGATATTCGGACGCTCTGCCGTTTGCTGCGGCCAGACGCCACGCCTTTCCGCCACAGCCGCCGTATCGTTCTGCGGTTTAATCTGCTCCGGTGGCGGTGTCGTAATCATTTCAATATAACTGTTTGCCCCGGCCGTTGCTGCACCTCCCACCAACAGAAAAACGCATGCCGTGGCAGCCACGTTTCGCCTCTGCCCGGCCAATAGGCGGACATATTCGCCGAAGCATCGCTGAAACTTTTCCGTTTTTATAAAAATCTGCCGCAGCATACCGTATCCCGTCAATGGTGCCTAAAATGCCGGTTATGCCGCCACCGGTAAAAATGCGGATGATGATAGCGGTACGGGTACCAATACCCCGGAAAATCTGCAAAGTGCGGCCGCGTATAACGCCAACCGTCGCAACGCCCGCACCTGTCGGGCACCGTATCCGTTACCACAACCGTTACCGGCCCGGCACCGGATGCAGTCCCGCCGGTTTCTCCCTGCAAACCGGCTGTTCCGGTTCTTGGTGTTCCTGCCTGTTCCCCGGCTGCTGTTTTTCCCGCCCCTGTGTCAAAAGTCTGCGGCACCGCAAAAACCTGTTTAACGACATTTCCGTACCGGTCAATATAAACCGTAGCGTCTTCGGCCGCTGCCCCGCTGACAAATGCCAATGCCGCCAGAAACAGCCCGGCAATTCCGCTTTTGCAAAAAGTCCTGCTTTCTTTCATTTTTCCTCGCCAATCGTTAGACCGCCGGTGTATCTGCAAGATACATACCTGAAATAGGTATAAACCGGATATTTTCGTTTTTCAACACCTATTATAACGATAAACGGATATAAAAGTTCACGGCAAAATGCCCCTATACAAATTTTCAACCCCAAACGCAGACAAATATCAAACCGGCAAAACAGGTTTGCCGGCTGTCATTTCATAACTGTTGCTGTTTCATATCAGCCGCTGTTTCATATTTTTTGAAATACGCCGTCTCCTGCTTTTCACGGCGGCTTTCCTATATTCAGGATTCACAAAAAACAATCAGGACACAAAACGCCTGGCAACCTCTTCATAGCACTTCCCCGCTTCTTCGGCAAAACGGTCGTCAAACCCCAGCGAACCGTCCGCCGCAAGCTTAACCAGATACCCGCCGGCAACATCGCCCGCCTCGTCGCGGTTCACAATCAGCACGCCGGCCGTCTTGCCCAGCACATCCCGAACCTCCGGCACGATATTTTCCGCCAGGCAGACCGAACCGTCCGCCTCAAAGAGTTGCAACGTGTTTTTCCCGTCATAAACCGCATGTTCAAACGTCCGCGAAACGCCTGGCAGCTCAATCGCTACACGCCCGTCATGAACATAAAACACGCATTCTTCAACAATCAGATTCTCAGCCATTTTAACGCCCTCCCCTCGACTTTGCATTAAGCACCTGATACACATCGCCATCCACTTTGCGCGTTTTAGCCGCTCCGTCAGCCGTTTGCCCCTTATGCGCAACCTTGTCTTTTAGCTTATCAGATTTCCAATGGCAAAAACCTGTCGTCATAATCGTTGCGCCGGCCGCAGCCAAGGCGGGATTGCCCGTTCCCATGCCGGCCAGCATTGACAAGCCGCCAACCGTTGCCGCCAGTTTTGGATTATCTTTCAAATAGGCTATATTCTTTTCAACGCAGTCCTTAAAGTAAGCCTTCGTCTTGTCAAACAGCCGTCTGCCGCCGCTGTAGCTCCTGGATTTATTCACAAAATCAACCGCCTGCTCTTTGCCGACCGCATGCGCCGGCATTTCTTTTTCCAGCCCGTATTTGCGTTTAAGGATTTCGCTCTGATATTTTGCCGATTTTCTCAACTCTTCATCAACTTTCGGATTACTTGCCACCGCGTCATAAACGCCTGCCACTTCGGCTGCCACGGCGTTTCCCGTCTTGCTCCTGTTCATCTCGCGCATTATATGCTTTGCCGCCTCAAAACAGCTTTCGGCATATTGCGGATGGTCTGCCGCCACTTGGCGGTAATTATGCATTGTCTTGTTATACGCCGCTATATCCGTATCAGCCGGATAAGCCCCTTCCCTGCCTTTAACTTTATAAACCTCTTTCTCGGTCGCACCCATATAGGCGTCAGCCACTTTTTCATCGCCAAAATAACGCGCCGCTTTGTTGTATGTTTCTAACCGATATCCCTCATTTTCAATATAATTTCCGCACCCGTCAATTCCGGCAAACAGTTCTTTTTGCATATTCAACAGCTTTGCAGAAAGCTCCGGCGATTCCGGCTCCACGCCGCGCGTCGCACGAATTAAATCGCTTGCCACGGCTTGATGGCCGTATGAAGTCGCCGGCGCATTAAGTGATGTCGCCCTGTTTTTAACGTCCTCAATTGCATTAACCGCCTCCATCGGCTTCTCCCCCCGAAAACCATTGTCCCCGCGCGTTGCCAAACCATAAGCGACATTAAATCCGTCCAACAGCTGCGCATTTTCATCTGTGAGAATATCTTTGTTTCCCATTTTAGCCTGCGCCGCGTCCATAATCTTTGCCAGCATCGCCTGCGCTTCTGCGCTGTCCGCAAAAACGCCGGCTTCCTTAGCTGCCTTTTCCATAATCTGGCGAATCTCCGCATCGGTAACATTGCTTTCCCCCAGCCGTGCCAGCATCTCATCAAACATTCCCATAACATCTCTCCTTGTACAATTATAACTGTTGATTATAATTGTACGTATTAATACACCATCGGAATACAATCATAAGGATATGTATTGGCTTAATATTTTTCGCTTGCCAATTGTTGAAAAATAACGTACCTAAAATTTCATCAACTCCGTACGCCGTTCCCTGCCGCTCTCCCGTTCCCGACACAAACCACTGTCCTCAGTACAAACCGCTATCCTCGGCACTCAACCCCGCACAACAAAAAAGCGGAGCCATCGCTCCGCCTAAGATTTTTTCGGCCCGCTCTTGCCGTTAAGCAGATTTTTTCATCTGCCTGGCCATCAACAGCCGCAGCACACGGTCAACTGTTTCTTTAAGATTTTTGCGCTCGACCACAATGTCAACCATGCCGTGCTCTTTCAGGTATTCCGCGGTCTGGAATCCCTCCGGCAACTTCTCGCGGATAGTCTGTTCAATCACGCGCTTGCCGGCAAAGCCAATCATCGCGCCCCTTTCGGCTATATGGATATCCCCAATCATAGCAAATGATGCCGAAACACCGCCTGTCGTCGGGTCGGTAAAAATGGAAATATACGGCAGGCCTTTCTCCTTTACCCGGTTGATTGCCGCCGTGGTACGCGCCATCTGCATCAGCGACAGCATGCCTTCCTGCATACGGGCGCCGCCGGAAGCGCTGGCAATAATCAGCGGGCAGTCATGTTCATACGCATATTCCGCCGCCGCAACGATTCCCTCGCCCACGGCCGTCCCCATTGAACCGCCCATAAACGAGAAATCCATTGCCGCAACAACCGCGTCAATTCCGCCGACTTTGCCGGTGCCAACCTTAATCGCGTCGTTGTTTCCGGTTTTCTTACGATATACTTTCAATCGGTCAACATATTTCTGCGTATCCCGGAACTTCAGCGGGTCTTCTTTCACTGCCGGCAGCACCATTTCCGTATAAATACCGTCGTCAAACAGCTGTTTCAGACGTTTGTCAACATAAAGCCGCAAATGGTGCCCGCATTTGGTGCAGACATACATCGACTGCTTCAGCTCCTTTGAAAACAACATCTGTCCGCATTCCGGACATTTGACCCACAAATCATCGGAAATTTCCTTCGGGGTCGTCTTCTTTATTTTCGGCCTGACAATATCCGTTAACCAATTCATTTGATACCTCGCTTTTTTCGACAGCAGCCCTGTTCCCCGCTTAAGCGCAAAACCTGCACCGTCTGCCTGTTTTTGTTTGTTTTTGTTCTTTAATCCTTCTTTATGCCCAATCCGTTTTCCGCCCGCCGCAGTATTACGCGCCGGCCTTTTTCCTCATTTATCGCTTATTTATCTTCCGCAGAAGGTTTGGAAAACCAGCCCTTGATTTTCTGGTTGAGCGAAAAGCCGTCTTTCCTCTCGGCCTTCTCGGCCTCTTCCTGCAAAGTCGAAATCTGCTGATTCAGCTTTTCGTGTTCATGGTTTAGCTTTTCATGCTCTTTGGAAAGTGCTTTATTGGCTTTTTTCTGCTTTCTGAGCGTAGCCCGTAGCGGCGCATAGGCTGACCATGCCGACATACGCCCATACAGATAGCCCAGACAGAACATCGCCAGATAAACAACGCTCACGCCGACCATCAGCGACGATTCCGGAATTGGCCACACACTGACCAAATCGTTATTATTCTGCACCAGAAAGACCAGAAACAACGCCATCAGTAAAATTTTAATCAGCCACATATCCGTCTCCTTTTTGCGAAGGATTGAAAAATCAGTTTTCGTTCATTTTCTCGTGCAGTTCCTTGCCTACCCGAAAATGGACGATATTGCGGTTACCAATCTGCACCTTGTCGCCGGTTCTCGGATTCTGTGCAATTCTCGGAGCGCGCTTATGGATTGAAAATACGCCGAAACCGCGGAATTCCACCCGGTCGCCCCTGGCCAGAGCCCCCGTCATGCTGGAAAAAATGACGCTGACAATCTTCTCAATCTCGCTAAGCAGGAGATTCGGGTTTTTCTTTGCAATGCTTTCTATTAATTCGGATCTAGTCACGGCATACCTCTTTCATGAATATAAACATAACACAACTTCTTTTAAATTAAATTCCTAACATCAAATTTACAACATAGCTATAAATTTTTATTTATTTTACACAAGTGTCAGCCCCTCTTATATACAGCGGCTTCGGAAAATCAAGGTTTTTCTGCAAATATTTTTGATAGGTTGTGCGAAACAGCGCTTCGGTACTCATCATGTCCGTAATCTCAACCTGTTTGATTTGCAGCCCCATGGAAACCGACAGCAGCCGTTCTGCCCCGTCGCCGATAAAACTGGTCTGGCGGCTCTTCAGGCGGTTGGCGATTTCCTCCCGCGTCAAAGCCAGCGGCTCGCTGATTTTCTTCAGATTCTCATCAAACAGCTGAAAATAGAAGTCCTCGCGTTTGGTCTCAATAACCACGGCATTATAAAAAGCACGGTCGCTTTCTTTAAGCATATTCGCATAAACTTCAAAAGCCGAAACGCCGGTCAGTTTCAAATCCGGACTGCCCAGCGCCAGCCCGCGCGCAAACGCCAGCCCTGCCCGCACGCCGGTAAATGACCCCGGCCCGGTACAAACGCCCAAGAGCCCGATTTCGCCAAACTTCAGCTTATTTTCCTTAAGCATCTTTTCAACATTGCAAGCCAAATCTTCCGCCTGCCCGAACTCTTCTATTTTTTCGATTCCCGCAACGCGGGACAAGTCCCGGTAAAGGGCTGTTCCCACGCCGCTGCCGGTCGTATCAAAAACTAACGTATACATATTGTTCACTCTTTCAATTTTTAATTTGCTATCAAATAACAAATATCTTAAAAAAGCCTATATACTAAAATAAAAAAACAAACAACCTTTATTTTTAGCCCCGCGTTTTGCCTCCTCCCGGAAGCATATTTGCCGGCACCGGTGCAGCCTCCGCAAACTTCCGCCGGTTTCGCCCGGCCGCACGCTGAAAACAAAACACTCGGCTCTTTGAGCCGCACGTTATGGAAAAAGGAATGACGATAGAAACTGTAACTATATTGCTTTATATCTGGCTTTCAGTCAGTCTGGTTTTCCCGCTGCTCGCGGTAATTCTGCTGCGCCGCGGCCGGCGGATGAAAGCCGAGCTAGCCAAGAAGGATTTGTCCAACCGCCATTATGAAGAAATGCTATATGCCTCCAAAGACGGCTATCTGACTCATTCCGTATATAAAAGCAAAGACTATCAGTACTGTTCGCGCCGTCTGGCAACCATGCTGAATCTGCCCGCCGGCGAAAAAAGTACGTTTGCCGACGTTGCCTCCGCATTTGAACGCGCCGATGCCGAAAAGCTGAACGGCATGTTTGCAGCCCTGCTCAAAGACGGAAGAAGCTTTGAAACCATCGTCAGAACGCCCTCCGGCAGAGCCGCCCTTTCCGGCAAGACGTTCGTCGTCTCCGGCGTGCGGATTAACTCCGCCGATTCGCTGATAAACAGCAGCTGCCTCTGGTTCCGTGACATCACGCGCGAAACCGACTTTATTGACCGCGCCACCGAAGACGCCCTCGCCTGCCGCCGCGAAGTTGAGGACTTCCGCATCCTGATAGACAATCTGCCCTGCCCTGTCTGGCTCCGGGACGAAAGTCTGAACGTCCGCATCATGAACCGACGCTACCTGAACCTGCTCGGCCTGAAAGACTTTAAAGACGCCACGCCGGAAAACACAATCCTGCGCGACCTCGGCAATGCCACCAATTTGCTGGAACTCGCCAAAACCGCCCGCGAATCAAACACGCCGCAGAAAAAGCAGATTAACATCTTACATGACGGCGAACTCAAAAAATACGAAATCACCGAAACGCCGTATTACGATTCGTCGCTGAAGACATCGCATACTGTCGGTTCGCTGACGGACATCACCGGCTTTGACGAAGCCAAGCGCAGCTATCAGGTACATCTGGACACCCATCTTGATATTTTAAGTTCGCTGGATACGGCATTCTGCATCATCAACACCGGACACGAGTTCACCTTTGGCAACGCCGCGTTCCTGAAATTGTGGAACCTTCCCGAAAACTTTATCGACAACGCGCCGCACTACAACGTTTTCCTTGACCGGATTCGCGAACAGCGGACTTTGCCCGAAGTCTCGGATTTCAAAGCCTACAAAGACGAAGAGAATAAAGCTTTTGACGCACTGACGGAACAGCGGGAAGACCTGCTTTATATCCCGGACGGCCGCACTTTCCGCCGCATCCGCGCCCCGCACCCGGACGGCACGATTATCGCGTACGAAGACATTACCGACCGTCTGGCCGCCGCCCGCCGCCTCAGCGACCTGCTTGCGGTTCAGCGCGGCATTCTTGACAACATCAGCGATTCGGTCGTTATTTTCTCGCCTAACCTGAAGCTGAAATCTTACAACGTGGCTTTCCTCAGGCTCTGGGGGCTGGGCGCGGCGGAACTTGATGCTTCGCCATACCTGCGCGAACTGCTTGACCTGCTGAAGCCCAAACTGCCGGAACTGGAAGACTGGAACACATTCCGCGAAGATATGCTCAAGCATATAACTTCCTGCACTCCTTTCACGCTGAAGCTCCGCAGCAAACAGCGTATTATGGTAACGCCGGTCATCTTGGCGGATACGTCGCTGATGATTACATATCATAAGGAATAGCTGGAAACAAATAATCCTTGCATTCGCGCAGGACGTCATCCATAATATCCGGCAGATATCAGTCCAGGCTGCGGTTGCCGTAAAATGCCGGCCGCCGCGGCAAAAGCCCTGAAAAGCCCAAAGGAGAAAAGCAATGACGGAACAATTGGCGCCAAACCAGAAAAAAATCGTCGACTGGGACAAAAAATCCGATTCGGATGCCGAGCGCATCAGTAAACGGCTGGAAGGAAGAAGCGAACTGGACGACCGCGCGTCCACCGTCAATGACGTTTCTTCCCGCCCGGTTGCCGAGCGCACTGCCGCTCCCGTCCGGCCTGCGACGCGCCCCGCCGCCGCAAACCCGGCCGCTTCACGTCCCGCTCCGGCTGCCGGACAACCGCTGCAGCGCCTGCGCCAAAAAATTAAAGAAGTTTACGACGATGATGACGAAGACGAAAACGCCCCCGGTTTCTTCAATATCAGCCTGCTTGACGAAGAAGAAGCCGAAAACGGAATCCTCCCCGCAGGCACTGTTCCCGACCCGGCCCGCAACGAGTCGGAAACGCTGCGCATTACCCGCGAACAGCAGTTGGCCGGAAAGCTGGACGCCATTCTCAGCTCTTCAATGGCCGCAAGGGAAGCCGGACTGTCTCCCCGTGTTTCCCGCGCCGACGCCAGGCTGGCAAATTCGGCTAAATATGATGTGAAAAAAATCCGCCGCCAAACCTTAAAAGAGAAAATATCCGAACCGCTCGGGCTGAAAGGCCATCTCCCTGAAAAAGACCTTGGCCAAGCGCTTCGCGGCTTGAAAAATGCCGCCGAAACGCTGGAACCCTCTCTGCACTCAGCCGCATCCCAAACGCCGCTTTCGGCCGCGCCGCTGGCTTCTTTGCAGCGCGAAACATCAGATATCCTGAACGGCCTTCCCGCCGAAACCGCTCCGGAATTGGCGAAAGAAGACGATGAAAAAGCGCTCGCCAGACTGATACTGGAAAAATCGGGACGCGGCGCCCCGCGGAAAAAATTATCCGAAATTGCCAAAGGGTTGAAGCCATTTAAAAAAAATGAAAACACGGCTGACAACGGCAAAGAAAATAGCTGATTCCGCCCCGCCTGAGAAGCACTTATTAAACAAACCTGATTGACACTTATAAATCTTTGTGATATTCTGGACAGTGTTGATAACCTCATAAAACCAAAGGCCAAACTATGGAAAACCAATATTATACGTTAATTGAAAAACAGGACTTTTTCGAAATCATCGAAAACAAGTTCGGCGAACTGGCGGTATTTATTGACGCCCGCAAAGGCGAACCGGCCAATCCGCAGCTGGAATATGACGGCAAAACCACAGCTTTGCTCAAACGCGACGGCAGACTCGCGGTCAAGCTTGAAGGCATAAACGCCGAAACCGGCGCCGTCCTGGCTGAATCCGAATTTGTGATGATTGTAGAACTCTCCGGCGAAACTGTCGAACGCACCTACGGCGTTCCGGTTGAAACGGTTGAGGAATTTTCATTCAAAGGCCGCCAGACCCGCGCCGACGAGTTGGAACGCATTAAAAGCAAGCAGGAAATTATTGAAGCGTTTGGCGCCGTTAAAATCTGGAAAAGCGGAGAAAAATAGATGATAGGAATAGTATTGGTAACCCATGGCCGGCTGGCTGACGAATTTCTGTCTGCCATGCAGCACATTGTCGGCCCCCAGAACCAGATTGCCACCGCCTGCATCGGCCCCAATGACGATATGAACGAACGGCGCAACGACATCTTAAACAAAGTCCAGGCGGTTGACAGCGGCGACGGCGTCATTGTTTTGACCGATATGTTTGGCGGTACGCCCTCCAACCTTGCCATTTCGATTATGGATCGTGCCAACATTGAAGTTATCGCCGGCATAAATCTGCCGATGCTCGTCAAACTCAATACGCTGAGAAAAGAAAAAGGGCTGAAGGAAGCCGTTACCGGCGCCAAAGAAGCCGGCATCAAATACATCACAATTGCGTCTGAACTGTTGGGAAAATAAAATGAGCGACACCATTTCTGTAGAACTTGAGATTATTAACGAACGCGGATTGCATGCCCGTGCCGCCGCCAGTTTCGTCAAAACGATTGACGGGCTGAACGCCGACGTGCAGGTTGAACGTCTGGGACAGGTTGTAGACGGCAATTCGATTATGGGGCTGATGATGCTCGCCGCCGCCAAAGGCACCAAAATCAAGGTTTCCGCCGCCGGAACAGACGCCGAAACCGCCATCGCCAACATTACCAAACTTGTCAACGGCAGATTCGGCGAGGATAGATGACGCAAACGCCCGATACCCTTGCCAATCCCCTTGCTGCGCTTTCTCCCGCCCAGCCAACTCCCTCCGCCGCCTCTGTTTCAACCTCCCCGAAAAGAGGCCGCCGCCCTGCCGCTGCTCCGATTCCCGCCGCAGACCTCCTTTCTTCCCCCCCTGAAAAGGCATCAAATCCGGCGCCAACGCCTGCCGCTGCTCCAATCCCTGCCACAGACTTCCTCTCCGCCGCCACAAAAAACACTCCGGCTCCGGGCACACAACCTGTCGGTTCCTCTCTCTCCTCCTCCCCTGAACAGGCTGCTGTCCCTGTTACGGACACGCCGCCCGCCGCAGCTGCCAAAGCGCCCGCGCCGCGCAACAAGACCATCACGTTGACAGAGCCGGAAATCGCCGAATATTCCTCCCGCGCCGTAACCCTGAAAGGCAAAGCTGCCCTGCGCGACATCATTGACAAAACCATCTGGCAGGACACTTTTGAGGCTCTGAAATTTCTCCCCGCCAACTTTGCCGATTTGGTGGTCGTCGACCCGCCGTACAACCTGACCAAAAAATTCGGCACCAAAGAATTCAAGTCTATGGACTGGAACGACTACAAGCGCTGGATGGACAAGTGGCTTGCGGAAGTCTTTATCTCGCTGAAACCCAACGGCAGCCTGTACATCTGTTCGGACTGGAACACGTCTATCGCCGTTCCCGAAATCGCCGGAAAATATTTCCTCCTGAAAAACCGCATTACCTGGGAACGCGAAAAAGGGCGCAGTTCGGGCAACAACTGGAAAAACTGTCTGGAAGACGTCTGGTTTTTCACCAAGTCTTCCGAATACACGTTCAACCTTGACGCCGTTAAGCTGAAGCGCCCGGTCTTGGCGCCGTACAAAGACCGCAACGGCATTCCCAAAGACTGGCAGGAAGACGAAGAAATTGAAGGGGGAAAATACCGGTTGACTGCGCCGTCCAACCTGTGGACGGACATTTCCATCCCGTTCTGGTCTATGGCTGAAAACACGCCCCATCCCACCCAAAAACCGGAAAAGCTGATAGCCAAGCTGATTTTGGCCTCCAGCAACGAAGGCGATGTCGTTTTTGACCCTTTCCTCGGCTCCGGTACTACTTCGGTAACCTCCGCCAAGCTCGGCCGTCATTATGTCGGCATTGAACGCGAAAAAGAATACGTGGCCCTTGCCGAAAAGAGGCTTGAAATGGCACAAACAGACAAGACCATTCAGGGATACGAAAACGGCGTTTTCAAACTTCGCCACGCCTGATTTGTCCACCCAAAAGCTATCTCTGCCGCTAAATTTCCTGCTCCGCCGGGGATTAGCCGCCGGATTTTGCCCTGCACCTGCCAAAAACTTTTCACAAAACGAAAAAAATTGTTGCAAATACATATAACCTGATATATGTTATCAACGAATTTAATAGATATTAAGTTCAGGGCGTCAGAATCCCTTAAGCAGTCAGTCCGCAGCAGGACAAAATAAATATGCCACGTTCGGACGGATGTCGACGAATAAGAGCTTCTCAAATAAGTCGAGCCGTCAATTGCTTACGGTTTCTGAACATCCGCCCGCCTTTGCGGGCTTTTTATTTTCTCTATATTCCCTTCCCTCTGCCGCCGCAAATGTGTCCGCTTTCTCCGGTCGTAATCCATCTGTCTGTTTCCCTACAGCCCACTCCTCGTCTGTTTCTATTACCCTACTGCCCGCCCCTACAACCCGTTCCCGTCTGTTCCCATCTTCCTACTGCCACCCCTTTAGCAGCTGCCCGTCTGCCACTCACGTCTTCTCCCCCTCCCCAAAAGCGGCACTCCCCTCTCTCTCCCAAAAAACTCCCTCCCAAACGGCACAACCTCCCCCAAAACGCCTGATACCTTTATTCTGCCCCCAACATTCGCTAAAAACAAAAATTGCTATTGAGTTTTAATCCGCACCGCTCTATATAATATATCTGTGCAATATGTATTTCTGATATGTTGCCGCATCGAACCGCTATACGCGATTCTCCAACCAACAACAGGGAAATGACAACAGATGAAACCAATGAAAAATATTATGTTCTGGCTTGTTGCCTTCATACTTTTGAGTGTGATTATGAACGGCTTCTCTCCAAGCGCCCGGCAAAACGCCGCCGCGCCGATTGCTTTTTCGGAATTTATGGACAAAGCCGAAAACAACCATATTGACGCGGTAACGATTGTCGGCAACGACATTTACGGCACCTACGACAACGGTAACAAATTCCGCACTTACGCTCCCTTTGACCCGAGCATGGTCGAAACGCTGCGCAAACTCGGCGTCAAAATTGAAGCCAAGCCGATAGACACGTCCGAAAGCACGTTCTGGGGCATTGTCATTTCCTGGTTCCCGATGCTTCTGCTGATTGGCGTGTGGATTTTCTTTATGCGCCAGGCCAGTTCCGGCAACAACAAAGCCATGAGTTTCGGCAAATCCCGCGCAAAATTGATAGAAAACACCAAACGCGTTACGTTTGCCGACGTTGCCGGAGCGGACGAAAGCAAGCAGGAACTTGAAGAAATTATCGATTTTCTGAAAGACCCGCAGAAATTTCAGCGTCTCGGCGGCAAAATCCCCAAGGGCGTCCTGCTCGTCGGCCCTCCAGGAACCGGCAAAACCCTCTTGGCAAAAGCCGTAGCCGGCGAAGCCAATGTTCCGTTTTTCTCTATTTCCGGTTCGGACTTTGTGGAAATGTTCGTCGGCGTCGGCGCGTCGCGTGTGCGCGATATGTTCGCACAGGCCAAGAAAAACGCCCCCTGCCTGCTGTTTATTGATGAAATAGATGCCGTCGGCCGCCATCGCGGCGCCGGTTTGGGCGGCGGCAATGACGAACGTGAACAGACCTTAAACCAGCTCCTTGTGGAAATGGACGGGTTTGATGCCAACGAAAACGTTATTCTGATTGCAGCGACCAACCGCCCGGATGTTCTGGACCCTGCCCTGCTGCGTCCCGGACGTTTTGACCGTCAGGTAACTGTCAGCAATCCGGACGTCAAAGGACGTGAGGAAATTCTGAAAGTCCACACCCGCAAGGTTCCGCTCTCCAAAGACGTCAACCTCAGCGTCGTCGCCCGCGGCACGCCCGGATTTTCCGGGGCTGATTTGGCCAATCTGGTTAATGAAGCGGCTCTCCTTGCCGCCCGCAAAAACAAGCTCAAAGTCAGCTCTGCCGATTTTGACGCCGCCAAGGACAAAGTCTTGATGGGCAACGAGCGCAAATCCATGGCGATGGACGAAAAAGAAAAGCAGCTGACCGCTTATCATGAAGCCGGACACGCCATCTGTTCCCTGAACGTCAAAGACACCGACCCTATTCACAAGGCGACGATTATCCCGCGCGGCCGGGCACTCGGTATGGTGCAGCAGCTGCCGGAAAAGGACAAATATTCCTACACCCGCGCCCAGATGCTGTCCCGTCTGGCGATTCTGATGGGCGGGCGCGTCGCCGAAGAAATAAAATTCGGTTACGACGCGGTTACTTCCGGTGCGTCTTCCGATATTAACGCTGCCACGGATTTGGCGCGTGCCATGGTAACGGAATGGGGTATGAGCGACGCGCTGGGGCCGATTCGTTATTCCGAAAACTCCAACGAAGTTTTCCTCGGCCGTTCCGTCACACAAAACCAGAATATGAGCGAAGAAACCGCCCGCTTGGTCGACGCGGAAATCAAGCGTCTGGTTACCGGCGGCTACGAAGAAGCGAAAAAAATCCTTCAACAGCATCAAAAGGATTGGGAAACGCTGGCTCAGGCGCTGATGGAATATGAAACGCTGACCGGCGAGGAAATTCAGGACGTTCTGGCCGGAAAGACGGTAGACAAAAACAAGGACGCCCCGGTTTCGGAAGAAAAACGCACCAAAGCGTCCGTGCCGGAACTGTAAGCCAAGGTTCCAGGAAGCCGCCTTCCAAGCAGCCGGCTTCTCAATCACTTGGTTCTGTGTTAAACAGCCTGCCTTTCGGCAGGCTGTTTTTTATTGCCGCTATGCTCCATTACTATCAGCACAGTCGTCCTGCAAAACGGTTCAACGTTCCTGCAAAACAACCCTCTGCTTGATGAATACCCTTTCCAATTATCGCCCGTTCAAATATCCGCTGGGCAATATTATCAAAATTCCCCCCCAAAAAATATCTCCGTAAAAAAACATCGCCGTTCGTAAATCATTCCCACAAAAAAAGAGCCGCATACCGCAGCTCTTTTTTATTCAGGATATTCCGCCCTTTGACATAACATCAAAAATGCAGAACATCACAGCAATGTGCATCCCATGCATTTAAATGTGCTTTTCCACGGTCGTCAAAAAAGAGTTTTTTTCTACCGACTGTCAGATTAGCCTTTTTCAGGTTACGCATGGCAGAACCTCGGCTATTGCACAGCGCCCACGCACCGTTTTCCTCGCGGATAAGGTGGAAACGCTCATTGATTGGCATAAACGCCCGCACGTTCTCATGCAGAACCATGCCGTTCGCGTCCGCAACTTTCAGCCCATGGCCTTTAATCAGGTCAAAGTCGGCATTGACTTCAAGTTCTTCCGCCGAAGAGATATGAAAACCGCCAACCGAAGCGCTGTGTTGCGCCCCGAAAGCTACAAGCTTCCAGTCCGGCGTATAGACGTAAGTCGTTCCGTCCGTCATGAAAATTCTGTTAAAACGGGTACCTACCGAAACCTTGTCCACTCCGGACATCAGCGGATATTTTCCGTTTGCGGAAGAATACAATTGTCCGTCACGCAAATGCATTCCGCTGAATACGTTTCTTACTTCGCTGTTTGCAGACGCCGCATGGGCAGTCATTGAACTAAAATTTTTCATATTAAAAAAATTTATATGTGAATAATAATTTACCTATCTCTAAAAAACTTACCTAACATACCACATTTTTCCGCCCGGCGCAAGTATTTTTTGTCAATTTTTTTCAAAAAAACACCTCAACGCCATTGCCATGCAATTATCCCTGTCTAATTCCGCGGCACGCTGTCTTTTTTTTGCAGCCTGAATTGATATAACGCCGCAATCGCAATATACGGCAGAAACATCTCACCCGATTCTTCCAGCAACTGGCAAAGCGCGTAAGTCTCGTCAGACAACGGAACGCCGCCGTGCGCCTTTCTGTAATTAGACGGAAAACGGTCTACAATCTTGGCACACACGCCGACCGTGCACAAAACGGCAATCGACCACGTTACCGGATTGAATTTAAAAAATGACTGTACCAGATGCTTGGAATATTTAACCGCCAGATATGCAACCGCGCCGGCAACAACCAGCAAAACCAGCCCGAAAACAATCTTTTCGCTCAACGGATTGTTCGGATTAAGAAAAAATCTCGATTTAAACGGAGTCGTATCCGTTCTGGACAGATGGTGCTGTATCCCTTCCTCACGCAACAAAGCGCAAATCGCCAGAAACAGAAAAATCCCCCATGTCCTGATTCTGTCCTTATAGTCGTCGCAAACCACAAGCAGCACCCCTATAAGCAAGACATATCCCATATGGGTAATATTTTCAATCAGTTCCCCTTCAACCGTTACTTTCAGCACATTTTCAGGAAATCCATAATAAACAGTGCCCATAAAAGACAACCACAAAATCAAAAAAGCCGCAGGTACAAAAAACGGCGACATAAATATCTTTTTCATCAAAAAAGTCCTTCAGTTCATTAAAATTGCATAAAGTATAGATACCTTACCGTTCCCTCGCAACAAAAACAAAAAATTCCTAACAACAAAACCGTATATAACAGAATGTTTATTTCAAACTGCAAGTTTCTGCGCTTTAAAGCCGTTCCTTAATGATATCCGATAAACATCGCCAAAACGTTTCGCCTTTTGCAACAGCAGACATTCAACAACGCCCCTGCGCAACAGATAAATCCCTTCCGGCATTTTTCATCATTCCCAAACGATTGTTGCGCCTTTTTCCAAAATCCCCGCAATTCGCTTCAAAACACTCTGTTCCACAAATTCACCCTTGCGCACCCAAACCGCGCTTTTAACATTATCCGAAACATAAAAAGGCGATATTCGCCGATACCCTTTCTGCATCACCGCCACACTGTCCGCAATGCTGATTTTTTCTCCCGGCAAATCAGCCGTTTCGCCCTCATACACGCAATCGACGACAATCTGCGGTTTCAGCTTTTCCTTTCCCGTCATAAACAGATAATATACTGCGGCTCCCCCGGCAACGTAAATATCCGTTTCTTCCTCGGCCAGCGCCTTTTGCCCGCTGATAACGCGATGCGCCGCCAAGTCCGAAACTTCATATTCCTGATTAGAAGTCAGCACCAGCATTTTGCAGCCGTCAATTGTCCGTCCGGGAAAACTTTCGTACGTTATCCTGCCGCAAACGACAGTCTGCCCGGACACGACATCAAGAAAATGTTTCGTATCGCTGGGAACGTTCCACGGTATATTATCGCCAATACCGATTAAATCGTCTCCGGCATGCCGGCACCACATCGCTACCACCGTCATTTCAAAAACTCCTTTACCGGCGCATAAGATCTCCGGTGTTCGGGCGTAACGCCAAACCGTTTCAATCCCTCAATATGCGCTTTCGTACCGTAACCGGCATTTTTCTCAAAACCGTATCCCGGATACTGTGTTGCCATCTGTTCCATCAGGCGGTCGCGATAAACTTTGGCTAAAACGGAAGCCGCGGCAATGGAATAAGACTTCACATCCCCTTTTACCACCGCCCGCACCGCACAGCCAAAATCTTTCGGCGTTCTGTTCCCGTCAACCAACACCATATCCGCAGCAATATCGGCCGCTGCCATGGCTCGTTTCATTGCCAGAAACGACGCATTTAAGATATTGATTTCATCAATCTCCTGTGCCGATGCCTGCCCGATTCCCAGCCGCACCGTTCCCTTTTTTGCTTCTTCTTGCAGCAGGCCATACAACATTTCTCTTTTCTTTTTGGAAAGCTTTTTGGAATCATTCAGGTTCTCTAACAGCCGGCTGTCAACTTTCCTGTCCAAAAAAACAGCGCACCCGGCAACCACCGGTCCGACCCACGGGCCGCGCCCGGCTTCATCAACGCCCGCAACAACCCCGCCGGTCTCATCTTCAAGTAAAAAATCAGGCATACCGCCTCTCCTTTGTCCGAAACGATATCCTTATCCAACAACCCCGCTTCGTTCTCGTCAGAAACGTTGTTTCCGTCGGTATACCGCTTTCCCTTTGTCCGAAACGACATCCCTCACAAAACCATTTCACCCTCGTCAGAAACAGCCGCTTGCCGGTATACCGCTTCCTATAACCAGAACGATAATACCCTATTGCCTTTATAACTCAACAATTTTTTAATTTTTAAGCACTTTTACACCCTCATACTCCGCTTCGATTATACCGCCGACGACCACTGCAACATTCGGATAGCCCGCCTCCTCAAACTTCTCGGCAACCTCCGAAGCAACGCCGCCCGACGTGCAGAGAATATTAACCAGCTTGTCGCCGCCGGGATTGTATTCCGCCATAAACTTGTCCGGATCCACCTTGTCCGCCTTTATGACAATATGCGGCAAAGCCAGACGCTCATGCGCATATTCGTCCGCCCCGCGCACGTCAAGAATAATCGAATCTTTGTCCAGGCTTTCCGGTTTTACAAAACGCATCGGTTCCTCCTCCTTTGTCTTCCATAAACATAAGCCTGATACGCAGCGGTTAAACCTCTATTTTAGTCTAGTCCGCCATCTTCACCCGCCTCGCCCCAAAACAAAAACGGCCGTCTCCGCGACCGTTTCTGTTTCATGTTTCCCTCCCGGCATAACTGCAATGCCTGCTTTTCGGCAAAGTCCGTTCTCGCGTCTTATAAAGCCAGAACCTTATACTCGATTCCGCTCTCGTCAGCGCCGAGAACTTCAATTTTTATCGTGCCAATGTTTACGTTTTTGTCATACATCGGAAATTTATACGTTTTGTTTTCTTCCAAAGGCATACCGTTATTCGGCACTACCGTCTTATATTTAAAGACCATCTTGTAGTCTTCAATGCCGGCATAGCGGACTTCAAAGCTTGAAAGCATATCTTCCTCGCCCGAGCGGCTCTTAACTTCGTTTTGGAATTTCAAATCTTCCGGTTCCAGCTGAAAAGCCGTTTCTAGCAAAGCCAGCCGGTCATTGTAAATTCTCCCTACGCGCGGATAGATGTTTCCGTTTCCGTCCAGCAGGACGATATCGCCAAAGCGATTCGGTTCGACCATCCGGTAAATATGCTCGTTGATTTCAACCTCGCCGATGATTTTATACACCTGCTCGTCCGAAAACTGTACCGGAACCGTATAGGAAACCAGCGCCCCTTTCTTCGTCGGCCGAACAATCTCGTCGGAATAAACTTCCTTCTCAAACACTTTGGAAGAAACGACAATTCCGCCCGGCACGGCATGGCGCACCACGCCTGCTTCATAATCGCTGACGGTTTCTGTTTCCTTCTCTATGCTGGAAAACTCGTCCGTATCGTAATAGCGGATATTGTAGGTATAGAAAAAATCATTAAACGTATTGCGTTTCCCGAGCGTATAGTCGCCTTTCATATAGTATGAACACGAAGCTACTGCCAATGCTGCCAGACCGATAAATATTTTTTTCATAATATAATCTCTTGTTAACGTTTTCCTCACTAATATTTATGCATCTTGAAATACAACTTGTAAACAAAAAAAATATTTTTGAGGCAAACCTATGCATAACCCTGGCAAAAGCTGCAAACTGATAAAATTCTCCCCTCTTGCGTCCCTCTCCGAAGCCGAAGCGGAATTTCTGGAAGAAACCTTTGACGTCGTTGCCGTCAACTATACCGGCGACGGTCTTGAAGAATATGTCGGCTACGCGCCGCTGGATTTCGATGCCGAAGATTTCCGCCGCCGGGTTGCCGCGCTCGACCTGAAACTGCCGCCGTTTTGCGAAGAAACGCTGGAAAGCAAAAACTGGCTGAAAGAAAACGTCATAAAATTTGCCCCGTTTGAAACCGGCGCGTTTATGGTTTACGGCATTCATGAAGCAGCCTGCCCGCCCACAGAAAAAATTCCGGTGCAGGTCTATGCCGCCACCGCTTTCGGGTCCGAACACCAGACGACAAAAATGTGCCTGTCGCTCATCAGCCGGCTGTATGAAGCTTTCCCCGTACCAAAAAAAATTCTCGATATGGGAACCGGCTCCGGCATCCTTTCCGTTGCCGCCGCCAAAATCTGGCATCAGACGCCGCAGATTATTGCCGCCGATATTGACGCCGAGGCAGTCGATGTCACCGCCAGCAACGCCGTAACCAACGGTGTGGAAAAAAACATCACGGCAATCTTAAGCGACGGATATGCCAACCCGGCCATTGCCGCCGCAGCGCCATATGACCTGATTTTTGCCAACATCCTCGCCAACCCGCTCAAGGCAATGTCTGCCGCGGCATACGCAAACCTCCGCCCCGGCGGTTGTTACTTAATTTCGGGATTTATTGACAATCAGGAAAACGATATTATAGAACATCATCAGCAGGCCGGATTCAAATTGCTGCAAACCTGCAAGATAGAAAACTGGCGCGCCGCTCTCCTGCAAAAATAACAACGGCAAATCGGCGATACCTCCGCCGCAGAAACACCCGCTCGGAGCATCTGCCGCCCCCAACTAACGGAGTTAATGCAATGGACATTAAAAGCATTCAAAAAGAACTGAAAGCGCAAAAACTCTCCGGAAGGATATTTACGCTCGGCAACCTGTTTATCGGCGAAGACATTCTTCCCGAAGAAAACCGGATATGCGAATTGACAGGCTTTACCGGTTCTTATGCCCTCCTGTTTGTGACACCAGCTAAAGCATACCTGTTCGTTGACGGACGCTACGAACTCCAGGCCAAAAAGGAAGTAAACCTCCGCCGGATTGAAATCGTTAAGCTGTCGGAAATAAGCTTTTGCTCATGGTTGAAAAACAGTTTTGCCAAGTCCTCCACCCGCATTGCCTACAACCCTTGGATAATCAGCCTGAGCACGCTTAACGGGCTGAAAAAACTGCTGCCCGCCGCCGAATTTATCCCTGCCGCCGATGCCGGCAAATTGCTGAGTTCCAAACCGGCAAAAGTCTTCACGCATCAGAAAAAATTTACCGGACAGGTTTCCAAAGACAAACTGGCGCAATTCGCCGCCCATCTCAAAAAATGCGGGCTTGACGCCTTTCTTGTTACCTCGGCCGCCAGTACATCATGGCTGTTAAACTTACGCTCCAACGCTCTGCCATACACGCCGGTTTTTCGCGCCTATGTCCTGGTTGAAAAGAACGGTGCATACAAAGTCTTTGCCGAAAATACCGATTACGAAACCGCGCTGCCGTTCGCAAAGCTTGCCGAAATTCTGCCCCGTTATGCCAAACTCGGCGCCGACTTCTGCTCAACGCCCGCCGCCATCGCCGGTTTTGCTCCGCAGCTTGCCGACACGGCCGACGCCGTTGCTGCCATGAAAGCCGTCAAAAACCCGACAGAGCTGAAAGGAATGCGCAATGCCCATCTGCGCGACGGCGTTGCCCTGACCAAATTCCTGTTCTGGCTTTCCAAGAATTACAAAGGAAAAACCGAAACCGAGGTTGCCGAAAAACTGCTGGCATTCCGCAAAAAAGAGCTGAATTTCTATTCAGAAAGCTTTGCCGCCATCGCCGGATTCGGCGCCAACGCCGCCGTTGTCCATTATCACGCCGACGAAAAAAGCGCCGCAGTCCTCAAAAAAAATTCCGTCCTGCTTTTAGACAGCGGCGGACAGTATTATGACGGCACCACCGACGTAACCCGTACCATTGCCCTTGGCGAACCGTCCGCAGATATGACAGAAAAAAACACCCTCGTCTTAAAAGCGCACATCGCCCTGGCCTCCGCCGTCTTCCCGCAGCAGACTTCCGGCAGCGAGCTGGATTTGATTGCCCGCCAGCCGCTGCTGAAACAGGGACTGGATTATGAACACGGCACCGGACATGGAGTCGGTTTTTTCTCCGACGTTCACGAAGGCCCGGCACGGATTTCCGTCCACGCGAAAAACAGCGCGCCGCTCGCCGCCGGTATGGTAACGTCGATTGAACCCGGATACTACAAGGAAAACGCTTTCGGTATCCGGATAGAAAACCTTTACGCCGTCAAACCGACCAAAAATCCGAAATATCTCCATTTTGAAGTTTTAACTCTGGCTCCTGTTGATAAAAAACTGATTAACAAATATATGTTGACGTCGGAAGAACTGACGTGGCTCAACCGTTACCACCGCCAGGTTTTCCTGAGCCTGAAGAAATACCTGACGCGCCAGGAGCTGGAATGGCTGCGCGAAGCCTGCGCTCCGCTCTGATACGACGGCGCCGTCCCTGTTCGGGCATAAGCGCGCACTCCCCCTGCACAGATACAGCCGCACGCCCTGCTCTGATACGGCTGCGCAATGCCCGTACCAAATCTTGATTCGCGCCGCCCGTTTACACCCTTCCCTGTTTGCACAAGAGGTAAATATGCGCCTGACCGCCGGACTGTACATCACCTTGTTTTCTTTGTCGGCATTAACAGCCGGCTCCTGTCCTGCTGCCGGAAGCCCCGGCCTCGCCCCACTCCCGGCCGCCGCTGTTTCTCCCTCCGAAACCGCCAACTCTGTTCCGTCCCCAACCACCACTGTTCCTCCAACTCCAACTCCAACTCCAACTCCAACTCCAACTCCAACTCCAACTCCAACACCAACACCAACACCAGCCCCAGTCCCAGCTATGACAACTGCCCCGAACCTGCAAAACCTCTACCAGAACCCGGAAGGAAAAAGGCTTCCCGAGGCAATCATTTTTTATAATTCGGCCAATCCCTGTTTCGGCTGCCAACAAGCCATAAACATGGCCGTCCGTATCCTCAGAAAAAATTATCGCGGCCGGATGCATGCCTACCTTATAGATGCGGCCAAACACCCCGGATTTATCAGCACATTCAAACTGCGCGGGCCGCTCAACCTTGTCCTCGTCCGCATTTCTGACGGCGCCTCATTCGGATACGCAAAAATAAGCGGCCTGCAAAGCGAAACCGGCGATGCTGATGCTTTCGCCGCCCTCATAACCGAAAAAGTCGGCAATTTTTTAAACCTCCTGCCGGAAAATTAGGAATTTGCTAAGTATCTGTCTTATATGCTGACAAATATATTTACACCGTACCGCTTTTTATGCTATACTCATAAAAAAGCAAGGAGAGAGTTATGAATAAAATTCTAAACTGGTTTAAATTCTGGGAAACAAAAGAACAGCCGTATGTCAAACCGCAGAAATTCGTAGATTTGAAACGGACAAACTCCATTGTTAACTTTATTCATCCGGGGCACCCCCTGTATGACAACATCGCTGCCAAAGAAGAAAACCGGCTCCGCATTCTGGCTCCGAACGAAACCGCTTACAGCGAAAACAGCCTGACGCACAATTTTGCCGCCATCGTCATATACAACGGCCTAAACTATCTTATCATCAATTCGCTTAAACATTTTAAGGAACAAAGCATCGGCGGCCTGCTCCAGTTTGATGAAAACATCTATAACGTCATTCCTTTTTTTGAAGACGAAGAAGAATACCAAACTGCCAGCGACTACACTTTCCGTGAAACGTATGAATATGACCATCCCGTTGAAAGTTACGCCTTCCTTGCCGAACAAAACGGAAAAAGCGTCAAAATAACGCTTGACCATGGCAAAAAGCCGGTAAACGTCAAAATGATAGATGAAAAGCGCCGCCTTTTCACCGCCAAACTCACGGCAGAGCAGATTGAACTTATCGATTATGTCGTCATACCGGCGTTAAATGCCTATACGGAAATCCTGAACAAACGCAAATCCCGCGCCTCATAGAACTCCGCAGCTGTTTTTGCCGGCAATCGCTGCCTGCAAAGTTCCATCTCTCCGCAACGGCAGCACCCGGATTTTATTCTTTCGCCTCCGTATCCCTAAGATGTTGCAGTCTGCTTTTTGAGCTTCCTGTTACAAAAAATAAACGGCAGTTTTCACACCTGCCGTTTATTTCACACCTGCCGTTTATTTCACACCTGCCGTTTATCTGCATTCTCGCCGTCCGCGCATCAGACCACAAACGGCACGCAAGTTCCGTTCGGAGCCTCTATGCGTTTTCCTTCCGGCGTTAAAAAGCTTCCGTTTCCGCCGCGGGAAAAATGCAGCCACCCGTTTTCGAAAAAACGCACGATAATATGCTCGTTGCGTTCCGAACTTCCGAACAAAATGCACGGGATATCCTGCTCCGCCTCATACAGCTGCAAATCAAACACATTTGTTTCCAAAATCGTTCCGTCAGCAACCACAAGTTTCCATTCTGTTCCAAACTGCCGGAAAGACATGCCGTTTTTAAACATAATTATGTCCGAAAGGCCTTCGCCGCACAACTGCAAACGTTCATCGTACAAATCAATTTCTCCGCCGGAGAACCTCTTCGTCCAAAGACAGCCGGATTTATGCCATACCGGCCGGAAAACCGCATCTGACAGCGCAAATCCCCCATTAGGAAGACAGAGGTATCGCCCCCGCCGCGTCAATTCAGCCTTTATATTGCCGAATACCGCGTCACGGCGCTGCAAAACTGACATATCCCCGTCGCTCAAAGCAAAAATCAGACTGCCCGTGCCGCTGCCCTGATAAATCTTCAAGTCTTCGGTACATAACCTTGCAAAAACCTGCCAACGCTTGGAAAAAAGGCTGACAGAAATCTGTCGTTCAAAACACAGGCCCAAAACCCGGTAAACGTTCCACTCCTGTCCCTGCACGCGCAAAGCCAGCCAGTTGCCGCCGGCGATTTCAGCCTTGTCTGCCATTGCAATAACCGTTCCCTGCGGCGTTTCAAACGTCCAATTCTGTTCCTGTCGCTTTTTTTTGAGAACAAACCCGTTTTTAAAAACAAAAACATCGTCCAGAAAACCGTCCGTTTTATGGCCTGAGCGGTCATAAAGCGTTACGCCGTTTTCCTCCAGCAGGGCAAAACTCCCGTCATCAAACCGACGCGCGCCGAAACAGACGCCATAACTTTCCAGGCTTTCCCCGCGCACGACGACTCTGGGCGTTAAAAAGCCTGTAACAAATTTTGGTTCCATACAAATTGAATTTATGATAAATAATAAAAATAATTGTTTGCATACATACGCTAAATCGACTGCATAATCTTATAAAATCCGCACCAGTATAGAACAAAGTTCATGCTTGTCAAATGTTATCGTCCCTTTAAAAAAGCCATCGGAAAATTATATAGTCCATACGACCAAAGGAGAAAACGCATGGGAAAAATCATAACCTATATCATCTATTTTCTGGTTGCCGTTGCCATTTATGTTCTGATAAGAGCAGCCTTTACCGGCAGCATTAATTCCAACACCACCATCGGCGAAGCCGCCACGGAAGTCAAAGACGGCAGCGTCCAAACTTTAAAGGAGATAAAAAATGATGCTTCTTCTGCTATTGACAATCTGAAAAACAAAGCCGAAACACCCAAACAGCCGTAAGGCTTTGCCGTTACGGGCGGCCGGACTGCCGTTTTTTCGTATTTCGGTTCAGACAAAAAAGGGGAGCGGTTCCATACCGCTCCCTGCTTTTTCTCTGTCAGTTTATATTAAGCATCACACTTAAACTGCATAACCAAACTGCAACAAGCCGACAAAGCTCAACCAACCGTATCAGATGCAAAATCCAAACCGCCGGATAAACCGTTCCGTTTAACCAAACCGCCCGGCTAAGCATCACACCTATCGCTGGCTAAGCCGCAATGCGCAAACCGCAGCCGTTTAAGCTGCAACACGCACATTGCTGCAGACTAAGCCGCAGCAGCCTCGCTGTTGTTGGCGGCAGCCTCTGCAGCAGCCTTTTCAGCCTTAACGCGTTCGATGTCTTTCAGGCCTTTGGCGTTGACATCTCTGTCAACCAATTCGATAACAGCCATCGGCGCACAGTCGCCGTATCTGTAACCGGCCTTCAGAACGCGCGTATAACCGCCGTTGCGTTCTTTATAGCGTTCAGCCAAAACAGAAAAAAGCTTCGCTACGACATCTTTGTCGCGCAGGAAAGACAATGCCAGACGGCGGGAATTCAAATCGCCCTTCTTCGCATAAGTAATCATGCTTTCGGCAAAAGTTCTCAGTTCTTTCGCTCTCGGCAGCGTAATTGTTATCTGTTCATGCGTCAGCAAAGCGTTTGTCAGATTGGCAAACAAAGCTCTTCTCTGGCTCTTCGGCATATTAAACCGTCTGTGTGCATCACCGTGTCTCATTATGGATTCCTTTCTTTTTTCTGTGCCCCGGAGCCCGGAGCGGATAAAAACAATTCCGCACCACCTTCATGAATGCGAAAAACCTCTGAAAAAACCGTTCGCCGCCGCCGCACAAAGCGGATTACCGGCAAAAAGCGGGCAAAATCCCCGATTCTCTCAAAAATCTTGTCCGCTTATACCTTATTATTTCTCTTTTGTAAAGTATTTTCTTCAACATGCCTGACACAACCCGCAGGCTGCATATTGTAATTTAACACGACACCGCCTATAAACGCCCCCTGCTTTCCAGAGCCTTTTTAAGAATGGCCGCATTCAGGTCTTTACCGCTCTCGTTGATTTTTTCGCCCTCTTCAACGCCTTTAAGCGAATAGCCGTCCTTGCCGACCTTTAACACCGTATCTTCCAGAACGCCCTCTTCATCAATGGATCTGACGCTCATATTCAGATTGCCGTTACGGGAAATTTTCGCCTGCCCCGTTGAATAAACGCCCTCGCCGCCTTCCCTTTCGTCAAGCGACGCTTTGGCGCGAACCGTACCGTCTGCACCGATTCTCGCGCTTCCTTTCAATATGCCAAAATCCTCACTCTCCATCTGCATGGACATTCTGTTGCCGTTGACGTTCATCGTCATCTGCGAATCCCTGTCCGTTATCTGCGCCTTTACGCGACCCGCAGCCTGTTCAACGCGAAAAACGGCATCATTATCACGAAATTCGCCGGCAACGTTCCCTGTCCGTTCGTCTTTCTGCACATACGCAGTCATATTGCCATCCGCGTCATAAATAACCGTACTGCTGCGATTCTCGCCCTGTGAACTCTGTACCCGGCTGCCGTCCCTGCCGAAAATTTCCGTATTTAAAGGTCTGCCGTCAAAACCGCCGCTCAACTCAAACCTGTTACCATCAATCATATAATTGAGTTTCTCGCCGTCGGTCTTCAAAGTCGCCCTGACGTCTTTCAGCTTATCAATATCATACCCGGCAAAAACCCTGCCGACTGCCTCCTTCATGTTATCCGGACACTGTGCTTTCAGTGCCGCCCGCAGCTGCACCGTTTCCTGAGCACGATCCGCAACATTCTTTGCTTCGTTCCAGCCGATGGTTCTTTCCCCTGCCTGAACGGCTTCCTGCCCCTGCACGTTGCCGGCAGCTGCCAAAGCCGCTCCCATCATAACAACCGTTTCTGTATTGACAATCCCCATAACCGTTCTCCTGTCTTTCTTCTGTTCATTATATTATATCACAAATATTCCGCCCTTGCAACAGTTATCTGCCGCGGCACAGTTCGGCAAATTCGTCCAGCTTGTGCCCGTACATTTCGGCATTTTCGCCTTTCAGCCCCTGCGGTTTGCGCGCAATCGTAAACTGCGGCAGCAGCCTCTTTGCTTCCGCAACTCCGCACGCCCACTTGTCCGGGCGGATGCGGATTTTCTTGCCTTGCCCTGCCGAAACTTTCGGCGTAATTTCCCCGCTTTCCGCATCTTCGAATTCCGTCAGTGCCAGCCGCAGGTTGGAAAGCCCTCCGGGTATCAGGAATTCGATAAATTCGCCGCCCTCAATATAATTGCGCAGTTCAAATATCGCGTCGTCCCCCTGCCACTCGACAATAGACCCGGCAAACAGCCATTCGCCGAGCGTCCGCGTATATTCGTAATTCTGGCTGATATTGGTAAGCTTGCCGTCATGAAAGCCGAGGCAGTAACCGCGATTCTGCAAAGTCATCAGCTCCGGCATATACTTTTCGCAGTTCCACCCGTCCGGATTCGCATAATAGTCGTCAATCGCCTGCCGATAAGCGCGAGCCACTACCCCGGCATAATATTCGGTCTTGTTGCGCCCTTCCACTTTCAGCGAGTCCATCCCGATTCCAAGTAGGTCGTTTAACCGCGGCATCAGGCACATATCCTTCGAATTCAGCAGATAGCTGCCATGTTCGTCCTCCACCACTTCATAATACTCGCCGGGGCGAAAGTCCTCCTCCAGCAGATACTCGAAGTTATCCTTGTTTTCGTCGTTGATAACCAGCTCGCGCACCGTCCCGTCTTTCATACGGATATGCAGTTTGTAATGCCAGCGGCAGCAATGCGCGCATTTTCCCTTGTTCGCGCTCCGGTCTGCCATAAAGTTGGAAATCAGACACCGCCCCGAATACGACATGCACATTGCCCCGTGCATAAAGCATTCCAGCGCAATATCCGGGCACTGCCGACGGATTTCCGCCATTTCCTTAAACGTAACCTCGCGCCCCAAAACACAGAGTTTCGCCCCCATCGCCTGCCAGAATCTGACCGTCTGCGCCGAACAGATATTCGCCTGCGTGGAAACGAAACGGTTCAGCTCCGGCGCATTTTCCTTGAGATAGTAAAACACGCCCGGATCCGCCACCAGTACGCCGTCCGGTTTCAGGCGTTTCAGCGTATCCACAAACTGTGGCAGTTTCTCGGCTTCTTCATTATGAATATATAGGTTTAGCGTCAGATAAATCTTTTTGCCCCGCTCATGGACAATGCGGATTCCCTCTTCCAGTTCCTCCAGCGAAAACTTTGACTGCGTCCTGAGGCTCATATCCGGCGTCCCCGCATAAACGGCGTCCGCCCCGTACAACAGTGCCGTCTTGAGTTTTACCAGCGACCCCGCCGGCAGCAGCAGCTCGGATTTATGCCGTTGCGCCTCACCCCATCCGCTCGCAAAACAATCCGTTTTATCCACCCTGCTCTCCGACACCGCGTTCTCTTTGCATCCCATCTTGCCTTTGTTATCCATTTTCTCGATTCCTTATTTAATTTCCAAAGTCTTTGGCGTTACTTTTAACGCCCCGAGCGGCGTCGAGTCAATCCTTATTTCCAGCACATACGGCAAATCGGCCGCAGCATCAACGCCTATCCAAAGCCAAATCGGCTTCTCAGCGCTGACGTCCCACAAAATATTGTCGTTATTGTCTTTCAGATTTTCTATATAAATCGAACATTTATACGCATTTTCGGTTCGCCCCGGAAGCTCAAAATAGCGGCTTTCCGTTCCTTCATCCCGGGCAATGACCCGGTAATGTTTTTTGCCGTCATAAACTTCGCGTTCCAAAGCACAGCTTTTTGTCCGGCGAAAACTGCCGATAAGCCCGGCAAATACCGTCTGCAAATCCGCCGCATCCGCACTTTGCGGCACACCGGTTATGGCAACCGTATTCTGCTTTTTGTCTTTGGTGGAAATCCTTTTATACGCTTTCCCTGCCGCGTCATAAAATATCTTTTTGGTGCGGATATGGTTGCGCGACTTTGTGTATGTCTGATACAGCTCGGCAGCAACATCACCTTCGTTCCCGTTTTCCGCCGCACTCCGTACGAGCCTGCCCCGGCTGCCGTAACGGGCGGTAAAAGGATATAGGGCATCAAACAGGTTCGCTGTTCTGACTTCCGCGCTGATATCGTATTTTCCTTCCGCCTGCTCATAATCCAGCTTTACTTCTGCCGCGTCAAACACGCCGATTTGAACTTGCATTTCCTGCGTAAACCCGGTTGCGGCGGCCGTCTTTGCCGCAAAAGCGCCCAACCCGGCACACAGCAGCGCAATGCCGCAAATGCCTTTTCGCCAAATTTTCCTTTTTTCGCCCAAAATTTTAGCCTTTCTTAAATTTTTTCTTTTAAATTCATCAGCATAAGAACCGGGCACAAACGCCGCAAGCGTCCCAAAACGGCACAACGCGCCGCCGGCCTGCCCGGTACAATACCGTATCTTAAAAAATAAGGGGTTAAATAATGACTAAAAAAGTAATGGTTTTAATGGGCGGCTTTTCCGCCGAGCGCGAAGTCAGCCTCCAAAGCGGCGCCGGCATCGCCGAAGCGCTCCGCCGCAAAGGCTACGAAGTAACGACGCACGACCTCTCCGACACACGCCAGCTGCTTGCCGAACTCGGACGCAGCAAGCCGGACGTCGTATTCAACGCGCTGCACGGCAACTGGGGCGAAGACGGAACCGTCCCCGCGCTGCTTGATTTGCTCCAAATCCCCTATACCCACTCCGGCATGCAGGCTTCCTGCGTCGGCATGAACAAATATCTCTGCCGTTTGATTGCCGAAAAAGCCGGCTTAAAAACCGCTTACGGACGCAAACTGACCGCCCGGGAATTCATCACCCAGGGCTCGCCGGTTGCCCGCCCGTTTGTCGTCAAACCCGTATCAGACGGTTCTTCGGTCGGCGTTTTTATCGTCAATAACCCCGAAGACGTTTTCAAAATCCGTTACAACGACCCGGAAACCGAAATCCTGGTTGAAAAATACATCCCCGGACAGGAGCTTACCGTTATGTGCTATCACGGCAAAGCCCATGTTGTTACCGAATTGAAAGCCAATGGCGGTTTTTATGATTATGAACACAAATACACCGCCGGCGAAACAACCCATGTTCTGCCCGCTGCCATCCCCGAGGAGGTGGCGCAAACCTGCCTTTCCTATGCCGAAACCATGCACCGCCGCCTGAACTGCAAAACCGTTTCGCGCACCGACCTGCGCTACAATCCCGAAGACGGCGTCGTCTTTCTGGAAATCAACACCCACCCCGGAATGACCGCACTGTCGCTGGTGCCCGAGCAGGCGAAATACATCGGCGTTTCTTATGAAGACCTTTGCCAGAACCTCGTGGAAGAAGCCTCATGCAGACCTCTGAAATAATCGTCATCGCCGGCCCGACCGCATCCGGAAAATCCGGTCTTGCCCTGGCATTGGCAGAACGGCTGGACGGTGTCGTCATCAATGCCGATTCGATGCAGGTATATCGCGATATTCCCATTCTCGCCGCCGCACCGTCCGCTTCCGACTGTGCCCGCGTGCCGCACCGGCTCTACGGCATATACGATGCCTCGGTTCGCGGCAATGTTGTCGATTGGCTGGAACAGTGCAAAGCCGAAATCGCCGCCGCTCGCGCCCAAAATAAAACACCGATAGTCGTCGGCGGAACCGGAATGTATATTGAAGCCCTGACCGACGGCGTTACCCCGATTCCGGAAACGCCCGACGCCATCCGCAGCCGGGTTGCCGCTCTCCAAAAGGAAAAAGGCCTCGCTGCCCTTTATGACTTCGTCGCGCAAAACGACCCGGAAACCGCCACCCGCCTCAGCCCGAACGACACCACGCGCCTCCGCCGTGCCGCCGAAATCTGGCTCCACACCGGCAAGCCCTTATCCTACTGGCACGCCGTCCCGCTCATAAAAAATTTCGCACCGCAGGAATTTTTCCGCATATACGTCAAGCCGCCGCGCGACGTTCTTGACACCCGGGCGCGAACCCGCTTTGATTTGATGATGCAGCAGGGAGCGCTGGAAGAAGTCCGCTCTCTCGTTGCCCGCAATCTTCCCGATTCGCTTCCCGCCATGCGCGCGCTCGGCGTCCAGGAATTAAAAACTTTTCTCAACGGCGAAACGACGCTTGAAGAGGCTGTCGAACTGGCCAAACTGCACACCCGCCAGTATGCCAAACGCCAGTCCACATGGTTCAACAACCGCTTCTCGCCCGACCTTGTTTTTCCCGGCTGTTTCGAAACCGGCAGCACCGCCGACAATTTCGGAACAAAAGCTTCCGCCAAAGCGAACGGCGATACCGCCGCCCCCTTTCTCCCGACCGGCGGCATTGCCAATGAACTCATCACAAATAGCACCGCCGGCTCTTCTCTCCTTCCCGACAGCATTGCCAATGAACTCATCACAAATAGCACCGCCGATTCTTCCCTCCCTCCCGGCGGCATTGCCCGCAAATTCCGCACAAATGATACGGCCGGCGAAAATTTTGTTGACGAGGTTGTTGATAATTTAAAAAAGCGCTATAAAATGCTTGCAAAATAAGCGTTTTATCCTTAAAAGATAAAGAAATATGTAATTATAACGGGGGCACAAGTATGTTTTTTCAAAATTTGTTAGGTTTATTTTCCGCCGATATGGCCATCGACCTCGGTACGGCGAACACGTTGGTACACGTTAAGGGCAAAGGGATTGTCCTCAATGAGCCGTCCGTCGTTGCCGTCAAAGACTTTAACGGCAAAAAAGAAGTCTGGGCCGTCGGCGCCAAGGCCAAACAGATGCTTGGGCGCACCCCGGGCGACATCAGAGCCATCCGCCCGCTGCGCGACGGCGTTATTGCCGACTTTGAAGCCGCCGAAGCGATGATTAAATACTTTATTGAAGAGGTAAACCACCGCCGCCGCCTGCTTAGCCCGACCATCATCATCTGCGTTCCCTCCGGCGCGACCGAGGTTGAAGAGAGGGCGATTAAAGAATCTGCCGTCAACGCCGGTGCCAAACGCGTCTGGCTGATATACGAACCGATGGCCGCCGCAATCGGCGCGGGGCTGCCCGTCAACGACCCGACCGGCTCTATGGTTGTTGATATCGGCGGCGGTACGACCGAAGTTGCGGTGCTTTCGCTGGGCGGCATTGTCTATTCGCGTTCCGTCCGCGTCGGCGGCGACAAAATGGACAGCGCGATTATTTCCTACATCCGCCGCAACCTGAACCTGCTGGTGGGTGAAAGCAGCGCCGAGCGCATCAAAAAGGAAATCGGCTCCGCCTGCGTTCCTGCCAAAGGCGACGGCAAAACCATGGAAATCAAAGGTCGCGACCTCGTCAACGGCGTTCCGAAGGAAATTGTCATTACCGAACGCCAGATTGCCGAAAGCCTGGCCGAACCGGTTATGGCGATTGTCGAAGCAGTCAAAATCGCGCTTGAAAACACCGCGCCGGAACTGGCTGCCGACATTGTTGACAAAGGGATTATGATGACCGGAGGCGGCTCTATTCTGGCCAATCTGGACACGGTTATCCGCAATGCGACCGGGCTGCCGGTTTCGCTGGCGGAAGACCCGCTGACCTGCGTCGTCCGCGGCACGGGCAAAGCCCTCGACAACTTTGAAGAATTCCGCGGCGTTCTCTACGAATAATGTGCTGGCAGCCCTGCGCATAAGCGCGGCGTTTTCCGCAGCATTGCCGCCGTTGCCTGCAAAGAGGCGCCGTCAGTATGCCGCATACGGTACCACCGCAACAGTGGCGCCTGTTGCTAAGATACCGTAGCCGATTGCAGCCTCCTATAACTCGCGCCGCAACTTTGAGGATTAGACATGAAACGCCAAAAAGTGCTGTTCTTAAAAGAGAACTATGTTTTACGGATACTCAAAAGCTTTATGGTAGCAGGGCTGTTTGTTATAGCCCTGCTCTTGATTTTGGTTCACAAAATCGACTTAGGCCTGATTTCCGGCGTTTCCAAAGGCGTTTTTTTCATCTCCGCCCCGCTCATCCACACGGCCGTCCTCCCCGCCGAAGGCCTAAGCTACGCTTATAAAAAAACCGCCGAAATCATCAGCGTTTATGAAGAAAATGAACGCCTGAGAGAAGAAAACGGCGAACTCTTCCTTTTAAAAGACCGGATGAAAGCCCTGCAGGCTGAAAACGCCATCTTAAAAAAGCTCCTGCACCATATTGATATTCCCAATACCCGGAGTTACACCGCCCGCGTTATCGCCGAAAACGGCAACGCCTTTGCCAATTCGCTGATAATCTATCTCGGCAACGCCTATCCCTACGTCAAAAGCGGCTATGCCGTCGTCAACGCTGCCGGGCTAATCGGGCGTATTGATATCGTCAGCGGGCGCTATGCACGCGTTACGCTTATCACCGACATCAACTCCAAAATTCCGGTCGTTTCGCAAAAAAGCCGCGACCGGGGCATTCTCGCCGGCAATAACGGCAGAGAGCTTTCCCTGATATTTACCCCGCTTCTGGCCGAACTGCACAAAGGCGACCTGCTGGTTACATCAGGTATCGGCGGCGGCCTCCCGCCAGATATTCCTGTCGCCCGTATCAAAAGGGCCGGTGTTGACAACATTACCGCCGTTCCGTTATTTACGCCGTCTGACATTGAAATTGTCAAGATTATCGCCTATGACGTTCTCCCCGACGCCGAAACCGCAAAGGAACTGGAATAATGGCGGCAATAAAAAATTTCTTCGCCGGCATTGGCGTATATGCCGTCCCCGTTTTAAGCATCATGGCAATGGTGTTAATATTTTACATTCCCCGTTTTACGGAATTTTGGAATTACCTGCGGCTCACCCCTTTTTACGCCGGAATATATTTCTGGCTCAGCCAGCGCCCGGACGCTTTCAACGGCATTTCGGCATTCGTCTTGGGTATTTTTGCCGATGTTGTCAGCGCAGCTCCGCTCGGAGTCAACGTTATGGCTTTTCTGGTTTTGTACTTTCTCGCCTCCCGCTTTTCCGCCAGTTTCAACATAAAAAAGTTCTCTTATTCCTGGATGCTGTTTGCCGTAGCCGCTTTCGCCGCCATGCTGTTCAAAGCGCTCATCGTCAGCGCTTTCTACCGGGCATTCGTCCCGCTTAATTCTCTCGTATTCGAATATCTGCTAACCGTTACGCTCTATCCGATTCTCGCCCGTTTCTACATCTGGGCGGAAGGGCGCTACATCCATCTGGAGGAGCGGTATGAGAAAATCTAACGACAAGCTGAGGATTTTGCTCAAACGGTCGCTGGTTATGTTCAGTGCCAACATTTTTCTGTTCTTCGTCCTCGTCGGCCGCCTGTATTACCTGCAGATTTATCAAGGGGAAAAATACGCGCTTCTGGCCGACAGCAACCGCTTTTCTACCCGCCTGCTGGTTCCGCCGCGCGGCAGCATAAACGACCGCAACGGCATAGAGCTTGCCACAAATATCCAAAACTTTCAGGCCATGTTGATTGCCGAACAGGTGCGCGGCAGCATAGACACCCTGTTGCAGGAAATTTCGCCGATTCTCTCGTTGTCGCCCGAAGATGTCGCCCGTATCCGCAAAGATATCGCGCGCCACCGACGCTTTGCCCCGGTCAAAATCAAAGACAACCTGAGCTGGGAAGAAGTCGCCGCCCTGATGCTGGACAACCACCGCTGGCCGGGGCTTGTCATCGACCAGGGTCTGGTGCGCAGTTATCCGTTCCGCGAATATACCGCCCATCCGCTCGGCTATGTCGGTTCCGTTTCCGAAAAAGACCTTAAAAATTCAGATGCTCCCCTGTTGCAGGTTCCCGGTTTCAAAATCGGCAAATCCGGATTTGAAAAAACGTATGACGAAAGCCTGCGCGGCACCGAAGGTTCCCTGAAATACGAAGTCAACGCCTACGGCCGCATTATGCGCGAAATTGAAAAAATCGACGGAACCAAAGGCAAAGATCTGGATTTGACTATTGACATCCGCCTCCAGCAGGCCGCCTACGACGCTTTCGGCGACGAAGCGGGCGCTGCTGTCGTCCTTGACGTGCATACCGGCGAAATCCTCGCATTCGTTTCCGCCCCCGGCTTTGACCCTAACCTTTTCGTCGACGGCATCTCCGTCAAAAACTGGAACAATCTGCTCTATGACGAAAAAACGCCGCTGACCGACAAAGCAATTTCAGGGCAGTATTCCCCCGGTTCAACATTTAAAATCGTCGTAGCCCTTGCCGCGCTCGAGGCCGGCGTGATTGACGACAAAACCAGCTTTTTCTGCTCCGGCAGGATGAAACTCGGCAACCATTTGTTCCACTGTTGGAAACACTACGGACACGGACGGCAGACACTCGTTGACGCTATCAAAAATTCCTGCGATATTTTCTTTTACGAAACGGCGCTAAAACTCGGCATCGAAAAAATCGCCGCCATGAGCCGGCGCCTCGGCCTTGGCGCCGTTTATGACCTGGGATTGGAAAACCAGAAAGCCGGCGTCATTCCCGACCGCGAATGGAAACGCGCCAAATTTGACGCGCCGTGGCAGCAGGGGGAAACCGTCATCGCCGGCATCGGCCAGGGCTATGTCCTCGTAACGCCGCTCCAGCTGGCAACCATGCTGGCCCGCGTTGTCAACGGAGGCTATGCCGTCACCCCGACATTCGTCAAAGCGGAAAACGCACCCGCTCCGCAATCGCTGAACCTTAATCCGGCTGACATAGAACTGGTAAAAAAAGGCATGTTTGAAGTTGTCAACGGTGTCGGCGGCACCGCAACGCGCGCCAAAATCAACTTCAACGGCGTAAAAATCGGCGGCAAAACCGGAACCACGCAGGTACGCCGCATCAGCCTCAAAGAACGCGCCGAAGGCATAAAAAAAGACGAAGACCTGCCCTGGAAATACCGCAACCATGCCTGGTTTATGGCATACGCCCCGCATGACAAGCCCAAGTATGCGGTTGCCGTCATCGTCGAACACGGGCGTTCGGGCGCAGGCGTTGCCGCCCCCATCGCCTCCAAAATCCTTGAAGAAGCCCTCAGGCTGGACATCAGATAACCGCGTCGGAGAAAAATATGGCAATTATACTGAACCAAAATCAGGAACTCACGCTCAAAGAACGCTTTTTTAACCTGAACTTCATTTTTATTTTCATCATTGCCCTTCTCGCTGCCATTGGCTGCATTACCCTTTATTCCGCCGCCGGAGGCAAAATGACGCCGTGGGCGTTCAATCAGGCCGTCCGTTTCGGGCTGGGATTGGGCGTTATGATTGTTGCCGCGTTGATTCGCCCCGAATTCTACTACAAAATTGCCACGCCGTTCTATCTGTTCACGCTGTTTTTGCTCCTCGTCGTTGACGTTGCGGGGCATACCGGCATGGGCGCCCAGCGCTGGATAAACCTCGGTTTCTTCAAGCTTCAGCCTTCCGAATTGATGAAACTGGCCATCGTTTTGCAGCTCGCCCGCTACTTCAGCAACACGCCGTATGAAGAAATCCGCACCCTTCGCGGCATCGTCATTCCCGCAATAACCGTCGCCGTTCCCGTCGCGTTTATTATGATTCAGCCGGATTTGGGCACATCGCTGATGGTCTTGTTCTGTGCCGCCGCCCTGTTTTATCTTGCCGGTGTCCAGTGGTGGAAATTCGCCGCCGTCATTGCCGCGGTCGCCGCCGCAGCCCCCGTGCTTTGGCATTTTCTGCACGACTACCAGAAAAACCGGATTCTGACGTTCCTTGACCCGGAACGTGACCCGCAGGGAGCCGGCTACCATATCATTCAGGCCAAAATTGCCCTCGGCTCCGGCAGCGTCTGGGGCAAAGGTTTTCTCTCCGGCACCCAGAGCCACCTGAATTTCCTCCCCGAAAAACATACCGACTTCATCTTTACCACATTCTCGGAAGAATTCGGCATGATGGGCGGCGCCTTTATTCTGTTTCTCAACCTGATTCTGATTAGCTACGGCTATTGGTTCGCTTTCCGCATCCATAACTCAAACTACTTTGGCAAAATGGTCATTCTTGGTTTAAATACCAACTATTTCCTGTATGTTTTCATCAATGTCGCCATGGTTATCGGCCTGCTCCCGGTCGTCGGAATTCCCTTGCCGCTGATTAGCTACGGCGGCACTGTCATCATCTCGGTAATGGCAAGTTTCGGCATCATGCTGTCGTTTTACGCCAACCGCGACCGCGAATTAAAAAAATAGCTCTCCGCTCTAACCGCTAACCCCTTGAAACCGGACATTTTCGGCATATATGTGCTTGCATCTTAAAACACAACAAAAGGAGAATATGCCATGCAAACCATAAAAACGCCCCGGTCATGGAAAAAACTCATCAGCCTGTTTGCCATTGCCGCAACGCTTGCGGGCTGCGCCAGTTCGCAAAAATATAACGCCCGCCTCAACGGCGAACTGGGAAAGACCTCACAACAGCTGATAAGCACTTTCGGACAACCGTCAAAAGTACGCAAATTGGCCAACGGCGATGAAATAATTTCTTATGTCAGCATCAACTATCAGGTTATTCCCGACCCCAATTATTACTTCAATACCGGATTTATGACCGAAAACGAATTGTTCGACCCGTTTACCTACGGCGATAACGAAATCCCTGTCGGTAATTTTATGGGAGAAACAATTACCGATTATTGCAAAACCGATTTTTACCTGACCAACAATGTCGTAACGTCGTGGCAGTGGCGGGGAAACGCTTGCGACGCGCTTTAACGGCTTCTTCTCCCACCCCCTCTGCTGCAAATATCAGGCACGTATATTTTCCTTTTCCGCCCGCCGCAAAGCCATAAGCCGCACTAAATCGTCTTCGCTGCGAAACGCTGCCGCATCTCTTGCCGTAGCACGGTTAAACGTCTGGTTTTGATGTTGGTATTTCTCACAAAGGATACGCTCTGTTTTCCGGCATTGTTCAAAATGGTCTTTCAGGCTCTGCGCCAAACTGTCGCGCCCGATGTTTTCCTGCCGGATATCTACGGTTTCAAATGTTTTTTCCTGTACGGGAGAAATGTTAATCCCCTGTTTTTTCAACAATTCCCCGAACTGTTTCATCGTTTCCGGAGACAAATGGCGGAGAGCCGCCTGCTGCGGCCGTTGGCGCAGATAATCTGCCATGCGCTTTTGCACATTTTTATCCGCCAGTTTTGCCGTCATCCGCCGCAATTCGTTTTCCATACCTGAAAGTTTCATTCCTGCTGCGGCTTTTTCCGTTTCCGTACCGCCGCGCAGCATCTTGCGGCGTTCCCTGTCAATACATTTGGCCAAATGCAGAATATATTTCTCCGCCTGGCTGTTTTTCCAATCCGCCTCAATAGCTTTCCGGTCACTTTCGCGCAGCTCACGCCACTTCGCTGCCTGCTCGGCGCTAAGCGGTCCGCCGCCGGCTTCTTTAAGCAGGAGCATACGCTGTTCCCGGTTCGCCGCCATAATAGCCGCCGTTTCCGCCGCATATCCAAGAGCCAGCAAGGTAACCGTATAATCCATAAGTTCCCGCGTTTCTTTCTCTTCCTGATTCAGCTTCTGTTCCTCTTCTTCCACAAAGCCGCGAACGTTCTCGTTGCCGTTTAAGACTTCCGTCGGAATAACGTCGCGATACCGGCTTTTAATCCATTCCGGAATATCCCGCCATATTTTATAATGGTTCTCGTGGCGCGAAAGAATAGTGGTTACAACATCGTCAGGCGCGTTTTCAGCTGTTGCCCGCCGATAATCGTCAGGATAATTCGCATATAAAAATCTTTTAAAATCATTCGAACAATCTGCCATGACACGCCTCTTTCCAGCCGGTTTGCGCATTTCATAATAAATTATTATAACACAGATTTTCTCTTACCGCAACAAAAAAATCCCCACTTGCCTTATGCCTTCCCTAACCCTCTGCAACTTTCCCCGCAACCGCAAAACACCGTAAAAAAAATCCCCGTCAGCACAATGCTGCACGGGGAAACAGTCTTTAAACAACGCTTTGCCCGAAACACGCCTTGCCGGTACGGCTGCCCGCTCCGGACAAAACTACGTCGTTTCATTCAGCCTCTCGTCTGCATCGCGCCGGCAGTACCTGTTCATATAAAGAACAAACCGGAAAACCAGCGCTACGCCGGATAACAGAACGCCGAAAAACAGATATCCGCCGGCTTCTTCCAGGCCAAAGGCAGACATCAACAGCCCAAATGCCAGAAAAAACAGCATAAAATAAAAAAGTTTGGCATCAAAAGAGCTTCGTACAATAAAACTCAAAACCAAAACTTCAGCCATTCCCATACTGGCTCCAAACAGGCAAACCAGAGCGGCAACATGCCCAACCCAGAAAGATACGGCGCACAATACTCCGCTAAACGCAACAAGAGCACACTGGCATTGCGTCATTCGCAAATTTGAACTTCTCATAAATTAATAATATTAAAAAAACAACATATATCTAAATAACTTAAAAACTGTCTCAACTTATCAAAAAGCAATTCTAAAATCAAGCCCTAAAATAAAAAAATATTATTTCTTCTCAATCTGATGCCGGCAGCCGGTTTTAATCAGAAAATTCCCCGCCTCAAACCGGCCGTCCGCCGCCGCAGCCTGCCCGGTTTCCTGTTTTCCCTCTGCGTAGATTTTCAGTTATGTCGTACTTCGGCATAACCGGAAGTAACGCCTTTCCAATTTTCCTGCAACGCAGATTTTCTGTTATTTCGTACCATAAAGAAACCATCTGAGCTTTGCCTTTGCCAAAGACATCGCCGCTCTGGTCGGCGCGCTGGCGCTCAAATCGTTAAGCATCATAAAATCGTGAATGGTTCCGTTAAACCTGGCCGAAAAAGTTTTTACCCCGGCGCTGTCAAGCTTGCGCGCATAAGCCTCTCCTTCATCGCGCAAAACGTCATTCTCGCCGGTAATAACCAGCGCCGGAGGCAAATCGCGCAATTCGTCAACCGTTGCCATTAACGGAGACGCTTCTTTGCTTTTACGTTTCTCCTTATCCGGCAGATATTGCTCCCAAAACCACTCCATCGCCTGTTTTGTCAGCCACGGTCCGTCGGCAAACTGCCGGTAGGTTTCCGTATCAAAATCCGCATTGGTTACCGGATAAAGCAGCAGCTGGAAATCTATCGTCGGCGTAAATCCGTTTTCCTTTGCCATCAGCGTCATAACCGCAGCCATATTCCCGCCGACGCTGTCTCCGGCCACTGCCAGATGCGAAGTGTCCAGACCGTATTTATCGCCATGCGATGCAATATATTCCAACGCCTTGAATAAATCTTCCGCTACTTCGGGAAATTGCCCTTCCGGTGCCGGCGTATAAATCGGAAAGACAACCGCCGCCGGAACATCTGCCGCCAGCTCTGCCACCAGCCGGCGATGGGTTATGTTATCGCCCATAACCCAGCCGCCTCCGTGAATATAGTAAATAACGCCGAGCTCTCCGGTAACACCTTTGGGTTTTGTAATTTCCAACCGCATCATACGCCCGCCGCCGACCTCAATTTCTGCCTCTTTGCGCTCAACATCCGGTTCATCGGTTTTCGCCTCCTGCACGCCGCGCAAAACCTCGCGCGCCTCTTCCGGAGTCAATTCATATAGTGGCTTGCCGCCGGCTTCGTTTATCTTTTCAACAAAATCCCGTACCTGACTAAATAAATTTACTTTTGCCATATCCTTTTCCTCCTCTGCCGAAAAAATAGGACATAAATTTCCGTTTTCAAGTCACGGAAACTTCGTTTTCAACCCTAAATGAAAATATAAAACCGACAGCCGATACAAAACCGGCTATAAATGCCACACCGGCATAACGTAAAAATGCTACAATTGCATAATGTAAATATGCCACAGTTGCATAATGTAAATATGAAACCCGGCACAGGCGCAAATACAAAAAAATGGTGTCAGCGGCGGGACTCGAACCCACTACCCACAGTTTAGGAAACTGTTGCTCTATCCTGATGAGCTACGCCGACACGTTGATATAATGTATAAAACCCGGCAAAATATTTTGCAAGCAAAATTTTTCCTGCCGCCAATGTTTTCCGCACAGAAAGCCCGCCGATAACACCGCTCGGCAAGCCCACTGGCAACACCGCCCAGAAAGCCCGCCGGCAACAAAACGCAGGTTGAAACGTCCTGAGAATTTTCCGGTTTATGCTTGCCAACCCGCAAATTTTAAGCTATTATTAAAGTAATGAAGACTATTTTGTATGCGAAATGACTATGGTTGATCAAAACGATATTGCTGCCGATAAATACCTCAAAACTGACACCATCACTTTTGAAGAACTTCCGTATATACAAAAATATCAAAATCTGCTCCGGCTGCCCGACAAAGAAACTGCACTGAAGCTCTTCACCAAACAGGAACCGGAACCGCAGCAGATTATCGTCCTGAAAACCCGGCATGCCGAAAACGCCGGTAAAATTGAAAAAGGCCTTCAGCGTCTGAAATCGTTGGAAGGAGCCATTGCCGCCAAACAATTCCAAGCCGAACAGGATACTGCGTGGCTGGATCGTGCCAATATGTTCAAAACCCGCCTGCTTGCCATTCTTCCGCCTGTTTTTCGCAAAGAAGGGGAAATCTTTCTCAACCGCTTCATTATGGAAAATCTGAATGAAGATTATAAGGAAATTTCCATTCCGGGAACTTCCCGCCGGCCTGTTCCCGGCGCTAATTATATGCCGGGAGTGCATCCTCTGAAACAAGGTTTTCCCCTCAAAGTCAAGACCCTGTTTTACCAGCAGCAACTGCAAAAATTCCGCGATGAATTTAACCAGACAAACAATGAGTACCGGGAATACTACCCCCGCTTTGACATTACCCGCCCGACAGAAACGCTGAAAAAGGAAATCGCCGCCAAATATGACACGGCAGCCCTTCAGGCAGAAAAAGGGCATATCAACGCCGAATTGCAGAGGCTGACGGCTGAAAATGAAACCATAAGCCAAAATATGAACCGGCTGCTTGCCGCCATAGCTCTTAAACGGGAAAAATTTGCCGAAATTTATAGCAAAAAGCTGTTTTGCACGGACTTTTGCGATTCCGGCGTTGCTGCCGCACTGGAAAACGGCCTGCTGGATGGCACTGAAACGGAAAAGCAATATCTGGCAACCCTGCTGAACACCGTCTGCGAACATTCTCCCGTTGGTCGCAGCATCATCCGCGAATGCCTGCAAAACGGCATCTTCTACCGCCTGCAAAACTGCTCGGACACCCAAAATGCACACACTCACGCCCCCCGAACGGTTATCCTCGCCGCCGGAGATATGTCCTCAATCGCCAAACAGCTTCCGGAAGTAGTCAGACAATCCAGATACGCCATGCAAAAAATAACCGCAGCGCCAAACGGTTCCCCGTCTTTTACCAACCTCTATTTGAACGGCTGCCTGTCCGAACGGGATGCCCTCGCCGTTACCTGCGCTTTCGCCTATGATGTCAAAGACGTTTTTCCCGAAATTTATGAAACCGGACTGTGCCGCGCTCCGGCCATGCTGCGGGCATACGCTCAGGCTTATGCCGCCGCGGCCGCTGCTCCTGCAAATGCCCGTTCCCTTCCTCCGGACAGCTCCGCCGCCGTAAATTGCGTCATTGCGGCAACAAACAGCGCCGCCCTCGCCTGGGACGATGATTTCGGCGAATTTTACAAAAAAAGGTACTGCAGCAAAACAGAATATTATTTTCCGTTGTTCTCAGCTGAAAGTCCGCAAGCGGAAACGCCCGAAAACATTATGCGGCAAAACAATATTACAATTTTCGGCCGTCCCTATCTGAATCTCCAAGAGGCCGTCAACCGCTCGCTCACTGTATCCGATGAAGTTTTTGTCCGTTTGCAGGCAATTAACCGCATGCGCGAAAACAATAACCGCCGGCCCGACGACGGCATAAACTTTTTCATCCGCCGCAAATATGTACCTTCCGGCCAAAAAGGCCGCTGCGGGCTGCCTGTTTTTAATATAACGCAAATTCCCGGCACTAAAGCTTTCAAAATAAAAAACTCCCGTTCCTCTTCTCAGGCGAATAACCGGGAGACCGGCGCTCCCCAAACTGATATTGCCACAGGCTGCAGCAGTCAGCCTCCCGCATTGCAGCCAATTTCCCTCAATCAGATTTTCCCTGCCCAACTGTCGGAATTTCCATCTTTTAATGAAATTTCCGTATTGGCCGCACAGCAACAAATAACCTTTTTGGAAACGAAAGGCCTTACCCGCAACAGCCTGCCCGTTCCCGCCCTGTTTAACGGCGTAACCCGTTGCATTCTTGTCAATAAAAGCTTTTCGGAAGGAGAACGCCTGTTTGCTGCCGCCGATATCGTTTTGACACTCGCAGACAGTCCCCGTACCGCCGGATTACAACGCCTCGCCGCCGAAACATCTTCCTTTTATCCTATCATGCGCGCCCGGGCTGCCGCCGATTGTCCGAACCGCGCCAATACACCGGCTGTCAAATCGTCAGAAACTTCTGACAACAAGAATTCCACTCTGTCCCAAACCGATTTTTGCGCCTCGTTATCCGCCTGTTTTGAGGATGCCGTCGCCAAATACAAATAATTGCCGCTTTTTCTCTGGAAAAGCCCCGCCGTTCCGTTATAATCTCCGGCAGTTAAGCCAATCCCTGGTAAGACCCGAACTGACAAAGCCGAAAAATCCGCCGCAATCTCCGACGGTTAATCCAATCTCCGACGGTTAATCCAATCTCCGACGATTAATTCAATCCCCGCCGCGATTAATTCAATCTCCGACCGCTGTTAATTCAAAGCAGCTCCGATAAGTTCCCGTGCATAAGGCGTCTGCGGATTATTAAAAATTTCATCAGCCGTTCCCTGCTCGACAATCCGCCCCCGGCGCATAACTGCCACCTCATGCGAAATTTCCCGCACCGCCCGCATATCATGCGAAATAAACAGATACGCAATGCCCGTCGCTTTCTGTATCCTCTTAAGCAACGCGATAATCTCCGCCTGCACGGTTACGTCCAACGCCGACGTCGGTTCATCTAATATCATAATTTTCGGCTCTACGGCCAATGCGCGCGCAATGGCAATTCTCTGCCGCTGCCCACCGGAAAATTCATGCGGATATTTTGCTAAAATTTCCTCGCCGGACAATCCGACCTCTGTCAGAACTTTCTTAACCTTTGCCGCTGTTTCTTCGCTGCCCAGCCTCGGAAAATGCACGGCCAGCCCCTCGCCTACAATCTCTTCGATTGTCATCCGTGGGTTAAGGGAATTATACGGATCCTGAAACACAATCTGGACATTTTTGCGAAAATCCTTTTCGTTGCGGATATGCACCGACTTCGCCGTCAATATTTCCCCCCGGTACTTGGTCAAATCCGCCAGACACATGCCAAGAGTCGTTTTTCCCGAACCGGATTCGCCGACAACGCCGAGCGTCTTGCCTTCATAAAGTGCAAGCGAAACATTCCGCACTGCATCAATCTTTGTAACCGGTTTCCCCCACAGGTTCTTTTTCAGTACAAAGCTGACCGATATATCCCGTGCCTCCATCAACTTGCGGGATTTAAAATCCTGTCGCGGCGCTGTATGGTGAAACGCTGCCAGCAGTTCTTTTGTATAAGGGTGGATTGGCGCGTTAAAAATATTGCCGACGCTGCCCTGCTCGACAATAACCCCTTGCCGCATAACCAACACGCGGTTAGCAATTTTCTTGACCACGTTCAAATCGTGGGAAATAAACACAACCGCCATGCCGAATTTTTCTTTTAACCGTAGAATCAGCTCCAAAATCTGTTTCTGCACCGTTACATCCAACGCTGTCGTCGGTTCGTCTGCAATAAGGACTTTGGGATGGTTGGCAACCGCCATCGCAATCATAACGCGCTGCCGCTGCCCTCCGGACAATTCAAACGGATACGCCTCCATCCGTTCGTCCGCATGGTCAATTCCGACCAGCCGCAACAGATAGCGAGCTCTCGCCCGGGCTTTCTTCTCTGACACCCTTTTGTGAACGCGGATAACCTCTGCCACCTGTTCGCCGACCTTCATCAGCGGATTAAGCGAGCTCATCGGTTCCTGAAACACCATGCCGATTTCATTGCCCCTGATGTCCTGCCACTCGTTTTCGCTGAACGAGGTAAGTTCCCGCCCCTCAAACAATATGGAATTTGTGCTTTTGTACAAAACCTTTTTCGGATTAATCAGCCCCAGCAGCGACAACGCCGTTACCGACTTCCCCGAGCCGGATTCGCCGACAATCGCCAGCACTTCGCCCTGATTGACCGCAAAACTGCTGTTAAACACTGCCGAAAACAATCCGCCGTTTTCATCAATAAAACGGACATTCAGGCTTTTGACTTCCAACACCGGTTCCGTCATAGCTTCCTCTTATCCATTGCGTCGCGAACGCCTTCGCCGACAAAAATCAATGCCGTCAACAGCATAGACAGTACAAAAAAGATGCTCAGCCCAATCCACGGTGCCTGCAGATTGTCTTTTCCCTGCCGCACCAAATCGCCGAGCGACGGATATTCATGTCCGAGTCCCAGTCCGAGAAAATCAAGCGCCGTCAATGCCACAATCGCTCCCGCCATAATAAACGGCACAAACGTTACCGTCGCCACCAAAGCATTAGGCAGAATATGCCGCCGGATAATGCGGAAATTTCCGACGCCGATCGCTTTTGCCGCTTTGACGTACTCAAAATTGCGCGCCCGCAGAAATTCCGCCCGTACCATTCCCGTCAGTTCCGTCCATGAAAACAGCAGCAAAATCGCCAGCAGTGTCCAGAAGCTCGGCACAAACACGCTTGCAACAATAATCAGAATAAACATCTGCGGCATTGATTCCCAAATTTCAATCAACCGCTGTAAAATAATGTCGGTCTTGCCGCCAAAATATCCCTGCACCGCCCCGACAAAAATTCCTATCGCCGACGACAACAGCGTCAAAAGAAAAGCAAATGCAAACGACAGCCGAACCCCGTACAACAGCCGCGCCGCAATGTCGCGCCCCTCTTCGTCGGTTCCGAGCAGATGCCGTGCCGACGGCGGCGCCGGAAACGGCTCGTTGAGCTCATAGTCAACCGTATTGTACGAAAACTCTATCGGCGGCATAACCATAAAGCCCTCTGCCTCAATATTCCTGCGAATAAGCTCGTCTTTGTAATTTGCTTCGGTCGGAAAATCGCCCCCGAACCGCGCATCCGTATAAACTTTGGTAATCGGAAAAAAATACTCGCCCTGATATTTCAGGATAATCGGTTTGTCATTGGCGATAAATTCCGCAAATAAAGACAGGACAAGGATAAAAGCGAGCCCAAACACCGCCGCCTTTCCCCTCTTGTTCTTTATATACCTGTCAAACAGCATCCTGCGGAAACCTCTGTCATTCAATCCAATATACTGCGTATTTATATACGCAAAATATCGGCGCATCAACAGCTAAGTGCATTTATCCCGCAACATTTCCACTTTCGGGAACTGTCGCAGCCTCCGGTGCCTCATTCATTTTTTGAACATCCTCTGCGCCCGGAACAACCACTGCTCCGGTGGTATCCCCTGCGCCCGGCACAACCGTATCTCCTGATACAGCCTCTGCATCCGGCGCTACATTAGCTCTTGACGTATTTTCAACGCCCGGAACAACCACTGCTCCGGTGGCATCCCCTGCGTCCGGCACAACCGTATCTCCCGATACAGCCTCTGCATCCGGCGCCGCATCTTCCTCCGGCACGTCCGTCCCGGAAATGCCGCTGCTGCCGGGATTAAACGAACGGATTTCCCCGTTATCGTCCATCTCCAAAATCAAATCATCAGTCGGTACAAAAATATTACTGTCATGAATTCGGCTGCCGTTTCTCCTCTGCTCGGCATTCTGTACCGGCTGTTCTTGTACGGCATTCTGCTGGCTCAAACGTCGCTCCTGTTCCTGTGCCTTGCGCAGCTTTTCCTGATAAGCGCGGCTCTTTTGCTTATACTCCGCATACCAGTCCTGATAGTTGGCGGCAATGTTGGAAATCTTGCTGCCGCGAATAACCGAATTATTAATCAGGTTTTGCTTCAGGCTCAACGCTTCGTCTGTTTTTAAATTCATATTGTCAATTGAATAACAATAGTCCTGATACCGGATAAGCGTCTTGGTAAAATCGCTTGCCAGACAAATATTCGCATTAATCAGAAACTTGGGGCGTTTCCCTTTGCGAATAGCCAGATTGACCAACTGGTCTTTGACAAAGTTTCCGTATCTGCCGCCAGTCATTCCCGCCAATTCGCGGATTGTGCTGACGCCCTGAATGATAATGTCGGTTTTGGCATTTTTATAACTTTCGGCGACAATATCCATATACTCCTGAAGTTTCCCAATAGCACATTTCGCCTGATCAGCATACGCCTTACGCTTTTCGTCTATTCCCCCATTGGCAAGGGAATTGTCTTTCAAAGCCACCCATTCTTTTCTCGGCTTCAGGTTGCAGAATTCGTCATACATATAAATATCTGAGGGCAAATCCACATAAATCATATACACCTGCCCGGCCTTGTCCTTCCTGAAATCCTCGCCGGCTTCGTCTACCACCGCCGGTGCCCCTTCAAGCGAAACCCTCCGATTTTCAGCCGTTACCTTAATACCCTTCAGCGGCGACATTCCCGCCAGCATCTTGGCAACAGACTTCAAATCGCGGCTCTTCAGGCTGAGTATCCATTCCGTCAGCAGAGCATAAACGTTCTGCTCCACCGTCCGGTTTTTATCATAAACCGGCACCGTCTTATAGCTCTTAATGACGCAGCGGTCGGTATTCAGGCTTCCGCCTTTGATACAGGTATTGAATCCCGGCATTGCATAAGTGCTGATGCCGTATCCGTTTTCCCACAGATAATCATACAGCCGGTTCTCCTCCAGACTGAAATAATCCAATCCGCCGTGTATAAAATCCCAGCTGTTGATAAATTCCGAATATGCGCGGTTGCCGCTGGTCGTACTCGTATAATCGACCTGATTAAAAATATCAATCATATTGCTGACCGTTTCGTTCTTTTTGACAAACGCGTTCGGATAAATCTCAAAATTGTTCAGAGCGTAAAAGCCGACCATCAAATCCCGCAGTTCGCGGAAATTATGGTCGCGGATACTGTTCAAAAACTGATATGACGGGAACTTCGGCAACATAAAATAAACCAGATTGCCTTCCCTTTCCTCGCCGGCTTTCGCCCCCAGCGCCTTAATTTCGCTGTATTCTCCTTTCGGCTGGGGCAGAAATTCGTTTTTCTTAACCCCGATAAGGCCGGCAAACATCAGTACCATCGTAATAAAGAGCATGGCAAACGTCGACCTGAACGCAAAAAAGATAATAACGCCCAGCAGCAGCCCTACCAGCCAAGCCGCCGGAACTATCCCGATAAACGTCAGCCAGCTGGCCTTTTTCTCCAGCCACTCCTCAATAAACGTATCGACGTTAAACAGCGCAAACTGGTTAAAAAATACCACGACAATCAGCATTGTTACCAGCGCGCAAACGCCGTTCTGCAAATCCTTGGAAAAAGACAGCAGCAAAATCAGAACAAACGAAACGGCAAATATCCCTCCCAGAATATACAGCACCGCCTGATTAAAGGTTCCGCCTTCAATCAGCTTGCCGTTTATGGAATAGATAAACATCACAAAATCTATCGCAAACAGCAAAAAGATGTAAAATACCCGCAGCATTTTGTCATAAAAACGGTTGGCGTCTCCCGACCAGCTGGCAAAACGGCTGGAACGGCTTTTTTTTCTCAAAACCAAAGGCTGGTTCACCCCTTCGCTCATAGTACCCTCTGCAAAAATTAAACTTTACTCTAAAATACACGCCATTGCTAAACAAAAACTTAACCAAAGAAAAAATCGCGCTTTTTTTCCAAAAACTTTCTGCTCCGGCACCCTCTCCCGCATTTCCGGCACCCTCTCCCGCATTTTTTGCCCCCGTCTTCCCCCTCCTGCCCGCTCCGTCTTTACCGTTTCCCCCTCCTCCGTCTTCACTCCTCCCCCGCCTGTTTTCAGTTCCGGCCGGTCTGCCCCGTCTTTTACTCCACCCGCCCTCCTCTGTCTTTACCGCTTCCCACGTTCTGCTCCTTTTCCTGTTTTATTCTCCCCAAAATCCCGCCATTCCCGTTTTTTTGCCTTAATCGCACCGCAAACCTGACGATAACTCTTGAATTTTTGAAAACAGCTGTTATAATCATAGGCAGTTTGCGGCAATACCGCAGGCTCTGATACGAAAAGCCGTATGAAATAGATATATTGGACCCGGGGGCGGTACCCGGCACCTCCACCAGTTTTTACGGGGGTGAAACAGGTTTGACAGTGTATAGTAAAGATATGTGGGCTGTATTCGGCAAGATACCACCGTTATCGGTTCAAATCAAATAAACGCAAATGATAATTTTGCACCTGTTGCCGTAGCTGCATAAGGCAAAGCAACAAAATCAATTCTTCAGGCTATGGTTAGCCCGGAGTGGGGAAGGAGCCGCCCAGCAACAGAACGGCTCATTTTGTTGTAATTGGCATTAGCGTGGAAAAACCGGAAATGACGGAATTCGTAAACGAAATAAACTATGATAAACTGATTGAAAAAGCTCTCAAACAAGTCGTCGTGGAAGCGTTAAAAATCGCTGAGACACAAGGGCTTCCGGGCGAAAACCATTTTTATATCACTTTCAGGACCAACCACCCCGGTACCATTATTCCGCGAGACCTGCTTATTCAGTATCCTGACAGTATGACGATTGTTCTCCAGCACCAGTATTCGAATTTGGAAGTCGGTACCGATTCGTTTTCGGTAGAACTGAGTTTCGGCGGCCGTCCGCAAACTCTGGTCGTTCCTTACGAAGCCATCACTTACTTCGCCGACCCTTATGCCAAATTCGGCTTAAGTTTCTCTTTCTACGAAAATGGCGACGTCCACGCGCTTGACGACATTGAGCCGGAAAAGAAAGTATCCGGCGAAACAGCCCAGATTATCTCCTTTGACAGTTTCCGAAAGAAACAATAATGCGCAAATTTTCCGTAATCATCGCCGGACGCCACGCAACAAGCATCTCGCTGGAAGATGAGTTCTATGTTGCGCTCTGCGCTCTTGCCGCCGAACGCAATATGACGCTTAACAAGCTGGTAACCGAAATTGACGGCACCCGTACGACACCAAACCTCTCATCGGCACTCCGGCTGTATGTCCTGAAAAGCCTGCTGGAAAAGCTCAAGTCAGCCCAAGCCTGATTCCGCCAAAACCGGATTACGACTCCCGATTACGGCAACCCCCAATCCGTTCCCGCTTAAAGTTGCAATGCCTTAAAATCCTCATCCGTAAAAATATCGAAATCTCCATCATCGGAATCGCCATTCTCCGCAGCGTCGCTCTTTTCGGCATTATTATTCGCTGCACCATTATTCGCCGCATCATTCTCCTCAGCGCCATTCTTCTCGACGCCATTCTCCTCAGCGCCATTCTTCTCGACGCCATTCTTCTCGACGCCATTCTCCACAGTGTCGTTCTTCACCGCACCACTCTCCACCGCGCCATTCTTCTCGCTGCCATTATTCACAGTGTCGTTCTTCACCGCACCACTCTCCGCCATGCCATTCTTTTCGTTGCCATTATTCACAGTATCATTCTCCACAGTGTCGTTCTTCACCGCGCCATTCTTCTTGGCATCATTACCCGTCATACCGTTCTCCACGATACCACTGCCCGAAGATAATACTTCATCGGCCGTACCTTCCGCATTATTTTCCTGCTGTTTACTTAAAAAGTTGGCCAGGCCGCCTGCTGAAACTCCACTTTTTTCCAGCGTTTCTGCCTGATTTTGTAAAGCTGCACCACCGGTGCGCTGCTCAACCTCAGAAGGCTCCTGCTCTGGCACATTTTTCGCCCCGAGCCGAGATTCACTCTCCGTTGCTTCAAGCGTCACCTTCCCGGATTCTGTTGCTGCACCGACTGTTTTGCCGGCAGAGTCGCCTTTCCGTTTAAACCCTTTCTTTCTTTTTTTCAAATCTTCTTTCGCCTGCTCGATTTTGACGTCCCTGTCGATTTTTTCGTTATAATTTTCACTTTTCGGACGCGCCGCCTCTGCTTTTTCTTCTTCCATCTTTTTCTTTGCCGCCGTTATTTCATCAATAACCGCCTGCGGAATATAATCCGTCTTCCCGCTCTCGACCGCTTTAGTAACAAATTCAAATTTCGCCGCCTTATACTTGGCCTCATACCAGGTCAGAATATCTTCCGGCTTAACGCCCTGGCTTATCGGATAATACGCCGCCCCGCCCGCAACTGCACATAAAAGAAACAATATCCAAAACGGATGCCGCAAAATAAACAGCAGCATAAAAATCGGAAATGTAATAATGGTGAGGATAATATAAAAAAACTTAAATATCCCGCTTCTTTCTTTTGTTTCTGCCATAACGCCCCTGCCTTTTCTCCGGCCGGCATATAACCGCCGAAATGAATACCATTCACTTTTGAAGAGCCGATTACTGTCCCCGGCTCCTTTTTCTCCAATATAACGTTTTTTGCTTAAAACATCATTAACGCGCATAAAAAAACGCCTTTGCCGATAAAACTGCCCCGCCCCTCGTGCCGCAGCAAATCACAGTAATACCGGAATAATGCTGTTCCAACAGTCGTCTACCCTGCCCCCTGATATCATTCACCGGCAAAATGCCATTTGTCGCTCCGACAACCATGCCGGCCAGAGCTTTCAGCAGATATCATTCATTGGCAAAATGCCATTTACCGCTCACATCGTCTTTGATGCACTTCCGTTTGTCAAATTCGGGTTTCAACTGATAAACGGAACCAAAACGGGTTGCATTATAATAGGCATTAATAATATCCCTGTCCACATAATGCACGACTTCCGGCCGCCCGCTTTCATCGGAAAATTTGTTAAAATAGCTTTTCCCGTAAACAAACTTCGGCCTGAGTTTCAAAATCAGAGCATTAATATCCGGCTTGGGCTTTATCCCCGTCGCATCGCCGATGACATCAAGCTGGCCGATAAGCTGCCAATAATAGGCAGGGTCTTTGCCAAACAGGTTATACATCATTCCGTCGCCGTTAAACACATAATCGCAGGGGCTGATATTGCGGGCAATATAGTCGGGAAGATATTTCCGTTCAGGCTGCATGGCAATAACCTCGCGCTGGAAAATAAGCGTATTGTAGAAAACCCAGTACAGCCCCGCAATCACCAGCCAAATAACCGCCCGGCATTTCCGCTGCAAAAGCCCCAAGGCCGGCACGCCGCACAACGCCGCAAAATATACCAGCATCCAGAAATAATACGAATACGGCGAAAAATAAAACTTGCGCTGTGCAAATTCTGTTACAAACAGCAACGCCAGAACTATCCAATAACGGTTTTTGCAAACCACTGCCGCCGCCGCCCCGAAAAAGCCGAGCCACATCAACACTGCCATATACGGAGGAAAATCGACAATACGGGTCATCTCAAACCCCTGCACCAAATTCAGATTAAACGTATAGTTTGAAGCATAATACAACGCCACCATATCATAATAGCACAAATACCCCCAAAACGCCGCCACACCGGCCAGTGGGAAAACCAGCGCCTTTGCCATATCCGCCGTCTTGATTGCCCCCTTATACCAGAAATAAAGCCCGGTTACACCAAGCACCGCCAGCGGAAACAGCGCCTTTTGCGCAAACAGAAAAGAAACAAAAAACCACGCAAACGCCGCAACCAGATGAAACGGCTTCTGCCCCTTCAGGTACTTAAAGTAATAATAAATTCCCGCCGTCAGGCAAAAAATCATATAATTGTCAGGGCGAAAATCAACTGCGTAAAGCTTATACCCCGGTGCGGCAATCACTGCCGCTGCTGCCAGCCCCCACAGCTTGTCGCTTAAAAATTCGGCGCTGATACGGTAAACATAAACCAGCGATTTCAAGAAGACCAACAGCGAAATCAGACAAACCACTTCCGTAACCGTCGCATTATATGCAAACAGATTAACCAGCGGAGCAAACAAATACCACATCAGCGGATTATGATGCTGAAAAAAGTCGCGGTACGGCACCTGCCCCTGCGCAATGAGAAAACTTGAATGAATATGCTCGATATTGTCGCCGTTCTGCGTCGGCACATGCGCCGTCATCATTGCATACAGCACAGCCACAGCAATCAAGTCTATCCACAAGGCCGCCGCCGCCCCGTATTGTTTCCAGTAGTCCCGAGCCTTGTTTATTCCGGCCTTAGCTGCTTCTTTCAGTTCCATTCTCTGCTCCGTCATTTCCTGTTTCTATTCCGGCTTTCAGGCGCCGCCAAACATTGCTGCGTACTCTGCCCCGGCTTTCAGCTATTGTCAAGTGCCCCATATTCCGCCGTCTTCAGATACCGCAACGGGCAGAAACGCCTGTTCCTGCCCAATATGCAACAATGCCGGCCGCCAGAATAACCGCCTTTCCGCGGTTTTCGGGACAGCCTCGCAACCGTCCGTCAGCTTACCGCCACTTCTTCACGGCCCTGATATTGCGTTGATAGGCCTCGCTTGGTTCCATATCCTCAATATCGACAGGCAGCCGGCTCCGCCAGTTCGGATACTTGTCAATATCCGTTCCCGGCAGATTCTGTACTTTCATCGACTGGAAAATATCTTCCGGCTGCAGCATAAAGACTTCGCTGTTCGTCTTTGACATATACGCATGAACGGCCTCTTCAATCCCTTCCGGATAACCGTCGCCGTACAGATAATCGGATTTCCGCCATCTGTCTTCCGGCCAGACGCCCTCGCTGTCCAAAGCCTGCAGCAGCAAACGGCGTTCATGTTCACGCCAGCGGTAACCCCCTTGCGCTTCCTCGTCCGTAAACAGCCCCAAATCTTTCATAATGCCGATTTCCGTACCGTACCACCAGGCCTTGAGCGGCGGCATATCATGCGTTCCTACCGATGCAAAATATTTGCGTTCGTATTCGGACGGCGTTTTCAGCGTCCCGTTGTCGTCTTTTCTTTCTACCCACAAAACGCCCAGCGAATAGATGTTGCGTTCTGCTAGCATTTCTTTGAACCCGTCCGCGACGTTGCCGATGCATTCGCCGACCACCACGCATTTGTTCAAATAGCTCTCCAGCGCCAGAATATTGAACATATCCTTGACATTATAAGCCAGATAAGTTCCTTCATTGCCGTCGTCCGGAATCAGATACAAACGCGACAATCCCATCACATGGTCGATTCTGACCGCGCCGGCATAGCGCATATTCGCCCGCAGAATGCGGATAAACGGCTTGTAGCAGCGTTCCTTGAGCTCAAACGGATTAAACGCTCCCAGCATCCACTTTTGTCCGGTCGGAAAATAATTGTCCGGCGGAGCGCCCGCGCCGCTGCCCTGCATATAAAGATACTTGTCGCCCCAGACTTCGGCGCTGTCTTTGGAAACGCCGACCGGAAGGTCTCGGTACAATCCGAGCGCAAGGTTGCGTTCCTTAATTTTCCGCTCCACCATTTTCAGCTGGCGGTCGGCTTCAAATTGCAAAAACTTAAAGAAATCGATTTCATACAAATGTTCCGCCGCAAACTTTTCCACGCCGCTGCCCAAAGAAGAACTCAACGCGTCTTCCCAATCTTTGGAAGCCTGATTGCAGACCTTGCTCTTTTCTTCGGAAATGGTCTGAAAAACCGCCAGCCGGTGCAGTTCGCCGGTATCCGCCGTCTTAAACGCCTCAAACTCTTTGTAATAATCCGTTCCCTCGTTCGCCTTGAGCCGCGCGAAAATATTGCGCAACGCCTTTATTTTGGCGTTATAAATTGCCGTATAGTCAATATTCTCCTTTTCCTTGGCAAACCAAATCGCCTGGCCGTCCTTGTCGCATTCCTCATAAAACGGAACTTTTTCGACGTCAATATAAATCGGGTTCAAAAACAAACGGCTGGTCGAAGCATACGGACTTGCAGATTCCGGACAGTCGTGCAGCAAAACGTTCAGCGGATTAAGCCCGATGACGTCGCCGCCGCTGTTGGCAAGAATATCCACCATGCCCTCCAAATCCGTAAAGTCGCCGACGCCCCAGTTCCGGCGGCTCTTCAGCGAATAAAGCTGGATTGCGAAACCGAACAGTTTCTCCTTGCCTTTCGTATCAAGGCCGTAGCACTCTTTCGGCGCAATTGCCAGCAGCGTTTTGTACTCGCCGCGCGACGTTTTGATTTTGACGTCATAATATCCCGGTGCCAGCCTGTCCTGCAACGCAGCCGCCAGCCGGACGTACGCCGTACGCCCTTCCTCGCGCCGTTCCTGTTCCGAAAAATTCACTGCCAGACAGCGGAAATCCCCGTTTCCTTCCGGCGCATACGATACGCCGATTTCGCCTTTCGCTTCGTCTTCGCTCAAAACGAGGTCAAAGCCCTGTTCGTCAACGGTCATGACATAGACGGATTCCGCCGCTTTTTGCCACCGTCTTTTTTCCAGGCGCTCCAGCGATTTCCGGATTTCCTCGTCGTTTTTCGCGCCGTATCCCAAACTCTCAATAAAAAAGCGCAAAACGTCGTCGCCGACCACGCTGGTTTTAATTGTGCCGCAGCCATACGTGAAACTGGTGCTGATTCCCAGTTTCTCCGCAAGCTCCTTCAAAAGTTCATTCATTATCGTCTCCCTACTTTTTTATCTCAAAACAAAGTACCGACCACGCCGGAACCCATATCTCCGCCCCCGCCGCAACATCGTCTGCCTCAAACCTGCCGGAGCTGTCCAACAATAAATTCCATTTATAGGATTTTTTGATATTTGGCAACTTCCATTTTAAGTTATTAGCATGCGCATTGAGGATGACCATAAACATTTTGTCGCGCGCTGCAACCATATACGACAAAGACTTCCGGCTGATCTGGTACCAGTCGCCGCTCGTAAACTCGCTGCCTTTTTCCGTAAACCACGCCAGGTCTTTAATTCCCTGTTTGTTGTCCGCCGCCGTGCCGGTAAAAAATCCCTTGCGGTTAAAAATTCCCATTTTCCGCCGCAACCGGATAAGGTTCTTCACAAACCGGACGTTTGCGATTTCCTCATTGCCGATGGCGTCCCAGACCATATACGAAATGATATTGTCCTGGCAGTAAGCATTGTTATTGCCGAACTGCGTATTCAGAAACTCGTCGCCGGAACGGATAATCGGCGTGCCGAAAGAAAGCAGCAGCGTACTCATCATCGCCCGCTGGCGCAGCTTGCGGTTTTCGACAATTTCCTTGTTTTCCGTAAATCCCTCAACCCCGGAATTATAGCTCCAGTTTGCGTCAGTTCCGTCCCGGTTGTCCTCGCCGTTCGCATAGTTATGCTTATGGTTGTAACTGACCAGATCGTTCAGCGTCATGCCGTCATGCACAGTCAGATAATTGACCGTGCTCCATATCGTTCTGTGACTGGGGCCGAAAATGTCGCTCGACCCGGAAAGGCGGCTTGCCAGTTCGCCGACCTGCCTCTCGTCTCCGCGCCAGAAACGCCGGGTAACATCGCGGTAACGGTCGTTCCATTCCATGCTGCCCGGCGGAAAAGCCCCGAGCTGATATCCGCCGATACCGACATCCCATGGTTCTGCCGCAATCTTGACCAGCTGCAACACTTCGTCCTGACGCAATGACATCAAAAAGCCGCTGCTCTGGCTGAATTCCTGTTTCACCCGCGCCAGCGACGTTGCCAAATCTAGGCGGAAACCGTCCACATGCATCTCCTCCACCATATAGCGCATGGAGTCCATAACCAGCGTCAGCACATACGGATTCTGCAAATTGAACGAAGCTCCGCAGCCGGTGCTGTCATAATAATAGCGTTTGTTAGTTCCGTCGAGCGTGTAATAACTCTCGTTGTCAATGCCGCGGTAACAAAGCGTCGGCCCCAGATGGTTGCCTTCCAGCGTATGGTTATACACCATATCCAGAATAACTTCCAGCCCGCTTTCATGAAACCGCTTGACCATCTTTTTAAAATTGTTGATGTCGGCACTGACCATATAGCTTGGCTCCAGCGCAAAAAAGTTCAGCGTTTCATATCCCCAGAAATTGTCTTTCAAACCGGCGTTGCGTTCCGCCATAAAAGCATTGACAGGCATCAGCTCTACCGACGTTACGCCCAGCCATTTCAGATACCCGCAGACGCTCCGGCTCGCCAGCCCCGAAAACGTGCCGCGCTTGGCGTCCTGAACTTTGGGGTGCAGTTTGGTATATCCTCTGACATGCAGTTCGTAAAATACCGTCTTTGCCGGGTCAACCTGCGGCGGAACGTCTCCTTCCCAGTCAAAATCGCCGTTGTCCACAACCACCGACTTCGGAACATACGGCGCGCTGTCAAGCGTCGAAAACGACAGGTCTTTGTCCGGGCTTTCGGTATCATAGCCGAAAATCGCCTTATGCCAGATGAGCCTGCCGATAAGTTTTTTCGCATACGGGTCAATCAGCAGCTTGTTCGGATTGAATCGCCGCCCTTTTGCCGGCTCATACGGTCCGTAAACACGATAGCCGTAAACCTGTCCCGGCGTTACCCCTTCAAGGTAAATATGCCAGATATTGTTCTCGCGCACCGGAAGTTCGTAGCGAGCCGTTTCCTTAACGCCGCTCTTGTCAAACAGGCACAGTTCGACCTTTGTTGCTCCCGCCGAAAACAGGGCAAAATTAACGCCCCATTCGTCAACCGTTGCTCCCAACGGATACGCCCGTCCTTCCCATACTCTGATATCTGGCATCTGCCCTCCCGTATCTTTTCAAAAACACTCTTTCCGCCAGCCCCGCAAATCGAAACCGGCGGAAAGAAAACCCGTCCCCGGATTAATACCTGATATGCTTCAACACAATGGTCGAAAGCGGCGGCAGCGTCAGTTCAATCGAATGCGGACGTCCGTGCATTCCTTCGTCAGAAGCAATCAGTTCGCCCTCGTTCTTAACGCCGCTTCCCCAGTAGTTCTTATCGTCGCTGTTAAAAATTTCCTGATAAGCGCCGCTGTCCGGAACGCCGATTTTAAACCCGTGCCGCACGACCGGCGTAAAGTTGCTGATAACAATCATATAGTTGTTGTAGTCATGGCCGCGGCGGATATAGGAAATCACGCTGTCGTTAGCATTGGCATGGTCTATCCATTCAAACCCCTTGCCGTCAAAGTCTTCCTCATAAAAGGCGGAATTGCCTTTGTACATCAGGTTCAAATCCCGGACGCAGTTCTGCATTCCCTTATACATCGGATACTGCAAGAGATGCCACCTCAGGCTTTCGTTGGCGTTCCATTCCCAGTCCTGTCCGAATTCGCACCCCATAAACAAAAGCTTTTTGCCCGGATGCGTCCACATAAAGCCGTAATAAGCGCGGAGGTTTGCAAACTTCTGCCACTCGTCGCCCGGCATTTTGCCCAGCATCGACCCTTTGCCGTGAACAACCTCGTCATGCGAAATCGGCAGAATAAAGTTTTCGTTAAACGCATACAGCAGGCCAAACGTCAGTTTCCCGTGTTCATACTTGCGGTAAATCGGATCTTTGCTGATATAGTTCAGCGTATCGTTCATCCAGCCCATGTTCCATTTGTAGCCGAACCCGAGCCCGCCCATAGACGTCGGACGCGAAACCATAGGCCATGCCGTCGATTCCTCTGCACAGGTCATAATCCCCGGGCAGGTGCCGTAACACAGCTCGTTCATCTTGCGGATAAACGCAATCGCTTCCAGATTCTCGTTGCCGCCGTAGATATTCGGAATCCACTCGCCAGCCTTGCGCGAATAGTCCAGATACAGCATCGACGCCACCGCATCAACGCGCAGCCCGTCAATATGATATTCTTTCAGCCAGTACAGCGCGCTGGAGCACAAAACGTTGCTGACCTCCGTTCTGCCGTAATTATAGATTTTCGTTCCCCAGTCCTTGTGTTCGCCTTTGCGCGGGTCTGCATGTTCATACAGGTGCGTTCCGTCAAACTCAATCAGCCCGTGCCCGTCTTTCGGAAAATGCGCCGGAACCCAGTCCATAATCACGCCGATATTCGCCTGGTGGAATTTGTCAATCATATATCTGAAGTCGTCGGGCGTACCGAAACGCGATGTCGGCGCAAACAGCCCCGTAACCTGATATCCCCACGACCCGTCAAACGGGTGTTCGCATACCGGCAGAAACTCAACGTGCGTAAAACCCATGTTCATCACGTACGGCACCAGCGTGTCGGCCAGCTCGCGGTAGTTCAGAAATTCCGAACCGTTTTCCCCTTTTCTGCGCCACGAACCGAGATGAACTTCATAAATGCTCGTCGGACGGTCAAAGCTGTTATAAGCTTCGCGATACTTCATCCACTCCCCGTCGTTCCACTTGTAGTGGTTGAGGTCATAAACGACAGACGCCGTCTTCGGGCGTACTTCGGCATAAAATGCCATCGGGTCGCTTTTCGTCAGGATATAACCTTCCTGCGTTTTAACTTCATACTTATAGAGCTCGCCCTCGCCGATATTCGGGATAAAGATATCCCATACGCCGCAGTTGTAATGTTTGCGCATAACGTTGACGCGGCCATCCCAGTTGTTAAATGCGCCGACAACCGATACCCGTTTCGCGTTCGGCGCCCAAACCGAAAAGCCGACGCCTTTCACCCCGTTGATTTCCATCAGGTGTGCGCCCAGTTTTTTATAAAGGTCCAGATGGTTGCCTTCCGCAAACAGATACTCGTCTATATCGCCCAAAATAGACGGGAAAGAATAAATATCCTCTTCAACATACGTTTCGTTTTTATCATTGGTAATTTTGAATTTATGCGTAAAATTGTCCGTATTTGTAACCCCGAGGTTTATTTGGTAAAAACCTCTCTTGTCCAGCTTGGCCATCAGCCCGAGCGAATTGCCGTTACCGTCCAGCAGTTCGATTGACTTCGTATTCGGCTTGTAAGCGCGGATATAAACTTCTTTGCTCCCCTTGTCCCGATGAATGCCCAACACAGCCATGACGTTTTCATAATCGCCGTTTATAATGCAGTCCATCTCTTTTTTTGAAAGTAAATTTTTCATATTCTCCCCGTTGCAGGAACTCAAAACCGCAAAGCTCTGCGGCTGTCCGTTATTCTCAGATTTGACAGTTTGTTTTTTAACTGTGTCGGCCATAACTATAACTCCAAAATAAAAACAAAAAATAGGTTACGTTTTATGTATAAAAACAAAACAAATAAATTGCAAGAAAATTGTCATTCTTTTTTTACTTTTTCCGTCGGTATTTTTCTTTTAAAATCAATATGGTTATGTTTTAAAATGCATTTCCGGCGAACGGTATGGAAAAAAGTTTTTTCCGCCTGTTTTCCGCTCCGTTCCGCCATACGTTTTGCCATACGTTCCGCCATATGTTTTGCCTCTGTTTTTTATATATTTTTCACTCCGTTTGTTTTCGTGTTTTTTCTCCTGTTTTTTATATCGTTTTCCCGGAACATTTTTCGCGCCTTTTCTTCTTCCCGGCCCTCTCCGTCTTGCAATCGGCAGCTGCACCGCCGGACGCAATTTTGCCGGTCTCGCCCGATATAATATTTTTATTTGTTATTGCGAGATTTTTTGCACAAGAGTTTGAAAAAAAATTTTTTGTTTTTTTTATTGCGCCGCACATCGTTTTTTATGTTGTTTTTACCACCGTCCGCGCACACTCTGATAAAAATATTTTATACTTTATTTACAATGGGTTATCATTACATGAAATTCCCCATAAAAACCACTTTTTATTGTGTTTTTTCAAGGCTTAAAAAAAATTTTTCTGCCCCCCTTTTTTTAATCATTTTTTAATCTATTTATGTATATACAAACACTAACAACAAAAACGATGAAAATTCGTATTTACAAAATAAAAATTATATTTATACTTAACCTTGTTTTATAACAAAATTATTTGGAGAATTGAAATGACATTCAATGAAAATTTAATCAGAGAAGCTGCTTATTACAACTGGCAGAATGCCGGTTGCCCGTTTGGTCAGGACGAAAAGTTCTGGAACATGGCAATCGAACAGATTTACGGTTCCAAGGCTACAAAGTCTTGCTGCAGCACTTCTTCTTCTTCCAAGAAGACAGCTTCTTCCAGCAAAAAAACTTCTTCTTCCAAGTCTAAGTCCAAGAAGTAGGATTTGCTGAAAAAAAGAAAAGGCCACCTTGATTAAGGTGGTTTTTTTATGTCTTCTGATACCGGTCATTATCCCTACCCCCAATCGCCTTCCGCCCTGTTTTCGCTCTTCTTTCCCTCTGCTGCCCTCGCTTCTTTTTTCTTTACCGAATTTTAAGCTCTGCCGCATAAAATAAAACGTATAATACAAACCGCACAATCTGCAACTTGGGGAGCAAAAGCCGTATAATGAAAATGAAAAAAATAAACCCGCTGAAAAGGCTGGATCTGGCCTGTTTCCTCCGCTCGCAGCTTTATCTTGCTCCGGTGCTGCTGCTCTTTTACCAGCAAAACGGGCTGACCATCGCCGACTTTGTCCTGTTTCAGGGAATTTTCCAACTGACCGGAATCTTGTTTGAGATTCCCTGCGGTTACATCGCCGACGTCATTTCCAAAAAAAAGGTACTCGTCCTCGCTTTCGTCTGTTTCTTTCTCCGCGCCGCCCTGTGGCTTAGTTTCTCCGGCATGTATATCATTCTGCTCGGCGAACTTTTCAATGCCTTGTCGCGGGCATTTCTTTCCGGCGTTTATGACAGCTATATTTATGATTACCTGAAAAGCGAAAACAAAACCAAACGGATGCTAAAGGAATGCGGACGCACCAATTTCGCCATGTCTTCCGGCGCCATGTTTGCCGCCGTCTTCAGCGCCGTCCTGTACGACCGCTACGGCACTGTCGTTTTGCTGTCGCTGGAATTTGCCCTGACGCTGGTCAGCATTGTCCTGCTCACCACTCTGCCCAACCCGCCGTCTGCGCGTCCGCATGCCCGCACGTTGAAAGAAAAATTTGTTGAAATCAAAGACACCACCGTTGCCACGATAAAAAATCCCAACATCAACGTCTACATCTTGTATTCGGCGCTCCTGTTTTCTACAACCTCCTTATTCTGCTGGTGCTTCCAGCCGCTGTTAAAAATGTCCGCCGCGCCGGTTCTGATGTTTAGTTCCATTTATGTCATCAATCATGCATTGCGCGCCGGCTTTTCCTTTCACGTCAACCGGCTGAAAAAGTTTTTCGGATTTAACCGCCTGCTGGTCGTTACAACGTTCCTCTGTATTTATTCTTTCGCCTGCATGATATTAAGTTTCCATTTCCGACAGCCGAATGTGGCATTCATCTGCCTGATATTCGTCTGCATCGGCATCGGATTCCAACTGGCATTTGCCATTGCCAATATTAACCACATCCACAACTACGCTATGGAAGAAACGCGCGCCACCATCTCTTCGGTCAACAATATGCTGCAGCAAACCCTTTCCGGCATTTCTCTGATTTGCTTCAAGTTTGTCATCGAACCGGGCAGCAGTGCCGCCGGGCTTAGCTTTGCTTCGGCATTCTCGGTGTTCGGAGCGTTTTATCTGAGTTTGTTTGTCTTGTTGCTCTTTGTCATTTTCAAACGCAGCGCGGAACATGATGCGGAACACACGCCGGGAACCGCCTGCTGATATGCATCTGCGTACGTCTCAGCCATCCCAGACAGCTCATTTAGCCCGCTCTATACAACCTCCAACCAGCTCTTCCCTCTTATTTTCACGCCTGTTTGCCTGCTGTGGAATTTTATTTTCTTCTCCCGCTCCTTAACTAAAAATAAAGTAATATGTGCTTATATTGGCTTAAAATTATTACTCAAACATTTAAGGAATATCATATGTCTGCCTGGATTGTTTTTCTCATCATCGCCCTTGTCTGTTTCATTGTCGAAATCTACACACCGACAATGTTCTTTTTGAACTTTGCCGTTGCCGGAGCCGTATGCGCGGTATTGTCTTTGATTACGGACAACTACAATGTCCTCATCCCGATTTTTACCATACTCTCCATTCTTTTCATTTTGTTCCTGCGCCCGCTTTTGAACATTAATCCGAAGCATGACAAGGAACACAGTTTTGAATCCCAGTACGTCGGCAAAATCGCTACCGCCATTACGGATATCAGCGCCTTCTCCGGCCGGCTGAAAATCTATGACGAAAATTGGGAAGCCAGAACTCTCGGCGAAGATGCCCCCGAAATAAAAAAAGGCGCTAAAGTAAAAATCGTTCGCCATGACGACCTCACCATGTTTGTTGAAAAGAAAGGAAGAAAATAATGGAAACCGTACTCATTTTACTGATTCTTGCTGCCGTTTTCGTCGCAATCAAAGGCTGCATCATCGTCGAACAGCAGGAAGTTGTCATTGTGCAGCGTCTCGGCAAATATAAGGAAACGCTCGGTGCCGGCTTAAATTTTATCGTGCCGTTCATCGATTCCCCAAAGGGGATTTACCGCAAGGTAAGCACGACCTACCCCGACGGCAGAACTTATTCTTATATGCAGAAGAGCAACCGGCTTGATTTGCGCGAAACCGTTTATGACTTTCCGCGCCAGAACGTCATCACCAAAGACAACGTATCCATTTCCATTAACGCCGTGCTTTATTTCCAGATTATCAATCCCGAAAAGGCCGTCTACGGCGTCGAAAATCTCTCCGAAGCCATCGAAAAGCTGACCCAGACCACGCTCCGCCAGCTGATTGGCAAACTGGAGCTTCAGGAAACCCTCGTTTCCCGCGACAAAATCAATGAGGAACTCCGCGCCATTCTTGACACTGCCTCCGACAAATGGGGCGTAAAAGTCAACCGCATTGAATTGCAGGACATCACGCCGCCAGCCGACATTCAGGCTGCCATGGACAAGCAGATGAAAGCTGAACGCGAAAAACGCGCCATGATTTACGAAGCCGAAGGCGAAAAAGAATCTTCCATCCGCATCGCCGAAGGACAGAAAGAAGCGGCCATCCGCAAAGCCGAAGGCGAAAAGGAATCTTCCATTCTCCGTGCTGAAGGTATCGCGCAGGCGCGCATGGTCGAAGCCGAAGCGGAAAAAGAAGCCATCAAACGTATTATTGAGGCGTTGTCGTCCAAAGGGCAGGCGGACAAATACCTCATTGCCATGAAATACCTTGAAACGATGAAAGAAATGACTTCCGGACAGGACAACAAAATTGTTTATATGCCCTACGAAGCCAGCGCGGTTTTAAGCTCCGTCGATGGTATCCGCGAAATGCTTTCGACCAAAAAAGGAGCCTGAGTTGGAAAGCCCTGCCCCACGCAGGGTTCCTGCTTTTCTGTTGCCCCTGCTGCTTTCACAAATCGCCCCGTCGTACTTTCCCGCTGCCGGGCTGCCTCTGACACAAACAGTCGCCGTTTCACTTCCCCACAGCCGGACAGTTTCTTTCACAAACCGTATCCGTCGCGCTTCTCTGCCGCAGGACGGTTCCTTTTACAAATCGTTTCCGTCGCGCTTTTCTGCCGCCGGTTCGCCCCTTTTCATAAACTGCCGCCGCAACCCGGCGCACTGTTTTAAGGATAATGCAAAATGTTTATACTGCTCACACTCGGTATCTTTATTCTGAAATTTCTGGCCCTCGGCGTCGTCGGATTGTTTTTTGCCGAAGACCTGGAACTGACGCGTTCTGTCGGCGGCGGCATTTATTCCGCATACTTCGCTTTGGGGGTCTGCGCTTTTTTTGCACTGTTTTTCTTTGTTCTCGGCAAACGGCTGTTTTGGCTCATTCTGTTCTGCCTGTTTGGTTTTTCGTATCTCGGAATGTACAACAAAGCGCCTGGCATTGGCGAGATTCACGATAAAAACGATTTAAAAAGCCGGTATTTTAAGGACACGGATACATTCTTTGCCCGCATGGGTGATGTCGTCGCCATCATCAGCAAAGACAAACGCTAAGTCAAAATAACCCGCTTCCCTTGCACACTCAAATGTATCGCAATTATTTTTATTCCGCCATATAAAGCTGCTCCCGCCGCAGCACACAGACATACCCGTACCGACCCGGCTCCCGCACCCCTGCCTTTCCTACCGCAGTTCAGCCTTTAAACCGCCCGCAGTCTTGCCGCGGCAAGCTGTCAGTGTTCGCCTCCGAACTTTGCCTCATAAGCGTCTCGGGCTTCTTCAATCAACTTTTTCGCCTCGTCCGGCCCCAAAAACTTTTCAATCGTAACCTGCTTCTTTTCCAACACCTTATAGTCTTCAAAAAAACGCTGCAGCATTTTCAAAATGTGCGGCGGCAATTGCGCAATGTCAGTAAAAACGTTATACTCGGGATCATCTTCATGAATGGCAATAATCTTGTCGTCTGCCTCGCCGCAGTCTATCATCTTCATAACGCCGATAGGCCTGGCCCGCATAATTGACAGCGGTACAATCGGCTCTTGCCCCAGAACAAGAATGTCCAGCGGGTCATTGTCTTCACAGTACGTTTGCGGAATAAAACCGTAGTTGGCCGGATAATGCACCGAAGAATACAAAATGCGGTCAACCTTAACCAAGCCGCTTTCCTTGTCCAGTTCGTATTTGACCTGCGACCCTTTCGGAACTTCAATGATTGCGGGAATAATGTCCGGAAATTGTGAATAATGTTTTACCTGATGCCAAGGATGCACGTTCTTTCCCCTTATAAACCGCCGCAGCAGAACCGCCCCTGAAAATTCCGGTGCCGCACTTCCGCCGGGCAAATGCAAAAAACTGTTTTCCGCCGCGCAGGATAAAAAATGCCCCCGTTTTTGTCAAGCAAAAGTTTTTTGCCAAACAAGCAGATTTCCCCCTCAGAAACCACAGGCATTCCTCCCCAAAACCATTTACCGCAAAACCATTTGCTTCACCCTTAAAGCTATTTGCCCCGCCAGCAGAAACTATTTGCTTTATCTGCAAAAAACTATTTGCCTTATCTGTAAAATTATGTTAGATTCGTTTTGATAGAATAAAAAAAATTCGGAGAACGCAAAAATGAAAACATACACCCCGGATCAGTTGGTAATTTTAGATTCCGGACAAATTGACCAGGTACAAAAATCAATTGACGGCGACGCGCTGGCTTTTCTTGACGGCAAAAAGGAAGAACTGGATTTTTTAAACCCCGAAGAACAGGCGCACCTGAAAGAATATTATACCGACACGATGGAAAAATACCGCCTGCTGTACGAAGCCGTCGTTTCCGGCTTTGCCACGCCAAACAGTACCGGGTTCCCCGAATACATTTACAACATCAACCTTAAAGACGGCAGCATCGAAACCGACCGTAACGGGCGCCACATCAGCTATTCGACGGAAATCCTCGCCCCCTGCACCACGGCAATGCTGCATTACATCAACAGCGAGTGTAACAACGTTTACGTCATCATCCCGCCGATAAAAGGCGTTGAAAGGACAACCGAAAAGCTCATCTCCGAATGTATCCGCGAATACAAAACCGAACGCACCCAAAATCTCGAAAAATTCGCCGAACCGCCTTTCGAAGAGGAACCCGAGCTCCCGTTTCCCCTCAAAACGGAAACGGCTCTGCGCTGCCCCACCGCAGCAGCTCTCGAAGATATGCGCGGAGCAGCCAAAACGCAGCAGTCGCTGCTGAACATCGCCAAAAAGGAAATCCTTCCCAAGGACATTTACCGCCTGTCCATCACGTCCAAATATCAGGGGGACTTGGAAGAACTGATAAAAGAACTGGAAGCCAAATTCCCGCCCTATATCAAATTTGAGAAAGGCGAACGCAACCTGTATAAAAAGAACCTGAGCGAAAATACCCGCAACTATTTTGACATCAAAAAAACCGCCCGCATTACAATACCAAACAGCAACCGGATATTTTACATCGAATTCCAGTTCAAACAGACCAATATGTTTTTCGCCCATATCCGTTCCCACAGCGCGTATGAAGAATACCGCATTTTGGAAGCCAAATACTTGGCGTTGAAAGAAGCCGAACAAAAACGCAAAACGCCGCATCCCGCCAACAGGCAAAAGCTCCAGCAGCTGAAAAAGCAATGCGAGGAAAAAAAGGAACTGTGCCTGAAAATCCACCGCAATGCCGTCCATCAGAGCAACCTGTATCTGATGCACAAACTGCTCTGGCTTGATGACAATGCCCGCGGTCTTCACCGCCAGCCGGACTGCCCAGACGGCAAATACAGGCATTCGGTAGACACTCTCAAAAAGAACTACATCATCGAAAGCTATGAGCCGTTTGACGGCGCCACCGCGTTCACGACTTCGCCCGACGAATACCTGAACAAATCCTACTATTTGAAAATGGTCGGCATCTTGCCGGAAAGCTTTGACGAGCTGGGCAAAAATGCCAAAGAGCACGTCAACAAAGCCTGGAACAACCTGACGCCTGCCGATATCAAAGACTTTTCGCGCATTACCAGCATGGCCGTCAAATATCAGGACGTCATCCGCGGTATTCAGAAACAACGCCGGATGCTGGATTCCGCCGCTCTGCTGAACGTATTTGCCCAAAACGAACGCTGATTACAACCGCCGGTTACACTTTGCACCGCCTTCCGCGGTGCATTTTTTTGCAATTTTTCCGGACGAAATGTTTTGCAATTTTCCCAAACGAAAGGTTCGGTTTTCCGTTTATTCTCCCGTAACCGGAAACTTTAACGTCCCGCTCAACATTTTTGCAGGCAATTGCCGATATTTTTGTTGACTGTCATAAAAAGCAAATGTACTATATTCCTCGTATTTAATATTTTTATGAACCACTAAATTTATGTAGTATGGAAAAAAACATTTCCGCAGAACTTCCGGGACAGTTCCCGTTCGACATCTTAATCCGAAGCAAAGAAGGAAAATTCGCCAGAACCAAAGCCATCAACGACTGCAATTTAAAGCTTGGCATCTGTATCCGGAACCGGGCTTGGCTGCTGGTAAGGCTTCCTACCGACCAATCCGCGCCTGAAAAATTCTTACAAACCCTGAAAGATATAACAGGATTGCCGTTGCTTTATCCGGAGCACGAAGATTTTCAGCACCTGCGCGAAGCCTATCCTAAAGCACAAAACGTCTTTGATTTGCTAATTCAGGCTGAAAATTTAAACGCCGGCCGCCGTCGCAGCCAAAATTTGGCACGTTTTTCCGATGATGAAGAAGAGATACAAAACGCCTACTTTCAAAAACCGCAGAAAATCAGCCGTTATATTCGTTTTGTCATAGATCTCGACCTGCTGTTCTGATGACAAATGCCGTTTCCCTTTCCGGAAACGGCATTTGTTGTTTTTCTGGCAATCTGATTTGTCCCTAGCCTGCTACCCGTATCGCCGTTTCCTTTTCAAAAAACTTTTTCACTTCCGCCATATCGTAAAAAATATGCGTAATTCCCAATGCCTCGACAGCCTGCCGCTGCGCAGGGTTATCTCGGTACATTTCCGACCCCATAAAACAAACCGGCGTCATTCCCGCCCGTTGTGCCGCTGTCAACCCGGCCACGGAATCTTCAATAACATAACAGTCTTCCGGACGCATATTCATTTTTTGTGCCGCCAGCAAAAAAGAATCCGGCTCGGGTTTTCCTCTGGCCACCATATCAACCGTTACCAGATTATCCCGTGTAAAAACGTCCTGCAACCCTACGGCCTTCAGTTTAAGCAGGGTTTCCTCCAACGCGCCGCCGGTAGCCATTGCATGGCAATATCCCGGAAGTTCCAATACCTTGTCCATACCCGGTGTCCGATCAAATCCGTCAAGAATGCGCTGCCAGGAACGCCGGCCGATTTCTTCCCACATTTCTGCCGGCGGATAAATTCCCAGCCCGGCCAAAACCTTCTGCTGCATCGACAGCCCCTGTCCGCTCAAATATTTGTTGATTGTGGCAAAATCCCAGGCCAAACCGCAATATTTGTTTAATTCTTCCAGCTCTATTGCCAGCCAGTACTTCTCTGTATCAGCCGTCACACCGTCAAAATCCCAGATAATCAGTTTCATTTTCCGCTGCTCCTTCCTTAATACACTGCGTGTTTCTTAATGCCGCAATCCCTAAAATTCTCTGAAAACGCCCCCCCAAAAGGCAAGAAACATTTTATCCCTTTTTTCTCTTGCCAACAGTGCTTTTTTATGATTAAATAAATAACGTGTTAATTAATATTATGTCAAACTTAATTTTTATTTCTCATGTCTAAAAACAAGACCAGAAAGTCCCTCGCTCAAATCAAAATGGTGCAGCAGGGGTATTTGACAATGTACGGCTGCAAAGACAAATTATGCCTTGATGCCGAAGTCAGGCTCGTAACCTCCAACCGTCCCAAAATGCTGGCGGCTTACACCCATAAGCTGCATCCGCTGGCCGAAAAGAAGATGGTTGAAACGGGACAGCGCCAGATGCTTAAAGAGTATCGGTTTGAACTGGAAGAAGAAAATCAGATTCTTTTGGTTCTGAGCCTGCGTCCGAAACTGCTTGCCGCATACCGGCATAAGCTCTGTCCCAAAGCCGAACAATTGTTGCGCAAGCTGCACAATTCGCGCTTAAACCGGGTTTACGGATACTTTTAATCCGAAGACATCCCATCTGGGAATTTCTTTCTGTACTTGACTTTAAAAAAGGGCTTCGTATGAAGCCCTTTTTTATTACCGAAACCGTTCTGAAAAACTACTTTCCGCTTTTTTGTGCAAACTCCCTGGCTGCTTTCTCGCCAAACCCCCACTTTTCCGCATAAGCGGGAGCCAAATGGCAAAATGTATTCGACAGCAGCATCAGCTCTGCCGCCTCGTGCAAACCATCATGTTCCAAATAATCTGCAACCATCGCGGCATCTTCCATCGCCATCATCTTGGCTTCCGATGCCTCAAACAGAGGATACAAACGCACATACAGCCTGGCAGCCTCCGCCAGCTCGGGTACAAACAGCAGACTTTCCGCCTCAGCCCCCAAATCATGTCGCTGGACATACGCAAGGACAAGCTCCAAACGTGCATCTGCCAGCATCTGCTTTTGCGCTTCGGCAGACAGGGGCCACTCCGCAAAGTACCCGACGGCATCGCTGATGTCTTCCTGCTGCAAAAGGAAAATTTCCCCTTGCGGCGACAACGCATACCGTTGCAGATAAGCGTTTTTCAACTCCCGGTCGGCCAGTTCCAAAAACTTTACCTCGCTGGCCGGTTCCAAACGGAAATGCCTGAGGTAATCTCTTAACTCATCGGATGCAGGCATATACATTAACGCCACTTCACCCAGAACATCAAGTTTCTTCATAATTGTAGAATTAACATATAAGTAAGTATAATAATTTTGTAATTGGCTCTAAAATAACATACCATTTTATATTGTCAAAAAAGAACTGTTTTTCTCCACCAAAACAACAGCTCCCAATTCCGCCGTAATGCATGGCATTCAGGCTGCATTCGCATACGTCCGCCAAGCTAAAGCGCTCAAATCGCATTCCGATATGTTTCAGATAAACCGTTTTCTGTTCAAAAACAGTTATAAGCACCTGTAAATTTGTTTTAAAAAGAGCTCTCGCGCCCATTCCACGTTTTGCCGTTGACCAAAAGGTTCAGGACATACGGTTGCCGCCCTTTCCGATACGAAAAGACCATCTCCGCAACATTGTTGCTGTTTTGAATATCCTGCTCCAACGGCTTGGCCAAGTGCTCCGGTACATAAAAACGCCCCCGGTTTTTCCCATAGCTTTCAAATTCGTCTTTCGGGCATATGCCCTGCGCAAACTGAGCACAGTCTGTCGCTTCCCAGTCCAGCACATAGCTGATATACTGCCCGGCCAGCAAGTCCCGCGGGTCATATCCGCGCAGCTTGATTTTTACCGGCATTCCGGCTGAAATCTGCCATAGAAGATACCCGGCCCATGCCGCAAGCAAAACCGCCGGCATCATAATCAAGACCAGATTTTTTACCTTTTCACGCATTTTTCTTCTCCTCGCTCACCAAACGAACCGCCCTCGGAACATATTTAAGCAGCAATATCAGCAAAGCGCCGCTGACAATCAATCCCATGCCCGTTTCAAACAGTCCCAACTCCGTCCCGAGATTAATATAAAGCATGGCAACAATCAATCCGCCCAGTTTAATATTGCGCCTGATTAGCGCATACCTGCCGAACCGCATAAACAGCAGCGACAACACCGCCAGTATGGCTGCTGCCCGCCCTAATGTCATCAGCCCGTCATAACCGTCAAAACCGCCAATCAGGATATAACCGGCCAAAACAACATAAAATGCGGCCAATGCTTCCTGTTTCAAAACATTTCCGGCAGAAAATCCGGGAAAAAGCCCCGCTATCCCGCAGCCGCACCCGGCTGCCGCCAGCAAAACGACCATCAAAACTTCAAAATTCCAAACAACATCTGCAACATTGTCGCAGACATAAATAATTCCCCAAACCAAAAACAACGGTACCCAAAAGTAAGAAACCAGCTTTTGCCCCGTAACAAACAAAAGCGGAGCGGAAACCAGACACCAGACAGCCAAAGGGTCATAGATTTTTCCGCCGCTGAGCTGAAAAACCTGAATAATCAGACCTATGCCTGCACCGACAAGAAAAAACTCTCCCAGCAGCATTTTTTCTGCCGCTGCACATTTTCCCTGACTCTGCCAATGCCAGGCCAGGCCTCCGGTACCCGCAAGCAATGCCAACATTGTTGCCAGCTTTGCCGTCCTGCCGATATCATGCCAGTTGGACGCAACCAGAGAAATGATGCCCAGCCCGACGGTAAAAATCCCCAGCAACATCAATGCCCGACTGACCAAAGCAAGGCTGTCCGCATTGTCATCATATTCTAAAATCTGCTGCTTTTGTGTCTGGGTAATAATTCCCGCAGCTACAAGCTTGTTCAGCTTTTTTGCCTTAAACATAATTTTCGCACCTCCGCAAACTTTTTCTTTTCCTGGCTTTCAACTGCTTTAAACATCTTATCTGCAAATGCCTGCCCCGGTTAAACTTTAATCCTCCCGGATTAAAAAAACATTAACACCGTTAGTATCGGTTTCTCCTCCTGTTTTTAAACTAACCTGCCATATTTAAGCCGCTTTCCTTTGCAACTATCACCATCCCACCCAAACTTGCCGGTACAAGCCTTAAGAATGTAACATTCTTCATACTTAAAGGGCTGGCAATACATGTGCCAGCCCTCGTCGCTCATTGGTAAAAACCTAATTTCTGTTGTATCATTTTAGCTAAAGCCCTCTCGACAAATGCCCCTGTGTCCTTTTATCTAATGTCCGCTATTCCCTTTCAGTTTACGAAGCATCATTGGTTTTAATTTTCCCACAAAACCTTTTTCGTTTTTTTCTTCCTGCGGCGATTTCTGCCGTTCTCCCTGCGATGGAGCAATTCCTTTTTCCAAAGCCTTATCGCATCTCGCTAACGCTTCCTGTACTTTCTGCTCTTTACGGCCGGAGGCAGAGCGAGCTTCTTGTGTACCTGCGCGCGTTTTACCCGCTGCTTTGTCTTGGCTTTCCGGCTTTACAATCTTTTCGGCTGACTGCTGGGCGGCCTCTAAATCCCCATTAAACAGCAACTCTGCCATTTTTATATACTCCGTTTTAACTCCCAGCTGCTCGTGGTTAGATAACGCTTCCTGTACTTTTTGCTTTTTACGGCCGAAGGCAGAGCGAGCTTTTTGCATACCCGCGCGCAGTTTATCCACTATGTTGCCTCGCCTTTTCGACCCAAAGATCCGATACGCAAACCGGGAATCGAAGTAGAGTGGAGGTTCCGGCTGTACCAGCTTTTCGGCTAACTGCTGAGCGGCCTTTAAATCCCCACAAAACAGCAACTCTGCCAATCTTTTATACCCCGTTTCAACTCCATACCGCTTAACAAGGTCAGTAGCTGATTGGTGAGCCCTGGCTTCTTTTGCTTGCGCGACCAATCTGGCTTCTTCTGCCTGCGCGGCCAATTCTACTACTGAAACTTTCCCCTCTAATTCCCGATCCGTAAGCTTATCCTTTGCATAATCAAGTTTTGCCATCAATCTATCATACCTCTCTATATCAGACCCCATCAGCGTTATCCCCATATTTTTTTGCTCCCAGGAATCTATTTCTTCTCTACTTTCCGCCTTAAACACAGGCCATTTCCCCGGAGCAGAATGTTCTCCAAACCTAATGGCTCTATTCCTATCATATGTAATATTTGCCAGTGCCTGACTAGAAAATGAATAAGCCTCATACTTTCCAGATGGCTCTTTATCTAAAAACCATGCCGAATCACAATAACCTTTGTCATTATAATGTTCAACCGTTATTGCGGAACATATCTTACCTGTTTGTTCATCATATTTAAAACTGAACAGACACGACTTCGGATCAAAATCTTTCGGCAGATTATCCACCGTATATCCCTCTCCATGGTCATCGACAAAAACAGCGGAACGGCCTTTCCCCGGCACATCATAAAATATATCGCAATCCGCTTGTATGTACCCCTTTGAATACGGAGAAGAGGCTCTTTCCACGTTCTCCAAACGTGCCCTTCTGCTGCGTCTCCTATATTCTTCGCGCACGGCTTCGTATTCCTCTTTAGTACTTAAGTGAGAATACAGCCTAGCCTCGTACATTCCATTAGCAGCATAAATAAGCTCATTTTTTTGCTTTTGCTCCGCATTGAAAATTTCATTATAACTTTTGGTCATGGCACATTCTCCTTTTACAATATCAATTCTCGCACAGAATAAATGTTTAAAAATATCGTACCGTTTTTTTCTTCGCAAAATAAACGAGCTAATCAACTGAATTTAATTATTATTTTTTTCTTGATAGTTGATGAAAAAAATGGTACGTTTTTTTTCAGCAAGCAGCTGTATTCTCCCTTTAAAACAAAATATCAAAGATACCGATACGGCTGAACTATATGTCTAGCGCACAGTTTTCCGAAACTTTTGCATTCAGTATACAAAAAGAAACCCACCGGCCTAGCCGGGTTTTCTTGTTACAAAAAGGCTCACGATTTTCATCGTGAGCCCTTCCACAATATTTTAGATTCTCTTAAAAATGTTCATCACATTTTTTAATTAATTCTTCAATATTCTCCGGCGGCCACCCCGGGGTTTCCATACCAAGATGAATGCCCATCTTCGCCAAAACTTCCTTGATTTCATTCAAAGATTTGCGGCCAAAGTTCGGCGTCCGGAGCATTTCCGCTTCCGTTTTCTGAACCAGATCGCCGATGTAAACGATATTGTCATTCTTCAGGCAGTTTGCCGAACGAACCGACAATTCAAGCTCGTCAACCTTGCGCAGAAGATTTCTGTCAAACGGCAGTTCTTCCTTAATATCTTCGGCTTCGCTTTCAGGTTCGTCAAAATTAATGAACGGCTTCAACTGATCCTGAAGGATTCTTGCCGATAAGGCAACCGCATCTTCCGGCGTAACCACGCCGTTGGTTTCAACAACCATTGTCAGTTTGTCATAATCTGTATTCTGCCCGACACGGGTTTTGTCAACCTTGTACGATACTTTCCTTACCGGAGAATAAATCGCGTCAACTGCAATCAAACCGATTGGAGCATCTGCAGTCTTGTTCTGAACTGCCGGAACATAGCCTTTGCCGGTTCCGACCGTCAGCTCCATAGCGATTTTCGCCCCCGCATCAAGCGTGCAGATGACATGATCCGGATTCATAATTTCAACGTCATGACCGGTTTCAATCATCCCTGCCGTAACAACCATCGGCCCTTCAGCCTTCAGGCGCATCGTCTTCTGCCCTTCGGAATGAACCGCTACAGCGAGTCCCTTGATATTCAGGATAACATCGGTAACATCTTCGCGCACACCTTCGATAACCGAAAATTCATGCAGCACGCCGTCAATTTTTACTGCGGTAACCGCTCCGCCCTGCAAAGAAGACAACAAAACTCTTCTCAGCGCGTTACCCAGAGTTAAACCAAAACCTCTCTCTAAAGGTTCGACAACTATCTTAGCAACATTCCTGCCTTCGCCTGGAACAACCTCTAGATTAGTTGGTTTTATAAGTTCTTGCCAATTCTTCTGAATCACCGGAATACCCTCTTTACTAGTTTATACGCTACACTCAAACAGGCAGAAGGAAGGCGAACCTTCCTCTGCCAAAACTTAAAAATTAAACTCTGCGGCGTTTTCTTAAACGGCAGCCGTTATGCGGAATAGGAGTTACATCGCGGATGGAAGTAATGGTAAAACCGATAACCTGCAAAGCTCTGATTGCCGATTCGCGTCCCGAACCCGGCCCTTTAACTTCGACTTCCAATGTCTTCATACCGTTTTCCTGAGCTTTCTTACCGGCTTCTTCCGCAGCAACCTGCGCAGCATAAGGCGTAGACTTTCTGGAGCCTTTAAAGCCCTGAGCACCGGCAGTCGACCAGGAAACTGTATTTCCCTGAGCGTCCGTAATCGTAACTCTTGTATTGTTAAATGTAGAATTTACATGAGCAACACCGGATGTGATGTTCTTTTTCTCTTTTCTTTTAACTACTGTTTTTGCCATCACTGCCTCACTTACTTCTTCTTGTTAGCCACGGTCTTGCGCTTGCCCTTGCGGGTTCTCGCGTTCTGCTTCGTGCTCTGGCCGCGTACGGGCAGGCCTTTACGATGGCGCAGGCCGCGGTAACAGCCCAAATCCATCAGGCGTTTGATATTAACCGCAACATCACGGCGCAGTTCGCCTTCAACAAGGTAGTCTTTGTCAATTACTTCACGGACTTTGGCAATGTCTTCGTCCGTCAGTTCATGAACGCGGCGTTCACCAGCAACGCCCGCTTTTGCACAGATAACCTGTGCTGTTTCTCTCCCTATGCCATAGATAGAGGTCAGTGCAATCTCTAATTTCTTGGCGGTAGGAATATTTACACCAGCTATACGAGCCAAATTAACTCTCCATTATTTAAACAATTAAACCATTCAAAAAGTTGATCACCACTTTTCAAAATTAATGCGGATTATAGGGCATAATTTAATAGAGTCAACAGTTCTTTTAAAAAAAATACAAAATTTTTAACAATTTTTACAAATTATTAAACAGGCATTTCACGAATCGCCATTTCCATCATCAACCAACATTTCCGAATCAAAAAGAAGCTTGTGTCCCTGCCGGGCAATACCGCGCCGAATTACCTCCCGCTCAGAATTACTCTGCCAGCCCGAGCACTCTTTCAATCTTTCCGGCCACGGCCTCAATCGTTCCCGTTCCGTCTACGCATCGGAGCAGCCCCTTCTTTTCAAAAAAGGGAATAGTCGGGTAAGTAAGGGCACGGAAATTGACCAGCCGGTTATGCACCGTCGTCCGGTTGTCATCGTGTCTGCGGGAAAATTCCGTTCCGCCGCATTCGTCGCAGACGCCGTAAATTTTCGGTTTCAAAAACTTGTCATGATACCCTCGGCCGCATTTCATACAGGCATAGCGCCCCAATATGCGTTCCATAATAATCTCGTCGGGAACCTGTATTTCAATCACGGCATCAAGTTTCTGCCTCTTTTCCGCCAGCATCTCTTCCAGAATTTCCGCCTGATTAAGCGTCCGGGGAAAACCGTCCAGAAGAAACCCGTGCCGGCAGTCCTCTTTGCCGATTCGCTCTTCAACCATTCTGATAATCAGCTCGTCGGAAGCAAAGCCGCCGTCGTCAAGCGCCTCTTTCAGTTCTTTGCCCAGCGGCGTTTCCCTCTTAATTTCCGCCCGCAGCATTTCTCCCGTAGAAAGATGGCATATTCCGGCTTTTTCACACAAAATGCGTGCCTGGGTGCCTTTTCCGCACCCGGGCGCGCCAGTAAATACCACAAATAAATCTTTGTCAGGCATTTCCTATTTCTTTCTCTTGCTGACCAGCGAAGCTTTTTTCAAAAGCCCTTCATACTGATAGGCAATCAGGTGCGATTGAACCTGCGTAATAAAATCCATTGTTACCTGAACCACGATAAGCAGGGTCGTGCCGCCCAAGACGAACGGAACCGACAGCTTCGCAATCAGGATTTCCGGCAGTATACACAGCGCAGCCAGATAAAACGCGCCGAGCACCGTCAGACGGGTAACGACATAATCCAGATATTCGGCCGTATTCTTGCCCGGACGGATACCGGCAATAAAGCCGCCGTGTTTCTTAAGATTGTCCGCGGTTTCTTCCGGATTGACCACAACGGCGGTATAGAAGAAAGCGAAAAAGACGATTAAGAAGGCATACAGAGCCAGATACAACGGCTGCCCGTGTCCCAGATAGCGGCTGAGCGTCTGCACCCATTCCGGCCCGTTGTTGGACCAGATGTTGGCAACCGTAATCGGCAGCAGCAGCAAAGCGCTGGCAAAAATCGGCGGAATAACGCCCGTCGGATTAACCTTCAACGGCAGGTGCGAACTCTCGGCCGACGTCATGCGCAGGCCGACCTGGCGCTTCGGATACTGCACCAGAATTTTGCGCTGAGCCATTTCAACCTTCAGGATAATAAAGACCAAAGCTATGCTCATGATAAACAGGCTGAGAATAACCAGCGGCGACATCGAACCGATGCGCCCCAATTCCAAAGTCTGTGCAATTGCCGACGGAATATTGGCAATAATACCGACTGTAATGATTAACGACGAACCGTTGCCGACGCCGCGCGACGTAATTTGTTCGCCCAGCCAGACGATAAACATCGTGCCGCCGGTCAGCGAAATAATCGTTGAAAAGATAAACGTATACGGCGCAATGACAACCGCGCTGGAACCGTCGCCGTTAGCCAGACTCATCAACCCGACGGCAATACCGTATCCCTGAACAATCGTAATCAGAACCGTCAAAAGTTTTGTATAGTGCATCATTTTGCGATGTCCGGCCTCGCCTTCTTTTTTCAAAGCGGCAAGCGAAGGGACGATGGACTGCCCGAGCTGCAGGATAATCGACGCCGAAATATACGGCATAATATTGAGGGCAAAAATTGTCATACGTTCCAACGCACCGCCGGAAAACATATTAAACATTCCCAAAATGCCGTTTGAATGTCTGGCAAAAATCTCAGCCAGCACGCGGGAATCAATACCCGGAAGAGGAATAAAGGTTCCCAGGCGGAAAACAATCAACGCCAAGACCGTAAACAACAGGCGCTTTTTCAAATCCGTCGCCTTGCTGAAGACGGACGCGTCCATATTTGCAGCCATTTTTTCTGCTAATGATACCATTTTTATTTCCTTAAAATTATTACTTGTAAGCCGTATCGGAGAAAAAAATCCTTCCCCAAGTCTGTTTGAACTTAATACATAAAATTTAATTTTGCCTTTAAAAAGTGCGTTTTTTCCACTGGATTTAAAAAATGTCGCCTGTTCGCCAGTTTTCCGCCTGCACATTAACCGCTCGCCGGCACCTGTCCCTCTCAGCCGTCTTTCCGTGCTTGTCCTCGCTGTCTGTTTCTCCTTTCTTATCTTCTCAGCTATTTTCCGTTCTGCTCTCAACCGTTTTTCCGCCTTTGTACCTTTCACTCGGCTTTGCCTGTCGCAGTCAGCAGCCTATACTTGATTTAAAACGATTTTTTTCACATTGTTTTCCCAAAACACTGGACAAAGGACAACTTTCATGCTATATTAAAAATTAAGATAAACAGGATTAAATATTTATATCAAAAGAGGAAAATATAAAAGATGTCGAAGGCCAAAATCATTGCAGGCGCAGGAATCATAGCGGCCGGCGCTGCCCTTTCAGGACTGCCGGAACCCAATGCCGCCAAAGCCGAATCCCCGGAGCAAACCGCAAAAGAAATTACAGTCGGCGCCCAGCCGTCCGCTTTGCAAATTGCAGAATTAAACGCGGCTGCAGGACATCTTCCCGACAATGAAACGGTTTCCGTGCAAAAGCACGCCGCCGTTAAACGCGCAGCAGAAAAAGTCTACCACCGTTTTGAAGACATCCCCGCCATCAGCGATGCTGAAGCTTTCGCCTATAAGCGCAGCGAATATACCTACATAATCAATGCCGACCTGTACCAGAAAAGCGGAAAAATAGAACTGAAACGCGTCCTGGCGGATGAATTGACCAAAGCCAACGCTTTAAGCCTCGTATATCGCAGCGAATGCCAGACTTATAACCCCAAAAAGAATGAAGACCAGTTGGCAAAATATGTAGTCGACCTCCGCATTATGAGCAAAACCGGAATTACCAAGGGTCCTTCGCAGATGGACGACAATGCCGTCAAATCCTTCATCAAATATCTGGCAGCCAATCCCGAAACCAGACAATACGTCTTACCGCTGCTGACTGCCTCGCAAGGAAACGTCAATGACGCCGCCGGAGAGCTTGAGCACAAATTTTTTGATGAAAACGGCGACCTGCGCCCGATGGATGAAAGAGACGCGGCGTTGCACGGACAGGTTTATGCCAATTTAAAATTAAAAACCGACGCTTGGAGCAAAATCGCTTCCCCTGCCCTAAAAAGATTCATTGCAAGTGAAGAAGCCCGCATGAGCAAAAACGCCGGAAAAACCATAACCTTAAGCAGTACGACAAAAAACTATCTCTGTCTGACTGAACTGTTTCCGTCGGAAGAAATGCTCAAAAAACAGATTGAAGATTACAATTTAAGCTTTTATCAGCTTGGGCGTCCCGGCAAAACCAAACACGTTACCGCCGCCCTGGCTCGCAGCCTGAACTTGAAAGACGAACACGGCAATTTGGATGCAACCCGTATTCCGCCGTTTGCCATTGCCGCGGCAATCAGCAACATCAACTGGAAAGGAAACGGCAAAGCTGCGCTAAAAGATGCCCAAGATCTCCGTAAAGACATAAATGCCCGTCCCGGAGAGAAAAATCAGATACTGCGCAGCACGGTCAAAAACTGGGTAACCGGAAAAAGCAAACGCTACGGGGTTGATGAAATGTACGAGTTGAATATCATCACCCCGGACATCATCCGCCAGTATAAAGAACTTGAATTGTCGGGAGCCCGCCGGCTTGCCGCTGATTATCAAAAAGCCGTTGAAATAGCCGAAAGCAAAATGCGTATCGCTGCGCATAACAACGACCGGAAAGATTCGATGCAGGCTGCCGCCGTGCCTGAAACCCGCAAACAAACTCCGCTGGAAAAAGGAAAAACGTTGTTTCTGTCTGCCGTTGATTTTATCCGCGGACGTTAGTTAACAGCCCTTCTTCCAGATGCCTGCCGGAGCAAAAAAACGCCGGCTGCCGCTCCCGTTTCCGGAAATGCCGTAAAACTTCGGCATTTCCGGTGTTGGTTTCAAAAACATCAGTGTTGGCAGGCATTTTTTCCGTCAATCAATTCAACAATACGCGTTTCATTGTTTTGAACCTCGTTATCCCTGCCCGTTTTCGACAGTTTCAGCAGCTTACTTCTCTGTTGCTTTCCTTCTCCGGATTTCCGCCGCCAGTTCAACACTGATTTGGGGCGTCGCCATCCGTTTATCCTTGCCGGAAATCTTATCCTCGGCGATTTTATCCGCCGCGACAACGCCGGAGAGTTTCCCGCGCACGGCTTCCAAGCGTTTTTTTATGTCCGCTTTGTTTTCTTTAAGTTCATAAGATGGCGCTTTTCGCCCTTCCTCAAAACCTTTCTGTGCCCGGTATTGTTTCCGCTCCTGAAGCGTATATTCAAGGTCAATGCTTTTCGCAAAAAACGGTATTTCGTTATTAAAGCGCTCATTAACTTGGAATCCGTACCTGTCCTGTTCATTTCCCGGTTTAGTATATCCATAGAGATAACTTCCTTCAATAATCTGCCTGTTTTTTTGCGCCCTGAGTTCCCCGTACAGCTGCATGTCCATATAATCCGTCAAATCCTTGCCGGTCTCTTTGTCCACAAACTTGCCCCAAAGCGTATACGGCTCATACGTCATCTTCGGCAGCAAATTCTGGGCAAGCAGCCCGTTAACCGGCCCGGAAAATTCAACACAACTACCGCCGCCCGCACGCGGTGTTATTTCATACTGATAGCTGCTCGTAGCCGTCGTAATTGACAGTTTTTCATCTTCTTTTCGTACAGATGCATAGCAATCACACCAATCAGTATCTTCTAGCTCATACTTCCCATCTTCAATCTCAATAAATTTCCAAGGAGCCTTAGAACCTCCATCCCAAAACCTGACCTCACCGGTCTCTTCGTTAATCACTCTTTCCTGTGGATAGTGTTTCTTCGGGCGTTCTTTCATATCCCGAATCAAATCCTCAATGCTCTCTTCAATTTCAAAACGAAATTTTGAGTGTGCATCTCTCGGGGGCGGGTTAACCTTGCCGTTATTCCCCATCTCCAAATCAATCCTGTCTTGGATTTCCTTATTATTTAACTTAGCCATTTTAACCTCCTGTTGTTGAAATAAAACGATCCTTTTTTCTCAGCAAAAAAAGAAAAGCAATATCTCGGACATCGCTCTGATATTGCTTTTTTATTTGACAGAAGTGCTATGTTATGCTATGATAATTTTAAACCATCATTTTATCTCATCAACTTTTGGCTATATTTTCCGATAGTCAAAAAACACCGGTCGTCGGCCTTCCCGGACTGCCTTTTGCTGATATTTCGTCCTGACCCAGCCTGCCGGTTCGCGTTTCCAGTCTTCCCCGCATTTTGCCGTCCAGATAAAACCGGCATACTGATGCATTGTCCGCAGAACATGGCGCTTATATACCGGATGGTCGGTTGCAATCCGAAACAACCCGCCCGTTTTGAGCACCCGATACACCTCCTTCAGGTTATCCGGATTGACAAACCGCCGTCCCGCGTGCTTTTTCTTCGGCCACGGATCCGGAAACAACAGAAAAACCTTATCAAAAAAATTATCGGGAATCTGCTTAAACAACAGCCGGACATCATCATCATACACCCTGATATTTCGCACCGGATAATCTTCAACCCTGATTTCTTCGGGAAGCTTGTCCCCATCTTTGATGCCGCTGATAAGCGTCAGCAGATTGGCCACCCCGTTTTGAAAAACTTCCACTCCGACATAACCGTTCTGCGGATTGTTCTTCGCCTGGCCGTACAAATGCTGCCCGTCGCCGAAACCGATTTCCAGGCAAATTTCTTTTTTTGCGCCGCCGAACAGCTTTTCCGCATCAAAATCTGCCGCGGACGTTACCCGCATCTGTGGCAGCATTTTCTCCAACAAAAACTGTTTTGCTTTCCGGACAACGCGCCCTTTTCTTCTTCCGAAAAATTTCGGTACGTCCGGCACAATCCCCTGATTATACATCGTTGTCCAAATCTTCCCTGTTCTTAAGACTCGTCAACATCATCAGCAGTGCAGTCCGTGCCTTCGCCGGCAGCGAATAAAACGCCTTCAGCAGCATAACCGCCTCAGCGCCCTGCATCGGATCCGACTTATAATCTCCGTCATCTTCCCGCAGAAAACCGGTACCATAACACGATGCATAATCAGCGGTGCTGCCAATGCTCAAAATCTCGGGGCTGATGCCGTCGAAAAAATAATCTATATCAACGCCGAGAATAGATGCAATCGTATAAAGCCTTCCCGCTCCGATACGGTTAACGCCCTTTTCATATTTTTGAATCTGCTGAAAAGTAATCCCCAGCTTTTCCGCCATTTGCTTTTGGCTGAGCTGCAAGAGTTTCCTCCGGGCGCAGATTCTTGCGCCTACATGTTCGTCAATAGGTCCGATGCTGCTGTCATTTGCGGTTTCATCGCCTAATATTTCTGATTTCCTTTTACGTCCGCGCGGCATAGTTCGTCTCCTGAAATTACAATCGTTTCTACTCTCGTTTATTTACATCATTACTTTATAAGTTGCAATAACATTTTATACAATTATACAACCATGGCTATATGTTACAAAAAATATTGTCAGCCTCGTTCATTGCCGCTACATCTTCTGGTTGTATTTATAACGGATGAATTTAACAGCAAGGCCAGCAGCAGGCAGAAAAGTAACAGTCCGCCCGGCACAATATTGCCGTACCGCCCGTACAATGTGGATTTTTCCAAAACTTTCGGCAGAACCGTATCTGAAATTCCCTCTTCATTCAAACCGATAAGCCCGGACATATCGCCGTTCGGAGCGATAACCGCGCTAATTCCGGTATTGGCGCTGCGGATAACCGTAATGCCTTCTTCGACCGCGCGCATCTGTGCCGCCGCCAGATGCTGATATGGGCCTGCGCTCACGCCATACCACCCGTCATTGGCCAAAACAACCAAAAGCCCCGGCTTTTGTTCGGGATTAAGAACCTCCTTGGGAAAAATACTCTCATAGCAAATAGCTCCGCCCATCAGCGGCAGCCCAGCAACCTGCAGATTCTTATATTTCTCGCCGCTGCCCAAATCGCCGACAACACTGGCCACCGGCGCCATAAAGGCCGGAAGGTATTCGCGGAAAGGCAGATACTCGCCAAACGGAACCAAATGCGCCTTATCATAATAGTCTTTGATTTCTCCCCGCCCGTTAATCACAAACATGGAATTATAAGGAAGGTATGTACCGTTTTCAAACCCCGCCCGCAACAGCCCCGTAATCAAAAATCCCCCGTCGGGAACCGCCTCTGTAATCTCCGCAAGATGCCGCTCATCCCTGTCCAAAAAATACGGGCTGGCCGTTTCGCCCCACACGACCAGTTTCACGCCGTCTGACGACCTGCTTTTACTTAAGTCAATGTACTTGCGAAAATTGCGGTAAGCCAGCTCCGGCTCCCATTTAAACGTCTGCGGAATGCTCGGCTGCACCAGCCGCACCATCATATCGCCGGACACTGTTTTTTCGTATTGCGCCGCCGCCCAAAGCAGAACCCCTGCCGGCAGCAGCACAAACCAAAACGCCCCGCGGTAAAATCGCCGCCGGAAAGCTCCGGCAATCAAAATCGCCACCCCACACAACAATAGCAACAACAGCAAGGACAGACCGTAAGTCCCTATATATGCCGCCCCTTGGATTGCCCGCGCGTCAAAAGCCAGCGCCGTTCCCAGCAGATTCCACGGAAAACCGGTAAAAATAAAGCTCCGTATCCACTCAAAAAAAACAAACCATGTACAAAATAGCAGCGCCCGCGCATATATATTCCGCCCCCCTGCCGCCAACGCCGCCGGAACAGCCCAGAACAGCCCGAAAAAAAACCCCGTCGCAGCAAACACCACAGGAATAAAGGCCGCAAACTTGTTGCCGTCAATTAACAACGCATTGCTAATCCAGGAAAAGCTGACCGCATAAAAGGAAAATCCAAAGACATACGCTGCACCAAACCACTTTCTCCACACCGGACGGCCGCTGTTTTCCTGACCACTGCGTTCATTATTCTCCCTGCCGCGCTTTCCATAAATTTCCTCGCCGTTCTTCCTATCGCCGGAACTGCCGTCCCTCTCATCATTCTGTTTTTCATCGCCGAAACTGCCGCCCCTCTTGCTATCCGAACAACAGCTCCCCCAATCGCCGTTCTCCTGACCGCTCCGTCCGGCGGTCTCCTCGCCGCTCTGCCCCTCAATCTCCCAATCATTCTTTCCGCCGTCATCCTTATCTTCTCCCAGCAGCACAGCCAGAAAGGCAATCAGCGCAACGTAGCCTTCCCAGCTGCCTGCATATGGCGGAAAAATCAGCGTTGCAGCCACGCCCGCCAGAAAAGCGAACACGCCGCGGACAGCCCTGCCCCGCAGCCGCATTCGCACAAACATCAACGGTTTCAGCTGTTTTGGAAACAACATCATCGGTAGTTTTCCAGCATTCGTTAATTTCCTCCGGCTCTCTGCATTTATCAGTCTTCCGCCGTATCTTGATAAGGATTGTCAATCGAAAACTGTTCCAGAATTTCTGTTTCCAAACTTTCCATTTCGTCTGCTTCCTCATCTGTCTGATGGTCAAATCCGAGAATATGCAGAAAACCGTGCACCAGCAAATGGCAATAATGGGCATAAACGGTTATATGTTTCTCGTCCGCCTCACGCTGCAAGGTTTCAAACGCAAGAATGATGTCGCCCAGTTCCATATCGGCCGACTTGTCCAGCATATCCCAGAATTCGTCATCGTCAATACAGGCAAAAGACAAGACGTTCGTTGGCTTGTCCATTCCCCGGAATTCCTTGTTCAACCGCTGGACTTCCGCATCGTTGCTGAGGCAGACGTTAACCTCATACGCCTTATCCAGCGCCAGCAATTCATGCTCGCAGGCATCGGCGACATACGCAAATGCCAAATCCCTGAGCTCTTCGGCTACCTTAACCGCGTCAAAGTCGGTATTTTCCGTCCACTGCTCGTCGTCAACCGTTACATTCAGCTCTATTTTACTTTTCATCTTGTTCCTTTTTGCTCTTTTCTTCATACGCTTTGACTATTTTTGCAACCAGCCCGTGACGCACGACATCGTTGGCCGAAAAAGTAACCGACCCGATATTGCTGATGCCTTTCAGCGTATCCAGTGCGTCGCGCAATCCGGAAATGACCCCGCGCGGCAAATCCACCTGGCTCAGGTCGCCGTTGACAACCATCCGCGAATTCTCGCCCAGACGGGTCAGAAACATTTTCATCTGCATCGGCGTCGTGTTCTGCGCCTCGTCCAAGATAACAAACGCATTGGAAAGCGTCCGCCCGCGCATAAATGCCAGCGGCGCGATTTCAATTTCGCCCAGAGCCAGTTTCTTGTCCACCTGTTCTGCCGGCAGCATTTCGTACAAAGCGTCATACAACGGCCGCAGATACGGGTCAACTTTCTCTTTCAAATCACCGGGAAGAAAGCCAAGATTTTCCCCTGCCTCGACTGCCGGACGCGACAGGATAATCTTGTCTACCGCACCTTCCAGCATCATTGATACCGCCAACGCCACTGCCAGATAAGTCTTACCCGTACCGGCAGGCCCCAGGCCGAACACCAGTTCGTTCTGCATCATCTCGGTAATATACTTTGCCTGCGTTGCCGACCGCGGATAAATATAGCGTTTTTTGGTTTTCAGGACAATTTCGCTCAAAGACTGCTTTTCGTCTGCCGATTCGGCACCGCCGCAGATTCGCACCGCAGCCTTGACTTCCTGCTCGCCGACAACATGCCCCTTGCTGGCCTTTTCATACAAAATATTAATCGCCGTTTTGGCATTTTCCACGTCGCTCGCCGCCCCTTTAATTGTTATCTGGTTGCCGAAACTCAAAATTTCAACATTCAGCATTTTTTCAACCAGCCGCATATTTTCGTCATTGACCCCGACAACAACCTTCAACAGCTGATTGTTAAAAAGTTCAAAACTAAGTTCTGCCATATTACAGTACCTCCCCGCTTAAAGAGTTGGTTGAAGCGTCCGTAACGCGCACTTCAACGATTTTGTTAAGTAAAGAACCGTCCGCCTCCGCATGCAGATTCTGCATATAAGGCGTCCGCCCGACGAGCTGCCCTTTGTGCCGCCCCTTGGATTCGAACAGTACCGGCATAACCTTGCCGACGCTATTCTTATTAAACTTCGTTTGATAAGAAAACAGCAAATCCTGCAAAACCTGCAGCCGCTCTTTCTTCACTTTTTCGTCAATCTGCCCGTCCATTACTGCCGCAGGCGTTCCCGGACGCCGACTGTATTTGAACGAAAAAGCCTGAATATACTGAACCCGGTTGACCACATCCAGCGTCTGCTGGAAATCTTCCTCAGTCTCGCCCGGAAATCCAACGATAAAATCCGATGACATGCCGATTGCCGGATTCGCCTCTTTCAGTTTTTCAACCACCCGCAGATATTCGTCGCGCGTATGCCGCCGGTTCATTCTCTTCAGCACTGCATCGGAGCCGGATTGTATCGGCAGGTGCAGATACGGCATCAGCTTGTCCAGCTCCTTATGGCAGCGAATCAGGTCGTCGTCCACGTCTGCCGGATAAGACGTCGTATAGCGAATGCGTTTAATCCCGTCAATTTCCGCCACCCGGTTGAGCAGATACGCCAGATTCCGTTCTCTGCCCGCCACGTCTTCGCCGTGATATGAATTGACATTCTGCCCTAAAAGGTTCAGCTCAACGCTGCCGGTATCCGCCAGCCGTCTCGCTTCGCGCAAGATTTCCTCCACCGGGCGCGACACTTCTACCCCGCGGGTATACGGCACGACGCAATAGGTACAAAAATTATTGCACCCCTCTTGAATCGCCAGATACGAACAGCCGCCTTCAGACTTGTTTTCCGGCAGATAGTCAAACTTGGAAACCGCCGAAAATTCCGTATCCAGCAGCCCGGTTCCCCTGCGTCCTTTTCCAGTCTGTTCTTTCCCAGTCTGTCCCTGCCCGGCAACCAAACGTTCCTGTTCCTGCCCGGTTCCTTTTCCTCTCTCTCTTTCGCGAAAAACGCTTTCCACCACTTCCCGCAGCCGGAAATACCTGAGCGGCCCCAGAGCAAAATCGACATACGGCGCCCTTTTCATTATCTCCTCGTCTTCCGCCTGAACCACGCAGCCGGTAACTCCGATAATCGTATCTTTTCCCTCCTCGGCCCGCTCCTGCTTGACCAGATAAGCCCTGCCCAAATCGGAAAAGACTTTTTCCGCCGCCTTTTCGCGGATATGGCACGTATTGAACACGACCACGTCGGCGTCTTTCAGCGCCGCTGCTTTTTTAAGCCCCATCTCCTCCAGCATATTCGCCATCCTGTTTGAATCGTAAACGTTCATCTGGCAGCCGAAAGTTTTAATAAAATATTTTTTAACCATATCCTCGCGCATAAATCCGAAATGTTATAAACCTAAAACTATATGTTATCCGCTGCGGCATTCTTTTCTTATTTCGAAACAACTGCTTTCGAAACAACTGCTTTCGAAACAACTGCCGCCGTTTTTATTATTGGCTGCGATTATAGCATTAAAGTTTATTTTTTTCAAACAAAATTTACATCCGCCGCCAATTTGCCCATATCTCCCGCCCCGTCCTTTGCCAATTTTCTGCGAAAAATACTTTTTCCTGTTGCAAGATAATTGTTTTTTTGGCACAATATAGAAAAGGAGCATGACTAAGGACTAAAACTATGGCACAGGACAACACACATAACCGCAGTTATTTCCTTAATGCCGGCGAAGAGGAAAAAAGCATTTTTCTCTCAACATTATGCACGCTTGCCAATGCCGACGGCAAAATCAAAGACAGCGAAGTTCGCTTTATTGAAAGCCTTGCCGCCGAAATGCAGACTGAAGTTCTGCCGCAGTTTTTCAAATACTCCGCAGAACTGTGCATCCGCAATGCAGCCAAAATCCGCAGCCGCAGGCTGGCTCTTGAACTGATTAAAGATATGCTGTCGCTCGCCTACACCGACGATGAGTTTTCCGATTCTGAAGGGCAGTTCATCTGCAGCATCGGCGACGCCCTGAATATTGAACCGCAGAAAATCGGCCAAATCAGTTCCTGGGTCATCGACCGGATAATCTGGCTCGAACAGGAAGCTCTGATATTTGAAGAAACCGCAAACCGGGGAGGAGAACATGGAAAAAACTAACCATTCCGTCCAAAACCAAAAAGACATAAACTATTACGCCGCAATCCGGAAATATCTGCAAAAACAATACCCCAAAATGGATAAAACCGGCGTCAGCGCCCTGTGCCGCGAAGCCGTTTTCGCACCGGGAGGCTATGCCGTTGAAATCGACGGAGCAAACGCCCCTATAACCGCCGTACGCGAAAATCTCGCCGACTTTATTGAACGCGATAACGCCAACAAAAATTTCATTCCTTATTCGCTTGACGCGGAAATCGCCGACCTGATAGAAAAAAACAACTGCGAAACCTCGTCCATGAACGAATACTACCGCTGGATTTCGGCAACCGCAGACATTGTCCGCCATACCGGCGACGGCGAAGTTACCGAAAGCGACGCATCCGAACGCAGCGAATTCATCACCATGAGCTATGACCGCGAGTCCGAAATCCTTCTTTGCCTCGCCCTGTATGAGAGCGCCGGGCGGGAAAAGAACCGCGGCAAAATTGACATGCTCCGTTTTAAGCTGGCCCGCCTCCGCGAAATGCGCAGCATCGTCCGCAACACATCGGGCATGGTCAACGCCAAAAGCTATGAAGAAAAAGAAAAGCTGCGCCTGTATTATGACTATTGCGCAAATTTATTGTCGCAAAAAGCTGATTACGAACCAAATCTTAACCTGAAATTAAAATTAAATATTAATCATAGTAACGACGAAGATTTGGAAGAAGATTTTTCTTATCTGAACTACCTGCGGCAGGTCGTGCTGTATATGATGCGCAAACTGGAAAAATCTTCTGCTGAAAATCAGCGTGCGGATAATGTCAGTGAAATTGCTGACACGAGGGAAAACGACACCCGGGAACAGGAACTCGGATATATGCTCTCCACCGTACGCGAAAATGAAGGAAGATAACAACTTGATTTTAAGGAGAAAAACTTATGGAAATTATGCTGGAATCCATACTCTGGTGCATTGAAGGGGTACTGGAGCTCTATTTTATACTGGCTGTCGTCAACGTCGCCCTCTACTGGTGCATGCATTTCAACGTGATCGGCCAGGGCGGTCCCGCATTCAAAAAATTCCTTGCGTTTCTGCATCAGATTACCGAACCCGTATATGCCAAACTGCGTGAACGCATCAAACCCGTATCGGGATTTGACATTTCGCCATACGTTCTGATTCTGGCACTGATGCTCGTTCTGCACATTCTGGAAAAAACCCGCCATGTCCTGACCCCGGTCAGCGGTTCCTGATAAAAAAGGCGCGGCCTGATGTTTTATGATACCGTCGCCGAAGGTTATGTTTTAAGGATTCGGGTAACGCCGAATGCGTCAAAATGCGGCGTTTCCGGAACATTTTCCGACAGCATCGGCGCGGTTTTTCTGAAAATCAGTCTAATCTCCGTACCGGAAAAAGGCAAAGCCAATCAGGAACTGGTTAAATACCTGGCCAAAACGCTGCACGAAAGCAAAGGAAACTTTTCTTTGCTGAGCGGTGAAACCGACCGCTGCAAAAAAATTCTCCTGCAAACGGCGCACTCGCCCGAAACCGAAGAAAAACTGCGGCAAATGGAGCAACTGTCATGACGGCGCAGATTCTTGACGGCAAAAAGCTGGCTCAGTCCGTCCGGCTCGGATTAAAACAAAAGATTGCCGCATTCCCGCAGGCACCGGAACTGGCGGTAATCATCGCCGGAAATAATCCCGCCAGCGAGATTTATGTCCGTTCTAAAGAAAAAGCCTGCCGCGAAACCGGCATTATCCCCCACACATACCGCCTTCCTGCCGATACGTCTGCCGATGAGATCCTGTCCCTCATCCGAAAGCTGAATGCCTCGCCAGAAATAAACGGCATACTGGTTCAGCTTCCGCTCCCCGCACACTTGGACACAACGCAAATTCTCAGCGCCGTCTCCCCTGAAAAAGATGTCGACGGATTTCATCCGTTAAATGCCGGGCTCGTCGTCCAAAAGCAAACCGGCGCATTCCTTCCCTGCACGCCCAAAGGGATTATCCGCCTCCTCCGGCAGACCGGAAAGGATTTAAATGGATTAAACGCCGTAGTTGTCGGACGCTCGCAAATCGTCGGTCTGCCTGCGGCGCATCTGCTCCTCAACGAAAACTGCACGGTAACCGTAGCCCATTCTCGTACCCGGGGGCTTACATCTCTTTGCCGCTCTGCGGATATTTTGGTCGCCGCAGTCGGAAAACCGGAATTTATAACCCGGGATTTCATCAAGCCCGGCGCCATAATCATCGACGTCGGCATCAATCGCACGCCCGACGGCCTGAAAGGCGACGTCTGCTTTGCCGAAGCCGTTGAATCCGCGTCACACATCACCCCCGTTCCGGGCGGCGTCGGCCCGATGACCATCGCCATGCTGCTGGAAAATACCTGCGAAGCATTTTTAAAACAGCACCGCCCTTAAAATCTCCCCACGCCCGCATTATATTAAAAACCGGCAGATATTCCGGCAACTCAACACTAAAACACCAGCAGATATTCCGGCATTTCAACACAAAAGCAGCAGCAAAGGGAGGGTACGATATGCAGCACTTGGGCAACATTTTCCTGTACAATAACAACACCGTCAACAAAGAACTTTACCACCAGAATCTCGAAAAAATGGGCTATTTTTTGTTCGACACGGATAATCTGCACAAGTTCAGCCTGTATAATAAGGAAATGACTCCCAATGTCCTGCTGTTCGACTTTGACGGGCATACCCCGATTGAATTCATCTCTTCCCTTGAACGCAAGTTCGAACGTTCCACAATTCCGCTGGTTGTCGTATCCGAAGCCCCGCGCGCCCTTATCTACCACCCGTCCATCAGCCATTACCTGACGCACGACGAAGCCCGGAAAAGGCTTTTGGACATCCTCGAAAGCTACTGCGTCGGCAACAAAAAACACCATATACTTTATATAAATCTTAAACCGTACGAACGTTCGGATTTTGCCAAATCCGTCAGAAACAGCGGCTACACAATGTTTGAAGTCCATAATATTAACGCCGCAAAGGCCTATATGGAAAAAAACACCCCGACAATAATATGCATTAATTTCCAGCCCGCTTTAAGCAAATCGCAGAAACTGTTTTCCTTTCCCAAAACATTTTATGTGGAAAACACGCAAAATATTAAAGAAGTCGAACAATTTTTAAATTAAACATAATGGCCGTAGGATAAACTTTCAGGAAAAAGACTATGGCTTTCAAAGACCTTACCCGCCGGATATACGACCATACGTTAAATCTGGCTTCCCGCAAAAATGCCCTGACCTGGCTTTTTGTCATCTCTTTTATTGAAAGTTCATTCTTTCCGATTCCCCCGGACATTATGATTATCCCGATGGTTTTGGCTACGCCCAAAGAAGCTTACAAAATTGCCGGCGTTGCAACCGTTGCCAGCGTCCTCGGCGGCTATTTCGGCTATTTCATCGGCGTTTACGGGTTTGAACTGATAGCCCGCCCCCTGCTGGAATTTTACGGCTATATGAAACAGTTCGGCGAATTTGAAAACTATTATCACGAATACGGCGCCTGGATTGTCTTCGGGGCGGGAATAACCCCGTTCCCTTACAAAATCATTACCATTGCCAGCGGCGTCGTTCATTTGGATTTGATAGTATTTACCGTCGCGTCAGTCATCGCCCGCGGTATGAGATTCTATTTCATCGCCTGGCTGCTAAAGCGGTTCGGCGACCCGATGAAAGTATTTATTGAGAAAAACCTCAATCTGCTTTCAATCCTGTTTCTGCTGTTGCTCATCGGCGGTTTCGCCGCCATCAAACTGCTGTAATATCTGCCTGCCGAAATAAAAAAGCACTTTATCCAAGTGCTTTTTTTCAAAGGCCGCCGTTAAAGCAATACCCAAATTAATACAAACAATATCAGAATTAAAACAATGTCAGAATATTGCAAGTCTCCCCTTCTTCACTGCAGACATTGCATAACTTTTCAATATCAATAAGTTCCAGTGTCCCTAAACAATTCTTGAAATCTCCGCAATACTGGCTTCCCATATACCAATCGGAACCGTTATTCCAGCTGCCGTTCCGATTTTCTGCTACTCTGATTGCAAAAATTCTGTCGCGGTTAGGAATAATAATATTATGAAAAACTAGCCTGCAAAATTCTGCCGTTTCTTTTCCTTTTCTTTGTGAAAGCACAAAATCAATATCAACACGCCAATTGAAGCTGAAAGAACCCAAATCGTTACGGACAAACGGGATTATATGGTTGCCTAGTCTGTCAGAAAAATAATTTCCGGATACAGTCCATGAAGACGGAACCATCCCCCATTGTTCCATATATGGTCCGATATATAAATGGCCGCTGCCTTGCTTTCGCTTCATCTTAATCCAGTCTTTCTCATAAACTAACATTTCTGAAATAAACAGATTATACTCTTCGGTACATTTAATCGCTTTCCATTTGTACATCGCTTTCCCGAATTCGACAATAGCGCCCACCGACAAAACGCCGACAATAGCCAAAACGCCAAGCATTTCTATCATAGAACGCCCGGTCTGATTAGATTTTATACTCATTTAACAACTCCCAATTTGTAAAAAACAAAAAAGCCGCCAAATAAGGCGACTGGAAGTTGGAAACTATTTGCTTCAAAATAGTGCGGCATATTAGCCAAATAAGCCATATACTACTAGTACATATACGGTTATTTTATCTGTAGCATATTTTGTCGCCTTCCAGTCTTTACCGGAAAGCGTGCAAAATTATCGTCTTTACACAGACGTGAAGCAAAGAGGTTTCCACACCCCAGACAGGTCTAGCCCTATCCGTATTTAATTTATAAGATTACATTCCAAAAAGCAAACATTTTTTCTTATATTCTCCACTCTGCCGTCGATTTATCTCTCCCCAACATCTCTCCCCAACAAATCCCGTTTGATTCTCCATCGGCATACAAAAAGCGGCACCAGATTCCCATCCGGTGCCGCCTTGCCTTAAAGTTTCAGAACTACCTTCCGGCCTTAATCGCCTCAATCAGCTCATGCGTTGTCGGAATATGCCCGTTTGCATACAGCGAATCCTGCCCGAAACGGTAAACCTGATGTCCGGCAAACAACAAATTGTCGTCTGTCTTGCCGTTATGGCTGATGTCAAACAGAGTCTTATGAATGCAGTAAGTTCTCGGGTCGCAGATTTTCCCCGTCGTCCCGTTCGCCCCCGACCAGGACGAGAACTGGCACTGCGACAGACAACCCAGACATTTCGCCCGGTCGTCCTTCATCGTCGCCCATTCCTCCGGCGTCAGGAAAACCACCGTACTGTCCGGCGTTTCCTGAATAACCGTAAATCCGGCTTTAATCTGATTATCGGCTTTCGCCAAATCCACGGTTCTGACAAATACCGTTTTGACATTGCTCAAAGCCAGCGGCGTATCAAACTCTTCCGTCTTCTCCGCACTGTAGGCAACCTCGCCTTCCTTGCGCTCCATCAGACGGCTCAAAAACTTGTTTTTAATCGCCGAAGAATAAAACCCGGTCGGGCTGAAACGCTGCAAAACCACATCGCCCGGTTTCGTATTGAGCATAACCTTTTTCCACGCGTCGCTGATTGGGCTTTCCTGCGTAATCATCGGGCGCGTTCCGAACTGGAATGCGACTTTGCCGATTTCCGGATTGTCCAGATAATCTGTCCAGTCGCTTAACGACCAAACCCCGCCGGCAATGATAATCGGCGTTTCCACCAGACCAAGCTTATTCAGCGTTGCCCGCAACTCTTTAATCCGGTTATACGGATTCTGCGGCTCGTTCGGATTCTCTGCGTTGGACAAACCGTTGTGCCCGCCCGCCAGCCACGGGTCTTCATAAACCACGCCGCCCAGAAACTCGCTGTAATTGGCATACGCGCGCTTCCACAAAATCTGAAACGCCCGCGCCGAAGAAACGATGGGATAATAGTAAACACCCTGTGCCGACGCAATCTCTCCCAGTTTATACGGCAGCCCTGCTCCGCAGGTAACGCCGTGGATAAGTCCTTTGGCACCTTTCAAAACTTCCGTGATAACCGTTTCGGAATCCGCCAGTTCCCACAACTCGTTAACATGAATCCGCCCGTTATTTCCAGCAATCTCATGCGCTATCTGCGCTTGGGCAATACCGCCTTTAATCGCCCCGGCAATCAAATCCTCATGCCGTTCCTGCCGTTTCAGACGATGCGACCGCTCCATGACAACGTTGCCGTTTTCATCATAATAGTCGGCGCTGACCAGCGAAATCGTCCCCACGCAGCCTTCTTTGGCAAAATGCCCGCTGCTGCGGCCGTCGGTTCCGTTAATTCCCTTTCCGCCCTCAATAATCGGACAGACTTCCTTGCCTGAAATAACGATGTTTTTTAAATTTATCACAAGTTTTTCCTTATAATTCCAAATAAACCAATACAATTTTTATAACAGCAATTTTTTAAATGAAAAGTAGGCACTTGGCGGTCTGTTAGTATCCTAAGAGAAACCATAATCTAAAAAGCCTTGAACAATCTCCCCCACTCAATCTCATTGCCGACAATCAGCGCTATTGCCACACAGCAATAAGTGTATGTTATAAGGGCATTAATTGTCGTTCCTCCGGCTCTTTTCACTAAAAAGCGGCGAAATTTTCTAACCATCCAATGCAGAAAATTAAAGAACAGGATGCAGGCAATCAGCTGCAAAGATATCCCCAGCCCTTTCAACTCCGTTTTATATTCCAAGGCCGCCCGCGGCAAAAACGTCATCAGCAGGCTGTAAAACATAACCAGAAAATACGTTATCCGCATCGCACGCTTTTCGCTCTGCATATGTTCGATTTTATCTTTTTCCAAACTTTCCCGCGACAGTTTTTTCAGTTCGAATCCGCGGATTTTCCGGGGCTCTGCCTGTTTTTCCTTAATCGTTTTCAAATTTGCCTTAAGCCGTTCTTCGGCCACGCACAACCCGCATCCCTTATTGGTAAAATACGCGTGGTTGGGATTCTTTTTGCAATGTTTCAGATTCTTCAGCAAAAAGTCCAGTTCAGCCTGCCATTCTGCCGCCGTCGGACGTTTTTGCCCCTTAACAAATGCCCGGTCAAACAGCTTCATCGTGCTTTGCGGCAAAAACTCGTGAATACTGTACGGATGCGGCGCCTGATAGCTGTCGCCCCACATACCGTAGGCATAATGGTACTGTTCTATCCGCTCCTGTATGGAAAGCGCGCTGTCCGCATTTTTTTTCGCCACGCCAGAAAACGGATGGATGCCGTTGTTCAGCAGCTTGAAGATAATCACTGCCAAGGCAAATTTATCCTGCTCTTCGCCCATATCCTCGCAGGATTGGGCCATTCCTTCGGGATAGATATACTCTTCGCTGACAAACTCCGCCGGAAACCGCGCCTGTTCGCCCTGAATCGAAAAACCGTCGCAGTCAAACATGGCCACCGTCATCGTTTTTTTGTAAATAGAAACGTTCGCCGGTTTCAGGTCAATGATATAATGCCCGTATTTATGCAGCGACGCCACCATCAGCGCCACATTGTACGCCGCCATAACCCGGTATTCGTATTTGTCGCTGAGACCAAGCTTGGCGCGAACCGCCCCCTGCATCAGATGGTCAAGGGACACCGCCTCTGCCGTATTGATAAACGGCATCAGATACCCGACGCAATACCCTTCGTCGTCTTCCAAAACCGCTTCCGGCCAGGCAATCTGCACATATTCCACTCCGCCGGCGCGGACGCTTGGAATATTCGGATTGTTCACCACCATCGCTTCCAGTTTCAGGCGGTTGGTATTGCTCTTCTGCCGTTCATGAAAAATCTTCGCCACTTTCGCCGGCTGTCCGACAATTTCATAAATTTTTCCCGCCGCGCCGCCCTTGTTCAAGAGCCGGCCAAGCGTCAGCCGTTCAAAATGCCTGTCCGCAAAAATCGCATTAACCTGAAGCTGTGTCGTGTCCTCTGCCATCACTATAACCCTGCCCATAAAATCGCTGTATCTTTACCTGTAAATCACCGTAACTCTGCTCATAAAATCGTTGTAACCCTACCTGTAAATCACCGTAACTCTGCTCATAAAATCGCCGTAACCCTACCTGTAAATCTCTATAACCCTGCCCACAAAAAAGTCTTGTCATCAGAATTCAGTCGCCGCGCCTGTCTGGTATCCAGCGTATTGTTCAATGCCCGCAGCGCCTGCATTTTATTCTGCTCGCTCTTAAGATAACGGTTAATCGGCTCAATAAACCCGTTTTTCAACCGGCATGCATCGTCCGACAACGCAAAATTCGTAACCCCGTCCGTCATCAGAAACAACGCTTCCGCCTTGCTCACTTCCGTAAACCGAAGACAGTCGCGCCAGTTTTTCATCGTATAAAAGTACGTTTCGCACGAAAAATTCCCGTTCGCCGGCCGGGAAAGCGTATAACGCAGCCCGCCGCCGGCAGCCGTTTCCCCGTGTACCGCAATGCCTGCGCCATCGCCGATATGAAAAAACAAACCGCGGTTCTTATGGTAAACCGCTCCGACCAGCGTCGCCGAAAAATTCAAAATTTCCGCTTCCGATTTGCTTTTGTTTAACCGGTGAATGACAAGCCGCCGCCGCGCTATGTCAATTGCTTTTTTTACCGCCTCTTCCGCATCTTTCAGCGGCGTATTAATCAACACGTTGACCAACGTTTCGCAAACAACTTTAGCCCCGATTTTGCCGTATTTGGCCGACCCGGCGCCGTCCGATACCACCGCCACGAGTTTATTGCCCGAACACGCATACTGGTAAAAATCCTGACACGGCTTTTTCTTAGCCAGGTGCAGCCCTCCTGTAATTTTAGTCGCGATGACGCGGATGCTCCTAGGCGTTTTCTTCATGCCAGCCCTCAATATCGTCCAAAATATCGGGCATATTCGGCGCCGCGCGGGAAATGCAGGACACGCTGCGCGACAGCCAGAGGAAAAATTCCGTAAACTTCAGCCCGCTCAAACGCTTGGGAGCCATCAGCGAAAACTTCGCCAGCTTGTCCAGATTAGCCCCCTGTGTACCGACCGCGTGGATAACGACTTTTTTGTTCTGCTGCGCTTCCCGGCATTTTGCCGCCGCCAGTTCCCAACCGTAATCCGTCGGCTCACCGTCGCTGATAAGGAAAATCCACGGCCGCTTGGAAGTAATGCCGCAGCTGTCATACAGGCATTTCTGCTCTTCTATCTTCTGCAGCGCCAACTCCATCGCCTTGCCGATGGGCGACAGGCCGGAAGCCTCCATGACCGGCGCTGTAAAATTCATCGCGTCAATCCAGTCCGCGGAAATTTCTGCATCGTCTTTGCCGTACGCTTTAATCACCAGCAACTGTACGCGCGAACTGGCGTCAATATCCTCCTTCAGTTCTTTTTCCAACGCCTGCAACCCGGTATTCAGCTGTTTAATCGGTTCTCCGCGCATTGACCCCGAACAATCCAACACTAAAATGCACGGCGTCCGCTCGTTGGCATTTTCCGCAAATTCCACATAAGGAATCATAACGTCAGAAAAATCGTCTTTATTGTTGTCCATTGTATTTTCCCCTAAAATCCAAACCCCGGTTTCACCGCTCCCGCACTGTCATCTGCCGCTGCTGGACAATCAATAGTGCCTGGGATAAGAATGCGGATATCCGCTGCCCTCAATCGGCGTATTGGCGGAAATCCTGCCGCACCCGCTCATATACAGAATGGAAAAAAATACTGAAGAAATCATTAAAAATTTAACTAAATATTTCATTTTTTACCCTATGTATTGCAATGACTATACAAAGAGCTTATATCAAAACCGCCGAATGTACAAAACTCAATTCATTTATTAACAGGAAATACGCCATGGTTCGCTTTTACCGTTTGCTTCTCTGCCTGCTCTTCGTCTCGTTCAACGCCGCCGCCTACAGCGGCCCCAAAGGGTTATACACGCTGGAATATCCCGTTAATATGCCTGACGTTTCGGTCATATCCGAAAACGGCACGCCGATACGCATTCCCTCGCTCCGAAACGACCTGACCATTATGGTTTTCTGGTCGCAGAGTTGCTTCCCCTGCCTTCGGGAAATGAAAAGTCTGGAAAAATTCTATCCCAAAGCGGCAAAAGACAACATCGGCGTTATGCTCATATCCCCGTCGTCCGAATGGAAAGATAATGCGGAAGAACGCAAATTCCTGACCAAATACGGTGCGCCGACCTTGCCGTTTTACAACGACGAAAACAACCGCCTTTCCTTAAGCCTCGGCATCGGTTCCACACCGTACACCGTCATTATGAACCGCAACGGCAAAAAAGTCGCAACCATTCAGGGGGAAGCGGACTGGAATTCGGAAAAACTTTATAAAATGATAAAAAAACTCATCAAACCGGCTCAGGCTAATCCGGCGGCCCCCGCGCCCCTGCCCGCCGCCTTGCCGGCAGCCCCCCGTTCCATCACGCCGGCTTCTGCAACACATCAAGCCGCCCCAAAACCTCACGACATCTAACCGTACCGCCGCATCGCCGCTGCGCCGGTCTCATCGCGTCTGGCATACGGCTTCCCTACACCCAACCGCATCACCGCCGCGACAATCTCATCGCATCTGGTGTCTGGGTTCAGGGTTCACCACTGCAACCGCATCGCTCCTGTTTCATCGCGCCTGACGTCCGGATTCACCCCCGGTCTCACCACACCCGATCCTGTCGCATCTCTCGATTGCCGCACACCGGATTCCGGCAAGTCAGTCCCCGCTCTGCTCCAGTTGTTTAATCATCAGGCGGATATGCGGATTGGCCGCATACTTCTGCCGGGCATAATAGGCCTGCCGCTCTTTCATAATCTTTTCGCGTTTCTGCCGCCGTTCCCGTGCCTGCATCAGTTCCGCCTCTCTCGCGCTTTTTGGATACGTCATATCCAAATTAAACACTTCATACGCCTCTGTCAACGACGCCTGAATTGTCTGCATAACGCCGCGCTCTTTCATCGCATAGAACAATTTTTTTATCTGGGGGTCAATTCGCGCTCGCATTGCATCTTGCTGTTTCTGCAACATTTTATCATGATGTTTAATGTATTTCAAGCGCACTTCGCCGTTTTTCAAATCATCAAGATAAACGCCGCCGGTAATGTCATAAACATCCGGCGTCAGTTTCAGCCGCATCCGGTACAGAAGTTCATGCGTAATATGGTCGGCAGGATAAATATCTATAAAAAGCTTTCCGGGATATTTTTCCCGATTCTCGCAGCAGATAACTCTGAATTTGTCATACATCGGTCTAACCTCAATTTACTTTCCCTCCCGATGTTATTTTACACGCCGGCCTGCCATAAGATGCAGACAAACGCCGATAACGAGCAATATAGACAAAATATTTTTAAAGTAAAGCATTTTTACGCATCCCCTCGCCCAGAACTCAGCTTTCCCAATCCTTGCCCTTCCTCCTCTTTTCTTCCAGAGCAACAAATCGTCCGTTCTCGTCCAATGCAACAAACCGCCCGTTCTTTTTCGAAACAGACGGTTTATTGTCTCAGGATTCAAAAACGCCTCATTTTTTCCGCACAATTAAAACGCACAGTTAATGCACATAGTTAAAACGCGTAGTTCAGACCGGCGTTAAGGTCATACGCCGAATACTCGTCGCCAAACGTATATCCTGCGGCAGCATAACCCGACAATGCCGGCGTTATTCCGAATTCGCCGCCTACCTCCATGCGTCCCAACGTCCGGTCTTTATACGAACGAATGTCGCCGTCTATTCCCGCTATCTGCGTTTTGCCGCCGTTGGAGAATGTGCGAATTACGCTCGGTTTGGCATACAGGCGGTTGGTACAGCCGGCGTTGCAAAACAGATACTCCAATTTGATTCCAAGTTCCGCCTCCAGATACTGCAACGTGTCAAAGCTCGCCGTCTTGCCGACGTTGTCCGTCAGGTCGTCAATATCCAGCATAGTATAGCGCAGCCCCAAACTCGGCTCGACATTCAAATACCGTGCCACCGCAAACTTCTTCGCCAGCTCGGCGCTCGCACCATACTGCATCGCGTCGGTAGAGGCAAAAGCCAGTCGGTCGTCGGTCTTAACGTCCATATCCTGCTTGCCCGCATACAGCGTCGTCAGCAGCTTCCAGTTATTGCGGCCGAATTTGTAATAAGCGCCGCCGAGCCAGCTTTCGGACTTAATCTGCGCCCCTAGTTCGGCATAGTAATCGCCCTTGCCGGAAAAATCATATTTGCCGTTACGATATGCGCCGAACACACCCACGCGGTGCGTTCCGTCGTTATAAAAGTCTGCACCCGCCGTCATACCCTTGATATCCGCTTCCATATCCGCAGGACTGTCCAGTTCCGCGCTTTCATAAGTCGCGTCAAACCATACTTTCTTTTGCGGTATCAATTCCGCCATACCGCAGGATTCTTCATAACACGCCATACTCTTTTCAGATGAAAGGCCTCGCTCTACGCTCCCCGATATGCTGCGGTTTTGTTCCAATGCCGCCTGCTGCATACCCGTATAGGCTGCAATTTCCGGCGCATATATCGGACGGGAAGGATTTGGATTCGGATCGGTATAATCTGGATTTTCCCTGTCGGACAATGCCAGATACCATGTGCTTCCATCTTCTTCCCCCTTGGCATTTCGCACGGCATCCCACATATACGGGCTTCCAACCACACGCCCGACATTAAAGTCAGACATAGTCGCCAAATCATCATTCTGCGCGTTCAGAAACGCCGTCAGGGCGCCCTCGTATGTATCCGGATTTTCCGCATTGACAATCAGCGTCGTACTGCCCTGCACGTCGTCCGCCACGTTGATAACCCCGTTTTGCACGCTCTGGTTCGCCGCGTCGACTGCAATGTCAATCTGCAGCGTTGCTTTGTCGGCAATATAATCCTGCACATTGACAACGGCATTTTTCCCCAAATGCGTTACCGAACCGGACGTCAGGTTAAATCGGTTCACCCCGTTAACAAGGTTATTCAATACCACCTCGCCCGTACCGTCACCCAATACTTTCAAATTATAGCTTTCACCGTCAATACCGTCATCCATCTGGACTTTTCCCTTATTTTGGGCTGAAAGTTCAAGATATCCGCCCGCCACATATACGGCATTGTTTTCATCGTTAGCATAATTTCCGGCAAAAATGCTGTTGCCGCCGTCTGCCGTAATCTTAACCGCATTGCCGTAAACTGCGCCGCCAAAAGCTTTTCCGGGCGCAGATACCGCACGATTGCCATAAAAAGAGGCATTTTTCAGAACCAAAGCCTCGGCATTTTCACCATTGCCTTTGCCTTTATGATAAATGGCTCCCCCCTGCGCCTGATAGGCACCCTGTGCAACATTGCCCGAAAAAGTCCCGCTGACAAAATCAATTTGCCCTTCATTGGCAATTGCTCCGCCTTGCGCCGTATCATACTCGGCTGCCGCACGATTGCCGCTAAACGTTCCCGCAACGGAACCCAACGTCGCATTATTGTAAATTGCCCCGCCGGCTTCTGCGCTGTTGCCGTCAAACGTTCCATTGACCGAAGCAATGTTCCCCTGCTTAAACAAAACCTTTACATTTGCCACGGCTCCCCCTTTGTCCCCGGCTTTGTTTTCTACAAAAGTCCCTTCAATCTCCTCAATTGTTCCGCCGTTATTATATACGGCGCCGCCGGATTTATCCGCAAAATTTTGCTCAAAACTGCCGTTTATCTGGCCGATTTCCCCTGTATTATAAATAACACCGCCGCTTCCCTTGGCCGAATTGGCAGAAAAATCGCCGTTAACGGTTTCCATTTTCCCCTGATTGTTGACAGCACCGCCAAACAACGCGGAAAAATTCTGCATATCCGTATTCAGCAACGAAAAATCCTGTCCTTTGCCCACACTGAATCCGGCATGGCTTTTTCCGTCAATCAAATTGCCTCCGCCGTCAATCGTCAGAGAAGGACGGCCGGCTTTTCCCAAATCGCCGGATATTTCCATATTTTTGGATATCTCAATAACATTATCGCCCTCTTCTTTTTGCAGTTCGGCCTTTAAACCTTCCTCCGTATCAACGCTGACCGCACCGGCTCTGCCTTGAAAAAGAAAAATCCCCAACACGATTAACACCATTCTCAACATACCACATCTCCGATAAATAGTGATGACATAAAACGTTCGGTTATATTCATCAGTTTTACTTTTTGTTAACCTGTTGTATTTATATTAGATAATATCAGTAAAAGCTGTAGAGAAAAAAGGAACGTTTTTTTTCATCATCTTCTTTTCTCCGGTTCCGTTTCTCTTTTTTATCCGGCTTATTTTTCCGCAATTTGTATCATAAATATCCGTCCCATAAGCATCTGCACTCCATAAGCTGCAACCTCACAAATCGCCTCCGCAAATCCCCGCCCTGCAATTCCCTTGTGCGATTTCCCTGTGCCGCAATAAAAAAGGGCGCATCTCTGCGCCCTTTCATAACTTGCCGCCATCTAGTGGATTTCGCACTCTTTCTGGTTCTTGCCCTCAGCCGCGTACTTCTCCAGCACGACCGCCGCCTTTTTCGGCATGGACAGGCAGCCCGGACCGGCAATGCAGCCGCCCTCGCAGCACATAACCTCCAGCATATTGCAGCCGTCGTCCAGCCCTTTCAACGCATAGCGCTTCAGATTCTTGACCGCGTCTTTGGTCAGCCCGTCAATCTTCATCGGACGATAGTCGGCACGCCCGTCAATCAGGTTGGCAACCGCCGCCGCCACGCCGCCGGAAATCGCATAACGCCGCGACTGCAGCGAAGCCTCGTCGGCAAAAGCCGCCGCTTCCAGCGCGTTAATGTCAATGCCCTTGGCTTCAAACATCGCCTGTACGTCGCCAAATACCAGTACATAATCGACATTCGGATTGTTTTCCGCCTCAAGCCGTTTTGCCAGGCACGGCCCGACAAATACCGAAACCGCGTCGGGATAACGCTTCTTCAGAACTTCCGCCGCATAAAACATTGGGCTGCCAGTGTTGGAAACGAACTTTTCAATCTCCGGAACGTGCACTTTCGCCGTCTTGACGTATGCCGGGCAGCACGAAGTCGTCATAAACGGCGCCCCCTCTTCCATCCGCTCGACAAATTCCGCCGATTCGTTCTTGGAAGTAAAATCCGCCCCGTACGCAACTTCAATCACGTCGTCAAACCCCAGCGCCTTATAGGCGGCGATAACTTTGCCCAAGTCGTTGCCGAACTGCCCGAGGATAGCCGGAGCCACCATCGCAACCACCTTTTTCGCCGGATTCTTCAACGCATTCAACACGTCTATCATCTGCGAATTGTACACGATTGCGCCAAACGGGCACGACTGCAGGCACTTGCCGCAGGAAATGCACTTTTCAATATCAATCTCTTCCCGCCCGTCGGCATCTTTTTTAATCGCATTGACCGGACAAGGCTCTTCGCACGGAACGACAGACTTATGAATAGCGCCGTAAGGGCAGTATGTCGCACACAAACCGCATTTAATGCATTTGTCCTGCTCAATAAAAGCCTTGTCCGTTACCGTAATCGCCTTCTTGGCACAGTTGGTTTCGCACGGCCGCGCCACGCACGCCTGGCACATCGGCGTTACTTCATACATCTTGGAACGGCACGCATTGCATGCGGCTTTGATAACCGACAGGCCGGCTCTTGCCGCCTGAGGACGCGCCAGAGCTTCCGCTGCAAAATCTTTCAGATCCCGATTCGCATCGACTTCCTGCGGCAAAAAGCCCATCGCAGCCAGAATCTGCCCTTTGAGCGCCGCCTTTTCAGCCTCCGGGTTGCGGCGGAAATTCTTGCCTTCCGCCAGCTCGTCCAATACTTCGTCAATATCGCTCAATCCGTTTTCCACAAAGGATTTCGCCACCCTCTGCATAACTTCGGCACGAATATACGCCACATTATTTTTTGCCGTCAGCATAAAAGTCCCCTTTTAATCTACAGTTCAATACAAAACAATTATACCGCGCAATGTATAAGATTTCTTTAAAAATGCAAGTAAAAATAACCGCTCTCGCCTAAAGTGCATTTTTTAGCTTGACGTATAGACAAAAAAATGCTATAAACAACACAATTCAAATAAATCTATGTCAAACAATTTTTAATTTTTTTTATTATGTGCACATTTAATTATGGCGGTCAGAGTTACGAAACTCTGAATTACAGCGTAGAATCCAGCCGCCCCCGCCGCAGTTACTTTGAGAAACCAAGAAGCTTCAGAGATGAAGCTAAAGAGGAAATGGAAAACCCTGAACCGGAAGATTACAACCACTGGTTCATAAACGTTTATTCCGACAGTGGATACACTTTCCATACCGGAAAAGCGCTAAACGCCCTCAAGCTCAGTCTGGTCGGGCAGGATTACATATATTCGCCGAGCGTGAAAAAGATGACATTCATCAGCGCTATGGCGGTATATTATCAACCCGCTTCCAAGCTGTTGTGGGAAACACGGCGCTTTATGCCGGAAAACCGCCCGGTATTCCTCAACCGGGAACGCTTGCAAGAAATCTTGCAAAAGGTGTTCAAAGAAATTGACATCCGGTTAGGACAGCTACAGGAAAAGGGAATTCGGTTCATTGCTTGGGAAATAGAAACTGAAAAGGGCATATTCTACATTCCCTGGCACAACGGCTGTTTAATCGAACAAACCGGTGAATTAGAATTCACCGAGATGCCTTTTGCCGAACTAAAAAGGACATACAAAGTCCTGCGTTTCGCAAAATGTGTCGGCGAAAGGGAAGCTTACCGCATCGTCTGCGCTTAAGCTGTTCGCCAAAAAATCAAAAACACCCGAGAGTTGCAAACTCTCCGGTGTTTTTTTGTGCCTGTAACATTGCAACCCCGCCGCCACGGCAACACACCTCTCTACAGTCTTAACTGCCCCATACCGCTCCCCGCTATCATAGCGGCAAGCCTCACCGCAGCTCCAATCTGCCCGTATCGCTGCTTTCATCGCCACAACACGGTTCCTACTTCCCGTCTCCCGCTATCGTGGCGGCACGGGCGTTTTTTCCTAAAACGCGCTTTGCACCCCGACAATGCCGATATAATCGGTAACGCCTTTTTCGCCGTCGGCATTAAAGCGCGCCTGCACTTTTCCGGTCAGGCTCAAATCTTCTTTCGGCTGCCCTTGATAATACAATCCCAAATCATATTCTTTCGCCTCCGGCGTCAGCGACGTCGTCAGCTTGTTCAGATACACCGTATCCGAATTATTGTCCCGTCCGTTGGCATACAGCAGCGATGCCCGCCCTTTGACGACCGACAGCGGCGACGACAGGCTGATTCCGACCTTGTCCGTCGCATTTAGGCGATACTCGCCCGCCAGCATAAAGCTTTCCGTCTGCAAATCCGAAATCGCCAGCATCGGCGTATCTGCCCCCTGCGTATAGCCGCGATAATAAGCGGCGACCAGCGACAGGTTCGGCGTCAGGTTCAATGCCGCCCGCAGCCCCATATAATAGGTTGACGAATCCTTGATGCCGAAACCGCCGGTTCCGTTCATCCCGAGCAGCGCGTCGTTTTCCATCAGCATACCGCCCAAAGTCGCAATTTCCAGATAATCCGTCATATTAAAGCTGTATTCGCCCGAAAAAGCGTAAGAACGTTCCGTAAACGAATGGTTATCCTGCTCATAATCGCGTTCGTAAAGGCCGTTCTCGCCGGTCTGCAGCGAGAGTTTAAGCCGCGACGTATCGCTGAGCTTCAGCATATTCTCCGCCCCGTAGGCCTCGTTCATCGCCAGATACGGATTTGACGTCGGCGCCAGAACGCTCTCCGGCGTATCATATTTGCTGTTTTCGGCATAATAGAAGCGCGTGCTTCCGCTGTCCGTTTCGTTCACGACTTCCATCGTCGCCAACCCGGCTCTTCCGCCGTTGTCCATACTCTCGCTGGTCGTAAAGGCAAAACCGGTGCGTTCGTCCTTGACCGTCTTCTTTGCTCCGCCCATTGCCAGACGTGACACAGCATTGCGCAGATTCGCGTTTGAAGCGTGTGTCGTATTAACCAGGTTTTCCGTGCTGTATTCAAACGGGCGGTTCAGCGCGTCAAACGCCGTAACCGTCTTCGGCAGCGCTTTCAGGATTTTGTTCTGCATTGAAGAAGACAGCGACAATTTGGAAATCCCGACCGGCGTCAGCGAATTAAACGATGACGATGAAGCCAGCCTCAAACCGTCTATTGGCGTCGTAACTGCCGCTTCCAAATCCAAAGCGCCCTGCCCGTATTTTGCACTGTCGGCATATTCGCCCTGGTCATTTGCCGTTTCCAGCAGGATATAAGCCACATTCTGCGCTGAAAGCCACGGATAATACCCCATCAGCAGAGCCACGCTTCCCGCCACAGCCGGCGTTGCCATGGACGTTCCGCTTTCATCCATAAACCCTTCGGTAACGGCGCCCGTTGACTCAACATCCGTTCCCGGCGCCGCCAGACAGTATCCGGAGGCGGAACCGCACCAGTTGGAATATCCTGCAAGATATCCGGACGGCGCCGATGCGTCTTTTGTACTGTAATCCAAAGCTGCAACGGCCAAAAACGGAGCCTCGTATTCTCCCGGACCATCATACCCGTATTGCGATAAATCCACATTGCCGAGACCGGCATGGATTGCCGCGTCATGATAACCGTCATTGCCGGTCGCCTGTACCCAAACCGCTCCGTTTTTAGCGGCATAGGCATACGCCTCAGCGTCAGAAGTATTGGCCAGTTCCTCCGCATTGCCCGCATTCCAGCCGTCAACGGCATTATATCCCCAGCTGTTGTTAAAAACTTCCACGCCTTTGTCAACCATATCTTTAACCGTAGCTGAAATATCTGTGCCCATATCCCAGCTTGCCGCGACAATCTCGCCGTTTTCAAAAGCCACGCCATGGCTTCCCATATCATTTTTATTGCCGGCAATAATCCCAGCGACATGGGTACCATGGCTGAGATTAGTCGCCACCTCCCACCATGTATTTATATCATTGGCGTCAAATTTGCCCATCAGAGAAGTTCCGGGATTGCTTCCGCCGCCGCCGTTCATTACCTCAAAATCCCCCTGCGTCAGCCCGACCTGAGCCAAAATGTTATCCAATTCGCTTGGCGTCAGGGCTGGCCCGCGTTTTCCATTGCCGACCGTTGCCGACATATCGCTGGTATCGACCTGCAGAAAATAATAGCTTCCGTCTTTGGAAAAAATATAGTAATGCATATTCCCGGCAATTTTGCCTCTGACGTCGCCCGCCGTATTGTAGCGGTTAATGTCATACGAACCGACAATTTTCCCGTCCAAATCCCGATTATGGAACACGCCCGTATCAATAACCCCGACTTTTACCTTCTTCAAAGCTTCGTCTGAATTTGCCTGATGGCTGTAGAGCAGGCCTCTGTCATCTTTGCTGTACATATAGCCGTACGCTTCGGCGGCATTAATGCCTTCCAAAAAGTTGCTCCGGTTATATTCCGCCGTCCGAAATTCATTGGCATCAACTTTGGTCAGCGAACCGCTGGGTTCTCCTGTCCCCAGATAAACCTTGCCATACGTTCCCGACGGCCCGTGTATTTCACCGCTGCTGCCGCCTCCCCCGCCTCCGGCCAATGCAGCAACTCCGCCGCCGACGGCAAGGGCACCCAGCCCCCACCACAGGTAATTATTGCCGGAATCTGCAAACGCGCTCTCCGACGAACGAAATCTCCGGCGTTTTGCCGCAGCTTCCTGTTTCGCCCGGCGAGCTTTTTCCGCCTTTTCCCGTTCAATGCTTTCCACACACGAATGCCCGGTATCCGCACCGTATTTTTCCAGAATTTCCTGCGCTGAAAGGTCATTATACCTCAATGCGATGCAATACGCCGTATTGCCGTCCTTATCCTGCATATCAAACGCGTTCCGGTAACGGGACAATTTTTGCAAAAAAGCCTCATTTTGCTGCCTGGCCTGACGGTATATCTCCATCGGGCTGATTGCAGAAGCGCCTGTAACCGCCGGAACTAATGTTCCCAGACAGAAAATCGCCGCTCCGATTGTCGTTGATTTGTTCTTAAAGGCCATCTCTTAGTCTCCCGGCTCTTTTGCATAAACTCTCTGTCCGCAATTATAAAACCGAAAAGACTAAAAAAACTTTAATAAAATCCCACTATTTCAGACTTATCCACGGTCTTTGCCGCTAAACTTCCCCCTGGAATCCCTTCGCCCGGACTTCATCGCCATCAACCGCCCGCCGGAATCCGTTCGCTTTAACCGCCCCATGAAACTTCGCCGGGCAAGCTTCCTCCGCTAAAACCCTGCCGTTAATTCTCCGGAGTACCGCGCAGAAAATTTATAATTTCCACATCTGCCGGCGGAAAAGCATACTGCGCCAGCTCTTCCGGACGCACCCAGCGCAACTCCTGATGCACCAGCGGCTGAGGTTCTGCCGTTCCGTCCAATTCCGCCCGATAAAACATCAATTTGAATTCGCCGTGCGAATAAGCTTTAGACGTCGACATCAGAAAATCGCCGACACGGCAACATACGCCGAGTTCTTCGCGAATTTCCCGGACAATGCATTGTTCAACCGTTTCGCCGGCTTCCTGTTTGCCGCCCGGAAATTCCCACAGCCCTGCCAAATCTTTTCCTTCCGGCCTTTGGCCGATTAAAATCCGCCCTTCCTTATCGGCAATAATCGCCGTCCCCACGATTTTCATATTTTATCCCCAAATTTAAATAAATATTAACGGTTTACCAACGACACTGATTCCAGCGGGAAACCTGTCCGTAACACTATCAAAAGTATCATCAAAAGGGAAAATAATGTTCGGATTTTTCAACAATAAAGTTTTCGACAAAGGATATCTGCCCGAATTTGAAGGGCATGAAATTTATTACCAGCAGATGGGAAACCCCAAAGGCGAGCCGGTTCTGTTTTTTCACGGCGGTCCCGGCGGCAGTTGTAAAGACAGCCATGGAAACTATTTCAACCTGAAAAAGCAGCGTGTTATCATGTTTGACCAGCGCAGCTGCGGACGTTCCAAAACCGAAGACATCATTTCCCTGAACGACACCAAACGCTTGGTTAAAGATGCCAACCGCCTGTTGGAATATCTGAACATCAGCGAACCGGTTACGGTGGCCGGCGGTTCCTGGGGTTCCACCCTGGCGCTCCTTTTTGCCGAAAAATATCCCGAACGCGTCGCGCGGATTTGTCTGTACGCCGTATTTCTCGCCCGCCGCGAAGATATGGAATGGATGCTCCGGGACAGCGGCCTGTTTTACCCCGACCTGCTGGAAGAAATCCGCCGCCAGAGCGAAGGGGAAAATCCCTATACCCACTATGCCAAACTCCTGTTTTCGGAAGACCTCGGCTCTATTCAGACTGCCATAAAATATATGGTTCATTACGAATACCAGCTCGGCAGGCTGGATGCCGGATTTAAAGAGGTACCGATTGACAACGCTGCGATAACTTCCGCGCGCATCGGTTTATATTATGCCGCCAACCGCTATTTTCTGGCAGATAACGAAATTCTGAAAAACATTGAAAAAATCGAAAACATTCCGACCCTGATTGTCCATAACCGCCTCGACATGTGCTGCCCGTTGAAAGGCGCATGGGATTTGTACCGTTCCCTGAACAATGCCGAAATCGAAATTATTGCAGATTTGGGACATGTCGGTAAAAAACTGCGCACGGCTTTCCGCAAACATTTCTAATCAGACAATAAGCGCTCCCGTAGGCAATTTCGCTCCTGATACACTCCACGAACCGCCACACGCTGTACCCTGCGCCGTCTTTTAGCCGATATACGCAGCTGCCCGGCTATCTCAAACCGTTATGCGCTTCGTTCCAAAAAGTTCATTTTTACGACTTTTGCCGTTTCCGGTTCGGCAATAAACAAGGCGCATACGCCGTATTTTTGCTGCTCTTCCTTCGAATACTGCCGTTCTACCCGCAGCCGGATTTCCTCTCTGTCATGATAACCAATCATCTCCGGCGGCAGCATGTCTATCAATGTTTTAAAATCCTGAAACAACGCAATCCCTTTTACCTCGCGCAGCAAACAGCTCTTCGTTTCCGCATTGACATATTCTATCGTATCGCCGACTCGGATATTATGAAACCTTTTAAGATATAAACGCAAATCTATTTTACGCTGCCCGCCCAAAATCTTATGGTACGCAAAAGGATACACCTCTATCAAATGTTTCATGACACATACCCCTTACAAATTCTCAAACCTCTTTCCATTTATTATATATATCAGAATAATTTCAAAGTGCAAGCATTTTATACATTGAGGTAGGTATATTTATTGGCTCGTAATTTTTTATTTGACGACTGCCAAAAAATATGCTATATTGCAAATGTTAACGTATAGATATCTTTATAATTAGGAACTTTTCATTGCTTGTATTTGCGGTGATTTTCCTGATTGCATCTGTACAACCTGCCTTTTTTACCTCGACGGCAGAACTAAAGAAAAATCACTTAAAAACTACATAATATGAAAAAAAGAAATTTGTTTGTAGTCTACGCGATAGCGGGGACTATAATGGTGTTCATTTCAGGTATAGACAGCATTTTCGACAACCCGGTCGGACTGATTGCTGTCTCAATCTTTTTAGGAGTAGTAATCGCCGCCATCATTGTCGGAGGTTATGCTCTCCTTAGCTGGATTGCCCCGAAATGGGCGAAAAAAAATGCAAAGGACTTTTTCTGTATCTCTAATATAGACGAAGAACTGAAGTAATTTTCACCTTGAAATCCTGCCTGTTACAGGCTTCGGATTTCAAGGTTTTTTATTTTAATCTCCCACAACATTTCACACTCATCGCATTAAACTCACCGCATAAAAAAGAGACGGAACCCCGTCTCTCTCATTAAGAACCCTGGCAATTCATACAATCCGGCCTCTATGCCAAGCCCAAAACCGGCCGTTGCGCTCGCTCAGGCACTCTGTGCTTACTCAGCCTTTACATCTGCCGCAGTTTCTTTGGTTTTCTTGGCAGATTTTCCTTTTGCAGCAGTCTTTTCCGCCGCATCTTTCTTCGGCCTGCCGCGCTTCTTCGGAGCCGTATCCGCCGTTTCTGTCTGCTGAGCCGCTTTCTTGGTAGCTTTTTTCTTGGACTTCTTTTTGCCGCGGCTTTCCTTCAACTCTATTTGCTGCTGTGAAATAAGCATAGCCTTTTCCAGTTCTTTTTCCGAGCAAAGTCCCACCGCCATCGGGTTCACCGGACGCAGGTTCGCCATATTGCCGTGCGTTCCTTCGCGGATAGACGCAATCGTCGGCTTCGTCGTCCCAATAAGTTTGCAAATCTGCGAATCAATAACTTCAGGACAATTCTTGATAATCCATAAAATCGCATTCGGCTTCTCCGCACGCTGGGTCGGAGAAAGAACTTTTTTCGCCTTCGCGTTTCTTTCCTTAACGTTTTTCTCCAGTGGAGTCGCAACCAGCACGGCCTTTTCGTCAGCTTCGCAGCGCTTGATTTCCTCTTCGCTCAGTTGGCCGTTGGCTACCGGGCTTACTCCCAAGATGTTATAAGCGATGTCACCGTCGGCAATCGCCTGGATTTCCAACTCGTGCAATTCGCAAAAATCCGCAATCTGCTTAAATGTCAGCGTGGTATTTTCCACCAGCCAGACAGCCGTTGCTTTCGGCATCAAAGGTGCTGTCATATTATCATCCTTTCTTTACAAAAAACTCAACTTTTATCAAAACAAAAAAGTATTTATTCGTACTTTACCCCGTTTTTGTCCGATGACAAGCAATTTTAAGCGTTTTCTACACAAACTTTATCGCCGAACTCTGTATCCTCTGCCTCTACGGTTTCCGAAAACAAAAGCCTGCATTTTCATACAGGCCTCTGTCAAAAGTCTAAATGTAAAACAGCTTAGTTGGCAGCTTTCAAACCAAATTTAGCAAACTTGCTGTTAAACTTACCGACCTGCCCGCCGGAATCAACCATGCGGTGTACGCCTGTCCAAGCCGGATGAGACTTCGGGTCAATTTCCAGAGTCATCTTGTCGCCGGCCTTGCCCCAGGTCGAGTGAACTTTCTTTTCCGTACCATCGGTCATTACATACGTAATTTCGTGATACTCGGGATGAATTCCTTTTTTCATTATTATCTCCAAAAACTAAACTTCACAAAAATTTATGCCCCTTATACACTACACTTTTATAGATTGCAAGCATAATTTTGTAAAATTTTAAACTTATTTTAAAATCTTGGCAATTTTCTGACTCAGGTTAAAGCTTGCCGCCATCAGATTCCCCGAATTCAAAACCATCGGCAAATCTTCGGTGCGCGTGTCTTCCTGCTCCATGTCCAGCGCAAGTCCGCCAGCTTCTTTGACCAACAGGATTCCTGCCGCCATGCTCGCCAGCATCGTTGCCGGAGCAATAACGCCGTCCAGTTTCCCGGCCGCAACGTATGCCAAATCCAGCGCCGTTGCGCCGCTGATACGGACATCATGGCATAAACGTAGCGTATTGTTGACAATCTTCGCCGACAATTCTGCATCATTTGCCGTCGGTCTGACTGCAACCAAAGCCCCGTCAAGTTCCTGACGTGCAGCCACACGCAAGCGCTCGTGGCTGCGGAAGCCTTCCTTGAACGCTCCCTTGCCTTTCTCTGCAAAAAACAATTCGTCGCGCGCCGGATTGTAAACCACGCCCGCCAGAATGGTCTGCCCGTCCATCAGCGCCGCGGAAATCGCAAATTCCGGATTGCCGTGCGCAAAATTGGCCAGTCCCTCAATTCCCGAAAGAATAAGAAACATCCCGCTCTGCGGCACTTTCTCGTTAATCATCACGACAGGCAACGCCGGAAGGATTTTTCCCAGCTCGTTCTTCAGCCCCTTCTGAATTTTGTCAAAAGCGATTTTGGTAAAATCCATACTGCCCTTGACTGAATTTTGCAGCCGCTCAATTTCGCTGAAATCGCGGTTTAAGTTGATTGACGCCTTTTTTACCGCCGTAACGATATTGGTCAGCATCGGGGAAATATACGCCATTATTTCGCTCTCTCTACATAGTTGGCTTCTTCGGTTCCGACGACGATTTTCTCGCCCGCGGCGATAAACGGCGGCACGCCGATGCGCATGCCGTTGTCCAGAACCGCCGGTTTGTAGGAAGACGTAACCGTCTGCCCCTTGATAACCGGCTCGGTTTCAACCACGGTGCAGACAACCTGCTGCGGCAGCTGAACCGAAATCGGGCGGTCGTTAATATGAGAAATGCGGACAACCATTCCCTCCGTCAGGAACGGACGCGAGTCGCCCAGAATATCCGCCGGCATGGAGAACTGTTCAAACGTTTCCGATTCCATAAAGTTCAAGCCGGTGCCGTCTTCAAACAAAAACTGGCAGTCCTTGTCCTCCACCATCATTTTTTCAACCGTATCTTCGGTTCTGTATCGTTCGTTGGTTTTGGTTCCTTCTTCAACAGACTTCATTTCAACCTGCATAAAAGCGCCGCCTTTGCCCGGCTTGATGTGCTGCGCCTTGGTGATTGTCCAGGGTTTTCCCTTATATTCAATAACCCAGCCAATTCTGATTGATCCGGCTAACTGTTTCATTTACTTGTTCTCCATATTTACAATGTTAAAACCTGATTTTTTCTAAACTTCTGCCTTTCCGCCCGGCCTACTGCCCGGAATGGAAAAGCTTTTCCTGCCCGCCAACATACTCCATAAATTTTATTTTGCAACAAAAATCGTCTTTAGACAAAATTTTCTCTTTACATCACCCAATATTGTGCTATTCTCCCACCCATAAAACAATTATCATGTCTAACAATTAGAATTCAAGCAATTATGAAAACAAAACGTTATTCAGAGCAAGAACAAATTGATATGTTAAAAAATGCCTCAAAAGAGGAAATTATTGAAATGACACTCGCCCTCAAGGAAATCAAAACTGTTCAAAACGCCACGAGGGAGGATTTAGAAAAGTATGTAAAAGCCTCTAAAAAAATACAGAGATAGTTATATTACAAACTATCTTCTCAAAATAACAACAAAAGACAGCCGTTCCACACAAAAACCGCCGTTTTTTTATTGTCTTAACACCTTTCCGCCCGGCTCACCGCCGCAACTTTCCCCGCGCACGACCGCCACACCGTATTATATCCGGATTATACTACAACTTTATTCACCCCGCACCATATCCGCCCCGTACCGCTGCGCCGCGCTATGCTATATCTTCTTGACAAAACAGATAATCCGGTTCGCCTCTTCAAAACCGATATTGAGATGAAAAGCAAGGCTCGTCCTGTTTTCCAATTCGCAATCGCTCGCAAACTCAACACAGCCGTTTTCTTTCGCCCATTCTTCGCACGCCCGCACCAGCTGCCGCGCAACTCCCCGCCTGCGATACTCGTCCCGGACGTAAACCGCCTCAAGATACCCGACCGGACAGCTAGATGTTCCCTCAACATAATCGTGCCGCAGCTGCCCCTGCGCGAAACCAGCCGTTCGCCCGTCGGCAACCGCCAGCCACACCGCGCTTTCTCCGCAAGCTGCCGCCTCCTGAAACAATGCCGAAAGCTCCTCTGCCGTATGCCCGTCCCATAACCGCATCGCCATTTCAACCACCGCCGGAATGTCAGCGGTCTCCGCCCGCCTGATGACAACTCTGTCGTTTTCCGCCACCATATCCCGCTCCCGCCTCACTCGCCGGTCTCCGCCGTTATGACAAAATCCGTTTTCAGCATCGCCAAATCAACGCCGCTTTCCATAATCCAGACCGCCGATTGAATCAGAAAAAAGTCATTATACCAGTCCGTCAGCTCCTTAACACTCTCAAAACCGTCTTTCCACACCTTAAAAACAACAAAATCAGGCTCCGCCTCAGATACAATCATACTTTCGTGCCGCCTGTTACGCGTAAACAGCCCGACCACACCGCCCTTGCCCAGTTCTTTCCGCAACGCCTGTACCTTTTCTTTCACATCTTCGGCACCAAAATCCAGAATAACGCCGTCAGCGCCGAAACGCCGCGCCGCCTGTACCGCACCCTCGCCGTAAAACAGTGCAATCCGGTTTTCCGCCGCAGTCTTCTCGACAAACTCCCGGCAGTACTCCTCGCCGAGCACCGCATTCAACGCATAGCACTCGCCGTCCATTTTATCCAAAAAGCGCTTTTCTTCGTTCTCCACCCGTATAATAAACTTTTGCATAAGTCTTTTTGCCTCTTGTAAATCCCATGTTTAAGCCTTAATAATAAAAACATAACACATTGTTTTCAGAAACGGAAGTCAAAAATGGAACCCAAGGCAAAATATTTCCCCCAAACGGCCGCCGCCCTGCAATCGCTGCAGAAAACCGCCGTTGAATTGAAACAAGCCGCTGAACATTCCGCTGCGCAAAACAAAAATCAGGCAGACAAACTTTCCGTCCTTCGTCATCAAATCGCCGACAAAGCCGCGCGTATTGACGCCGTTATTGCTTCTCTCGGCAAGGCGGTGAAATAATGGCGCAGGTCATCATTACCATAAACTACCGCGAATACCCGATTTCCTGCGACAACGGTCAGGAAATCCAGATAATGAAACTCGGGCGGATGCTGGATGAAAAGGCCAAAGCGCTAACCTCTTCCCTCGGCCATATCAACGAGAACCAGCTGCTGGCGATGGTCGGCCTACTGCTTGCCGATGAATTGAGCGAACTGAAAAAAGCCGCGTCGTCCGCGCCGTCTTCGCAATCGGCAGCCGCGCCGGCGCCCGCCGCTCCGCTCCCCCCTGCCGCAACGCCGGAACAACCCGGCTCCTTTCCCATATCCGAAGAAGAGTTATCGTTTCTGGACGCCGAACTGGCGCAAGATATAAATTCTTTAAATGAAGCGATAAAATCTGTTGCACTTCAGTTAAAATCCGTATAAGATGAATTATATAAACCATGGACTGCCCTTCGCGTAGAAATCCGCATGTCTTCCGGGCCAACACTACTTATCAGGGAACTGTCACTGGCAGGATCGTGGTCCTGTTATATGGTGCCCACCTTATCTTGCGGGTATCGGATAGAATGAACTGATTTACGGTCTGGGCGGTCCGCCTTTTTTAGCAAAACCAGCTGCCGCCGCGCAACGGTGCAGCCAACCCCGTAAGGACGCAGACTTGAAGATACTATATTGCGGAGACATTGTCGGCCGCGCCGGCAGAAACGTTATCGTTAAACATCTGGCTGAAATAAAGCAAAAATACCATATTGACATTGTCATCGCCAACGGAGAAAACGCCGCGCACGGTTTCGGGCTGACTCCGGGAATTGCCGACGACCTGCTTAATGCCGGAATTGACGGTCTGACCACCGGCAACCACATCTGGCAGCAGCGGGAAATATACCCGTACCTTGACCAGAACAAAAAAATCGTCCGTCCGTTAAACTATCCCGAAAATCTCCCCGGCAGAGGCTGGCAGATAATTGAAACCGCCGGCAGAAAACTGCTGTTCGCCCAGGTGCTCGGCCGCCTGTTTATGCCGCCGGTCAACAGCATAACCGAACCGCTCGATAGCCTGCTGAAACTGTACACGCTCGGCAAAAACGTTGACGCGATTCTGGTTGATATTCACGGCGAAGCCACCTCCGAAAAAATCGCCCTCGGCTATTACCTTGACGGGCGCGTCAGCCTTGTTGCCGGAACCCATACTCATGTTCCGACCGCCGACGCGAGGATTCTTCCGCAAAAAACCGGTTATATTACCGATGTCGGCATGTGCGGCGATTTTGAATCTGTTCTGGGTTTTGAACCTCAGGCACCGATGGACAGGCTGGCGGAAAAACTGACGGTGCAAAACCGGCTCACCCCCGCCAACGGCAAAGAAATCACTCTGTGGGGCGTCCTTATCGAAACCGGCTCCGACGGATTATGCGCAAACATCACTCAAATAAAAGAAACCTTCCCCAACGATTAAACAAATAAGCAGCCTGTCCCCAAACAGGCTGCTTCAAAAATCCCTGCAGTAACAATTATTATCTGGTAATCGGCTCACAGGTCATTGCCAGGTCTTCTTTCTTATAAAAGACCTTATAGGCGGCATACAGCAGGGAAAGGACAATCGCTGCCATATAAACGTCATACACCGGCATATAATTGTTTAAGAACACGGTAACGCTGTCCGAACCCGAAACCATAAAATCGACCGCCGCCGAAAACAATGCATACAAAACGGCAAAATACGGTATCCAGCCGATAGATGCCAGAAATACCGAAATCCGCGGAAAACGGTCGTTCAGTTGAAAAACAAATCCCGGAACCCAGTTAAAGGCAATTGCCAGCACGGCAATCCAGAACAAAATATAAAGCACGCCGTTAACAGCGTAGGCAATATCAGACGTAAACAAAGACACAATCAATGCTGCAACCTGATAAATGCCGCCTAACAGCAACAGTTCATCTCTGCATAATTTCATCATTTCCTCCTCTGTTTTCACTTATAAAAAATAATCCCTTACAAGATAATCCCGACCCACAGAATTTCCACCCCGACTTAGGTTTTACCGTCCTCCCCCGTCCTTATCCCTAACACAAAAGAACCGGCAGTCCCCTGCCGGTTCTTTCTCTTTGGCTTTGGCTCAC